>Ga0222712_10002793_pt1 | contig 19621 bp, 15 predicted proteins | sample C33_657DmetaG_FD_165043 | JGI IMG/M metagenome (GOLD analysis project Ga0222712, IMG submission 165043) | Estuarine water microbial communities from San Francisco Bay, California, United States - C33_657D | ecosystem: Environmental > Aquatic > Marine > Unclassified | place: USA: California... | reverse complement strand
TTTGCGTATTATTAGAACCTGTCGTGAGATGGGTATTAAAACCGTAGCAGTTTATTCAACAGCGGATAAAGATAGTTTGCATGTAAAGTTTGCAGACGAGGCAGTTTGTATTGGTGGACCTAAGAGTGCAGAATCTTATTTGAATATCCCTCATATTATGGCTGCTTGTGAAATTACTAACGCGGATGCAGTGCATCCAGGTTATGGTTTCTTAGCAGAAAATTCAAAGTTTGCTCAAATCTGTGCAGACCATGGAATTAAATTTATAGGACCTACTCCAGAGATGATTAATAAAATGGGAGACAAGATCACGGCAAAAGAAACCATGATCAAAGCAGGTGTGCCTGTTGTTCCAGGTGGAGAAGGTTTATTAGAAAGCGTTGAAGAAGCAAAGAAATTAGCAAAAGAAATAGTTTATCCAGTAATCATCAAAGCAACTGCAGGTGGTGGTGGAAAAGGTATGCGTGTAGTATGGACTGAGGCTGAAATTGAAAAAGCATTTAACGATGCGAAGATGGAAGCTGCTGCAAGTTTCAAGAACGATGGTTTATACATGGAGAAATTTGTGGAAGAGCCAAGACATATTGAAATTCAAGTAGCAGGTGATCAGTTTGGAAATGTTTGTCATTTGAGTGAGCGTGATTGTTCTATTCAAAGAAGACACCAAAAATTGGTAGAAGAATCTCCTTCACCATTCATGACGCCAGAACTTCGTCAAAGAATGGGAGAAGCTGCTATCAAAGCTGCTGCTGCTATTACTTATGAAAGTGTAGGAACCATTGAGTTCTTAGTAGATAAGCATCGTAATTTCTATTTCATGGAAATGAATACACGTATTCAAGTAGAGCATTGTGTAACTGAAGAAGTAGTAAGCTATGATTTGATCAAAGAACAAATCAAGATTGCTGCAGGAGAAAAAATTTCTGGAAAGAATTATGAACCGCAATTGCATGCGATTGAATGTCGTATCAATGCAGAAGATCCATACAACGATTTTAGACCTTCTCCAGGAAAGATTACTGTATTACATACTCCAGGTGGACATGGCGTTCGTGTAGATAGCCATGTATACGCAGGTTATGTAATTCCTCCATATTACGATTCAATGATTGGTAAATTAATCACTGTGGCTCAAACTCGTGAAGAAGCGATTAATACTATGTATCGTGCATTAAGCGAATATGTAATTGAAGGAGTGAAAACAACAATTCCTTTCCATTTGCAATTGATGCAAAATGAAGATTTTAGAAAAGGTAATTTCACTACTAAGTTCTTGGAATCTTTTAAAATGAAGTAACCGATTAAGAGTCCTCTTTGAGTGGCTCTTGTTTGAATACATTAAAAAAAGGCTCCGATATTTCGGAGCCTTTTTGATTGGGGGTTAACCTTTGGGGTAATTATTTATTAACCTAGCACTTATCGTAAGAATAACAATTCTCTATACTTAGGTAGGGTCCATAATTCGTCGTCTACCAATTGTTCTAATTTGTCTACGTGGTAACGAATCTTGTCAAAGTATTGTGCTTTCACTTTAGCTTCATAAGCAATGGCTTTTTCTCTAGAGTGTTCAATATTGTTGACTACTTTTCTTTCTTCTACCATTGCATGTGTATTTTCATATACTTGTTGGATATGAGTACTAACATCTTTTAACAATGTCAATTGGCCCTTGTATAATTTCTCTGGTAACGCAGCTTCTCTAAGTAAGCTTACATTCTTCAATAATTCATTTTGATATTTAATCGCAGCCGGGATAATATGATTAGTAGCTAAATCGCCCATTACACGTGCTTCAATTTGCACCTTCTTAATATATTTCTCTAATTCAATCTCGTGTCTAGCTTCTAATTCAGCATGGGTATAAATACCATTGTCTTTGAATAATTGCTTTGCTTTATCCGTCACCATTGCATCTAAAGCAACAGGTGTTGTCTTCAAATTAGGTAAGCCTCTTTTTTCGGCTTCCTTATGCCAAGCCTCGCTATAACCATCTCCTTCAAATAAGATCTTCTTACTAGCAACAATATACTTTTGAATTACTTGCATAATCGCAATTTCTTTCTTATCGCCTTTCTCAATTAAAGCATCTACTTCTTGAGAGAATTTCACTAATGTATCTGCAACAATGGTATTCAATACTGTCATAGGCAATGCACAGTTGGCAGTAGAACCTACAGCGCGGAATTCAAATTTATTTCCAGTGAAAGCAAAAGGAGAAGTTCTATTTCTGTCTGTATTATCAATTAACAATTCAGGGATACTTCTATGTAAATCTATTTTTAAAATAGCTTCATCTTGCTCATCAAATTTGCTATTCACTCTGCTCTCCACATCGTTCAATACTTTTGTTAAGTAATCGCCAATGAAAACAGAGATAATTGCAGGAGGTGCTTCGTTAGCGCCTAAACGGAAATCATTAGATGCAGAAGCAATTGAAGCTCTTAAAATGTCTGCATAATCATGTACCGCTTTGATAGTGTTCACAAAGAAAGTCAAGAACATTAAATTGGTCTTAGGTGTTTTACCAGGTGCTAATAAGTTTACACCTGTATCTGTTGCTAAGCTCCAGTTATTATGTTTACCACTACCGTTAATTCCAGCAAATGGTTTTTCGTGTAATAATACAACTAAGTGATGACGCTTTGCAACTCTTGTCATTACATCCATTAATAAGATATTATGATCCACTGCAATATTCACTTCTTCAAATATGGGTGCACACTCAAACTGAGCAGGCGCCACTTCATTATGTCTTGTTCTTAATGGAATACCTAATTTATAAGATTCGTTTTCGAAATCACGCATAAAAGCATACACTCTTTCTGGAATAGATCCGAAATAATGATCTTCTAATTGTTGACCTTTCGCTGGTGTAAAACCAAATACTGTTCTTCCGCATTGCACTAAGTCAGGTCTTGCATTAACCAATGCTTCATCAATAACAAAATATTCTTGTTCCCAACCTAAAGTAGGGGCTACTTTGGCAACATTCTTATCAAAATAATTACAAACATTCACTGCTGCTTTATTCACTGCTTCAACTGCTTTCATCAATGGCGCCTTATAGTCCAATGATTCACCAGTGTAAGAAATAAATATAGTAGGGATACATAATGTCTTACCATTTCCAATTTCAATAATGAATGGGGGAGAAGAAGGGTCCCATGCAGAATAACCTCTTGCTTCAAATGTTGCTCTTAATCCTCCATTAGGAAAAGAAGAAGCATCTGGTTCTTGTTGAATTAATGCTGCACCTTCAAATTCTTCAATAGCTGTTCCGTCTCCTTTTAATGTAAAGAAAGAATCATGCTTTTCTGCAGTGCTACCAGTTAATGGTTGGAACCAGTGTGTATAGTGTGTAACACCTTTACTCTCTGCCCAAGCGCGCATACCAGAAGCAATCTGGCCAGCTACTTGACGATCAATTTTTTTACCACCTCTTACACTTGCTAATAAACTTTTATAAGCTTCATCGCTTAAATATTCTCTTGCTGTTTTTAAAGTGAAAACATTTTCACCAAAAACGCCAGTAATTTTAGCGCCTTTGATTTCTGGAGAATTTACTTTTCCATGACTCACATGATTGACAGCGTCTGTTCTTAATGACATATAAAATAAATTTTGATTTGTTATGCAATGCAAATTTAGCCCCATTTTCACAGGCATATAGGTTTATAAAATGCTTTAATACACAAAAAATCCCCCATTTCTGGGGGATTTACAATTCAAAACACTATTTATGAACCATTTTCATTAAAAATCAATGGCTTACACCTTTGCAGTTTTCACAGTCTTGATAATTCTAGCTGCTACTTTGTAAGGATCTGCTGCAGAGTTTGGACGACGATCTTCTAACCATCCTTTCCATCCTTTTTCTACCGCACCAATTGGGATACGAATAGAAGCACCTCTGTCTGAAACTCCGAAAGAGAAATCATGGATTGATGCAGTTTCGTGTTTACCAGTTAAACGTAAATGGTTATCTGCACCATATACATCAATATGTTCTTTTACAAATGGACGGAATGATTCACAAATAGTTTCATACACTTCTTTCTTACCACAAGTTCTTAATGTTGTGTTAGAGAAGTTAGCATGCATACCTGAACCATTCCAGTCTAAAGTACCTAATGGTTTACAATGCCAGTTGATTGATACACCATATGTTTCACCAATTCTTTCTAATAAATATCTAGCAACCCAAATTTGATCTCCTGCTTCTTTTGCACCTTTAGCAAAGATTTGAAATTCCCATTGTCCTGCAGCAACTTCGGCATTGATACCTTCTACATTCAATCCTGCTTCTAAGCAAATATCTAAATGCTCTTCCACAATATTTCTACCATATGCATTGTTTGCGCCTACAGAACAATAGTATGGGCCTTGAGGACCAGGGTATCCACCTTCTGGGAATCCTAATGGCTTATTCGTTGCTGGGTTCCATAAAAAATATTCTTGCTCGAATCCAAACCAGAAATCATTGTCATCATCTTCGATAGTTGCACGGCCATTAGATACATGTGCTGTACCATCGGCATTCAATACTTCACACATTACTAAATATGCATCTTTACGACCTGGGTCTTTACAAATAAAAACAGGCTTTAATAAACAGTCAGAAGATCCGCCCAAAGCTTGTTCTGTAGAAGAGCCATCAAAGCTCCACATATCACAGTCTTCTAATTTACCACTAAAGTTGTTTTCAATTTTTGTCTTACTTCTTAAAGACTGAGTTGGTTTGTATCCATCTAACCAGATGTACTCCAATTTTGATTTAGACATAGTGCAAATGTTTAAATATTAAAATAATTAATTATGTATGAATTAAATCTAAAAAACCTTAATTCTGGCGCGAAAATAATAAAGAATAGACTAAATAAAAAGATTTATTAAGTAACATTTTAAGATTTTAGACCTAAATATTAACATTATAAAATTATTTAATATTAATAAATTCACAAAGTATTGATTTTCAAATAGCTATTTTTTTGATACACATTTTCAACTGCTAAATGTTGGTAATTCAAGCTAAAGCAGTCGGCTCCATTTTGTAACTTCGCCTCAACTTTAATCGTTTAAGATAATATTACATGGAAATCACGGTAAAAACAGCCCAACAATTAAGACTAACTGAAGAAGAGTTTGAGTTAATCAAACAAAAACTAGGACGCACCCCAAACTTCACCGAGCTATGTGCTTTTAGTGGAATGTGGTCGGAGCATTGTAGTTACAAAAACTCAATCAAATGGCTGAAGACTTTACCTAGAGATGGTGGTAGAATGTTGGTGGCTGCTGGTGAAGAGAATGCTGGATTGATGGATATTGGAAACGATTATGGTGTTGTATTTAAAATCGAATCACATAATCACCCAAGTGCATTGGAGCCATTCCAAGGTGCTGCTACTGGTGTGGGTGGAATTCAAAGAGATATTTTTACGATGGGTGCAAGACCTATTGCATCATTAAATAGTTTGCGTTTTGGTAAATTAGACGATACAAAAACAAAAAGATTATTGTCTGGAGTAGTACATGGTATTGGACATTACGGTAACTGTTTTGGTGTTCCAACTGTGGGGGGTGAATTATATTTTGAAGATTGTTATCATACTAACCCATTGGTGAATGCAATGAGTGTGGGTATTGTTAAAGCTGGCAAGACCGTTAGTGCGATTGCATTAGGAAAAGGTAATCCAGTATTTTTTGTGGGCAGTGCTACAGGTAAAGATGGTATTGGTGGTGCAAGTTTTGCATCAGCCGAAATTACTGCAGATAGTGTGGAAGAATTACCAGCAGTACAAGTGGGTGATCCATTTCAAGAAAAGAAATTATTAGAAGCTTGTTTAGAAGTTATCGAAACTGGTGGTGTAGTGGGTATGCAAGATATGGGTGCAGCAGGTATTATTTGTTCTACTGCCGAGATGAGTGCAAAAGGTGAAGTAGGTATGCGTATCGATTTAGATAAGGTTCCAACGCGTCAACAAAATATGAAGGCTTGGGAATTATTATTAAGCGAGAGTCAAGAGCGTATGTTGATGGTTGTAGAGAAAGGAAGAGAAGCAGATGTATTAGCAGTGTTTGAAAAATGGGATTTGTCTTGTAGTAATATTGGAGAAGTAACCGATGATGGCTTATTGAATTTTTATATGCATGGCGAATTAGAAGCTTCTTTGCCTGCTTATGAATTAGTATTAGGTGGAGGTGCCCCTCAATATACACGTGAATACAAAGAGCCAGCATATTTAGCAAAAGTGAATGCATTTGATATGAATACAATTGCTGATACAGACAATTTAAAAGCGTCTGTTGAAGCTTTGATTCAGTTACCCAATATTGCTTCTAAGCGTTGGGTATATACTCAATATGATAGTATGGTAGGTGCTGCAAATACTTCTACTAATGCACCAAGCGATGCATCAGTTGTTTTGGCAAAAGGTACAGGCAAAGCTTTAGCGATGACTGTAGATTGTAATAGTAAATATGTTTTTGCTGATCCATATAAAGGTGCAATGATTGCAGTGTCTGAAGCAGCAAGAAATATTGTTTGTTCAGGTGGGGAACCCATTGGTGTAACCAATTGTTTGAATTTTGGTAATCCATACGATCCAGAAGTGTATTATCAGTTTGTAAAGTCTGTAGAAGGTATGGGTGCTGCATGTAGGAAATTCAATACTCCAGTAACTGGTGGTAATGTAAGTTTCTATAATCAAAATCCAGATGGTCCAGTTTTCCCAACACCAACCATTGGTATGGTAGGTATTGTAGAAGATATGAAAAACAGAATGACATTAGATTTCAAAGAAGAAGGTGATACCATTGTTTTATTAGGAACGCAAAGAAATGATATTGGTTCTTCTGAGTATCTAAATAAAATAAAAGGGGTTACCCATTCTTCAGCTCCACATTTTGAATTGGAAGAAGAGTTTGCATTGCAACAATTAGTTGCTCAATTAATCAAAGATCATTCTATTGAATCTGCACATGATATTTCTGAAGGTGGTTTGATAGTTACTTTATTAGAATCAGCTTACTATAACAATAAAGGTTTTGATGTTCATTCAAACAATAGCCAATTAAGAAAAGATGCTTATTGGATGGGTGAAGCACAAAGTAGAGTGGTAATTTCTTGTAAAGCTGCTTCTCTTGGATCTATTGAAGCTGCTGCAGCAAAAACAGGAGTGACAAGTACCGTGTTGGGAAAAGTAACTAATGGGGCTGTAAAAGTAGAAGGAGAAGATTGGGGAAATATTAGCGCTTGGAAAAACAAGTATGACACAGCTATTGAAAATAAATTAAAATAAGTTGCGCTGTTAATGTCAAAACAACCCACAATAGTAGTTACTGGAGCAGCTGGATTTATTGGTTCTGTCTTTGTTCAATATTTAAATGAACAAGGCTTTAATCAATTACTATTGGTAGACGATTTTGGCGTTGAGGAAAAAAGAAAAAACTGGGAGCAAAAACAATTCATCAAAGTAATCGAGAGGCAATCTTTTCTTACTCAATTAGAAAATGATGAATTTGAAATAGATGCGATTGTACATTTAGGTGCAAGAACAGATACCACTGAATTTAATTATGCAATTCATGAAGAATTGAACGTGAATTATTCAAAATCTTTGTGGAATTATGCTACTCAAAAAAACATTCCATTCATTTACGCTTCTTCTGCAGCCACTTATGGTGCTGGAGAACATGGGTATGATGATAGTCACGATATAGTCAATCAATTGACTCCATTAAATCCATATGGCATTAGTAAAAATGAATTTGATAAATGGGCAATTGCAGAAAAGGATCAACCACTTGCTTGGGCAGGTTTAAAATTCTTTAATGTCTATGGTCCCAATGAAACGCATAAAGTTAGAATGGCCAGTGTGATATTTCATTCTTTCAATCAAATTAAGCAAACAGGCTTAGTAAAATTATTCAAAAGTCATAAAGAAGGTTTTAAAGACGGAGAGCAGTTGCGTGATTTTGTATATGTAAAAGATTTAGTAAAAGTAATTGGTTGGATGCTGCATCATATGATGTCCAATACTTGGGATGCCAACAAAAATGGTTTATACAATTTAGGAACTGGCAAGGCAAGATCTTTCTATGATCTAGCAGCTAATACTTTTAAAGCACAGGGCTTGGAACCCAATATTGAATTTATAGATATGCCTTTGGACATAAGAGATAAATATCAATACTTCACAGAAGCCAATATGGCCAAGTTACGCGCCGCAGGATACACCGCACCCTTCTATTCTTTAGAGGAAGGAGTAAGCGATTATGTGACTAACTACTTACTCCCTTCTAAATATTATTAAAATTAATGAGCTTTTAAGAAAGCAATTGCTTTAGCGTAAGAATCTGTTTTTGCAGCAGCATTAAATGATGGATTACTAGGATTAGCAAAACCATGTCCAGCATCATATCTATTCACTGCTAAATTTTTACCTGCTTCTTTCATATTTTTTTCAAACTCATCTACCATTACAGGAGAAGGGGCTTGATCTTTATTACCAAAGAAACCAATGATATCACATTGAATAGATTTTAATTTTTCCATATTAGTTTCAGGACGACCATAATACATTACAGATCCTTTTGCTTGTGGGCCTGCAAGAATAGCTGTTTGTAAACTCCACATACCACCAAAGCACCAACCCACACTATATATACTGGCTTTTGAACCTGCATGTTTGATGGCCCCTTGAATAATAGCTGTCATTCTATTCATGTCTGCTCCACGCATTAATTTCATAGCACTATCTGGTGTGGCTGCTACTTTTCCATCATACATATCTACTGCAATCACATTCATATCACCTAAGTCCTTAAAATATTGGTCTGCTTCCATTTTGATATTGTCATTTAATCCCCACCATTCTTGTATTACAACAAGCCATTTATTGGTTTTCTTTTTTGCAGGAATAAAATAAGCATTGGCTTTATTGCCATCAGCTGCGTCGAATTGGATCATAGTGCCCGCTAAGTCTGTTGGATGAACAGTCATTGGGGAAATATGCAAATTGGCAAAAGCTGGGGTAGATGCTTCCAACTGATATGCCTGTTGGGTTTCCATATTTAAACAAGCAATTACATCGGCTTTTTCAACTGCAGGATATTGGGTCTTTTTCCATTCCCAACTTGTCAATGCAAGGGTAAAAAGGCTAATGGCTAAGAAAAGGGCTGTTTTTTTCATATTTTTTGGCTTTTGGCGTGAAGATGTTCACTTTTATATAACATTTATAAACATTTATTGTTCAATGCAAAACCCATTTTGTAGGGGGCTTTTTTTCGCGTATTTTTGTATGACCTCTAAGAAATTTTCCTAATTAAAAGACGGTCACATTAAAAACCAATTGAATGGGTTTACCTCAATAGGCAACTATTGCTGGAATTCCTTTTTCAATATTATATGAATTTACAATTATGGCAAAGTATATTTTTGTTACTGGTGGCGTTACAAGTAGTTTGGGAAAAGGCATTATTGCCGCTTCTTTAGCCAAATTATTACAAGCAAGAGGCATTACTGCCACTATTCAAAAGTTTGATCCATATATCAACGTTGATCCAGGTACATTAAATCCATATGAGCACGGGGAGTGTTATGTAACAGAAGATGGTGCAGAAACCGATTTGGATTTAGGGCATTATGAGCGTTTTTTAAATACCCCTACTTCACAAGCCAATAACGTAACTACTGGTAGAATTTATCAAACAGTTATTAATAAAGAAAGAGCAGGTGAATTCTTGGGTAAAACGGTACAGGTTGTTCCTCATATTACTGATGAGATTAAGCATAGAATGTTATTACTAGGTCAGGATGGGAAGTTTGATGTAGTCATTACTGAAATTGGAGGAACTGTAGGTGATATAGAAAGTACACCATTTATTGAAACTGTGAGACAAATACAATGGGAATTACCAACTGAAGACGTGATGGTGATTCACTTAACATTAATACCTTATTTAAGTGCAGCTAAAGAGTTAAAAACAAAGCCAACACAACATAGTGTTAGAATGTTAAGCGAAACAGGTGTTCATCCGGATGTAATTGTTTGTAGAACAGAGCATCCTTTGAATGATGATATCAAAAGAAAGATTGCATTGTTCTGTAATGTTAAACAAGGAAATGTAATTGAGTCTTCTGATGCTAGTACTATTTACGAAGTACCATTATTAATGCAGAAAGAAAAATTAGATGAATTAGTTTTAAAGAAATTAAATATAGAAGGGAAGAAAGAGGCAGATTTGACTAAATGGAATCTATTTTTAAACAAGTTGAAAAATCCAAAGAACACAATTCAAATTGGATTAATTGGAAAGTACATTGAATTACAAGACGCCTACAAATCTATTCTAGAAAGCTTTATTCATGCTGGTGCGATGAATGATGTAAAAGTGAACGTAGTGAATATTCACAGTGAAACACTTTCCAAAGAAAATGTGAACGAGCAATTAAAAGGATTACATGGATTATTAGTTGCGCCAGGTTTTGGTAATAGAGGTATTGAAGGAAAAATTGTAGCAGTGCAATATGCAAGAGAAAACAAATTGCCTTTCTTTGGCATTTGTTTAGGAATGCAAATGGCTGTGATTGAATTTGGTAGAAATGTATTAGGATTACAAAAAGCACATTCAGTAGAAATGGATCCAGATAGTCCAGATCCAGTGATCAATATGATGGAAGAACAAAAGCGTATAACAATGATGGGTGGAACAATGCGTTTGGGTGCTTATCCATGTTCTATTTCAGAGGGTACATTAGCACATCGTATTTATGGAGCCACTGAAATTAGTGAGCGTCATCGTCATAGATATGAATTTAATAATGCCTATTTAACTGCTTTTCAAAATGCAGGTATGGTAACGAGTGGTGTGAATCCAGCATCTGGCTTGGTCGAAATTGTTGAATTGCCAAACCATCCATTCTTTATAGGTGTACAATATCATCCCGAATTAAAGAGTACTGTAGAAGCTCCGGCTCCATTATTCGTGCATTTCATCGCTGCAGCCAAGCTTCAAGCAGGTGTAAATGCATAATTTTGCTACAATAAAACATGTACCTTTACTCCCTTTAAAATAATCTATTCAAATGAATACGGATAAAAATACGGTCATTGGTTTCGTCTTATTAGCAGGCTTGTTCTTTGCTTATTTTTGGTTTACCAATAAACAACAAAACGAATTACAAGCTTACAAAAAGCATTTTGATGATTCTGTGGCAATGGTAAAATCTACTGCAGAAAAAGTAGCTGCTGCAAAAGCCGCAACCTTAATTGATAGTGCAAGTTCAAAAGCAATAGCAGATTCAACACCTACAGAGTCAGTTAAAGAACAATTAGTAGTGATTGAAAATGATGTAGTAAAAGTTACCTTAACTAATAAAGGTGGTCAGGTTGCGAATGTGCTATTAAAAAAATATACTAATTCAACAAAACAACAAGTTGTTTTAGGAGATAGTACTAGTTTAAATTATCCTATTAATATTGCAAGCAATCAGTCTGCTCAAATTAATCAGTTATTATTCCAACAAGCACAAGTATTACCTGCAGAAAACGGTGTGCAAAAAGTATCCTTTACTTTAACCACTCCAAATGGTAATACAGTTTCACATATTTTTAGTTTAGCTCCAAAACAATACAATATTGATTGGACAATTCAATTAAATGGTGCAGATCAATTATTGACGAACCATCAATTGAATGTATTATGGGAAGCACACTCTTTTAAACAAGAGCGTACATTAAATTATGAGCGTCAAATGTCTAATATCTGTTTCTCAGAAGGTAAAGAATTTGATTATATATCTAGTAAGACAGCTTGGACTTTTGAAAAGCCTATTCAATGGGTAGGTTTGGTTCAACAATTTTTCAATACCACATTAATTGCTAAGTCAGACTTCAAGAGTGGTAAAATTGATTGGCAAAGAAGGGTTGATAGTAGTAATTCATTGGCTGCATTACAAACACAATTACAAACAAAAGTGGATGGCAATACTGCCTCTCTAGCATTGGCTTTATATTATGGTCCTAATGACATGAGTATCTTAAAGACACAAGCTCCAGAAATGGATAAGATTGTGAACTTGGGTAGAGACTTATATTCATTTGTTAGACCTATCAATAAATATATCATTGCTCCAGTATTTGATTTCTTTGCTGGCTTTGTAAGCAATTACGGCTGGGTAGTATTATTATTAACCATCTTTATCAGATTAGTCACTTCTCCATTAACTTATTCAAGTTATTTAAGTAGTGCTAAGATGAAGGTCTTAAAGCCTGAGTTGGATGAGGTTAAAAAGAAATTCGGCGATGACCAACAAGGTTTTGCCATGGAGCAAATGAAATTATTTAGAGAAGCAGGTGTGAATCCTTTAGGAGGTTGTATCCCAGCGTTATTACAAATTCCTATCTTCTTTGCATTGTATAGTTTCTTTAACTCTAATATTTCTTTAAGAGGTCAAGCATTTTTATGGAGTAAGGACTTGTCTAGCTATGATATTATTGCAACATTGCCATTTACAGTTCCAATGGGTTTTGGTAACCATATTAGTTTGTTTACCATTACTGCAGTAGTAACTAGTTTAATCATGTCTGTATACAATATGGCCATGACACCAACACAAGATAATCCAGCATTGAAATATATGCCGTATATCTTCCCTGTAATGTTATTGTTCATTTTTAATAGTTTGCCATCTGCCTTAACTTGGTATTATACTGTTTCAAATATTGTAACCTTATTGTTGCAATTTGTTATCCAGAAATTTATCATCAATCATGATAAGATATTGGCAGAAATTCAAGTGAAGAGAAAAACGCCAAAGAAGAAAAGTAATTGGCAGAGCAAGTATGAGCAAATGATGGACGCTCAGAAAAAAGTACAAGATTTAAAAGATAGAACTAAAAAATAATACCCCCAAAGAGGCCTGCTTTATTGAGGCCTCTTTTTATTTTATTTGAATGAAGTATAAAATTACCCCCCTAATTGTATACCTATTGGTTGCATTCTCTTCTAATGCTCAAACTAAAGTAGTAGGAGAGTGCAGCGTTCAATTTGATATAGAACAATTACAGCAACAAGCTTGGCAAAAAATTGGCCAAAAAACTATTCAAATAAAGGGTAGTCAGTGTAAGACAACATTAACCACGCCTAAGTTGGTTCAAACTTTGGTTTTCTCGTCTCAAGAAGACTCTGCGGTATTACTTAAAGAAATTGGGGAGAGTAAGTTTTTTCAACGCATTATTTTCCCGCCAAAAAATTCACCCAGTTTGGTGACAATGAAAAAGCTAAACACAGATTCTGTCATCCAAATAGCAGGATATTCTTGTAGTGCAGTTCAATTAGTATTTAGTGATCAATCTGTTTATGATATAATCTATACAAATGCAATAATACCTACCATACCTTATTTTGAAATGGCTTTTAAAGATATCCCAGGACTGGTGCTTTCTTATTCTATTAAAACTACTAAGGGTGCATCAATAAGGTATACAGCAAATCAGGTAGATTTGAGTCCAATTACATTGAATCAATTTGAATTCAATAGAAACGATTACCAAATAATTGAAAAGTAAAGATAGAATTGCGGAGCAAATTATTGTTGCGGAGCAGAAGGCGTTTTGAAACGAGGTAACACCATTTTGTATCTGTAAGGAATTACATAAGAGATATTTCCTTTGTTGAACTTCAAGTAGTTTGCATTAGCATTTCCAGAAGCCATTCCTTTATACTCCAAACTTGATCTTAAAGTATTGAAAGTAGAAGTCTTCAATGAAGAAGAACCGATATTTTTTAAACTATATTTTTCTACAAGGGATGCAGTGCTAGACTTTAACTCAGTGCTACTTAAAACTAAAGTACTAGCATGTAACTGGCTATTAATTAAAACAGTCATGAAGCCGATGAATAGTATTTGTTTAAAGGTACGCATGGTTATTACGAAGATAAGTAAACTAGAAGATTATTAAAAAAAATATTTTAAACCCCTTTTTGGGTCAATGTGCAGAACAAAATATGGCTAAATCGGCCCTTGGTAGTATATTTATTATAGTTATTTGATAGCTATGCTTTTAATTTAAAGTATTGATAATCAACAACTTTTACTAAACCCTATAATCTAATCAGCCATGTTCGAACCCCAAAGAGACGAAGAAGGAGGAGATATCCAAGATTTATTACAGCGTTTTCAAAATTTAAAAAACGGAAGGGCGAATGCTTATATAGAAGAGGACGATTTTGAAAGAATAATTGAGCATCTGGACGAGAAGGACGAAATAGCAGATGCCATTGAAGCTGCCAATATGGGCTTGGATCAGTATCCTCACTCTGCTTTATTGATGATTAAAAAGGCAGATTTATTATTAGCCACTAGAAAATATAAAGAAGCATTAGACTTATTGGATGCAGCTACCTTGTATGATCATAAAGAAATGAATTTGTTTATTTTGAAAACAGATGCCTATTTAGCTTTGGATCAACCAGAAAAAGCCATCACACTTTTACAAGAAGCTTTGCATTTATTTGAGGGTGCAGATAGAACAGAAGTATTATTTGAGCTTGCGGATGTATATGATGATCATGAAGCTTTTGATAAAGTATTTGATTGCTTGCAATTAATTTTAGAAGAAGATCCTAATAATGAAGAAGCTTTATATAAGATTTGTTTTTGGACAGATTTTACCGGAAGAAATGAAGAGAGTATAAGATTGCATGAAAGCATTATCAATGAACAACCTTATAATGCTCTGGCTTGGTTTAATCTTGCCGCTTCTTTTCAAGGATTAAAATTATATGAGAAAGCAATAGATGCATATCAATATGCCATTGTGATTGACGAAAAATTTGATTATGCTTATCGTAATATGGGAGATGCTTATTTACGATTAAGAAAATACAAAGAAGCCATTGAAGCATTAGAAAAGGTTTTGGAATTATCCAGACCAGAAGATGTTATTTACGAGGCTATAGGTCATTGTTATCATAGAATGAAAAATTATGCGCAAGCAAGATTCCATTATAAAAAAGCGGTGCATTTAAATCCAGATGATAGTAGATTGTATCAAAAGATTGCAAGCACTTATATGCAAGAAGGTCATTGGGAAATGGCTATTAAGCAAATGGAACATGCACTGCGCATACACAAACATATCAACGAATATTATATTCAATTAGGCGAGTGCTATATGCAAATAGGCCAATATGTAGAAGCTGCTGGTTATTTTGGAACAGTAGTTGCGAATAAGCCAAAGCAAATCGCGGGTTGGGAATATTTAATTAGAAGTTTGATGGCCAATGATCAGTTAGATGCTGCTTTGGAACAAACAGAGTTGGCATATATGTCAACTCAGGGTAAAACTTTATTCATTTATTATAGAAGTGCTATTTTATTTAAAATGGATAAATCAAGCGAAGGTTTATTACAATTAGAAATGGCATTATCAAAATCATCAAAATGGTTAAATAAATTTGTAAAATTTTACCCAGAAGTAGTTCAAGATGCCAAGGTTATGATTTTGCTTAGTCAGTACAAAAAGAGTAAAAAGAGAAAGGGTTCTTGATGAATTTTAAAGTAACTTTGCAATAAAATAGTTAAACATGAATTTTAACTTAAGCCAAATACCAGAAAGAACAGAACAACCTCGTCAATATGGTTTAACAATGATCATGGATAAGGGTTTGAGCTATGCAGAAGCAGAGAATTTTATAAGTGTTGGTAAACCGCATACGGATATTGTAAAATTAGGATTTGGTACTTCTTTTGTAACTCCTAATCTCAGGAAGAAAATTGAATTATATCAAAGTCATAATATCCCTGTGTATTTTGGAGGTACATTATTTGAGGCATTTTTGATACGTAATCAAATGGATGAGTATATTTCTATCTGTAAAGATTATGGCATTGATCTAATTGAAGTAAGCGATGGATCTATAGAAATTCCACACTCAGAAAAATGTGGACATATTGAAAAAATTGCCAAGTATGCCAAAGTATTAAGTGAAGTAGGTAGCAAAGATGCTGCACATATTATTCCACCATATAAGTGGATTGAATTAATGAGTGCAGAATTAAATGCAGGCTCTTCTTATGTAATTGCAGAAGCAAGAGAAGCAGGTAATGTAGGAATATACAGAGGAAGCGGAGAAGTGAGAGAAGGTTTAGTACAAGAGATTTTAACTAAGATTCCTGCAGAAAAAATTATTTGGGAAGCACCGCAAAAAGCGCAACAGTTATATTTTCTAGAGCTAATTGGATGTAATGTTAACTTAGGAAATATTGCTCCATCTGAAATTATTCCATTAGAAGCAATGAGAATTGGACTAAGAGGTGATACTTTTCATTTATACCTAAATAAATAATAGTGCGCGAATTTGGATTAATAGGTTACCCTTTATCCCATTCTTTTTCGAAAGGATTTTTTGCAGATAAATTTGCAAAAGAAAATATTGCGAACACGCAATATGAAAATTTTCCTATTGAATCTATTGATGCTTTTAAAAGTTTATGGGAAGCACATCCTCAATTAGAAGGTATCAATATTACTATTCCGCATAAAAAAGCAGTTATTCCTTTTTTAGCCCATCCTTCTTCTGTTGTAAAAGCTATCAATGCTTGTAATTGTATTCGAAAATACAATGGAGCATTTTATGGCTATAATACGGATGTTATTGGGTTTGAAAAATCTTTGAAACCCTATTTAAAAGCACATCATAATAAAGCTTTAATATTGGGAACTGGTGGAGCTGCTGCTGCTGTAGCATGGGTGCTTAATCAATTAGCTATTCCTTTTAAATATGTTTCTAGAACAGCTGTTGGAGAAGAAGTGATTAGCTATCAACACTTGGATGCAGCTACAATCAAAGAACACTGTTTAATTATTAATACCAGTCCAGTAGGAATGTATCCTAATGTGAATGATACACCTGCCTTGGATTACAATGCAATTAGTGCATCACATCATTTGTATGACCTAATTTATAATCCAGCAGAAACTTTGTTTTTAACAAAAGGGAAGGAGCGTGGCGCGAGTATACAAAATGGTTTAGAGATGTTGCATTTGCAAGCAGAAGCAAGTTGGGAAATATGGAATAGCCCAACCCCTTTTGTACAATAATTTTTTTGAATTTATTTTGATCTCAGGAACTCGAATAATTGAGTAACTGCTTTTTGTCTATGGCTGAAAGAATTCTTCTCTTCCATACTCATTTGAGCAAAACTTTTATCAGACCCATCAGGAATAAAAATAGGATCGTAGCCAAAGCCTTTCTCACCCTGCATTGTGTGGGCAATTTGTCCTTTACATATTCCTTCAAAGTAGTAAGTTTGATTTTCCCAGATTAAGCAGATAACAGTTCTGAATTGCGCTTTTCTATTTTCTATATTGGAAAGTTTTTCTAATACTTTATCAATGTTCGCCTGGAAATTTCTGTCTTCTCCAGCATACCTTGCACTCTTTACGCCAGGCGCACCATTCAATGATTCAATTTCTAAGCCAGTGTCTTCACTAAAACAATTGGTTGTAGTTATTTTAAAAATGGTAGAAGCTTTCTCTAATGCGTTTTCGTTTAATGTGTTATAAGGCTCTGGGATATCAATATCAATGCCCGCAGATTGCATATCTATTATGTTAAAATCTGGTCCTACCAAAGATTGAATCTCTGCAACTTTATTAGCATTATTGGTGGCGAAAATTAACTGAAACATAGTAAACAATTACAATTCAAAAATCTTTTTTAATACAGTCCAAAGTTTTGCTTTTTCTTGTTTAGATTCTAAGCCTGATCCTTGCATAGAAGATAATGCATTGCTGAATAATATATGCGTTTCACCCAATTGACTTACTTTATATAAGGTGCTTGGTAATTTCACTTTTAATTGATTCGCATCTACTGCAAAAGCGATGACTAAAGTAGATGGCAGCTCTTGTAAAATTTGATGTAAACCTGCAGGCTGTTTAGTAATATTGACTAATGCAATATCTGCAATAGTTAATCTACAAGCATTTAAAATAGAAGTGAGTAAAATAAAATCCATTTCGTTTAAGTGAACCGAATTAGGATCGTTTACAATGACAGTGATTTTCTTTTTATGTTCTCCTAAGGATTTGATAGGTCCTTCCCATTTGACTTCTTTTATCTCTTCTTTTTTAGTCTCCTTAGTTTGTTCAAGAATTGCCTTGCTAACTGAGGGCATATCTTCAACGATAACCAAGCTATCTTTATATAAATTGGCTAAAACGGTATTGGATAATATGGTTTTGTCGATACTCATGAAATGGAAAATTAAATGAAAAGCCTCAATAAGAAAAATAACACTTGTAAGTCTTTATTTTTTATCGTTTCTTTGTGTCAAATATTGATACAATAAAATTGTTAGTTTATGTCTACTCCAGTTTTCCAAGTGATTAAAAACACTGCTCCCAAATTGCCTAGTTTCAACATGGATGAAATTTCCTTTGGTAAAAATTTCACAGACCATATGTTGGTGGCAGATTATGAAAATGGAGAATGGAAAAATGTTGTTATCAAACCATATGCTCCTTTAGAGTTAGATCCGTCTTGTGCAACATTGCATTATGGTCAAACTATTTTTGAAGGTGTTAAAGCTTTCAAAAATGAAAAAGACGAAGTAGTTATTTTTAGACCAGATCAAAATTTAATTCGTTTCAATAAATCTGCAGAGCGTATGCAAATGCCTGCTGTGCCAGAATGGTTATTCATTGATGGTATGAAACAATTAATTGATATTGAAAGAGGTTGGATTCCTAATAAACCTGATTGTTCTTTATACATCAGACCATTCATGATTGCAACAGATCCTTTCTTAGGAGTAAGACCTTCAAATACATACAAGTTCATGATTATTCTTGGACCAAGTGGCGCTTATTTTTCTGCGCCAATGAAAATTTTAATTGAACAACAATATACGCGTGCAACTCCAGGTGGTGTAGGCTTTGCAAAGAATGGAGGAAATTACGGAGGTAGTTTATTTCCTGTATCATTAGCACAACAAAAAGGATTTGATCAAGTATTGTGGACCGATGCTATTGAACATAAATATGTAGAAGAAGTGGGAATGATGAATGTAATGTTTGTGATAGATGGTAAAGTAATTACTCCAAGTGTTGATAGAGGAACTGTATTAAAAGGAGTGACAAGAGCGAGCTCTATTATCTTATTAAAAGACATGGGTTACGAAGTAGAAGAAAGAAATTTATCTGTAGCAGAAATTGTAGACGCACACAAGAAAGGTTTATTCCAAGAAGTATTTGGGGTAGGGACCGCAGCGGTGGTTTCTTATATTTCAAGACTATCTCACGGCGATTATCATATGGATTTTGACCTAGATGCTTTAAAAGTGGCACCTGCACTTAAAAAACACCTAAATGATATCAGAATGGGGAATGTGCCAGATAAATATAATTGGTTGATGCATATTTAGTCCAAATCATTGGTAAACAGCCATTTACGACCCAAATCACATTTATTTATAGTCTTTTTTCAAAAATAGCCAATAAACATTTTGGGAATTCGTTTACAGGCATTACCTTTGCCGTCCGAATTTTTTATAACCAGAATTGAACAAAACAGCATAATAAATGCCTACTATTCAGCAATTAGTGAGAAA
>Ga0222712_10002792_pt1 | contig 19621 bp, 19 predicted proteins | sample C33_657DmetaG_FD_165043 | JGI IMG/M metagenome (GOLD analysis project Ga0222712, IMG submission 165043) | Estuarine water microbial communities from San Francisco Bay, California, United States - C33_657D | ecosystem: Environmental > Aquatic > Marine > Unclassified | place: USA: California... | reverse complement strand
ATTGGTATACACATCTAAGAGCCAAGTAAAGATTTTATGACATTCTTCTTTAGTTATTTTATTTAATTCTTTGCCGTGTGCGATACAAGGTCCAAACAAATGTAATTCTGGAAATAAATTCACTTTTGAATTATTACCCAGCATTCTTCCAAGCATTGTTGTTCCTGATCGGCTATTTCCTACAATAAAAATCATGTTGTTTCGTCCGTGTTTTCTTTTCTATATCGGTAGTAATAAACAATCCCAAAGTAAACAGCTACTATCCCAAAAAACTTCTGGTTAGATGCTGCAGTAAAATAATCGGCAAATTGAAAAAGTAATAAATAAATGGAAGCTACTAAGAGCGCATCATTTTTAGTTTTTATTTTCAAATTATATCTCCAAGTCAAATAAAATGGAATATAAAATACTAAGGTTCCAATAATTCCGTAAACAAATAAATTACCTAGAATACCAACATCAACAGGATAAAATTGCTTGTTTAAACTTCTAAATCCATCATTCCATCTTGTACTCAAAAAACCTACTCCAAGTACAGGGTGCTTAACGAAACCGTCTAATGCAATTTTAGATTCCATAAATCGCACATAGGTGGATGATTCAGCTACTTTCTCGCCCGTTAATGTTTCAACAGCTCTCATGTATAAACTAATATTCTTCTCGAGAAAATCAGGTGCTATTAAACCTATGAACCCAATACCCAGCACGCCAAAAATTCCAGCTATAATTGCAGTTCGGATCATACGTGGAAATGTAAAGTTTAGTGATACATATACTGCAATAGTTCCGGCTAGGGCAATTAATTGTGTTCTATCCAACAGGTAAACAAGAATATAAAAAGTGCTAAGTAGTACAGATAGTAGCCATCCCTTCTGCTTTGAAATCCACATTTTGAATAAACTATAAATAAATAATCCATATATACAGGAATCAGGAAATTCATAGCGGTAACCTTTATTTGGACTTAATGTGACAAAATCTGTATCTGCGAATTGTGCAGGATTAACAAATATGTAAAAAAATAAAAAAATAAATAGCATGATATGTAACGATCGAATAAAGTACTTTTCAAAAGCTTCTTTACTCACCCATTTATCTATCAACGCAATGGCTATAAAGTGAGCACATAGTGCTAACGTTAGTTGTCGTTGAGCTATTAATCCAAATATTAAAGGTTGTCCAAAAACTTGATAAGCCTGAATGGCACTTATAAAAGGCATTATCAAAAATGGAATCATTAATACGGTAATACTTTTCACTCTTTTCAACGAAAGTGCTTTGTACCATTCAAAAAAGTAATGAACGATTAGAATAAATAAAAATCCTACTGAAGTAACATCAACAAAAATACGATTCGGTAATCTTCCGAATATGGAAAATGCGCTTGCAAAAAACAAGAACCAAATTGTTTGGTAAAAAATTCCTTTAAATAAGTAGTTTATACTAAGATTTATTTTCAAGTTATTTCCAATTTTTTAAATTGATTCCAAGTAATAATTCCAGTTCTTTAATATCATTAGCATAATAATCTGCTAGTATTTTTTTGTAAGCTGCGGGCAAAGGATTTTTATTCTCCGAAGAAAGCAACTTTTTTAGTAATGAATGAATTCCTAAAAATTTGACGATTTTTCTAAATCTAGCTTTTAATCCTTCTGAAGGTAAAAAATCATCTACCACACTTTTTCTTGCTTCATTTACTTTTTTATTATCAAAAGTAAATTCAACATCTTTATTATTAACTCCAATAAATTTTAACAAGTCGTCAATTGTACCTTTTGGATTATTTTTAAAATCATCATATAAACAAATATAAATTTGTTCTTTTGGAAATATATCTAAGTACCTTTTTACTTGCTTGTAATATAATCCCCCACTCAAAAAGATTGGATCTATCCCCCAAATTGGATATCCATTTTCTTTGTTTCTATCAAACTCTTCAATAAATGAATTTTTTAAAAGTCCCATCCGTTTTTCCATGTTGAAATGGCTCCATGCTCGATCTGCCGGATTACGTAAAATGATAATTATTTTAGGATGTGGATTATAATTAAAAATATTCTTAGCAGCATTTTTGGAGTATAAATAACTAACACTTGCCTCTCCACAAATTTTATGATGTTCCTTTTCAAATATTTTTTTATAGAGAAGTTCATCTCTTAAATAGGCTGTCCATAAGCTGCCCTTCATCCCACTTAAAATCCATTGCTCCGCATTTTCTAATTCGATTTTTTTCAACAACTCTTTTCTTAAATCCTTTATTGATACATCATCATAAAAAAAGTTAGGTTCTTTTAATGGCGACATATATACTGATGGATGTTCATCGAGAATTTGTTGCAGGGCCGTTGTTCCGGCCTTAGCAGCACCTACAATAAAGAAGTCGGGTTTGTTATTCATCGCTGAAGCCAATATGGTAAATTGATATTTGGAAAATGCTTAAGAATACTTGATAATCGATCGTTTGATTTAACGTACATTTTTTCTAAATTAGAAATAATTTCAGTTTCTTCTTTGTTTGATCCATCATTTTTCTTTTCATTTATTGTGTAATAAAGACCGCGAATAAATCTTTTTAATTTATAATGCTTTCTCCAGAAAGTTTCTGTATGATGATTAATCCAAAGTGCAAATTTATGGATGTAAGCCATTTTATAATTAGCTGTTCTGTTTTCTATCGTAAAGTCTTCTTTTTTATAAAAAGCAAATTCAATATCGAGCCATTTGCAAATTTTCTTCATTACACCAGGTGTATCTTTCGATAATTCATCAAAGAATATAATTAACACTCGATCTTTAAAATGTTCTAACCATAAAGGGAGGAATGTGGCATAATCTCCTTCAATTAATCCTTGTGTGATATGGTCTGTTTCATTCGATTGACGAATCGTACTATCAATAGCAGCAGACATTCGAACAAAATCTTCAAGTGTTGTATCTGAAGGAATTTCTATTTTGGTTAGGCAATGGCGATAGAATGAAATAAATCGATCAGTTGGTTCACGAAGTATGAAAATTAACTTTACATCTTCGCCTAATCGCTCTTTTATAGTATTTATTAAAGGTAAACCTCCATATATGTACGAGGGAGTAGTCTCTAATATATACTTTTCTCCATTGTAATGTTTAAAGTTTGATGCGTAGACGTCATTATTGGGAACTGTTTCGTTATATCTGGCAGGCAATAAAAAAGCTAGTTCTTTTATAAGCGATCCACATACTTGTGGATGCATGGATAAATAGGTATGTAAAGATGTAGTACCTGCTTTGTGAACTCCTCCAATTATTAAATTGGGTAAACTATATTTTCGTTCCATCTTATTTTATGCAATTACTTAAATCACGATTTGTTAAAATTCTTTCTTACTAATGAATAATTTAATTACAGAAGCTTATCACTTTTTATTGTAGTTAATTATTAAATGGACAATTTCTATTATAATGAATCTTGTCTATGACTTAAATAGTTATGATTTATAGCAGTTTTAAATTTATTGGCACTTTTAAAAAAAGTATTATTTTATTTTATTTTTATTTTGAAGCATTTTTAATTTTTCAATTCCTGGTAAGTATATCGAAAGTATTCCGAGATTTTTTTTAGCGTAAGCAACAGACAATAAGTTCTGAATAATTTTTCCGAACGATGATGTTATCGCAGCTCCTAATAATCCATATGTAGGTATTAAACAAAAATTTAAAACAATACTTCCAATCGCTGTACTGGTTATTATGTTATTATACTGTTTCTGATGTCCTGACATTTGTAATAATATTCCTACGGAGCCCGTGATACTATTAACAAAATTTCCAACTGATAAAAGAATCAGTGCTATCCATGCTCCTTTAAATCCATCGCCTAAAAACCCCAATATTATTTCAGAAAAAAAACAAAGTACTAACGTTAATGGTAACGACGTAAAAAATAACAAGCGATTTGATTTAAAAATAATCTGTTGCAATCGCCCCATTTCTTTTTTATGATATAGTTCTGAGAACACAGGAGCCTGAATTGCATTTATTGCAAACAATACAATAGCCGACAACGTTGATAATCTAAAAGCCGCATCATACATTCCAACTTCTTCTGAGGAACGAAAAATCCCAAGTATGATATTATCGGTCCACGCCATTACAAAAATCATAGAACCTGTTAGCATCATGGGCATCGATTCTCCAAGCATTTGATTCCAAGTTAACGTAGGTTGATAAATTCCTTCCTTCATTTTACTGAATCTCCACCAAGTGATAAAACTTGCCAAGCAAGTTCCAAGGGTTGCAAACGTATAAGCATGTACAACGCCCCAGTTCGATTTCATGTAAAAAAGGAATAAGAGCAATATAGCAGATAGCAATGGCTGAATAGTTCTAAAAATCATGAAGCCTGTCATGTTTTTAAAGCCACGATACCCTGCACTGTTTAATCCGATTATAACAAAAGGAACAAAGGCCATACATGTTTGTTGGAGCTCATCGGTAAGTTCTGGCTTACTAAAAATAGTTCCTGCAATGAATGGTGCCGCAGCAAATGTGGCTATAGCCCATATTGATGAGGCAAAGAGTGTTAACCGCAGGGATTGTAAATAGGTTGTTTTAATAATTGCAGGATCTGACTGATCTTTATGAGCAGCAATAATTCTTGTAAGTCGATTATCAAGACCCATTTGTGAGAATATAGCAAATAGCTGAAGCACAGTGAAGCATAGGGTAAAGGCTCCTTGTTCTTTTGGTCCGTATAAGCGAGCTACAAGGAAAATGAATAAATACTGTGCTAGCATCCCTACTAAACGAACGACAAGTGCTAAAAAGCTCTTTTTCAGAACAAAGGATGAATCTTTATCGTTTTTATGAAAAAACGAAGTCAGTCTTTTTATCATTTTAACTGCATAAACGGGTAGTGCAACGGTTTAGCGAATCTAATGAATAATGCTTCTATAAATAGCTGTATTATAGAAGGGTAGTTCACAATGAAATGTTAACATTGATGAGATTAAAAAACAGGATTGTTTTTGATTGAAAAGATGACATGTTAATTTATCCTTTCCGTTTATTAGTTTACATAAACTTAATATTCCCTTAAATTAAAAATTGATTTTGACTCGGACTTTTGCAAAATAAATTTACTGAGCTATGCGCATAATTAGTCTATTGATGTTAATGTTGGTCACGAAGTTTTCTTTTGCTCAAAATGGGTTGGAGTCAATTATTGTAGAGAAGTATTATGTTTCTGATGAGGTGGATGCGAAAGTGACAGAGGGTGGTTATTTGAATCCTGGTTCTGTTACTTATAGAATATACGTAGACATGAAGCAGAAGTATAGTTTACAAGCTGTATATGGCATCGCTGGTCATCCACTAAAGATTGCCACTACCACTTATTTCTTTAATAATACTATTAACGGAGGTGCTGTTGCGAATGATGTTACACGTTTGAAATTGGATGAGCATACTACCATGCTTGATTCATGGATATCGGTAGGTGCAGGGTCGGATGCTGACTATGGAATTTTGAAAACGGATGATACCTATAACTCATTCACGAATAAAAATGGTATTCTAAAAAACAACAGTCCTGAAGCGGGTATACCATTAACCAAATACGACGGATTACTGGCAGCTAGTCCCCAACGAGTAGTTTCATTTTTTGGTATTGATAAATCGAACTTAACCATATTTGATAATACAACAGACACTGCTGCACGTGGCCAGGTATTTACTACTGAAAACGGATCATGGGCATCGTTTGGTGGTGCGTATGGAATTGATACAACGAATAAAGTGCTAATTGCGCAATTAACTACTGATGGACAATTATCATTTGAATTAAATCTGCGCTTATCAATCCTGCATATGTAACTGCTATCAATAGCATCGATACAACAAATAGCAAGATTACGATCGCTTTATTTTTAAACTCTGCAGCTCCTGCATCTACTAAGTTTACAGGCGTTGGAAATGTGTTCTGTGTTGAGTTCAACAAAACTGCAACATTTACTTCAACAGATGTAACAACTGTTTCTGTTTCTACATTACAAGAAAGTTATTTTAATGGTGTAACAGGAAAATTAGTTCAATCAGGAACCTATCAAGCTTACAAAGATTCTGCTTACACTGGTAAGTTAGCATTCTGGTCAAACAACGCTCCTATTAAGTACAATGCAGCAAATCCTAATCAGTATTTAGCAACAACAATTAATGGTAACAACGCAAACTGTAACTTACCATCATCAACTGTTACTAATCCTGATACATTAGGTAACTTCAGCTACAATGTAAATGATGGTGTTAACATTAACATCAACAAAGATATCCCTGCAACTACGGATATGCAACCAGTTATCAATGGATTCGATGCATTAAGAACTCGTCAGGTATTATTAAATGACTTAACGTTCATTCCTAATGTTTATCAAATTATTGCAATGGATGTTAACCAAGATGGAGTTGTATCTGCTGATGACGTATCTCAGATCAACCAACGTGCTGTATTATTAATTGGTGAGTTCCGTCAAGCATGGAACTACAACGCGCAAGGTGTATCAAACGGTCAGTTATCAAAAGACTGGAGTTTCGTAGATACTGCAACTGTAGCTACTAATGCAGCATTTACAATCTCTGCAACTTATCCAAGTAATGATGGAGTAGGTTTCTCTAAATTTAAAGTTCCAGTATTGTCATTCTGTTCTCCTGTAAACGCAGTTACTTCTACTGCTTGTCCTACAATTGCAACAATGACTTACAAAGGAATTTTAATTGGTGATATCGATGGAAACTATGCTACTGTTAATCCTAACACAGCATTCCGTTCATCTGAAAAAGTTACAATGGATTTATCAAAAGCTACAGTAGAAAATGGTTATATCAATGTGCCAGTATTAATTTCTTTTACGCAAGATGTTAATTCATTAGACTTCGCTTTACAATTCAATACTTCAGCAATGTCATTCAATACAGTTGTTGATAGAACAAACACAATGGAAACATTGTCGAACTTCAACAATGATGATCAAACTTTACGTTTCACTTCTAACAGCTTAACAAACTACGCTTTGAACGCTCAGATTTTAAATGTGAAATTTGCTATCGGAAGTCATGAAGTTTCTGCTAACGATTTCAACGCAGTTGCTGCTTATATCAATGGTGAGCGTGTAGCTTTCGAAGTTGCTAACGGACAAATTTCAGGAGCTGGTGCTATTGTTAATGTTTATCCTAACCCTGCAACTGATATGATTAATGTAGTTGTAAGTGAAGATGCAACAGTGCAATTGGTAGACGTATCTGGTCGTCAGGTAATTTATCAAACAAATGTATTAGCTAACGAAGCTGCTTCAATCAGCACTGCTTCTATCGCTAATGGCGTTTACTTGATGAAAGTTTACAATGGAACTAATGTTTCTGTAAAGAAAGTTGTTGTAAACAAATAATAATTTTCTAATCTTAAAAGGTCGGTTCAAGTTTTTTGAACCGACCTTTTTTATAACTAGAATAAACTAATAAACCAATGATGAAAAAATTACTCTTACAATTATTTATTTTCCTTTCATGTGGTGTTATGGCTCAGGAAAATAAATCAAACAGTACTCCAGGGCAAATGGATGTGCAAACAATAGATGCATTAGATACAGTAATATTTGATTGCTCTCAGCTAACAGGTGCTAGTGGTCCAATTCAAATCCCGGTATCTATTAAGTCGGATGATTTAGTGTATGCAGTAGATTTTTCATTGAAGTATGATCATGCAGCTTTGCAATATGATACTACCATTAATGTTACAACTTATTTATCAGGATTGTCAAATTACTTCGCAATTGATTCAACCATTCGTTTTACATCGAGTACGTTTACTCCTTGTACAAACGACACAACGTTGGCATTAATTAAATTTATTTTATTAGCACCTTCGTTTAACAATGGAAGTATCTTTACTTTGAAAGGCTACTTAAATGGTACTCTTTGTAGTGTTAAGTACATACCACCTTCACCAGTTGGGTTAACAGAAAATATTACTGAGAATTTTAGTGTTTATCCAAATCCAGCAAGTGATGTGGCAATTATTAACTTCAAAAATGCTAAAACGTTAAGTGTAGTTAACCTATTAGGACAAACAATTTATTCAGAAAATACTGAAGGTTTATCTTCAAATATGTTGAATGTATCGGAATATGCGAATGGCGTTTACTTTATTAAAGTAGATACAAATAAAGGAAGCGGGATACAAAAAGTAATTGTATCACATTAAAATTAATACTCTTCTTCTGAAACAGACATTACTTCTTGTAGTGTCTGTTTTTATTCCACCACAAACCAAGGATTCAATAAATTTTCCTTGTTGTAAACTAATGGTTCGTTGCTGTCTGTATGACGAACAGTTAAGCCTGCTCCTAAAGCGATTGCATGTCCAGCAGCCGTATCCCATTCCATGGTAGGAGCAAAGCGAGGATATACCTCTGCTGCACCTTCAGCAACTAAACTAAGCTTTAATGAACTACCTTTCGAAATCAAATTAATCTCTCCATGTTGTGATTTTAACTGATCAATAAAAGCAGTTGTTTCTTCGCTCATATGACTACGACTTGCAACAACAGTAAACACGCGATCTCCTTTTGCAATTGGTAGTTTATCACTTTTGCTAATTAACGAATCAATGAAGTTATCGTTGCTAATCATTTCAACTAATTCAACGATGGAACAATTTAATTTATAAGAACCAACACCTTCTATCGAAAAATATAAATCGTTAATTACAGGTGCGTATATCACTCCTCCAACGGGAGTTTGATTTTTAATTAATGCAATGTTAACCGTAAATTCTCCATTGCGCTTGATGAATTCTTTTGTTCCATCTAATGGATCTACGAGCCAAAATAAATCCCAGTTCTTTCTATCTGTATAATCAATTGATTTACCTTCTTCACTTAAAACCGGCAGCGCAGTGCTTTCTAAATATTTTACAATTTCAGAATTAGAACGCTTATCGGCTTCGGTAAGCGGACTCTTATCGTCTTTCATTTCAACGATAATTTCTCCTTCGTAAACTTTTAAAATTTCTTTCCCTGCGTGTACGGAAGCAACAATTGCTTGCTCAATTAATTTAGTGTAGTTCATTTTAAACAATCATTCCTGCTGCTACAGTTTCGTTGGTAGCTTCATCAATTAAAATAATACTTCCCGTATGACGGTTTTTACGATAAGCATCGAAGTAAAGAGGAACGGTAGTTTTAACATTGATTCTTGCAATATCATTCATCGCAATATCCTTGTCTTTTTCATTACGATGCATTGAGTTAATATCCACTTTGTAACGAATATCTTTAATCACACAACGAGCATCTTTCACCGTATGACGAATAGCATACTTTCCACCAACCTGTAAATTGTTTGCGTTCATCCAGCAAATCATCACATCAAATTCCTGCTCCATAGATGGAACATTGTTTTCACGAACAATCATATCACCACGACTAATATCTACATCGCGGTCTAACGTCATCGTTACCGACATAGGTGCGTAGGCTTCTGAAATTTGTTCGCCAAATAACTCAATCGTTTTTACTTCTGCTGTTTCTCCGCTAGGAAGGATTTTTACTTTATCGCCTGGCTTATAAATTCCACTTGCTATTCTTCCAGCGTAGCCTCTGAAATCGTGATATTCGGTTTGTTGCGGACGAATAACATACTGCACAGGGAAACGACAATCGATATGATTTTCATCGCTGCCAATATGTAAGTTCTCTAACAAGTACATCAATGTCGTTCCTTGGTACCAAGGCATGTTTGTCGACTTATCTACAACGTTATCGCCTTTTAATGCACTGATTGGTAAAAAGTGAACGTCTTTAATATCCAGCTTCGTCGATAAATTTCTGTATTCTTCCACTACCTTCGAAAACACTTCTTCAGAATAATCAACAAGATCCATTTTATTCACGCAAATAATTAAATGCGGAATTTGCAACAACGATGCAATGAATGAATGTCGGATAGTTTGTTCTAAAATTCCTTTACGTGCATCTACTAAAATCAAAGCAGCATTGGCTGTTGATGCACCTGTAACCATGTTGCGTGTATACTGAATATGTCCAGGAGTATCAGCAATAATAAATTTACGCTTTGGAGTAGCAAAATAACGATATGCTACATCAATTGTAATTCCTTGCTCTCGCTCTGCTTTTAATCCGTCGGTTAATAAACTTAAATCAACGTGCTCAAATCCACGCTGCTGACTTCTCTGTTCAATTGCTTCTAATTGATCTTCAAAAATCTGTTTTGAATCGTAAAGCAAACGACCGATTAACGTACTTTTTCCATCATCAACACTACCGGCTGTGGTAAACCGAAGTAGTTCCATGTTCATATAACCTTCACTGCTAAAATCGCTCATAATTTATTTCTCTATCACTTATTAATTAAAAATAACCTGCTTTCTTTCTGTCTTCCATTGCTGTTTCACTGCGCTTATCATCATGACGTGTTCCTCGTTCTGTTACCCTTGATGCAGCAATCTCATCGATAATTTCAGATAGCGTAGAGGCAGGTGACTCAACAGCACCTGTACAAGTCATATCGCCAATTGTGCGGAATCGTACTGTTCGTGTTTCAATCAAGTCGCTATCTTTTTTCATGATGAATTCAGAGTTAGCTAATAAAACACCATCACGAAGAATGATTTCGCGCTCATGCGAAAAATAAATTTCAGGAATAGCAATTTTTTCTAATTGGATATACATCCACACATCCATCTCTGTCCAGTTTGAAAGTGGAAACACTCGGAAGTGTTCACCCATATGCTTTTTGCCATTCAATAACATCCATAATTCGGGACGTTGATTTTTAGGATCCCATTGACCGAATTCATCACGGTGAGAAAAGAATCGTTCTTTTGCTCTTGCCTTCTCTTCGTCTCTTCTTGCACCACCCATTGCTGCATCTACTTTTAATTCCTCTAAAGCATCAAGCAGGGTCACTGTTTGCAACACATTACGACTGGCATTAGGTCCTTTTTCTTCTTTTGCTCTTCCTTTGTCGATAGAGTCTTGCACATAACGTACTTCTAATCGAGCACCAATCTCTTCTACCATTTTATCTCTGAAAACTAATGTCTCAGGGAAGTTATGTCCGGTATCTACGTGCAATAATGGGAAAGGAATTCTTGCAGGATAAAAAGCTTTTCGCGCAAGGTGTGTCATAACGATAGAATCCTTGCCTCCAGAGAAAAGCATCGCAGGACGCTCAAACTGTGCTGCTGTCTCGCGGATCACGTAAATAGCTTCCGCTTCCAACTCACGCAAATGATTCAAATGATATTTTATCATAATTTACTAATCTCTATTTTATCTTGAATAAAACTATAAATATTGTTCACGCATTCTTCTAACGTTTCCTTGTCGGAGTGCACATGAATCTCGGGTTGTTCTGGTTGTTCGAATGGTGATGAGATACCTGTGAAATTAGGAATCTCGCCTTTGCGTGCTTTTGCATACAATCCTTTCACATCGCGTTGTTCGCAGACTTCCAAAGGGCAATCAACAAAAACTTCCACAAAATCGCCTTCTGCTACTAATGACCTTACTGTTGCTCGGTCTTCTTTGAAAGGAGAAATGAATGCTGTGATGACAATGATTCCAGCATCAACAAACAACTTGGCTACTTCTCCAATACGGCGAATGTTTTCTTTTCTTCCTTCCTCAGAAAAGTCGATATTTTTATTTAATCCATGGCGAATATTGTCACCATCAAGCAAATACGTTTTAAACCCTTTCTCATGTAACAACTGCTCCAGGCTATCAGCAATAGTGCTTTTGCCAGAACCTGATAGTCCTGTTAGCCAAATTATCAATGGCTTTTGGTCAAGCAGCTGAATTCTATCTGCCTGACTGATTTTATAATGTTGTTTAACGATGTTTGTAGAAGACATACCAAACCTTGTGGACGGTTTATAATTCAAGTTGCGAATTTCGCCTTTTTTTTCCAAATAATAAACTTTTATTTACGCTAAATCATTCAAATTCAAGGTAAATAAAGTGTTAGAAAATAAGTAGTTGCCAATTAAATTTTTTAAACGGGTATAAATAGACATTGAACAATGTAAAATACGGTTTAAACAGAATGAAAAAATACTCTGTTTTTAGGTTATTAAAGTCTCGCTTCATAACTTCGTGAGCTGTTAAATACGATGATGAATTTCTTTCCACAAGTTGCTAAATGGAAGTCCAAATTACTGATTTTTGCACTGATGCTCATTGTGGGTTTAGCCTATGCTTCCCTAAGGCAGGTTTATTCAATAAAATCTTCAAAAGTTATATTTAAATCGGTTGCTGAGCTCGAAACTATAACGGCAGAGTCTACCGCATTAACAGGTTTAGTAGATCCGACCAATAAGAATTTCGCTTTCTCCATCAGCAATAAAAGTTTTGATGGTTTTAATAGCTCATTGCAAAAGGAACATTTTAATGATAATTATATTGAAAGTGATAAGTATCCTACAACAACTTTTACCGGTAGAATAATAGACGATATCGATTTTAAAAAGCCAGGCACCTATGTGATTCGTGTAAAAGGGATGTTTAAAGTTAAAGGGGTTACTAAAGAGGAGCTCATAAAAGGAACAATTGATGTAACTCCTTCAGGATTAAAACTGAACACGAATTTTTCGTTGTTGTTAAGTGACTATGAAATTAGAGTTCCACGAATCGTAAATCAGAAAATAGCACCTGAAATAAAAATAACTATTCAGGCTAATCTAGTACTCACTACAATCAAATGAGGAAAATAGGATTACTCGTTTTCTTATTGTTTATCGCATGTATCACCTCAAAAAGGTGTGAAGCTACTATTTTGGATTTCAATAAGCTATTGCAGGTTGATAAGGAAAATAAAAATCTAAAAATTCAAAATTTATTTCAGGATAGCCAAGGGTTTATTTGGGTAGGCACCGATCACGGACTCTATCAATTTGATGGATTTGATTTTGAAAAGTCGATAGCGGATTCTGCTAAAGTGAGAGCAGCAATTAGTTGTATATATCAGGATAACAGTCAGACAATCTGGGTTGCCACCGAAGATGGGAAATTATTCCGACGTAGGTTGGATAAGTTTAAAGAAGTTTCTACTCCTTTTCATTCTTCAGTTAAAGCAATTATTAATCACACTGCAGATGAATTATGGGTTGCTACTTATGGTGAGGGCATTTATTCATTTAAAAACGATCAGTGGAAAAAAGTATTATCAGGTGAAGCACAGTATATATATGCAATGACAATAACCGCGGATAATACAGTATTGGTTGGGACGGATATCGGGTTACTTAAATATAATAAGGATAGTGCTTTTCAATTGTTAAATACAAAAAGTGGATTGCCGGAGAATATTGTTAGAGAGGTAAAATTGTTAAATAACTCGAAAGTAATTTTAGGATTTGAAGAAGCGGGTATTTGTTACATGGATATTACTAATAATCGCTTTTCGAAGCCTGCTAATCTTACTAGTTGGAATTTAGGTGCTGTAAATGAAATTAATTTTAATAATAATGAGTGTTGGATTGGTACAGAAAAAAATGGAATGGTTTCTTTTTCTACATTAAAAAATGGCCAAGTGAAATTTTATAATTCAACTAACGGGTTTGAGTATACGAAGATTTCATTTTCTATTTTTGATAGGGAAGGAAATATATGGATTGCTGCTGATAATAAATTGATTTTTCGTCCAACAAAAAAAGTTGAATTCATTAATAATGGTACAGGAGATTTTAATGATATTCAAGCTATAGCAAATGATCCTGAAGGATATTTATGGTTTGCTAATAAAAATGGATTGTTTAAGTACAATAGTGTTTTATCAGGATTTAGTGCGCAGAAAATAAATGTACCTGCACTAACAGCATTACATATTGTTTCACTATTTCTAGACGATTGGGGATACCTATGGATTGGAACATTTGATAACGGTTTGTATCGCCTCAATACATACAATAACGAGATTAAAAAATTTGGACCAATAGATGGATTGATGAATGCAAATATTGTTTCTATACAGGGAAAGGATAAGAAAATATGGTTGGCAACATTGGGTGGATTAGCAGAATGCACCATTAGTGAAGCAAATAATAATCCTGGAAATTTATCATATGCTTTTAAAAGTTTTGGAGGTGCAAATAGTCCGGGTGAAATATTTGTTTATGATGTATTTGTAGATTCAAAAAACAGAGTATGGTTTGGTACTGATGGTAAAGGATTGAGTTGTCTTGATAAAGGAAAATTCAAGAGCTTTAATACCATTGATAACAAAACAAATATTGTTGTTTATTCAATAACAGAAGATAAAAAAGGGAATATTTGGTTTAGTACATTAAATCATGGTGTTTATCGCTATGATGGTGCTAAGTTTTATCATATTGGAATTAAAGAAGGATTACGTGACAATGAGATAACTGGAATTACAACAGATTGGCAAGGAAATATAATTGTTGTTCATTCTAAAGGGATTGACAAAATTAATCAAGCCACATTCGAGATTGATTATTTAGGAACGGAATCTGGCATTGAAAATTTAGACTGTAATTTAAATGCATTGTGTACTGATGCAAGTGGAAATATTTGGATAGGTAAGCAGGATGGTTTAATGCGATTGATAAAATCACGTTATTCTGAAGTAACAAAACCGGTCACTTCAATTCGAAGAATCTATGCTTTTATGAAACATGGTTTAAGTGCAAAGGATAGTCTTTTTGAGTATAATCAAAATCAAATCTCATTGGAGTTTATCGGACTTTGGTATTCTAATCCAGAGGCGGTACATTATCGTTATCGACTAGTTGGTTTATCTAATCAATGGATTCTTACAAAAGATAAAATTGTAACATTTCCAAATCTACCTCCCGGAAAGTATACTTTTGAGATAGAAGCATCTATTAATAATCGGTTTATTAATCCATCTACCGCAAGCTATTCTTTTAAAATAAAAAAGCCAATTACTAAACAATGGTGGTTTATAACACTAATAATTGCTTTAAGTGCAGGGGCATTAATTTGGTATATACGCGACCGTGATATTCGTTTTAGAAATATGGAAGCGATGAAAAAGGAAAAAATGGAATATCAATATGAAACATTGAAAAGTCAGATTAATCCGCATTTTCTTTTCAATAGTTTTAATACGTTAATTACTATAATTGAGGATAGTCAAGATAAGGCCGTTGATTATGTAGAAACCCTTTCTGATTATTTTAGAAGTATGCTTAATTATCGTGATAAAGATGTTATCAGGCTAGGCGAGGAGTTAGATATTGTAACTGCTTATTTTTATTTACAGCAAAAAAGATTTGGAGAATTCCTAATGCTAAATATCGATGTTTCTTCAAATCTAAAAGAAAACTTTTTTGTTCCACCGTTATCAATACAGCTATTAGTTGAAAATGCAATAAAGCATAATGCAGTTTCGCATGAGACACCTTTGCAAATCGACATATTAATAGATAATAAAAATCAGTTTTTGATTATTTCTAATAATTTAAATCCGAAAAAGAACCACGACCCTTCAACTGGTATTGGATTAAATAATATTTTTAGCCGTTACAAAATACTAACCGAACAGGAAGTTACCGTTATCCGAACCGATAAAAAATTTATTGTAGAATTACCACTAATTAAAAACAAGACATGAGGATTCTAATTATCGAGGATGAAACGCCAGCGGCTGATCGCCTGAAAAAAATGATTTTGGATTTTGAACCTAATGCAGATATTACAAGCAATTTAGTAAGCATTGCTTCTGCTGTGAAATGGTTAAGAGATAATCCGGCTCCAGACCTAATCTTTATGGATATTCATTTATCCGATGGAGATAGTTTTGAAATATTTAAGGAGCAAGAAGTTAAATCTCCGGTAGTATTTGTGACTGCGTATGATCAGTATGCACTGGATGCATTTAAAGTAAATAGTATTGATTATTTATTAAAGCCAGTTAAGAAGGAAGATTTATCCAGGGCAATTGAAAAGTATAAACAAAGAGGCAGCTCTAATATGCAGCAAATGATGGATTTGTTAAAGCAAATGAACATAGCCCCTTCAAAGAAAGAAACACAGAAAAGAATTGTCATTCGCTACGGCGATACTATTAAAATGGTAGAAATTGCAGACGTCGCTTATTTTTATACAGAAGACAAAATCAATTTTTTGTGCACAAAAGATAATGTTCGTTATCCAATAGATCAAAACCTGGATGAATTGGAAAGTATGGTGTATGGTGATGTTTTTTTTAGAATTAATAGGCAATACATTGTAAATATTAATGCAATTGAAAAAATGCTTGCTTGGTCTAAATCACGCGTGAAAGTGATTTTAAAACCAACTTGTGATAATGAAACAATTGTAAGTACCGAACGCTCTCCACATTTTAAAGAATGGCTAACCGGATTGAAAAATTAAAATCGTTATAATCCCTTTCAACACTTCAAATAACCCGCTCGGCAACATGCGTGAATCAAAATTAAAATGCGATTGTACCTTTACAAAAAATTCAAGTTCTTATGAATCTAAGGTATAGCGTTTTTATTTTGACTTTGTCTTTTTTTGTCATGACTTTTTATGCATGTCAGCATGAACCTGTAGAAACAATAAACGGGAACAATGGGGGCGGGAATGGGAATGGTAACGGTAACAATTCTTTGCCCCCTTGTGACCCGGATACAGTTTACTTTGAGCAGGACATCCTGCCACTTTTCATTTCTAACTGTACAATGTCAGGATGCCATAATTCATCAACACATGCAGAAGGAATCGATTTAAGTTCATACGCAGCCGTTATGAGTTCTAATGTATTAACACCTGGTCAGGCTTGGAACAGTGATTTAGTTGAAGCTATTACAGAAACAGACCCTAATAAAATAATGCCTCCGCCGCCAATGCCACCAATGCCTGCTTCTCAAATTAATTTGATTAAGAAGTGGATTAATCAAGGGGCCTTAAATCTTAAATGTGATAATGGCTGTGATACAACGAATGTTACTTATAATGGAACAATAAAACCGCTCCTTCAAAATAGCTGTACTGGTTGCCATAATACTTCTAGTCCTGGTGGAGGATATAACTTAACCAATTATGCCGACGACGCAGTAGGAAATTTGGGAGTTCAGTCCTCTGCATTAAATGGCTCTTTATCGGGATCAGTAAATTATACAGGAACTTGGTCGCATATGCCAAAGGGAGGTTCTAAATTACCACAATGTCAATTAGATCAAATAAGAATCTGGGTAGATGCCGGTGCTCCAAATAATTAATAAATTTGCCGAATGAAAATTGTCTTTCCAATACTCTTCTTTTTAGCTGTAGGCAGTTTAACAACCGGCTGTTATTACGATAATGAAGAATACCTCTATGGTACTTGCGATACTACGAGTGTCACTTTTTCCAGGGATATTAAACCAATTATGGATGCTAATTGTATCAATTGTCATAGTGGTGGCTCGATTGATTTAACGAATTATAACGGAGTGAAAGCCAAGGTAAGCGATAGCACACTATACAAAGCAATGTCTTATTCTTATTCAGGTGTTAATTCTTCGAAGAATATGCCTTCATCGGGAAAGTTAGATGATTGTTCCATCAATAAAGTAAAAGCATGGATCGACGAAGGTGCAATAAATAATTAATCAAATGAAAAAAATCAAAATCGTTATAGTTGTATTAGTTATTGGCGGACTAGCTGCAGCGGGCATTGGCAAATATTTCTTCGATAAGAAAGTAGAAGGGGTATCAGATGTGAAAGCTGAATTTACGATGTCGTGCGACTCAATTTATAACGCTTTTTCTAATGACGAAATAGCCGCAAACAAAATATACATCGGAAAAATAGTGGAAGTGAGTGGTAAGGTACATACCATTGAAAAAGATATGGCCAATGTTTCTATTATGTTGAGTACAACTGAAGGAATGGGCTTCGTCATTTGTCGTTTGGATTCAGCAACAGCGCTTACTTTTAAAGGTGCAGAAGGACAAAACCTGAAACTAAAAGGAGAGTGCGTTGGTTATATGATGCCAGATGTAAATATCTCACGTTGTGTTATTGTAAAATAAAATACTACCAAATAAAAATACCAATTCCCTAAACAAAATTAATATGAAAAAGAATCTACTTATCGTAATTTCAGCTGGCTTAGTAACCGTTTTAAGCCTTACTACATTATCTGTAACAAGTGATCCAACTGGCGCTCCTGCCGGTGTTGCTAATGATCCTGCAAGCGGCGGTGCTACTTGCACAAACTGTCATGGTGGAACTGCTACTATCGCAACAGCAGCTCAGGCTTCTATTACTTCAAATATTCCAGCAGCTGGTTATATAGCAGGAACAACGTATACAATAACAGCTACTGTAAATTATACAGGTCGTTCAACTTTCGGATTTGAAGTTAGTCCGCAAAATACAGCAGGAACTAAATTAGGAACGTTGATCAATACAGGATCTCAAACAAAATTAGTGGGTACCAGTAAATATGTTACGCATACTCTTGCGGGTAACTCTGGCTCAAATACTAAATCTTGGACATTCGACTGGACTGCTCCTGCAACAGGAAGTGGTGCAGTAACATTCTACGGAGCATTTATGGCGGCTAATGGAAACGGAGCTTCAAGTGGTGATATCGTATACAAAACAACTTATACCGTTTCAGAAGCTGTAGCAAGTGGAGTTAATGAAGTGGAGGCTAATACCAATGCCTTAACAGTTATCAACTTAAAGAATGCTTTACAGATTTCTTATAATGCACAATCTTCAGCAACAGCAAACGTTGAATTATATAATTTAAATGGAACACTTGTGAGTGCTGCTTCATTCGAGCAACAAAATGTAGGTACTGTAAACTTAAACTTTGATGTAAAAGAAGGTTTGAATACAGGAATTTATATTGTTAAAGTTCAACAAGGAACACAAGTATTAACAAAGAAATTAGCTTTAGTTTTTTAATTTTAAATACTATTAAATATGAAAAAAATTCTTTTTTTACTGGCACTTGTTGTAAGCATTGGTGCTAATGCTCAAGACAAATACTTAACACGTAATGCAAAAGTTCGCTTTGACGCAACTTCTTCTACATCTCCTGAGAAAATAGAAGCAATAAACAATCAAGGAACAAGTATATTCGTTGCGCAAACGGGCCAATATGAATTCTCTGTTTTAATGCAGGCATTTGAGTTTGAAAAAGCTTTAATGAAAGACCACTTCAACGAGAATTATGTAGAAACTACAAAGTTTCCCAAGGCAACTTTTAAAGGAACAATTCAAGACGTTGCTAAAGTAAACTTTGCAAAAGATGGAAAGTACCCAGTTGTTGTTAAAGGTACTATGGAAATGCATGGCGTGAAGAAAGAAGTTACTGCTAATGGCACGTTAACAATTGCAGGAGGCAAAGTAACAGCTTCATCAAGTTTTAAATTGTTGTTGTCTGATTTCAATGTAACTATACCTAATTTAGTAAAAGATAAAATTGCTAAGGAAGCTTCAATTATCGTTGATGCTACTTACAACAAAATGTAATTTGAATGAACCGTTACCAACTAAATAAGTGTCTGTTTTTAATTGCCATGGTGATTCTTTCATCATCGTCTGCTTTTGCGCAGGATGATTTGTTAGGTTCATT
>Ga0222712_10002791_pt1 | contig 19623 bp, 14 predicted proteins | sample C33_657DmetaG_FD_165043 | JGI IMG/M metagenome (GOLD analysis project Ga0222712, IMG submission 165043) | Estuarine water microbial communities from San Francisco Bay, California, United States - C33_657D | ecosystem: Environmental > Aquatic > Marine > Unclassified | place: USA: California... | reverse complement strand
ACCGGTGCGGCCAATGCGGTGCACATAGTCTTCGGTGATGTTGGGGATTTCGTAGTTCACGACATGGGGCAATTCGTCGATGTCGATTCCGCGGGCTGCGATGTCGGTGGCGACCAGGGCGCGGATTTCCCCGCTCTTAAATCCAGCCAAGGCTTGGGTGCGAGCTGTTTGGCTCTTGTTGCCGTGCAAAGCCATGGCGTTGATGCCGTTTTTGATGAGGTATTCGGCCACATTGTTGGCACCAAATTTGGTGCGGGTAAAGACCAGCACCTGACTCCAGTTGTGCTCGTTGATGATGTGCGCGAGTAGTGCTTTCTTTTTGCCACGGCCTACAGGGTGCACGATCTGGTTGATGCGTTGCACCGTGGTGTTGCTGGGGGTAACTTGAATGCTTTGTGGGTTTTTCAATAATCCGTTAGCCAACTCACGAATGTCATCGCTGAAGGTGGCAGAGAACAACAAGCTTTGCTTATCTTTAGGTACCAAGGCTAGGATTTTTTTGACGTCATGAATAAAGCCCATGTCGAGCATGCGGTCGGCTTCGTCCAAGACCAAAATTTGCACGGTCGAGAGGTCGAGTTCACCTTGTTGTTGTAAGTCCAGCAAACGGCCTGGAGTGGCCACCAAAATATCGACACCTTTTTGGATACGGGCAATTTGGGGACTCATGCCGACACCGCCAAAAATAACGGCAGATGTCAGCTGCAAATACTTGCCATAAGTACGGACCGACTCTTCCACTTGTGCTGCAAGTTCGCGGGTGGGGGTGAGCACCAAGGCGCGAACACCGTAGACGCCAAATTTGTTTTCCTTGCTGCGGCTCATGGTGAGTTTGTGCAGCATGGGGAGGGTAAAGGCGGCGGTTTTACCAGTACCCGTTTGGGCGCCTGCAAGTAGGTCTTGACCAGCAAGCACAGCAGGGATGGCCTGCGCTTGGATGGGGGTGGGGGTGTCGTAGCCCTGTTCGGCTAAGGCTTTCAGAATGGCCGGAGCCAAATTCAATTCTTCAAAGTTCATGATAGGGCGCTCTTGTCCGAGCGCATGGCACCAACCCGCTTGGCCCAAGGGCCACCCAGTCAAGATCGGCAATTTTTACAGGTGAGCGGTTTGGCCTACAAACTAAAAATACGTTTAGGGCCTGCTCCAGCAGAAGTGCTGATGTTGCGGCAACTGGCGGCGGCAACGGGTTGTATTGTGGCATGGATCGTGGCTGCGGGGATAATCGCCGTTTTATTGCTTTGCTTCCGAAAGAACACACCCAATGGCTCAGTACGTTTTCACCATGAACCGCGTCGGCAAGATCGTGCCGCCCAAGCGCCATATCTTGAAAGATATTTCTCTGAGTTTTTTCCCTGGCGCCAAGATCGGTATGTTGGGTTTGAACGGTTCTGGCAAGTCCACCTTGCTCAAAATCATGGCGGGTGTCGACAAAGAGATCGAGGGCGAAGCCACGCCCATGCCTGGCATCAAGATTGGGTACTTGCCGCAAGAACCCAAACTCAATGACGCGGACACCGTTCGCCAATCTGTGGAAGGCGGCATGGGCGACGTACTAGCCGCTAAAAACCGTTTGGAAGAAATTTACGCAGCCTACGCAGAACCCGACGCCGATTTTGACAAACTAGCGGCCGAACAGGGCGAACTCGAAGCCGTCATAGCTGCTGCAGGCACCGATAGTGAACACCAACTTGAAATCGCCGCAGACGCCTTGCGCCTGCCTCCGTGGGACGCTGTGATCGGCAACCTCTCAGGCGGTGAAAAGCGTCGCGTGGCTTTGTGCCAGTTGTTGCTCTCCAAGCCCGACATGCTCTTGCTTGACGAACCCACCAACCACTTGGACGCAGAATCGGTCGATTGGCTGGAGCAATTTCTCGCGCGCTTTTCTGGCACCGTGGTGGCAATTACCCACGACCGCTACTTTTTGGACAACGCCGCCGAATGGATTTTGGAACTCGACCGTGGCCACGGCATTCCATGGAAGGGCAACTACAGCACTTGGTTAGAGCAAAAGCAAGATCGCTTAGAGAAAGAACAAAAAGGCGAAGAAGCCCGCGCCAAAGCCTTGAAGAAAGAGCTCGATTGGGTCCGTCAAAATCCCAAAGGCCGCCAAGCCAAGAGCAAGGCGCGTATTGCCCGCTTTGAAGAATTGTCTGACTTCGACTACCAAAAACGCAATGAGACGCAGGAGATTTTTATTCCCGTAGCGGAACGTTTGGGTCAAGAAGTCATTGAATTTGTGAACGTCACGAAGTCGTTTGGTAACCGCGTGTTGATCGACAACCTCAGCTTCAAAGTGCCCCCAGGCGCGATCGTCGGCATCATTGGCCCGAACGGTGCCGGCAAGTCAACCCTGTTTCGCATGATTGCGGGCCAGCAACAACCCGATAGCGGCGAAGTCAAGATTGGCCAGACTGTGCAGATGGCCTTTGTAGAGCAGTCACGTGAAGATTTGGCTAACGACAAAACCGTGTGGGAAGACATCTCTGGCGGACTCGATATCTTGACCGTTGGTAAGTTTGAAATGGCTAGCCGCGCATATTGCGGACGTTTCAACTTCAACGGGGGTGATCAACAAAAACGCGTCGGTACCCTTTCTGGCGGTGAACGCGGACGATTGCATTTGGCCAAAACACTCATAGCCGGCGGTAATGTGTTGTTACTGGATGAACCTTCCAACGATTTAGATGTGGAAACCTTGCGCGCTCTGGAAGACGCGCTATTGGAGTTTGCTGGCAGCATAATGGTGATCAGCCATGACCGCTGGTTCTTGGACCGCATTGCTACGCATATCTTGGCTTGTGAAGGCGATTCGCAGTGGACTTTTTTTGACGGTAACTACCAAGAGTACGAAGCCGACAAGAAGAAGCGTTTGGGTGAAGAAGGTGCCAAGCCTAAGCGCACGCGTTTTAAAGCTCTCAAATAACGCTGCTTGCAAAGGGCCCTTCAGCAAAACTCGGCTTTCCCAGTTAGCCCATTGCCGGCCACCACCTTTGGCCAAAGCGCAAGTCTTTGGCGGCCCGCACCGCATTGACCACCGCTATGGCGGTGACCTCTGCGGCCATGGTGCTCAGCAACATCATGTCCGCGGCTTGGCCGCTGGTGCCTGTGCCTAAGGCAAACAAGGTGTCGCCGTCCATGGACGTATGAACAGGGCGAATGCTTCGTGCTAAACCATCGTGCGCGACCTGCGCCAGACGATGCGCTTGGGGTTTTGTAAGCACAGCGTCTGTAGCAACTACGCCTATGGTGGTGTTGCTTCCAGCTTGTGGATTAGAAATACTTTGGCCATTGAGTTGGGCTTTAACAATGTCCAAAAGTTCTCGGCTATCTGCACTAAGGCGGGCGCCTGCTAAAAGTTTGCCTGTCTGCGGATCAAACACATCGCCCAGTGCATTACAAACTATCAAAGCTGCCACCGTCACGCCGCGGACGCACAGGCTGGCGCTTCCAATCCCGCCTTTCATCGCGCAATCTGGGCCATTGAGCTTGCCCAGTGTGGCTCCAGCGCCCGCGCCCACATTGCCCTGTTGGACAGGCTCTGAGTTGGCAACCTGACAGGCAAGGTATCCAGCTTGCGCGTCAGGGCGAATGCGCGGATTTTTTGTGGGCTCACCCCTGGCCTTTGAAAAATCATCGACCCACAAATCAAAAATAACTGCCGCCGGCACGATGGGCACGATCGCTGGCCCGACTTGCAAGCCATGACCGCGTTCTTCGAGCCAACGCATAACGCCACCAGCGGCATCCAAACCATAAGCGCTGCCACCGGTCAACAAAACGCCGTGTACTTCTTGCACTGTGTTGGAGGGCGACAGGGCATCCGTATCTCGCGTTCCAGGAGCAGCGCCGCGGACATCTACGCCCGCAACTGCTCCTTGAGGGCATAGCACTACGGTGCACCCCGTAGGTCGCCTATCGTCGGTGTAGTGGCCAACTAAGACACTTTGTAGCGAAGTCAAAGAATTGTTATGTATTGCTTTCATTGGTTTTAATAATTAAAATTAATAATAAGTATTTAATTTATTTTTTTCATCATTTAAGGGATTTGCGATGGATTTTGCCAAGGGCTCAGATGGTTATGAAAGTTTTTGCGGAACCAGTTATGCATCCAAAGTGCTGGGCATATCAATTGGAACCGTGCAAGGCTTGGTGGAGAGAAACGAGTTGCGGGCTTGGCGAACCAATGGTGGTCATCGTCGCATTTCTTTGAAATCGATACAAGAGTACCAACATCGCCACAACCTCCACCCCAATGCATTGATGCTGGGAGAACAGCGGCTGAAAATCATCGTTGTCGAAGACGATGCGTCAACCCGTTTGATGCTACAAACAAATTTTGACCGCTGGGGCTTACCCCTAGACGTCACGATGTACGCCTCCGCCATTGAGGCGATGTTGGACATGCCGAACCTGCATCCACAAGTGTTGTTGACAGACTTGGTGATGCCGCATGTCAACGGATTTGATTTCGTTAAAACTCTGCATGAACACGGTAGTTTTAAAAGCATGGCAGTCGTCGCCATGACGGGCCTACGCCCAGAACAGGTGAAAGCGAAAGGTGGCTTACCTGATGGCGTGCAGTTGTTGCATAAACCTATTGACCTAGAGTGGCTGCGTGGGTATTTGGGGGCGCTTATGTCAGTGCGCCACATCAACCAACGTATGCAAGCGGAAAAAGCGGCGGCAAGTACCTGACATAAACACCGATAGGGGCTTCCCGAATGGGCAAATGTGTATCTGCCCGCTAATCTAGCCCTTATGAAACCGCATTATTCTTTTTGGCCCCATAGGTTGCCCCATTCACTTTCTCTGCCTGAGACTACGTTATGGGACAACTTGGATATCAGTGCGCGTCGTTTCCCAAACAAAGACGCACTGATTTTTTTAGGCACCCGACTGTCCTATGCGGATTTACGCAGTCAAGCAGAACGATTGGCGGCTTATTTGCAAAGCGTGGGCGTACAAAAAGGAGATCGCGTTATTTTGAATATGCAAAATTGCCCGCAGTTGGTGGTTGCACATTTCGCGATCCTTCGTGCCAACGCAGTGGTGGTTCCAGTCAATCCGATGAACCGCGCGGAAGAACTCAAGCACTACATCACCGATCCAGACGCACGCGTGGCTATCACCACGGCAGACTTGGCTGCTGATTTAGCCAAGGCTAGCAATGAATTACCTGCAGGCCAGGGACTCAAACACATGGTAGTTACGCATTTCACGGATGCCTTCAATCCTGATGTACAAGGAGACGATGCCCCACCTGCCGCTTGGCATGAATGGCTTTTTACAAAACATGCTTTGCCCCAAGTCCATGGCGGCGAGGCGCTCGATTGGCCGCATGCTTTAGCCAACCATTTAGAACTTGGCCCTCTTACGGTAGGCATAGAAGACTTGGCCGTATTACCTTACACCAGTGGCACCACTGGCCTGCCTAAAGGTTGCATGCATCCGAATCGCAGCATCATGCATAACGCTATGGCTTCGGCATATTGGGGAAATGGCACCCATGAAAATATCGGTCTGTTGGTGGTTCCCATGTTTCACATCACGGGTATGACAAGCGTCATGCATGCAGGCATTTTTATGGGTGCAACTTTGGTTTTGATGCCGCGTTGGGAACGTGAGCTAGCCGGGCGTTTGATTTCAAAATGGCAAGTCAGCCATTGGACGAATATCCCCACCATGGTGATTGACCTCTTGGGCAGCCCAAATTTTGATAAGTTCAACCTGAAGAGTTTGGTGCATATTGGTGGCGGAGGAGCCGCCATGCCACAGGCGGTTGCACAACGTTTGCTTGATTTATATGGTTTGAGTTATTCAGAAGGATATGGCCTCACTGAGACTGCAGCGCCTTCACACAACAATCCGCCAGACAACCCTAAGCAGCAGTGTTTGGGCATTCCTTTTATGAGCGTTGACGCACGCGTGGTTGACCCTGAGACTTTGGAAGAAGTACCGCCTGGCCAGTCAGGTGAAATCGTGATGCATGGTCCGCAAATCTTTAACGGATATTGGAAACGCCCAGACGCAACTGAGGCGGCCTTTTTTGATATGGATGGAAAGCGCTTTTTCAGATCGGGTGATTTGGGCCGAGTCGATGAAGACGGGTATTTTTTCATCACTGATCGACTCAAGCGGATGATCAATGCTTCTGGCTTCAAAGTGTGGCCCGCTGAAGTGGAGGCTTTGATGTTTAAGCACCCTGCCATTCAAGAAGCTTGCATTATCTCTACCCGCGATGCCTACCGCGGTGAAACGGTGAAAGCTGTGGTTGTATTGCGTGCGTCGCACAAAGACCAAATGAATGAGCAAGACATCATCGACTGGTGTCGTGAAAATATGGCGATTTATAAAGCTCCCACCCATGTGCAATTTGTCGATGCGCTACCAAAAAGTGGAAGCGGCAAAGTGATGTGGCGTGCATTACAAGAGGCGGAGACTGTCTCTAATGCTGAGTCAGTTACTGCCAATGCCTTATAACTGTTAAAAACGACAAAACTCAATAGAAGTTTTGGATAACCGCCTGTAGTTGATTTGCAAAAATCAAAAGAACCCAGATGGTTACCCGTGTGACAGCGCGACATTTGCAATGCAGTTAAGCTACCTCCCGTGCTAACACTCTCAGTTCTTGACCAATCTGCTGCAGGCGCTGGGCGTCCACAAGATGCCACTATCCGCCAAACTCTCGCGCTTGCTTCCAAGTGCGAAGCATGGGGCTACAAACGTTTTTGGGTGAGTGAGCACCATAGTCATCCCAGCATTGTTGGAACAGCGCCAGAAGTTTTGATGGCAGCGATTGCTGCACAAACCACAAGCATTCGTTTGGGCAGTGCTGGCGTGATGCTTCCGCATTACGCGCCTTTAAAAGTAGCGGAACAATTTCGTGTGCTTGATGCATTGGCGCCTGGCCGTATTGATTTAGGCGTTGGTCGCGCTCCAGGAAGTGACGGACGTACAGCGCAGTTGCTCAACCCAGATCGCTATGCGAGTGACAACTTTCCCCAGCAAGTGATGGAGTTGCGAGCGTGGGTTTCAGGTGAACCGCTTCCAGCTGGACATCCTGGCCATGGCGTATTTGCATATCCCAGTGGACCAACTGCGCCTGATCTGTGGATGCTTGGGAGTTCAGACTATGGCGCACAACTTGCGGCGCATTTGAGTCTGCCGTATGCATTTGCCTATTTCATTACCGATGGTCAAGGGGCTGACCAAGCAATGCATTTGTATCGCAGTAACTTTCGTCCGAGTCAATCCAGATCCAAACCTGAAGCGGTTGTTTGTGTCTGGGCCTTGGCCGCAGACACCGAAGAAGAAGCATGGCGATTGTTTGAAAGCCGGGCAAGGTGGAAGATGGATCGCAACCTAGGACGTACCGATCCCTTGTTACCTCCAGAGCAGGCGGTACGTAATTACTCATCAGGCGAACAACGTGCCTTGACCGAACTAAAAGAAAACGCTTTGGTGGGAAGTGCCAAGCAAGTCGTGCGCAAATTACGTGCTCTTGCTGAGCGTTTACAAATAGAAGAAATAGTCGTTATCACTTGGACGCATGACCCAGTTGCCCAAGCGCGCTCATATGAATTGCTCGCGCAAGAAATTTTATAAATCCCAACCCATTGGAGTGCCCTATGTTTTCAACAGCAATCGCTGGTAGTTTGCCTAAGCCTGAATGGCTCGCTGAGACCAACAAACTGTGGCCCAAATGGCAGGCCGAAGGCGATGCGCTGATGCGCGCCAAAGCCGATGCCACCTTGCTGTGGATCAAAGCGCAAGAAGATGCAGGATTAGATGTTATTGGTGACGGTGAACAATCGCGTCAGCACTTTGTACATGGATTTTTAGAGCAAGTAGAAGGCATAGACTTCGAAAACAAAGTCACCATGGGCATTCGCAACAACCGCTATGACGCACAAGTGCCACAAGTCATAGCACCTCTACGACTCAAAGGGCGTGTGCATGCATTCGAAGCGCAACTAGCGCGTGCCCACACCAAGAAAAAACTCAAATTCACATTGCCTGGTCCGATGACCATCGTCGACACTGTCGCCGACCGCTTTTATGGCAAAGGCAAAGACCCCGTGCAAGGCCGCATCGATATGGCGTTTGCATTTGCTGAGTTACTAAACCAAGAAGCATTGGCTTTGCAGGCTGATGGCGTAGACATCATCCAATTCGATGAGCCTGCTTTCAACGTCTATCTAGACGAAGCCGCAGACTGGGGCGTCAAAGCCTTGGAGCGTGCCGCGCAAGGGTTAACTTGCACAACTGCGGTACATATTTGCTATGGCTACGGCATTGAAGCCAACAATAATTGGAAAAAAACTTTGGGTGACGAATGGCGTCAATATGAAAAAGTGTTTCCTGCGTTGGCTAAGAGCAGTATCAAACAAGTTAGTCTTGAGTGCTACCACTCGCATGTGCCTCCAGAGATGATGGCTTTGCTGAAAGACAAAGACGTAATGGTTGGCGTGATTGATGTGGCCAGCGAAGAAATTGAAACGCCTGAGCAAATTGCAGACACGATTGGCAAGGCCTTGCAGTTTGTGCCTAAGCATCGGTTGATTGCTTGTACCAATTGTGGGTTGGCGCCTATGAGTCGTGAAGTTGCTATGAAGAAATTGCAGGCTTTGGCTGATGGGGCTGCTTTGGCGCGTCTTCGTTACGCTTAGGTTTTTTACTTCTTTGGCAGTGGGGGATGGGCTTGGGCATCTGTTTACGCTCATGTCCCCCGATTCAGGCTACGCCTGAATCTCCTCCTTTACTTCGCTACAACAGATACCCAACCCCATCCCTTGTCGCATTAAGGGGTGTTTGCTCGCCGTTGGCTTTGCAAACTTTCGCCCAAAGGCTCATACGGCTTGGGTGCCTTGTGTAGCGAAGTAAAGGAGGAGAGAGGCGCTTAGCGCCTCTCGGGGGACATGAGCGTAACAAGGCACCTAAGTCGTATGGGCCGTGCAACGCTAAACAACTCCTACTATGACAACGAAATAAACCGAAGGATAAAAAGACTTAAAGACGCTCAAAAACAGCAGCAATCCCTTGACCACCGCCAATACACATAGTCACCAAAGCATATTTCCCTTGGATACGTTGAAGCTCATGCAAAGCCTTCACAGTAATCAATGCACCCGTAGCACCAATAGGATGCCCAAGAGAAATACCAGAACCATTGGGATTGACCTTGGCTGGATCAAGACCAAGCTCTTTAGTCACTGCACAGGCTTGCGCGGCAAACGCTTCGTTGGCTTCGATCACGTCCATATCGTTGGTGGTCAAACCTGCTTTCTGTAACGCCAAGCGTGATGCAGAGACTGGGCCCATACCCATAATTTTTGGATCAAGCCCAGTGTGAGCATATGCAACCAGACGCGCCAAAGGTTTTGCGCCGCGTGCCTGAGCCGTTTTAGCTTCCATCAAAACGACTGCGGCTGCTGCATCGTTGATACCTGATGCATTGCCGGCCGTGACAGTGCCGTTTTCTTTGATGAAGACTGGCTTTAATTTCGCCATGTCTTCTAGCTTGCAATCTGCTCGGAAGTGTTCGTCTAGTGTGTAAGCCACTTCACCCTTTTTGCTTTTCAGCATGACTGGAATGATCTGGTCTTTAAAGTAACCTGCTTCTGTTGCACGCTGAGCACGGTTATGACTTTGTACTGCCAAGGCATCTTGCATTTCACGGGTGATGCCGTATTTGGCGGCAACGTTTTCAGCGGTCACGCCCATATGGATGGTGTGGAATGGGTCATGTAATGCGCCGACTACCATGTCGACCATCTTGCTGTCGCCCATGCGTGCGCCCCAGCGTGCACTTAATGATGCATAGGGGCCGCGACTCATGTTTTCTGCGCCGCCACCAATGGCGATGTCGCAATCTCCAAGCATGATGGCTTGACTGGCAGACACAATCGCTTGCAAGCCAGATCCGCAAAGACGGTTGACGTTGAATGCGGGCGTGCCTTCCACGCAACCACCGTTAATCGCTGCGACGCGCGACAGGTACATATCTTTGGGTTCGGTGTTCACGACGTGACCAAAGACTACGTGGCCTACATCTTTTCCTTCGACGCCTGCGCGGTAAAGCGATTCACGTACAACGTGGGCTGCAAGCTCTGTTGGTGGCGTATCTTTCAAACTACCACCATAGGTACCAATGGCGGTACGCACACCGCTGACAACGACTACTTCACGCATATGTATCTCCAAATTTGAATCATGAACAAATAAACCTGCGTAGTGTGCAACCGCATCTATTCGTGAGCCTTACTAAAAGACATTGAGATAGGGCGGGGATGCAGACCAAGTTTGCGTTACATCAAAAGATAACGGTTCTGTGGTGAAGGGGTGGGCCAAGCTGATACTTTTGGCGTGCAACATGAGCCTTGGCGTCAAGGCGCGAACCTCATGGGGGGCGTACAAAGAATCTCCCAACATAGGATGGCCAATGCTTTGCATATGCACGCGAAGTTGGTGCGTACGGCCGGTAACGGGTTCGAGTTCTATCAAACTGGCGGAGTCGCTCGACTCCAGCATTCGCCAGCGACTTTGGCTGGGTTTGCCATCTGGATGGATGATGTGCAATGGCCGATTGGGCCAATCCAGCAATATCGCACCTTCAATCCAGGCCCATCCATCAGCGTCTTTCTCAGTGGGTTCAGGCTTGCCGACCACTACCGCCATGTAGCGCTTATGTATCTGTCTTGTTTCAAAAGCCTTGCTTATTCGGCGTTGCGCTTCAATACCACGCGCCATGATGAGTAAGCCGGAAGTATCTTGGTCAAGCCTATGCACCACCAACGCGTCTGGGTAGATTGCTTGAACGCGCTTGGACAAACAATCTTGCTTGTCAGGGCCCCTGCCAGGAACAGACAACAAACCACTGGGTTTGTTGAGAACGAGCATGTGCTCGTCGAAATACACAGGGGTCATGCGTCAGAGAAACTTATTTGTTTTTGATTTTTCCGCGTGGTGCGACATAAGTCGTTGGCGGGTTTGGTCTGTCAGAGGTTGAGGTTTTGGGAGGTGACGTGTCCTTTTTAGGCTTCTTGGTCATCTTGTTGCTATGTTGTTCGCCTTTGGCCATATCACCTTCTTTGTAAATATCTCAAAGCGAGATAGTAGGCATGGTACTAGACCATTCGCGCTACTTACCCCAAGTGTCTTTAAGGCCTGTAATCCTATTAAAAACCAACTTGCCGGGTGCATGGTCTATACGATCAGCCACAAAGTAACCATGGCGCTCGAACTGGAAATGCTGTCCTGCTGTGCTGTTAGCCAAAGAAGGTTCCACGTAAGCAGTGATGACCTTCAAGCTTTCTGGGTTCAAGACCGCTAAAAAGTCTTTGCCACCGGCATCAGGTTGTGGGTCGTTAAACAATCTGTCGTACATACGCACTTCAGCGCCCAAGCCGTCGTTTACGGCAACCCATGTGATAGCTGTACTGGCTTTCACCGTCGCACTTCCTGGGGTCCCGCTCTTAGTGTCTGGAATCACAGTCGCTTCAATTTGCGTAATATTTCCCGAGGCGTCTTTTACGCAACCAGCGCACTCAATGACATATCCGCCTTTGAGTCGCACTTTATTGCCTGGGAACAGCCTTTTGTAGCCTTTAGGTGGAACTTCTTCAAAGTCTTCGCGTTCAATCCATACTTCTTTACCGATGGTGAAGTGGCGAACAGGAGTCGCACTGTTATCAGTTTCGTCGTTTTTGTGGGGTAGTGCGGGTTGTTCGCACGGTTCAATATGTCCTGGGCCCATCACTTCATCCCAATTGGTGAGAACCAACTTCACTGGGTTGAGGACTGCCATAGCGCGATGCGCTTTGGTTTCGAGGTCTTCTCGCAAGCAACCTTCGAGAGTGCTGTAGTCAATCCAGCTGTCGCTTTTAGTCACGCCAATACGCTCTGCAAACAACTGCAAACTCTCTGGGGTATAGCCACGACGACGCAAACCCACAATGGTGGGCATACGTGGATCGTCCCAGCCGCTGACCTTTTTCTCGTTAACCAATTGCGCTAATTTGCGTTTGCTGGTGATGACATAGGTAAGGTTAAGACGCGCAAATTCGTATTGTTTAGGAGCAGGAGCGGCCAATAATCCGTCGACAACACGTCCATCATGCAAAGTAGTTTTTTCACAAAGCCTTTCCATTAGCCAATCGTAAAAAGGCCTTTGGTCTTCAAACTCCAGTGTGCAAATACTGTGGGTTATTTGCTCCAACGCATCTTCGATCGGATGGGCGAAGGTATACATCGGATAAATGCACCACGCGTCACCCGTGTTGTGGTGTGTTGCGCGGCGGATGCGGTAAATGGCGGGGTCGCGCATATTGATATTGGGCGAGGCCATATCAATTTTCGCGCGTAGCACCGCTGCACCATCAGCGAGATTGCCAGCGCGCATGTCACGAAACCGCGCCAAGTTATCCGATGCACTGCGCGCGCGGAAGGGACTATTCACACCGGGTTTACCAAAGTCGCCACGGTTGATGCGCATCTCTTCTGCGCTTTGTTCATCGACATACGCATGCCCTGCTTCAATCAAACGTTCAGCGGCTGCATACATGAAATCAAAGTAATCGCTCGCTTGGTATTGGTGCAATAAGCCGTTAGCTTCCCAAGAAAAACCGAGCCAATGCACGGCATCCAAAATGGAATTGACGTATTCGGTATCTTCTTTTTCTGGATTGGTGTCGTCAAAGCGCAAATGGCAAACGCCGCCATAGTCACGAGCCAGTCCGAAATTGATGCAGATACTTTTGGCGTGGCCTACGTGCAAATAGCCGTTAGGTTCCGGAGGAAAGCGGGTGCGAATTTTTGCAGGATCTGGGTTGCCCTTTGCGTGATGTGCTGCATCTCCTGGTGTTCCTGCCCAACGGCGATTGGCATAGGTGCCCTGTGCTATGTCGGCTTCAATGATTTGACGTAAAAAATTACTGGGCTTGTGATCAGTGTCAGTCGCAGAGTTGGCTGGTGTCGTCATCCCCTGATTTTAGGGGTGTACTACCGCGATAATTTGCGCTTCACAAGGAGTTGTATGGATTTTGTTGTTTTGCTCAAAGCAGCGGTCATGGGAATCGTGGAAGGCTTGACCGAGTTTTTGCCTATTTCGAGCACCGGCCACCTGATTTTGGCGGGCGCGTTGTTGGGACTAGACGATGAAAAAGGTAAGGTTTTTGACATCGCCATTCAAACAGGCGCCATATTCGCTGTGATCTTGGTCTATTGGCAAAAAATCTCAAGAACTGTCTTGGATTTACCGACTGACATAACTGCAAGACGCTTTGCTGCGAACGTTATCATCGCTTTTTTGCCCGCAGTGGTGCTTGGATTGCTGTTTGGTAAGCAAATCAAGATGTATCTGTTTACGCCCGAAGTAGTGGCCAGCACATTCATTGTGGGTGGATTGATTATTTTGTGGGTTGAAAGTAGCTTAAAAATTAAAACTCCTGCAGAAACTCATCAAGATGTTGAAGTCCATGATGTCAGTCATGAGGTTGGTGTAACTGCATCCTTGTTAGAGCAATCACCATCGCGTATTCAAAACGTAGATGACATGACACCACTTGATGCGCTGAAAGTCGGGTTGGTGCAATGTCTCGCCATGATTCCAGGAACCAGCCGGAGTGGCGCAACCATCATTGGTGGAATGGTTTTAGGCCTTTCACGCAAAGCCGCTACTGATTTTTCTTTTTATTTGGCGATTCCTACGTTGATAGGCGCCGGTGTCTATAGCCTGTATAAAGAACGTGCGCTTTTGAGTATGGCGGATGCGCCAACCTTTGCAGTCGGTTTACTCTTTTCCTTCATCAGCGCTTGGATCTGTGTGCGCTGGTTACTGCGCTACATCGCAAGCAATAGCTTTGTTCCGTTTGCTTGGTACCGTATTGTGTTTGGGATAGCGGTTTGGCTTACCGCCTATACGGGTTGGATTACTTGGAGTCCTTGAGTAACTTTTTAAGTTGGTACAAAGCATCCAAAGCATCTCTAGGGCTCAAGGTGTCTGGGTCTATTTGAGATAGCTTGGCCTCTAGCGGTGAGGGGCCAGCGTCTATGGGTTCAGGTGGGTGCGCGAACAAATCGACTTGGGCTTTGCCGGAGGCTGCGCCAGATTCCAAGGCAGACAAAGCATGTTTGGCATGTTGCAAAACACTGTTGGGAACACCCGCCAATCGTGCCACTTGAATTCCATAACTGCGGCTCGCAGGGCCAGCTTGGATTTCATGCAAAAACACAATGCCGCTGTTGCCACTGCTGGCAGAAGACTCTGCTGCGCTGACATGTACGTTCACAGCATGTCGGTGTTTGACAGGAAATTCGGTCAACTCAAAATAATGGGTGGCAAATAAAGTGAAGGATTGCGACTTGTCATGCAAGTGAGAAGCAATACCCCCGGCCAAAGCCAAGCCGTCAAATGTTGATGTGCCGCGACCAATTTCATCCATCAAAACCAAACTGTTGGCGGTAGCGTTATGCAAGATATGCGCAGCTTCCGTCATTTCCAACATGAAGGTCGATTGGGCATTGGCTAAATCGTCTGCCGCGCCAATGCGGGTGTGAATCGCATCTATGGGCCCTAGCGTGCACGCTGTTGCGGGCACATGGCTTCCCATGCTTGCTAACAACACAATCAATGCGACTTGGCGCATATAGGTTGATTTACCACCCATATTGGGACCGGTAATCACTTGCATGCGTTGGTTAGGACCCAAGTGCGTGTCGTTGGCAATAAAAGTCTTCGCCGATCCATCATGACTACGCCCATGCGTGGCAGCAAGCCTGGCTTCCACCACCGGGTGACGTCCTTGCGTGATATCAATACACGGCGAGGTGACGAAAGTAGGAGCGCACCAATGCAAGGTGATGGAGCGTTCTGCTAAGGCACACAAAGCGTCTAGTATGGCGATAGCGCTACCAAGTTGGGTGAGCGCTGGCACAAATGTCTGCAATACATCGAGGAGTTGCTCGTATAAAAACTTTTCACGTGCAAGCGCCCGCTCCTGGGCACTCAAGGCCTTGTCTTCAAACGCTTTGAGTTCGGGGGTGATAAAGCGTTCTGCATTTTTAAGCGTTTGGCGACGTCGATAGTCATCTGGAACTTTGTTCACTTGTCCTTGCGTGACTTCGATGTAGAAGCCATGTACTTTGTTGAACTGCACGCGCAAATTGGCAATGCCTGTTCGTTCGCGTTCACGGGTTTCTAGGGCGAGTAAGAAATCATCGCAATTCGTTTGGATAGCGCGCAATTCATCCAAATCGCTGTCGTACCCGTCTCCAATCACCCCGCCCTCGCGTAGCAATGCAGCAGGCTCTGGAAGCAACGCGCTTGTAATTAAGGCGCCGCATTCTGGGGTGACGGACATATCTTTCGCCAAGGCCTGGAGTAGTGGGCTCTTAGGGAGAAGAGGTTTAATTTGCAAAGCTTTTTGCAGAGCAACACCCAAAGCCACCAACTCACGGGGTCGAACTTGCCGCAAGGCAATACGTGCGCTGATGCGCTGCACATCACCAGAGCCTTTAAGAGCGCTGCGCAATACTTTGTAGGGCTCATGCAATGCGGTGTTTTGCAGCGCAGCAATGGCGTTTAAGCGCATAGTGGCATGGGTGCGGTCGCGTTCAGGCGAGAGCAACCATTGTTTGAGTTGGCGGCTTCCCATGCCTGTCATGCAGGTGTCGAGCAGTGAGAACAGGGTGGGAGATTCTTCGCCGCGCAATGTCTGGGTGAGCTCTAAATTGCGACGCGTACTCAAAGGTAAATCTATCAATGCATCGTTGCGCACCACCACCACTTTGTGGATATGCGTCAAGGCACGGCCTTGCGTGTGTTGGGCATAGGCGAGCAAGGCATTGGCAGCTGCATGTGCTTGCGCTACGTCTTGTGCATTCCAAGCCTGCAAAGACGCCGCGTGCAAATGCGCAAGGAGTTCACGTGCACCCAATGCAGAATCAAACTGCCAAGCTGGGCGATGTTGAATAGGCAAGCGCATGCCATCAGCCAAAGCTTGAATATTTTTTTCAAAGAGTGGACTAACTTCTGCACTGAAGATCAATTCGCTCGGAGCTACGCTGGCAACCCACTGCGCTAATGCAGTGCTATCGCATTCGGCCAGATACACCACGCCTTGCGTCACACTCATCCAGGCCAATCCCATACCAGCGCGCTCGCTTTGGTGCACTGCCAACACAAAGCTTTCCGATTTATCACTCAGCAAAGCGCTGTCTGTCAAAGTGCCGGGGGTGACTACGCGCACCACTTTACGTTCAACAGGGCCTTTACTGGTAGCCACGTCGCCTACTTGCTCGCAAATTGCGACCGATTCGCCAAGCTTGAGTAAACGCGCCAAATAGGTTTCCACCGAATGAAAAGGTACGCCTGCCATCACCACTGGCTGTCCGGCAGACTGTCCGCGTTGCGTGAGCGTGATGTCTAGGAGGCGAACGGCTTTTTCAGCGTCTTCAAAAAACAACTCATAAAAATCACCCATGCGATAAAACAGCAGCGTGCTGGGGTACTCGGCTTTCAGCCGCAAGTACTGCTGCATCATCGGGGTATGGGCTGATAAGTCTGACATGCTGCTTGGCTGGCGTTCCTATATAAATTTTTACCTTTACCGCGGGACACTGAGTTTCTACGGTGTGCTTAAAATAAAAATTATTTAGTTTCAGATGCCGACGCCAAGCGCAGCGTTTTGGTGGTTTCGGCGACTTCGTGTTTTTCAGCGGCTGATGCAAATTTGGAGTATTTCTGCAGAAGTGGAACCATTTGCGCATAAATACGTGGGCTTGCAGCCATGCATTCTTTGTGCTCCAGATAGTTTGCTTCGCCCGTGAAATTACCCACCAAGCCGCCTGCTTCCGTGACTAGGAGGGCGCCAGCCGCCATATCCCACGTTTGCAAACCAATTTCAAAAAAGCCATCACTAAAGCCTGCAGCCACATACGCTAAATCAAGCGCTGCAGCGCCAGGACGACGCAGACCAGCTGTGCGTTGCATCATGTCGCCCGTTAAGCGCAAGTATTTGTCGAAGTCGTCCTCAGGACGGAAGGGAAACCCCGTTGACAACAAACATTCATCTAATCGCACACGCTTGCTCACGCGAATGCGTCGTTCATTCATAAAAGCACCACGACCTTTGGTCGCAGTAAAAAGATCGTTGCGTGTGGGGTCGTACACCACAGCCTGTTCGAGTTTGCCGCGCACTTGTAAAGCAATGCTGACGCAATAAACAGGAAATCCATGGATAAAGTTGGTGGTGCCGTCGAGTGGATCGATTATCCATATATGGTCAGCGTTGGGGTTGCCGTGCTGGCTACCCGATTCTTCGGCCAAGATGCCGTGGTCTGGGTAGGCGGTGAGCAAGTTTTCGATGATGGCTTGCTCGCTGGCGTGGTCGACCTCGGTCACAAAATCATTGGCTTGTTTTTGTGAAATTCGAACCGCTTCCACATCAAGGGCCGCGCGGTTGATGATGGCGCCTGCGGCGCGTGCGGCCTTGACGGCCACGTTAAGCATGGGGTGGAGGGTGGAGGACGACATAAATTGTGGGTAAGAGCAAGCCCATTGGGCAGAAATGCCACCCATAGATATAGGCAACGACAATAAGATTATTTTACGCCCCTGACCTTTCACAATTCATGCACACCCGCTTTATCTTGATTGAGACCAGTCACGCTGGAAACGTAGGCGCCACGGCACGCGCCATGAAAGTCATGGGCTTCGATGATTTGGTGTTGGTGAAACCGCGGTGGAGCAATGTCTTGCGGCGTGAAGAAACCATCCAGCGAGCGAGTGGTGCTTTAGATATTCTCAACAACGCGCGGATTGTTGAGTCGCTAGAGGATGCCTTAGAGGGCATGACGCATTTGTGCGCCACCGTAATGACGGCCAGAGATTTTGGTCCTCCCACTTTAGAGCCACGCGGGCACTTTGCCGCTCTGGTAAAAAAAGGTTTGTATGAAGAGGTACAAAGTGATGCACAAAACAAAGCGCAAAGTAAAGTACAAAATGATCTCAGCGTTCTACAACAAGTGCATTCACAAAAAGGCGTAGCTTTCCTATTTGGGTCCGAACGTTACGGTATGCGCAACGAGGATGTCTACCGTTGCCACGCGTGTATTCGTATTCCAACGAATCCGCAATTCGGTTCACTCAATCTAGCCTCTGCAGTGCAAGTGTTGGCTTACGAATGGCGACTGGCGCTTGGTAGTTTTGCAACTAGCGAGCAAGGCGCTGTCGAAACCACTACAGAACTTGCAGATGCCCAACAAATCACAGGCCTCTTGTCTCACTGGCAAGATGCCTTAACCGCCATTGATTTCTTAGATCCTGATTCCCCCAAGAAACTGATGCCACGCCTCAACCAACTTTTGAACCGTGCAGGCCTGACGCAAGAAGAAGTTCATATCTTGCGGGGTATTGCCAAGGCGACGCTACAAGCTGCGACAGTCAAACGATAATCATTGCTTATGTTTGCTCGCTTACGCTCTGATATCCAATGCATTTTGGACCGCGACCCTGCTGCCCGTTCAGGCTGGGAAGTTTTAACTTGCTACCCTGGTTTGCATGCCATTGTGCTGCACCGTTTCTCACATGCCTTCTGGAACTTGGGTTTTAAATGGGTGGCCCGTTTCCTTTCTAACTTTGCAAGATGGTTCACTGGTATTGAAATCCATCCTGGTGCTCGCATTGGAGAGCGTGTATTTTTTGACCATGCTATGGGTGTGGTAGTGGGTGAAACCGCAGAGATCGGAGACGGTTGCACTATTTACCAAGGCGTCACTTTAGGCGGCACTTCACTCTACAAAGGTGTGAAGCGTCATCCCACTTTGGGTAAGGACGTAGTCGTCGGTGCGGGTGCCAAAGTATTGGGTGGATTCACGGTGGGGGACGGCGCACGTATCGGTAGCAATGCGGTTGTCGTCAAACCCGTGCCAGCCGGTGCTACTGCCGTCGGAAATCCCGCGCGCATTATTCAAGCCGATACAGATGCTATTCGTGAAGCAGCGGCTTCCAAGATGGGTTTTTCAGCCTACGGTGTTACACAAAATGACGATCCTATCAGCCAAGCCATGCGCGGATTGATTGACAACGCCTCCAGTCAAGAGTATCAAATTGCTCTATTGTGGAAGACCTTGGAGGAATTGTCGGTGACGCAATCCAAACCCGAATGCATTCCTGCAGATGCCGCTAAACAAGAAAATTTTGAAGCTGCGCGAATCAACCAGTTATTAGATTAAGCCCGCAGGCTGATTCAATCTGCAGCCAACCCTAGCCAACCTGTAACTAGCCAAGCTATTTTCAGCTTAAAAACGTTTACTGTTGATCGCGGTTTTAGGCCGAAATGCTTTACAAAACGCATCACGCGTTTCCATATACGGCCCGCCAATCAAGTCCACGCAATAGGGCACTGCGGCAAACACGCCGTCAACTAATTGATTGCCTTCAGCATCCTTTAAACCCCCCAAAGTTTCTTGGATTGATTTGGGTTGACCCGGTAAATTGATGATCAAGCAACTGTCGCGAATCACCGCTACCTGTCTAGACAAAATCGCTGTCGGCACAAAACGCAAACTGATTTGGCGCATTTGTTCGCCAAAGCCTGGCATTTCTTTATGTGCTACGGCCAG
>Ga0222712_10002789_pt1 | contig 19626 bp, 26 predicted proteins | sample C33_657DmetaG_FD_165043 | JGI IMG/M metagenome (GOLD analysis project Ga0222712, IMG submission 165043) | Estuarine water microbial communities from San Francisco Bay, California, United States - C33_657D | ecosystem: Environmental > Aquatic > Marine > Unclassified | place: USA: California... | reverse complement strand
AAAACTAATTTAACAATTTAACTTCTATATGTGATGCTTCTAATTCTTGTATAAATAATCTCATAGAATATGGTAAACTTAATATTTTAGTTTCATAATCTCCTATAGTATCAAATCTACCTAAATCTTTTTGAAATAAAAATTGTCCACCATCTGATCGTTTTGTCATAGATTCAGTTAAAAATCCCATTATACCATGTGATAAAAGACCATCTCTTTCCATTTCTCCTATACGTAATCCACCATCTTGTGCTCTTCCTTCTAATGGTTGTCTTGTTAATTTTGTTACTGGACCTGTACTTCTATAATTAATTTTATCTTCTGTCATTAATTTTGATCTTAAATAATAAGTTGGTCCCATAAATATTTCACTTTGTATTAATTCACCAGTTTGACCATTATATAATAATTGATTACCATATGGATTATATCCCAATTGTAATAATATTTCTTTTGTATCTTGTATTCTATTTTGTGTTGAAAATGCAGTAGAATCAATTAATACACCTAAATCTACAGCTAAAATATTTGACATTGATTCAACAAATTGTCCAATTGTCATTCTAGATGGAAACGCACATGGATTAATGATTAAATCTGGTCTTAATCCTTCTGCTGTAAACGGCATATCTTCTTCTTTCATTCTTATACCACATGTACCTTTCTGTCCATGTCTTGCACTAAATTTATCACCTAATATTGGTAATCTAGTTTCTGAAATTCTTATTTTTATACCTTGTAATCCTTCAGATGTTGTATATCTATATATACCATCAATTATTCCATGTTGTCCTCGTTTTGGTGTTTTTGATGTATCAATAAAACCTTTAACTTCACCTTTATAATTCATTTGTGGTGTTACAATTCCTACTAATGCAGTTTCAGGTGTTACATGTGAACCTATTCTTATAACTCCTTCAGAATCTAATAAACTATAATCATATTTTGGATTTAATTTTACAATTTCTCTAAATTTTGGATCTAATGCAGGATTACAAATTTGTGTTGAATTAATTACTTGAATTATACCATCTTTAAAATGTTTATTTAATGATTCTTCTTGAAAATCATATGAATGATAATATGATGTTTGAAACATTCCTCTTTTTAATGCTGATTCATTAACAATTATTGAATCATCTTGATTATATCCTGAATAAATTGATATTGCTACAATAGTATTTTCACCATATGGCATACAATTATTACCACCTAAAATATATGGTGATGTCCATGTTTCACATAATGGTCTTTGAGGTGTATGTAATAATGTAGATATTGTATCAAATCGTTTAGAAAATGCTGTATTATACCATGAACATGCTTGTTTTACTTGTTGACATGAAAACATATTTCTTGGACCTTGATTATGATCTACAAATGGATTAATTAATGCTGATGGTGATAAAATTGCTGTTCCATGAATTTCTGAATGATAATTAGTAAATGGTTCTCTTGAAATTAATAAACCTTCTGTTTCTTGTGGATCTATAAATTCTAAATATTTTAATAAATTATTCCATGAATTTACATCTTTAATATTTAATGGTTTTACATTTTCTTTATATAATGGTCTACATATACGCCCTGAATCACTAAATATTATATATTCATTTAACGATCTATTCCAAAATAATGAAATAAATACATCAATTTTTCCTGAACGTCTTTCTAATAATAATTTTTCATGGAAAATTTCAGTATTACCTTTATATAATCCAATAAAATCAGAATTTAAATAAATTTTTGTAAATTTAGGATTATTAATAAGATTTAATACATTTATTGATATAAAATCTTTATCACTTGAAATTAAATCACGAATTTTTTGACTATCAGTTTGTGTTGAAATTCTTGATAATAAAGATAAAGATTTTATCATACCAATATTACCACCATCAGGATTATCTACAGGACATAAAAATCCCCATGTACTTGAATGTAATCTACGTGCTTCTAAACTTTTTGTATCTTTATCCATCATTAAATTAACTCTACGTAAATGTGCTATAGTTCCTACATATGAATATCTACTTAAAACTTGTGATACACCATCAGATCCACCCCATACACCTTTAAATGATTTCGTAAATCCAGTTAAAAAATCATCTGTTTTCCAATATTTTTGTCTTAATGTATCTTCTTGTAATAATTCAGATAATTTACGTCCTTTATAATTTTCTTTTTCAAATTCTACTCTTGAATCCATTGAAGTTTTAAAATTAGATTTAACTTCATTATAAATTCTACGAAATTCTTCAAAACATAATTCACCTGATGCTGATAATCTTTTAAATTTAAAATGATCTCTATCAGAATTTTCTGCCAATTCTAAATCTATATCTAAAGCCATACGTGTCATATAACCTAATAAAAATGCTTTTCTACGATAATATGTAGATACAGAATCATCAAACATTTCACAATGAGGAAATAATTTTTCTAATAAATTATTGTATACAGATGCTTGACTTTTTGATCTTGTTTCTTTAACTAAAACAAATAAATCAGTATCATTTTCAATATTTTCTTTTTCAGTTACTTGTTTTAAATATGTTTCATGTGATAAAATTAATGTTAAAATTGTAGTATCATATTGTGATCTTTCTGATTCAGGAATACCAAATAAAATTATATCATATAAATCTTTATCATTTGATATACCTAAAGCTTTAAAAACACTTAATAAAGGAACAGGTTGAAGAAATCCAGGTAATTTAATACTAGCAAGTCTTTTTGTATAAAATGATGACCAATCATTAATTTTTTGTATATCACTTGCTATATTAGGAATTCTTTGTTTTGGTGGTATAATAATTAAATGTGAATAAGGACCTTTTGTTCCATCTTCTGATGTAGATGATATACCTGCAACATATTCATATTCTTCACCTTTTGATGAACCTTCAATTTTAGATTCTGATTCATATTCTGTTATAGTTCTTGCAATTTTATCAGCTTTTATAATTTTACGTTTTTTTGCATGAAACATATTAGCACCTAAAGATTCTTGTGTTAATAATACACGTTCTTGTCCATCTATAATAAAATAACCACCTAATTCACTTTTACATTCGTGTACAGAATCTAACATTTCAGAATTCATTGTACTTAAATAACATAATGAACTTTTTAACATTAATGGAATACTTGCTAATTTAATATCTTCAAAAATTTTAATATCTTTTTCATTTTCATAAATATATTCAATATAAAAATCAGTTAAAATATCAAATTTATAAGTTTTATTTTCAAGACGACAACTATGTGGAAATATTATATTATTTTCATCATCTTGAGGAATTACATATTTAAATTTATTACCATCTTTTCCACCTACATAAACTTCTATACGTCTACCATCATCTAAAAGTAATTTTATAGGATTTGAAGCTTTAATAAATCTTGGAATTTTATTATCTACAAAATCTTTAAATGAATCTAAATGATGGCGAACTAATGGATTTGGTATATCTTTAAAAAATAATTCAAATACATTTCTAGCAATATCCATTTCCTTGTATTTAAGCAAGAATGAGTAATACGACAATTGCCGTATGGACTATTGTATGGATTTTTATACTTCTAATACTATATAGATTTGTTTTTAATCCTCAAATATTAATTATACCATCTGTAATTAATTTAAAAGGTTGTCCTGAACATTGGTATAAACAAGGAAGTTTATGTGTACCAAATTATACAACATCATGTAGACCATTTGATCCATTAAAAATAACAACATTATCACAAGCTTGTTCAATATGTAAAGCATGTGGAACAAATTGGAATGGACAATGTTAAAAAAAAATGGATTTTTTGAAAAGAATTATAGAATTTTAAAAAAATGGAATTTCCAAAAAATGGTTCTTTAAAAAAATTTCTATTATTTGTTATAGGATGTTATTTAGAATATAGTTAATATAATTCATTAAATAAATGTATGCGGAATCATATCGTCCAGAAACATTAGATAATGTTTATGGACACGATGAGATAAAAGAAGAATTAAAAACATATTTAAATTCAGATTTTAAAGGATCAATTTTTCTTGTAGGTCCACCAGGTATAGGAAAAACTACATTAGCATTATGTTCAGCAAAAACATTTGGGTTTTATCCTTTAGAAATTAATGCATCAACAATAAGAAGTTTTGAAGATGTTGAAAATTTAAAAGATTCATGTCGTGGTTCAATAAATATACATTCAATGTTAATGGGAAATAATAAAAAAACTTGTATAATTTTAGATGAATTAGATGGTTCAGATCCACATGCTCAAAATAAAATATTAAATTGGATAGAAGATTCTACAAGAAATATACCAATTATTTGTACAGGTAACGAATCAACTACAATAATGAAACGTAGTAAACAAGTAAAATTATTAAGATGTTTTCCACCAACAATTAAAGATGTATCAAGTGAAATATCAGAATATTTAAAAGAATGTCAACATGATATACGTAGAGTATTTCATCGTATACAATATGGTAAATCAGATATATTACCAAAATTTATTTTACCACCAACTGGTACACCACAAGAAAAAGCATTTATTGAGATACAGAACTTATTTGACTTGAAAGATCCTCTCGAACATCTCTACGACAAATTGGACAATGTACACTTGTTGTAAACCATAATTGTATACAAGAACGATGATAAGAATGATTACATCCTCTTAATTGACAACCATCAACTTGTATAGTATCTTGACAAATAGAACAATTTTGTGTAGATGATGCATTCAAAGGAATTAAAACATTATTAATTTGTTGTTGTGTAGGTGCTACAACAACATTTTCTAGATTACCAAAATCTAAAGGTATAGTAAAAGTTATTGGAGTTCTTTGTCTACTTAATATATCATTAATAAGAGTTAGAATACGTCTTTCTTGTTCTAAAATAGTTGTTGTAATTTGTGAACGTTCTGGCCAATAAGTTAATCTTTCAATTGCTCTTGTTCTTGAATTAACACAATCTTGAATCAATTGTAAAGCAATACGATCCATTTATCTTTTAATAGTTTTTCTACGTTTAGATCTCTTATTCTTATGAGTTTTACCACCCTTTGGTGGAACAGCAGAAAGAGGATTTTTTACAGAAGGTCCACCAAACAAAGAAAATGATGAATTTACTTTTGCGAATCGTCGAGAAGGAGGAGGACTACTTGCTGGTGTTGTAGATTCAGGAGGAGTTGTAGATTCAGGAGGAGTTGTAGATTCAGGAATTGTTTGAAGTCTTCTAGATGATGATTTATGATTAGCAAATCGTCCAGGTGAAGCAGTCGGTACTGGTGGATTAAGTACCCCAGAATATTCAGTATTTTTTCCAAATAAACTTACTTTAGAATGATCGATATACTTTATTTGTCGAGATTTCGGTTCTTCATATTCATAAAATGTTCTTATAATAGGAAGTTTAAAATCTGCGAATCCAGTTGGAGATGAAGCATCTTTTAGTGAAAAAGCAATGTAATCGCCAGGTATTCCGGCACATTTATCTTCTTTTGGTGTTGTCATTATTTTACTGACATTATTTTTTAAAGAACGCATCTAAAGGACCACGTTTTTCTTTTCGTAAATATTGAGAAGTCATAAATAACAATGAATCTAATTCTTTTTCTTTCATAGCTAAAACTTTTAAGGTAGATTCTTCTTCATCTAATTCAGGAAATTCAGGATATTTTTTTGGTTGATATCCTGTAATCTGTTCAATACCTAAAGCAAAGAGTTGAGCTACTGGATTTTGTATTTGATTTGTTATATAAAATTCTGAATCTGGTTTTAATTTTTTTTCACGAACATAATCTAAATTTTCAATTCGGTCACCTTGTTTACCTGATCTTCCTGAAACATATATATAAGCTATACGATCTCCAACTTGTGGTTTATTTCCTGGATCACGTTGAGTCATTCTATCTGCTAAAACACGATGAGCAATTTGATCAGGATTTTTATAATCATCTCTAAGTTGTTTTGTAATAATAAATTTTTCTAGAGGAATTTCATTTTTTAAAACAGAAACTAAAGAATTTTTTAAGAAATCTTGAGCATTTTTTAAAGATCGTTGTTCAAGTAAAATATCTAAACAACCACCATAAATATCTTTTACTACAGGTGCTGAATCACGACGTTTTAAAGCAATACCCATAAATTTTCTTTTACATTTTGTTGTATCATCTTCATACATTAAACCAATATAACGTTTACGACAAAAGAGAATGAAAGGGAAGAATGTTTTTTCATATTCAATTTTATAAGGTTTACGACACAGAGAAGTTATACGATCAGCTGATTTTTTTGCAAGTTCTATAGATTCTCTAAGATCTTTAGTAGGAAATTGTACAAAGATTGAATCTGTATTATGAACAATTATTGAACCAATACCTGCTTGAAAATGATGATTTGCAGTTGTTAAGTCATACACATATCCTGAATAAGGAATCTCATATAATTTCTTGATTTTCTGAGGAGATTTTGAATAACTCTTACAACAAGTGATTCTGTATACATTTTGTTTATCCATACGAGTATTTACACTAGTTTTATATCCAAGTTTAGTAGCCAAATAAGCAATTTGGGCACATGTAGTTTCGTGTTTTTGATCAATTCTAGTAATACCTGTTTTATCACCATCGGCATCGTACAAGCCATCCCAGAAAGATTTAGCCATTTCAGGAGAACCATTCAATACAAATTCAGGAATATTTTTTCGTTTATCAACATAAAGTAATTCTTTATATTTCTGAACAAATTTCTTAATTGAACCATAAATATTACATCTTGGCATAAGTTTATATACACCTGAACTTTTAATTGTATTAATAATTACCCATTCCATTGAAGGATAAACTTTTTCACATAGAGTTTTATAAAATTTAAGAAGATTCATATCGGCGTTATTCAAAGCCCATGATGATTTCATTCCCGATGGACATTGATAATTCCCACAAGAACCATCACCCATAAAGAATCCCATAATACGGACTTCATCTAAATCATGACTAATATTATTAAAATCTGGAATTTCAGCGTGTAAAAGTTCATCTCCAACATTCAAATTGCGAGGAGAAACTTCTGTTGAATCTGGTTTCAAGAGTGAATGATCATCTGTTACATCAACACACCCAATATGTGTCAATACACGAATTATCTTTTTATGAGGAGCTAATTTATGACGAATTATACGTTGAATATTTGTCCATCCTTTTTCTGTCCATGATTCAACATTAAATAATTCTACATATTCTTTATCAGAATCATCACACTTTTTCCATTCACCTAATCTACCCAATTCTTCCATACTCATAATAACAATTTTATCTTTGATCTTTAATGTTACAGGAGTATAACCAGTTACACTATCACCATATATAACAGTTGCTCCAAATTCAGATTCAACAACCATTTTTGCATCATGAATTCTTGCTCTACCTAAAGCAGTTGTACACGCAGCAACTTCAACTTTACGAATAGCTGAAGATCTTGAACCACATTGACCATATACAGAATTAGCTACAGTTTTATATGCTAATTGTAATCCATTCAAAACAGATTTTTTAGAATCATCAGTTTCATTTTCCATTTGCTTACGTGTTTCTTTACGTTTTTTCAAAAGAATATCTAAAGTTAATGGAAGCATACCAATAAGTTCAGGTTTTGAAGCTTGAACAAATCCACATGTTTTACGTCCACCAGGAATATCATATGAAATTTCATCTATAGGAAATTCAGTATCTATACCAGTTTTAGAAATAATATGTCCATCTGAATCATATGTTTTTGTATATACTAATGTATCAGGAGATAAATTAAATGCAATCATATTCGTAGGATACAATGAATTAAAATCAAGAACTGGTATTGGTTGATCAAGATACATACCAATTTTTGGTGGTAAAACAATTGCTCCTTCATATGACATATCACCTTCAAATGATTCTTGTGTTTGTAATATTTGATTACGTTGTGAAGCATAATAAACAACAGCTGAATAAATTTTAATACCTTGTCCTCTTAAGAAAATATAATCTACAGGAACACGGCATACATCTGCCATACCACGTGCATTTACAAGAGTATCTAATTTAGCCATTAAAGTTAAAACTAAATCACAATCTTGTATACAATATTTAGCAATTTCAGATCTTTCTTCAGGTGTACCTTTATGCATTTTAAACATTTGAGAAGCAGAAATATCATCTTTTGTAAATGACCATTCAAGTTTCTTTCTGTCTTCAATTGTAATATCATCAAATGTATTCAAATAATTATCTTGATCTAATTCTACAATAAACTTTTTAGGAAATACAGATTTTACTTTAAATTTTTTTCCATCAGCATATGGATTTAAAGTATTTGTACAATATCAAATCGAACATAATTTCCTTCAAATAATCCACGTGTTGATTTAGTATGAATTTCAAACATTCTAGTTTTAGCTCCTGATAGTATAACAAAATCTGTAACTTTATCACGTAAGAATGTAGAAGCTACATTATCTAATTTATAAGAATCTAAATTTTGTTCACGTCGTATACTTAAAAGTAAATCAATTGTAAGACGACCACCTAAATCTAAATAACGAACTTCATATTTTCCTGAAGCCAATTCAAATGTTTTTTTAATTGTAGGCACATTATCTTGATTTTTCCATGAATCACATCTACCTAAAGATAAATTTATACCTAAAATAGAACATCTTTCAGCAATATATCCATCATCAAAACCAAATGTATTATAACCTACAAGAATATCAGGATTTTCATAATTTATTAATTCTTGAAATTTTAATAAAAGTTCTTTTTCATTTTTACATGAAATATATTTTATAGATTTTGATGGAATACAAGTTCCTGAAATTAATACAATACGTTCTACAGGATTAAGAAAATCATCTGTCCATCTTGTTGATAAACCAATTTGTATAATTTCATCACTTAAATTTTTTGATAAAGGAAATTGTCCTGATTCAGAATAAACTTCTAAATCATAAGAAAGTGCATATAAAGGAATTTCTTGTGTTATAGGTTTTAAAGTTTTATATGAAGTTATAAAACATTTATCTACTTTAATATCATCTTGTTCTTCTTTACCATCAAATGAAAATGCTGATGCTGGATTTAATCCTTGTTCATGAAATAAACGTAAATATGGAGGTAAATTAGATTCAAATATATCACTATCTATTAATTTACGTGAACCAATTTTAAAATTATTTTTAAATTCACGAGCAATATATTTAAAAGCCCATAATGAATAAAATTCAATTTTCCATACATCAATTTTTTTTAATTCAGAGAAACCTGATATAGCATCTAATTTTTGTTCTTTTGTAATTTCTACTTGAATAGGGTAACCTGTTTTTGATTTTAAAGTTGATTGAAGTTCTGTTACAGATTCTTTACCTACTCTCAAATAGAAATAAGGTTTAAATCCAGTTAATCGAACTCGTGCAATATCTCCTTCACCAGTTCGACCATAAGTATCAACAACATAATTAAAATTAATATCTAATTCATTCCATGAACATGGTTGAAACATTTTTTTTCTTATTCTCTTTTTTTAAAGTGTTTTCGTTTTAGAAAACGACTATTTAAGTTGTGGTATTCTACCAGCTTGTCTAATTAAAAATTTAGAATGTGATTGAATTGGTTTAAAATAATATTCAACAACATTTTTAACAATTTCAGGATCATATTCTTTACAACTAAATACATCTAAATACATATCATCAGTTTCTTCAACAAAATGTGCTACAATATTTGATGTTTCAATTAATTGAACTAAAGTATATCCTGCTTTATTACCTGAACCAAAATGTTGAACTTGAGGTCGACCATATGGTACCATATCAATTTTTTTAACAAGATTATCTGAAAATTGAGTTATAATATTAGGACATCTAATTGCTCCACGCATACATTTAGATGAATCTAAAATTAAATGATAACCCCACGACATTTATGTTCTTTACAAAACATTTCTTTCTAAGACAAAAATAAGTATGGATTACCCTTTTTTTAATGGATGGACACGTGGTGCTAATATGGAAAAAGATGTTCAACAAAGAAATAATCAAGCAACTTATTATTCAAGTAATCCATCATCATGTGGTAATTCATCAGCAGTTCATGCAGCATCTGAATTTGTAGGATTAAATCCTCGCGGAAATTATGGTAATTCACCTGAAGGTGGTTGTAAAATTGATTTACAAACTGATTTAAGAGATGGTGATGTTTCAACAATTAGATTTCGTGGTCCTAAACAATTATTTCAAAGACCATGGGCAACAACACCATTTATGGGAGGAGGTGATCCTGATGCTGTTAAAGATGAAAATCGTGTAAAATTTGGTTATTCTACACCAAATCTTAAAAGTATACAAACAATTATGGATAATCAATTTCCTGTTTTTGTTCCTTTAATTCCTGAGAAACAGGCTGATATTCCTGAGAGCAATTATTTTGTTGAACCTTTTCTTCGTGGTGGGTTTTCTTCTCGTTTAGTTCCAAAGGTTCGCGTCGATCTCCGCTAAGGAATTTTGCGTTTTTTATTTCCATAACAGATAAAGTTTCTCTTATACCATCAAAAAATTTCTGATGTTCAGATTTTTCTTTTTTTGGAGGAAATGCTTCCATAACAAGACAAATTGCTTCAAATATATTATCTGATTTTTTTAATGCTTTTTCAGCTTCTTCTAAACTACAAAAAGTCATATCCATAATAACTTTTATATCGTCTGACATTTTTTTATATATTTAAAGTAAATAAAGTTAAAATGAAATTCATAGAAAATTTATGTCCGCCTGCTGTTTTGTATTTAATTTATATTATGGTACATATTGGATTAGATCTTGGTTTAGGTCTTTATATTACCGCCGGTGTTAAATTATTAAGTGGTATAATATGTGTTTTATTATTAGATTCATTTTGTGATGTTGATTTAGGTATTGTTTCATGGGTAGTTATTTCAACACCATTTATTATTACAGCATTAGCAACTTCAATTGCATTAGGATTAAATTTAGATAAAGGTTTACAAACTTTAGCAGTTGAACATTTTACTGGGGAAAAAGGCGGTGAAATACCGACTTCAACAAACTCAACATATTAATAAAATAAAAAAAATGATTCAATGTATAGGAAGAGTATTAAAAATGTGGAATGAATTTATGTATACAAAAGAAACTACTTATAGTTCAAAAATATCAAGATTAGGTTATGGAAATGATGAACTTAAATGGACAGTTAAAGTTCCATCAAATACAATTGTTTGTGAAACTTTACAAAAAAAAGAATTAGGTGAAATTATAAAAAAAACTAAATTATGGTATCCTGAAACAACATTTATAAGAATATCACAAATTGAAAGATATGATTATCTTAATGAAAAAGTTAATAGTCCATGGTTATGGATAGGTTGTGAAGATCGTAATTATACAGAAGAATTAAAACAATATTTAGTTAAAGGTAATAATATTACATTATTTTTATTAAATCAATTATTTCCAAAAGAAACAAATTGGGAATATATTTCATTATCGTTAGAAAAATTAGAATTTCCTGTTGAAGGTATACAAATTAAATGATACCAACATTTACAAAATTACAAAGTTATAAACTTAATATTGAAAATAAATCATATTTTAATTTAACAACTGAATATTTAGAATTACAAAAATTATTTTTGTCTGATAATATTTTTGATTATTTAATACTTATATTTGATTTAATTTTATATCCTATATGGATTATATTTACAGGTATGTCATATATGGATATCTTTACATTAATGAAATGTTTTCATTTATGGAAAGATTTATTTAGATTTCAAGAATTACATACAGAAATATGGTATTGGAAATTCATGGTACAACTTGTTGGTGGACCATGGATATCTACAAATAATTCAGATTATCATTTATATGTTTATGCTGATGCTATGACAAGATTTATTGAGGTTTCCCAAAAAACTGACTAAATGTTCCTAATAATTCAGCACCTTGTTCAATTGCAGGTTTCATTTCAGCTAATGTACCCATTAATTCTTTTTGTAAATCCATTAATTCTTTTGTATCACGTCTCATACCACCAATTTGTTCAGGTGTTAAATTTCTATAAGCATGTAAAATTGTAGTACCTAAATCTACATGAGAAGATTTCCCTGTAGATTCCGGTTCTTTTTCTTTTTCTTGTTCTTTTTCAGATTCAAAATATTCACGTGTACTTGTATAACATACTAACCATGCACATAAAATACCAAATAAAACTGATAAAGTTCTTGATGAACATAACCAATTATATGCTACTAAATAACCTAATATAACCCAAATAAGCATTTGTGATACATTACGTTTTAATAAATAATATGTAATACCTAAAAAAATTAATCCAGCTATGAATGAATCTGTCATTTTACTTATTTAGTAGGGAATAAACCTTTAAAACTACTCAATATTCCAGGTTTACCACCATTATCATTAAATGCTCCATGACGAGCCATACCATGACCTATAGGACCTTTAGTATTTCCTTGATGATAATTTGGTCTACCACGATAACCATCTCCTCTAAATTCAGCTGAAGTAGCACCAAATTCACCACCACCTCGCATTCTTCTTCTTGATAATAAAATCTTTCCACCTTTTCTTCTTTTAGAAGAAGTCTTTCCACCTTTTCTTTTTTTAGAACCTCCACGTAATCCATGTTTAGCATTAAATGGTCCCATTTCATTACCTGCTTTCCATTGCATTGCTCCAGGTGCTATAGGGCCGGCAGCACCATAATATGAACCACCACGAAGACGTCTATGAGTTTTACCATATTTTCTTGATTTACCAGTTACACGAATTCCTTGTTCAGGATCAGGATTTGATGGACTATGAGAATCTGGTGAACGTGGTACACCTTTTAAGGTGGGTTTGACAGGAATAGATTTTTTCATTTCTGCCTTTTGTTCAGCAGTAGCATCTTCAAGTTTAATTGGTTTAACGGCTGACATTTTACTTATAACGAGGAATTTTTAATAAACCATAGTCCATCTTTTTCTTCAATATCTAAATTAAATGAATCACCTAATGAACGTAAATATTCAGATGTTTTTATATTAGGAACTTGTATATAATTATCAGTACCATCAATAAAATAAACATCAGGAATATCAGATTTAATAATTTTTGTAAGATTAGATAATGAACCATATGAACCTATATTATTTGAATGATATTCATATCCTATACAATCAAAATTTGATTGAGATTTATGTATAATTTTATCTAATGTTGGTATATTATGAAAAAATACCATTAATTTTTCTATCCAGTCATATCTCTGTTTGAACGTTGTCCCAGCAAAGATACAGCAAGAGTTATACATAAACATATCACAAATAATGTAGGTTCCATTTAAATATTCAACTCGAAATAATGTATCGCCAAATAAACGTTCATCAATAGAACATGTAACTTCTTTAATTTCTTTATTATTTATCCATAAACATATAGGTTTATCAGTATAACTTAATAATAACCAACCATTATTTAATGAAAAAATTGGAATTTTATAGTCCATCTGGTCTTGTTTCTTTAAGACCAGCTGGCAATTCGGGGTCCATCCGTAAACCTCCTGAAATTTGTTGACGAGGTTCATATTCAGGTACTTTTACTTCTTCGTTGTGTTGTTCAGGTAAATTTGTTACAGGTCGTTCTACAGGAATTTCTCTATAAATAATTCTTGGTTCAGGTGGATAAATAATACGAACACCAATATAAATTATTAATTGTATTAATACCATCACAAACAATGTAGATAATGAAGTATACAAAACATCAAGAAATATCATTCTTTTTGTTAATATAAATTTTTTATAAGTTATAATATAATACCGCAATAAAAAATGAGTTCTGATGCTGAACAAGTAGTTGTAGAAGTTATTGAACAAGTTGTGCCTGTAGTTGAAAAAGTAGTTGAAGAAGTTTTACCTGTAGTTGAAAAAGTAGTTGAAGAAGTTGTTGTACAAGTAGTTGAAGAAGTTCAAAAAGTAGTTGAAGAAGTTTTACCTGAAGTTGAAAAAGTTCTTGAAACTTTACATGTAAAAGAAATTTTAGATTATAAAAAATTATTAAAATTACTTGAAGATGAATTAAAAAAAGATCCTTTAAAAGTTACTGAAGATTTACTTTCATTAATAAAAGATACTCAAGCAGGATGTTTACCATGTTCATTCTTTAAAAAATAGTAAATTTTTCAGAAACATTAGTACCAATTTCTATCCATGTATTTGAATCTATTATAAATATTTCTAATTCTTCAATAAAAAAAGGTTCATTAATAATATTCCATGATTCTTTTTTTATTTCATAACCATCATTAGTTTTCCAATATTTCATTCTTTGTTTTGATTTAATATCATATACCCAACCATCTAAACACCATACATAAATTGTTTTATATGAACTTTTTGATTTAAAGTTCGAGGATACTTGTTCTTTCTTCAAGAACATTTACTTTTTCAATATTTAATACAAGTAAACCTAATATAGCTCTAAAAGGTTTAAAATTATCAACAATTTCAACAAGTAATTCAGTATCATACATTGAACTATGTAAAAGTTCACTTACTGGTTTTTTACCTGTAACAAATTCATATAATTCATTTAATTTTGGTGATTTCCATCCATGTCTACCATTACCTAAAGGCATTTTCATAATTTGAACTGAATTTCTCATTGAACAAAATTGTTTACCAATTTTTGGCATTTCTTTTTTTAGATCCCATAAACATGCATTAATAATAACATTTATATCAAATTCTATATTATGTCCAATAATATAATCATAAGAAATATTACAAAATAAATCCATAACATAATTTAAATCAACACCATCTTTTAATGCTCTTTCTTTTGTAATACCATGAATTTTTATAGAATCAGATGGTATTTCCCATTCAGGTTTAATAATAAAAGATTTTTTTTGTATAATTTTTCCATCATCTTGAATAATCCAAGAAATTGATACAATATGTGGCCAATTTCCTGGTCCTTTATAAGCTTTATCACGATTTTTTGGCAAACCTGTAGTTTCAGTATCAAAGAATAATAGTTTCATTTTTTTTAATTATTATAATAAATTAGTATGTAATTCGTTTTAAGGCATCATTAAATAAATAAGACCTGCAAATACTAAAGAATGTATTATTAAACCTTGTGTAGTTGGACGACCACCATAAGCTGTTCCAGGAATTAAAGAATCTACTAATCCATATACTGATGGCGAACTTAAAAGAAAGAATAATATACCTAAAGTTAATGAAGCTTTAATTTTATGATTCATTTATATTTATATTTAAAAAAAGGAATTTTTCATAAAAACGGATTTATAAATTATAGAAATATTATTCTAAACTTGCGCCTTAAACTTTTAGACGCAGAATGAGCCACAACGACGGGTATGAGTCTGATGAGTCTGGTGATGAACCAGTTACTGAACACCGCATTAATGGTGACGGTGGACTCGTATATTGGGGTGGTTTTCGGGCTTTCTTTGAGGAGGTTGCAGGAGAGCGTGCAGATGGTAGCACAATGTTGCGCCTTTCAGACGGAAAAGAAAAACTGGCTTTAGAATTGTACGCCAACGTAGGTTTTCTAGAGGGACTTGAGGACATCATACCATTATTGGAAAGACAAGGGAAGCTGGAGACAATAAACTCTGAGCGGCTGATAGAAGAGGGGGGTATTTACACGACTGCCCTATTTACAGCGGCACTTTGGAATAGAGAAGCGTGTGTGAAAATTCTTATTCGTGCTGGGGCAACTATTAAGGCCTGTAGCTCTTGGGAATTGTGGATGGAAAAGTTTGAGAGCTGGGAAGAGTACAAAGACATTTTAAAGCTGCTAGAAGAGCAGCTGGAGAAGGAGAAGAAGAAGGAGAATGTTTAAAAAAAAATAAAAAAAATTTTGACCTACAGAAAAAGGTTTTTTTTATGAAAATGTTTTTTTAGTTTGTATAATAGCTTGTATCCATTGTGGAATATTTGTTACAATATCTTGTACAACAGAAATATTTTGTGGAACTGCATAATTTATATCAACAGGTTCACAAAGAAGAAGAATAGATGTTATATAAAATGGTAATCTTTTTCTCATATCACCTTTTGACCATCTTAAACAATACATTTTAAATAAACATTCAATATATTGTTGTACAGGAGTTCCACGTGCCGTTTCATTTATACATGACCATAATATCCATATAGGTGATCTTAAAAATTTTTCTTCAACATAATCATTTGATCTATATGCACAATCTAAATATTGTTTTTTATCTTGTCTCCATTTAGATGAATAAGTTAAAATCCATGAACTCCAATATAAACAACGTGATACATCTTTAGATTCAGGACGTAAAGAATACATTAATTCATTTATAGGTATATAAAATTCTAAAGGATCTTCATGTTTTATTACATATCTTGCATAAATATTAGATGTAGATTTTAAATTTTCTTGTATAACTAATTGTGTAAAATCATGTTCAGGTTTTATTTTAGGAAATACAGGTAATTTAAGTTTACGACATAATGATATTGTAGAAGCAACTTCACAAACAATTGTTCTTGCTTCTATATTATTACGTATATCTGTCATTTGTATTACAGAATATTGTGATTCAATAGGATTAAATTCTTCATATTTTCTAACAAGGTATAAAAATACATTTGGTGCTGCTCGATTTATATGAATAGCTGATGATAAAAATATTGTATTCCAAAATGAATGTGTTAATCCTGAACATAATAATTCTAATGTCCAATAACATGCATAATCAGCATGACCTAATTTAATATTTTCATCTAAAACTTTATATACATGAGTTCTTAAATGTCCAGAAAATGTAAATTTTTGAAAATCTGTAACATTACGTGAATCATGAACATCCATTATTTTTATAACATTGATGAAATTATTTCGTTAATAAACATAAATATTGATATTCTTTACCAACTGATACAAGATCAACTTTTTCTGATATTCTAAAACCAGATGATTTAATAATTTCAATCATAGATTCTATAGAAGGCATATATAATTCATGTGTTTGTTCACGATATTTTGTTCCATCTTTTAAAATATTAAAAAATGTAAATATTTCTTTAAATGTAGTTTCAGATTCATTTAATTTTTTATGAAATTCTCCTGTATATTTAAAATTATCAAAATAAATTTCAGATTTTGTTTGTCTTTCATAAGAATATTTTTGTAATGAAAATGCAGCAAATGGTGATGCTAAATCTAATAAAGGATCAAATTTATCAGGATCTACAAGATGAATAAGTAATGATCCACCAGGTTGTAACCAAGAAAATACATTATCAAATATAATTTTAGGATTTTTAAATTGATATATACTAAAATTTAATAAAATAGCATTAGAAAATGATTTTGGTGAAAATAATGTTGCTTCTTTTATATCACCTTTTTGAAATTTTTGATTAGGACATGATTGTCTTGCTTGTGATAACATAGCTTCTGAATTATCAACACCTAAATATTCTACACCTAATTCTTTAAAAAAACATGAATGTATAGCAGTTCCACAACATAAATCTAAAATTTTTAATGAAGATTTTTGTTTTTCTGCTAATAAAGATTCTTGTATTGTAACTTGTTCAAATTCATTAAATATTTTTGATGAATGCCATAAAGGATTATAAATTTCAGCATAAAATGTATCATAAAAATCTGATACATTTAAAGTTTTACCTGATTCAAAACCTTCACGACCACGATCCCATAATGATATAGCATACATAATAATTAATAAAGTTATTAAAATTAAATATTCAATCATATTGTATTATTTGGATAAAACAATCTTGAAATTTTTAATAATTTTCCAGAAAATAATAAATATATACAACCTATAGCAAAAAAAGCAATTAATAAATTTAATATATAAGAATACCATGATGTATCTTCTTTTGGTGTAATACCTAATTCAAAAGATCTTGATACAACACCAACTTTATCTTTTTCTTCTAAAAGACGACGATGTATATATGTTGTATCTTCAGGTTCTTTAGGTATTGATTGATCTAATTTTTTAGATAAAGAATTTATTATAGGATCAATTTCTATATTTGCTATACGTTCTTTTTCAGATCTTAACCAGCCTTGTCCATCTTTTAAAGTATAATAATTTATACGTGCTTGTGGATAAGCTTCAGGTGTACTATTTTTCATTAAATTATAAGCATTTTTAATATCTTCTTTTCTTTTTTCAATTGGATTCATTATTTATTTTAAATATAAAAAGAATATATACCATATCCTAAAATTATTAAAGCAATAATATGTGTTATCCAATCCATCCAACCAAAAAATAAATATAATAATGAAACAATACCTAAATAAAATAAAATTTTTAATAAACCTGGAAGAACTTTTTCATAAAAATTATTTTGTTGATCAATTTTTAATATATTAGATTCTAAATGTTTTAAATTTTCAGGTTTAGATTTAATTAAACTTTTCAAAAATTCTGAAACTTTTAAAAGAATTGAATTTAATGAATTTTTTTCATTATTAACTTCAATTTTATCAACAATACGATCACGTTGTCTATCTAATTCTGAAGTATCAGGAATTTGTAAAGAATCATATTTTGAATAAATATTTCCTTTTAATCCTTGTATTGTTGTAGTTAACCATAATGAACCATTATTAACATTTAAATTTTGTGGTGTATTAGGAACATCCATTGGTGAACAATTACCAAAAATACAACGTTTTAAATTATTTTCTAAATCAATACCATATAATTTATCAGAATCACCAAAAACTTTAGATAATTTTGTATCTGCAAATTCAGAAATACTTGTCCATCCTGATTGTAAAGATTCATCAGATTTCATTGCTTCATTTGATTTTATACCATATAATGATGTACCTGAAGCATGAGTTATAATTGTACCTGAAGTATCAGGAATTTGTACCCAATTTGCAGTTGTTCCAGGTTTAGATAATCTCCATTTATTATTTAATGAATCTTGTATCCAAATATATGATAAAGAATTAAATAATTGTAATGAATTTGATGGAACCTTAATTTCTACCCAATCTTCCATATTTGAAGCAGTTTTAGATAATAAAGATGTATTTGTAAGAACATATACATATGTATCATCTGTAGAAATATCTATAGCATTATTAGGAATATCAACTTGTTTCCATTCACCTGTACATGGAAGTCTACAATAATAAACTTTACCTGATGATATACCCCATGAAAAACCTAAAGATGAAGATGAAACTTTTGTTAAACCACCAGGTATTTCATTCCAATCAGGATTAACTTTTAATAATGTATTTATTTCATCTGTTATTAAATCATATGATGTCATTTATTTTTAAGGTGTTATTGTTTTAATCCAATTATACCTAAAAATCCTTGTGACCAATTCCGACTTGAAAAATTTAATGCTTGAGAAAGTACTAAAGTTCCTCCACAACCTGAAAATGCTTGACTACCAATACTTGTAACTGAATCTGGTATATCTATATTTCCTGTTAATCCTGTACAACCTTCAAATGCTAATGAATCAATAGTTTGCAATCCCG
>Ga0222712_10002788_pt1 | contig 19630 bp, 21 predicted proteins | sample C33_657DmetaG_FD_165043 | JGI IMG/M metagenome (GOLD analysis project Ga0222712, IMG submission 165043) | Estuarine water microbial communities from San Francisco Bay, California, United States - C33_657D | ecosystem: Environmental > Aquatic > Marine > Unclassified | place: USA: California... | reverse complement strand
AACTTTTCGTATCTTTGGATATGATTATAGTTCCACAAACACCCATAACAGAATCTAGCTTTCAAAAATGGAAGTGTCATAGATTAGAAGTAGAAGATGGTATCGATTCATACCACTATTATGTAATTCCTTTAATTGATATTGATGAAGAAGAAATACCAGATATAGAACGAATACCTGCATTATTTAGTTCCGAATCTGATGCATATTTTAATGATGATGGTAAAGCAGAATATACTTTACGATTATTTGATGATGACCTTCCTGAATTAGAATTTGAAGAAGAGGTTGAAATACTTTATAAAATTTTAACAAAAAAAGAAATTTATTTAAAATAGCTTGGAAAAGTTAAAAATATTTTGTATATTTGATTTATCTTTTTTACTATACTTAAACTTTAAAGCAACATGAAAGAAAAAACAGAACAAGAATTAGAAGCAAATTACAACAAGTTTATCGAAATCCTTAAAAAATACTTTACAGGAGAAAGATTAGAAAAGTTGTTATTTATGTACTCACCAGATGAGTTAGGATTGAATCTAACGGTTTCTCCTGCATCAGGCAACAAAGGATTCCATAATGCATACGATGGTGGTTATATTGACCATATTTTTAATGTTTGTAAGAATGCTCTAAAAGTAAAAGAACTATTTGTATCAGCGGGTGGTAAGATTGATTTTACAGATGAAGAATTATTATTTGCAGCATTACATCACGATTTAGGTAAATTAGGAATCAAAGGAGAACTACACTATGTAGCAAACGATTCGGATTGGCACATTAAGAACAGAGGTGAATTTTATAAACGTAATGAAAACATTGCTTTTATGTCAATTACTGACAGAACTTTTTATACTCTTAATCATTATGGTATTATTTATAATGAAAAAGAATATTTTGGAATTAAACTTACAGATGGTTTATTTGATGAAGATAATGAAAAGTATTACAAAACATTTGATTTATCTAAATCGTTAAAATATACTATTCAATATGTTTTACATTGGGCAGATTATATGTCTACAATTATAGAAAGACAACAATTACTAGGATAGTAAAATATATGACACTTTTACATAAAGTATGACATTTTGTCATACTTTTTTGTTTTGGTGTAGAAATTGAAATATTATAGTTAAACTTTAAACAATTATTATTATGAGCACATTCAACAGTAAAACTAGCTACAAAGCAAATTTAGACGATTTATTTTTAGATTGGGATAATCTATTCTCTCATGCTAAACAAAATGCATTTTCCGATTATACTACAAAAGAATTACAAGATGGTAAAATCGAATTATCAGTAAATGTATTAGGGCACGACCCTAAAAATATCTTATTAGAAGCAACTGAAGATAAAATTACAATTAAATCAACTAAGCCAGAAGGGGAGTCCGATTTAATTAAAGATATTGATTTTAGTTTTAAATTAGGTAAAGATTATGATGGTACAAAATCTGAAGCTAAGTTCAATAATGGAGTACTTTCAATCACCATTGATAAGAAGGATGAAAGAAAGGCAAAAAAATTATCTATTAATATTAGGTAATATAAGTTATTTTTCGTATATTTAAAAGGTAGGAGCATATAGTTCCTACCTTTTTTTATAAATAAATATTTATTACTATGAGTATGATGTACAAAAATCAAATCCAAAATCTATTAACGGTATTGGATGGTAAGTTGAGAGTTTTAGAAGGAGCAGCATCTGGTGCTATGAAACTTGAACCAAAAGATGTTATTCAATTAGTTCATGATATTAGAAAAGTTTCTGATAGAATGGCTGAATTAATAAACATTGAACGAGAATAAATGAATTGGCTTAAATATTTAGTGGGTATATCTGCAATTTTGGTTGCAGGATGTGCAGCTTATTTCTCTGTAACTGGTTTAGGTGTTCTATTTAGTGGAGCATCAACGGCAGTAATGGTGATGGCAGGTTCATTGGAATTTGCTAAATTAGTAACTGCTACTTATTTAAAACAAGTATGGGATGACATAAAGGGTTTCAATAAGATATATTTAACAATATCCGTTGTAATTCTTATGTTAATCACATCAGCGGGTATTTTTGGGTATTTATCTAATGCATTCCAAGCACAATCACTCCAACTACAACAGGTAGATAGAGAAATTGCGGTTCATCAAACAAAAATTGACCAAAATACTACACAAATTGAACAACTTTCTACCCAAATTACGGAATTTAACACCAATCAAGGTAAATTATTGGACGGAGGTTCGGTTAGTAAAAGGTTAATTCGTTCAATTGATAACAGAGATAAACAAATTGCTAAAATTAATGATAAAATTTCAGATTTACAAACTCAAAATGGTCAAGAAACTGAAAAAATCAACCAAATTAAGATTTCTAACTTAGGATTAGAAAAAGAAGTGGGTGGATTTCGTTTTGTTGCCGAAGCATTTGGTATAGAATTAAAAAATGTTGTAAAATTCTTCATTTTTATCATTGTTATAGTGTTTGACCCCCTTGCAGTAGCTCTTATTATCGCATTCAATGGGTTGGTTGGTGTAAAAATCCGAAAAGACGAAGAAAATTTAACAGAAAATGTCAAAAATGAAGAGGTAACTCGGACAAATTCCGAATTAGTGGAAAAAATTTACCAAGTTTACGGAGATAATGGAAAAAATTTAAGAGAAGAGGCAGAAATTCCAATTTTAGTGGAAAATGAACGTATTCCTATAGATTTAGATGGAGATGGGGTTATTGATGGGTATGATACTGATAATGATGGTATAATAGATGAGTGGTCACCAGAAGGTCATGCTGAAAGAGCATCTGGAAACCGAAATTTATTACCATATTACGCAAGACCTGATTTTGATTGGGAAGATAAGAACAAATGGATAAATGACCGTAATGCTATTAACTATTGGATAAAGTATAAAAGAGGTCAGAACGATGATTTAGTTAAAATTTACTAAAAGCTTGTTTTTATGAAATAAATTTTGTATATTTGTTTTATGAATATAGGATATGCATGTATTAATATGACTTTGGGTGAGCAAACTCCCCGAATCACAACAAATCGTAGTATGGTTAAGAAAACTTTCAATCAGAAAGGTATTTCTTACGCTTCCGAATTAGCACTACAAAACTCTCGTGACTTATTTGAGATTCTCAAATGGAATGTTGCAAATAATATCAAATTATTTCGTACTTCATCCGATATGTTGCCGTGGGCAAGTGAATACAATTTAGAAGATTTACCAGATTACACCAAAATATCAAATATACTTAAAGGATGTGGTACTTACGCTAAAGAAAACGGTTTGCGTATCAATTCTCATCCAGGCCCATTTAATGTGTTAGTTTCACCTAATCCAAAAGTAGTTCAAAATACTATTAGAGATTTAGAGTTACATGGTAAATTATTTGACCTTATGGGGTTATCTCAAACACCATACAACAATATTAATATTCATTGTAACGGTGTTTACGGAGATAAAATCTCTGCTATGGATAGATTCTGTGATAACTTTGAGAAACTCTCTGAGAGTGTAAGTAAACGATTAACATTGGAGAATGATGATAAGGCATCTATGTATTCTGTTTCAGACTTAATGTATATTCATCATAAAACTGGCATCCCTATTGTATTTGATTATCACCATCACCAATTTTGTACAGGTGGTTTATCAGAAAGACAAGCATTATTACTCGCAGTATCTACTTGGAGAAAAAGTGGTGTAACACCAGAAGTTCATTATTCGGAATCAAAGGCATTACACGAAGAAAACAGTAAATTAAAACCACAAGCTCATTCCGATTATATTACTTCATTACCAAATACATATCGTATCAATGTAGATATTATGGTAGAAGCAAAAGCAAAAGAATTAGCAATATTACCATTTATTAATTAAATTATGAAAAAGTACGCATTATTCATCGGAAGATGGCAAACTTGGCACGAAGGACATCAATGGTTGATTGACCAGCAATTTGAAAAAGGTAAAAATGTATGGATTGCCATTAGAGATGTAAATAGGGATGAAAATAACCCAAAAACTGCACAAGAAGTTATGTTAGAATTATCGGAAACTTTAAGAGGTTATTTATCAACAGGAAGATTATATATTTCCGTTATACCCGATATTGAATCGGTTAATTACGGTAGATATGTAGGATATGATGTAATATATCATGAGCCACCAACGGAAATAGGTAAAATAAGTGGAACTTTGATAAGAAATGGTACATTATAAGAGACATATTGTAAAAACTATTTCATATCGAATTATAAGTACTTTAATTGGGTTTTTGTTAATGTGGTGGATAAGTGGTTCAATTAAAGTTGGTACTGCGTTTGGAATAGCAGAATTATTATATAAACCAGTTCAATACTATATTCATGAAAGAATATGGTATAAATGGATTAAATATGGTATAAAATGATTAAAGAAATACATTGTTTTGGTACTTCTAATACAGAGGGGGGTGGTTTTGAATTTCAACATAGTTCCAGAAACACAGAATTAAGAAAAATATATACAGAAGAGCCATTTACAAAAGAAAATTATTCTTGGCCTGGTAATTTACAAAAATTAGTTGGCAATGATATTAAAGTTTATAATCACGCCAAATCTGGTTATGGTAATGAAAGAATGTATCGTTTGGCGTATGAAGTACTAAATAATGAAACGCCAAATAACCAAAAATTACTATTATTAGAATTTTCTCATATTGGAAGAAAAGAATATTATTCAAAATCAATAAATGATTTTTTTATTGCAAATTATTCATTTAATAAAAATGGAATCATAGATGGTTTAAATATAGCTCAAACTCATTATAATGAAAATGTTGACGATTTTGAAAATTTATTTAAACCATTGGTTTATGAATTTATGAGTGAAACTATAGATTTTGATATTCAAGAAAAAAATATGAAAATGAATAATGATTTTTTTATACATTATCTACTTCACAATAATATTAATTTTTTATTAACAACTCCACCACAATTTTTACTTCCATTTAATTTAAAAGAAAAAATAGAAGAGAGTTTAATAGAATTTGAAAAAGGTGTAGTTGATTTGTATCATTTTGTAAAAAAAAATAGATTAACAATAACATATGAAACTAATAGTCAAATAATTGATGGTCATTCAGGATTAGAAGGAAACAAAAACATAGCAAAAATTATTTTTGATAAAATTAATAATATAAAAAACATAATATGAAATTAATTACGGATAAAAGTACAAATGGTTTAACATCCAAAGAATTTTTAGAATTCTTAAAAACACCCACACTATATTCATCTTTTACAAAAGAAGAAGCGGATGAATTAGAACAAACACTTAAAAAAGGATTAGAAACATATCCAGGTTTAGGTATTTCTGCAACTCAATTGGGTATTAAGAAAAGAGCTTGTTACATTAAATTTGGAGATGATGAAAGTGGTATGGAACTATTCTTATTAAACCCAATTATTAAAGAACGTAGTAAAGATGGATTCTTATTCTATGAAGGATGTTTATCTATTCCAAAAACAGTAACATCTCCTTTGAGAACTATCCGTTCTACAAAAGTTATTGTACAAACTGATAATTTAGGAGAATTAACATTTGAGATTAATCCAGAAGGTGATAAAACAAATGATAGAGTTTCAGTAGAAACTATGATGACCGTTATTGTCCAACATGAAATTGACCATTTAGATGGTATTACAATTAAAGATAGAGTTTATTCAACTACTCGTACTGTTCGTAAAAACTATGGTAGAAACGATTTAGTTGTAATGAAATCACCAGCAGGTGAAATGGTTGAAGTTAAATATAAAAATTCAAATAAATTCTTTTTACAAGGATACGAAGTAGTTTAATATGGTAGGATTATACATAACAATTACAGTTTTATTAGCATTGATTATAACATTAGGATATGTTATTATTATTAATTTACAAAAAATAGAAAGTTACGAAGATTTCATTGAAAAAGAAATTACGAGAAACGAAGCATTACTGGAGGCATTAAGACAAATAGACCAACGTCAAATGTTTGAGAAGGATGATGATGTAGGTTCAATATTTTATCAAATAAAAGAAACCATCGAAAGATTCAAACAATTTAACTAATATGCCTAGAAAAGCCAAAAGTAAACAGTACTTTACAAAAGATACAGAAGATGCTATCATAGAGTATAACTCAACAGAAGACCAACGTATTAAAGATAAGGTTTATAGAGATAGGATAAAACCTGCATTTGATAAACTTGCAGAGATTGTTTATAACAAATGGAAATTTTCATATTTTGATGATGACCCGAGAGATGTAATGAGTGAAGTTGTTACATTTATGATTGAAAAAATTCATATGTACAAAGAAGGTAAAGGAAAAGCGTTCTCTTACTTTACTATTGTTGCAAGGAATTATTTAATATTAAATAATAACGCAAATTACAAAAGATATAAAGATACAGATATTATATCAAATTTACCAGACCATTGGGATACCGAAAATAATTGGGAAGAAGAAACAATTAATGATGAATATCGTACATTTAATAAAAGAATGTTGGCATATTGGGATATTCATTTAGAAAACCATTTTCCAAAGAAACGTGATATGCAAATTGCAGATGCGGTTTTAGAATTATTCAGAAGAGCGGAATACATAGAAAGTTTCAATAAAAAATCTTTATACCTACTTATTAGAGAGATGACTGGTCATCCAACACATTATATAACCAAGATTGTCAATAAAATGAAAGACAAACAAATGGAGTTATATAGTGAATTTGATAGAACGGGAGACTTAACTATGTAGATTATGATTAAATTAGGAATATCTGCTTTTTACCACGACTCTGCAGCAGCAATAGTAATAGATGGTGAAGTAATAGCAGCAATAGAAGAGGAGAAATTTACGAATATCAAACATGATAATTCATTTCCCTTACAAGCAATAGAATGGTGTTTAAAATCAGCGAAAATATCAATTGATAAAGTTGATATGATTTGTTGGTACGAAGAACCTAAATTGAAATACGATAGGGTTGAAGCTACTTTGGGTAAGAGTTGGTTAAAGAACTTTAAAAAATGGACAATATTTAAAAAGGAATTTTCAAACGGTGAAGGAAACTTGAAGGATTATTTTAAAACACAGATTGGTTATACAGGACCAATAACGTATGTAAAACACCATTTATCACATTTAGCATTATCTTTTTACACTTCTCCTTTTGAGGAAGCTATTGGTATGTCTATTGATGGGGTAGGTGAGTGGGATACTGTAGTTGTAGCAGATTGTGATAAAACTGGTATCAAAGAAAAACATTCAATCAAATTTCCAAACTCATTAGGATTGGTATATTCGAGTATAACTGCTTATTTAGGATTCAAACCAAATGGTGGTGAATACAAAGTAATGGGTTTAGCACCTTATGGTAATTCAACAAAATACTCACATATATTTAACAAAATATCAAAAGTTAATGAAGATGGAACGATTGATATAAAACAAAAGTATTTTACTTGGAAAACATCTAACACAGATATGTACAATTTTGATTTGGTTGAACTAATTGGTTTTGAACCTAGATTATCCGAATCAAACATTGAGCAAGAACATATGGATTTGGCAGCTTCTTTACAACAATGGTACGAATCACAATTATACTTTTTAATAAGAAACGAATTAAAGGGTACTGACAAACGAAATTTAGTGTTAGGTGGTGGTTGTGCATATAATGGAACTGCTAACGGCAAAATCAAAGCAAACACCGAAATACAGAACGTATGGATTCCATATGCACCATCGGATGCGGGTTCTGCTATTGGTGCATGTTTATACTATTGGCATGATATACTTGCTCACCAAAAAGTAGAAGGTGGTAATAATATATCTCCATATTTAGGTCCATCTTATACCGATTACGATATACAACTTGCAATTAGAGAAAATTTAGATGATATTGTTGTTCGTAAGTTATCTGATTCGGAAATATTAAAAGAAACTGCACAAATGATTAACAATGGTTCAATTGTTGGTTGGTTTCAAGGTAGAACTGAATTTGGTGCAAGAGCATTGGGTAATCGTTCTATTTTAGCAAATCCACATATATCAGATATTAGAGATAAGATAAATAGAGTTGTAAAGAAAAGAGAAATGTTTAGACCATTTGCTCCATCTGTTACAGTTGAAGATTATCAAACATATTTTATTTCAGAAAGCGAAGTTCCTTATATGAATCAAGTAGTTAAGGTTAGTGATTTTAAAAAGATACCATCCGTAACACATGTAGATAAATCGGCAAGAATACATACAGTTAGAAGAGAGCAAAACGAAAAATATTACGATTTATTAAAAGAATTTGAAAAAATAAGTGGTACTCCTATTTTGTTAAACACATCATTCAATTTAAGAGGTCATACGGTAACAAATGACCCAAAGAAAGCAATCTGGACTTTCTTAAATTCAGAAATGGATTATCTTATAATAGAGAATTATTTGATTAGTAAATAATTATTAGTAAAAGAATATAATATGGCATCTGAATTTCAGTTATTTGATGGTAAAAACTTATCATCACTATTTAAAGATATTTACGAAAATCAACAAACAAAAAAGAAGAATATATCGGATATGATTGAATCTCTCCGTAAGTTGATTCGTAATGTAGGTGAAGCAACGGTACTTGCACCTATAATTAGAGATTTAATTGATTCATCAATCAAAAATGATGACCATTTAATTAAATTAGCAACTATTGCACAAAGATTAGCTGCAGCAGAAGCCAAAGGTATTGGTGAAGATGGGTGGTTAAGTGAACATGAAAAGGCACAATTATTAACAGAATTAGAAGATACTGTTAATGAAATTGATAAGAAGAATGATGAAAAGTTATTAGATATTCAAGTTGAAATAGAAGATATAAAAACTAAATTATAATGGAGACGTTTTTAGCAACGGTAGATATAGTTTATCCAACAAATAAAGAATTTGATGCATATACTAAAAAAAATGGTTCAATAGATGATACAGTTTCTGTTTATAACGGAAATAAAAATTTTAGTGATAAAGACGCGAGTTTATATGGTGCAATAACTTATAGATTTGAAGATAGTAATTCTCAAAATCTTGTTGCTAGACCATTCGATAGAAATAATTTTACATTTCCAATTAAAGGTGAGACTGTTGTAATTTTAAAAATGTTCGGTCAAACATTTTGGATGCCTTATACTAATACCCCATATCCAAATTATAGAAAAGATTATTCAACAGATAGAAATACTAAACCAGATACTAGTAGTGATGGTGGTAATGGTATTGACCGTAAAAAGGCAGATGCTGCAGGTGGTGTTACTAATAAACCCGCTCAAAAAGATGATGATAGTGGATACAAACAAAATGAAAAAATTAAATTTTTAAAACCAAAAAATGGGGATACCGTTTTAAGTGGTAGAGTTGGTAATACAATTCGTTTATCTGAATTCTTTTTATCATCTGATGATAAATCTTATCCTGGTATATTCATTAGAAATAAACAAAATCCAGAATTAGATTCTAAAAAAATTGGTGAATTAGTTGATGAAGATATAAATAAAGACGGTTCATCCGTTTATTTGGTATCGGGTAAAACAAAAGTTCCGTTTAAAGAAACAATTAAACAAACAAAAAAAGCATTCGCAGGTTATCCATCCGATTTTAGTGGAGACCAGTTATTTGTAAATTCTGATAGAATTATATTATCTGCAAAAGCAAAAGAATTTATTATATTTGGAAAAGGTAGTACGGGTATTATAACAGATGGCTCATTTTCAGTAGATGCTAAAAATCCAATTCATTTACTTTCATCTAATAATGTTACAATTGAATCGGAGGGTGGTAATCAAATATTTTTAAATTCAAATAGTGGTAAAATATATTTGGGTAAAAATCAAGGAGCAGGTGGAGTGGGTGCAGCAGTTCAACAAATGGTATTAGGTGGTGAGTTGGTTGATTTATTAGAAGATTTAATAGTTGCTATTTTAAATCAAGAATATTTAACCAACTCTGGTAAAACAGGTCTTGGACCTATTAATGCAAATGATTTTATTCAAATATCAAATAAATTAAAAACAATATTATCTGCAAACAATTATTTAAGTAAAACTTAATGGGAATTAATTTAGCTAAAAAAGGTATTAATCCATTTACCCGTACTCCATCAAACAGTTGGGCTGAATTTTATTTTAATATGGCAGTTGATATGATAGAAGGAACTCTATATAATCAAGCAACTGTCCAAGCTACTGAAGGTCTTAATAAATTTTTTGGTATAGATATTGCAGCTGGTCTTGGAACTAATGCAAAAAGTTTGGAAAATATAACTGCAAATGCCGTATTTGCAAAAAACTTAACAGATGAATATCACGATGTTATAAAAGCGGGATTTACAATAGTAGGTGGAGTTTCATTTGAAGGTGGAAATAAAACTTTAATGTTTGCTACTTTATTAGGTATTTTAAATAAAACACAATTAGATAAAAACGGAGATTTATTAAGAGATATAGGACCTGCGATTCAAGCATATTGGACGGGAGCAACTCATTCATTATTACCAATACCAAACACAAGACCACAAGCTAGACCATCTATACCATGTATAGGTTCTCTTGCAAATATAACAACAACGATTGGATTTAATTTTTCACCTGGTGTTTGGACACCGATAGTAGTTACTCCAAATGGAGAAGCTGCACCTTTTTTATTAAATTTTATAATTAGTGCAAATTTACATTTACTAACAATCGGTGGTATGTTTTTTTGTAATTGTCAATATCCACCACCTGCTCCTCCTGGACCAGGAGTATTACCTTGGTTAGGATACTTTACATATCCCGTAACTCCAACATTACTTGCATCTAAATCTTGGAAAGAATTACTACAATTAACTGGAAGAGCAGGTGCATCTAAAATTAAAGATATAGGAGCTGAAGTTTTATCTGCAACTGCAGGGGCATTAACATCCGAAGGTTTGGTTGGTAAAGGTGAAGTTAGTGTTGATGCATTTGGTCAACGTATTATTTCTGGATTTATCGATGCAGGTAGTAACCCAAATTTAACACCATCTCAAAGAGAAAGTATTGCTTCCATATTAAATCCAGATACTGTTCAAGTGGGTTTAACTGGTTAATTACAAAAAAAGGATAAATTTCAACTTATTATATTTATTAACATAACGAATACATTTTTATTATGAAATCAGACATTTTATTATCACTTATTAAAGAAGTGGTTAAGAATGAAGTTAAGACACAGGTTAGACAGCAAGTTATTTCTGAAATAACAAAGTTAGTTAAATCTGGTGCAGTTACATTAAATTCTAACAGAAAACCACAAGCTCCTACATTAAAGGAGGCAATTGCAACTACAGACCCATTTGCAGCGGCAAGTGCTGCTTTACAAAAAAGTAGAGTATCTGTACCACAACAACAGAGAGTTCAACAACCACAAAAAGAATATACAAAGAATCCAGCATTAAACGAAATTCTTAATATGACAACTCCATTTACATCTGCACAAAGAGCAGAAGGTGGTGGTAGTGGTGGTAGTGTATTAGATATGTTACAACCACAAATGAGTGTTGAAGAAGATGGTTGGGAAACTATGGATTATAGAGAGTCCGGTGTTCCACAAAATATGCCACAACAATTAGAATCAACTGGAGATGCTTTGCAAGATGCAACTATGAAAGCATTGACAAGAGATTATTCTGAATTAGTAAAAAGATTTAAATAATGGCTTTAGAACTAGGTAAAGTAAAGGTACAAGATTTAACTGAAAACGATTATAAAATATTAGGAATTGGTATAAATAAAAATTCCGATTCTAATGGTATATTTTCTGTTAATTATACAACTTTAACCCAGGCAAAAGATAATTTAAAAAATTTAATCCTTACAAGAAAAGGAGAAAGGGTAATGAATCCTGAATTTGGTTGTGATATTTGGAAATTGTTGTTTGAACCAGTTATTGAAGATAACATTGATTCTAGAATAGAAACTACGATATTAGATGCGGTATCTACTTGGCTACCATATTTAAATATAGATGAAATAATTTTTGATTATGATAGTAATGATATAGATAATCATAGAATTGGTTTAGATATTAAATTTTCATTAGCATCAAATAAAAATTTAGGTGATTCAATACAAATAAATGTAAATAATTAATAATGGCAATTAAACCGATAGATAAGAATTGGGGAAATGATAATAAAAAAATAAATTATCTTGGTAAAGATTTTGCTACTTTAAAGCAAAACCTTATAGATTATACCAAAACTTATTTTCCAAATACATATTCCGATTTTAATGAAGCATCACCGGGTATGGTATTTGTTGAACAAGCAGCTGCTATCGGAGATATTCTTTCGTTCTATCAAGATGTTCAATTAAAAGAATCAATGTTGGCTTATGCTACTGAACGTAAAAACGTTATAGCATTAGCACAGGCAATGGGATATAAACCAAAAGTATCTACTCCTGCGGTAACTACAATGACGGTTTATCAATTAGTTCCATCCGTTGGATTTGGAGCAGACAGTGTACCTGATAGTAAATTTTATTTACGAATAAAAGAGGGTATGGAAATACAATCCTCGACCAATTCTGCCGTAATATTTAGAACAACTGATTCTGTAAATTTTGCAGATACGGGTAGTAATTCTGTTAGTGTATTTGAAAGAGACCCAAATGGTAATCCAACAAGATATTTAATTTCAAAAACTGTTAAAGCAATATCTGCAAGAGAAGTATCTACAACAGTTACATTTCAACAAACAGATACGGATTATCCATCTACAACATTAACTGATACTAATATTATAGGCATAACTTCTATTGTAGATACTAATACAAATGAGATATGGTATGAAGTTCCATATTTGGCACAAGAAAGTCTTTTTGTTGAAAAACCAAATACATCATATAATTCGGATTTAAGTGATTTTTCAGGTTCTGTTCCATATATTTTAGAAGTACAAAAAGCACCTCGCAGATTTTCAATAAAAGTGAATTCGGATAATACTATTGATTTACAATTTGGAAATGGTGGTGGTAGTGGATTGACAGATGAACAGATATTACCAAATACAAAAAATATAGGATTGGGGTTAGCCAATTCGGTACAAAGATTAAATCAGGGTATTGACCCATCAAATTTTTTAAAAACAAACACATTTGGAATATCACCGGCAGGTAAAACTCTTTTAGTAAAATATTTAATAGGTGGTGGAGTTGAATCAAATGTAAATACAAATGATTTAACTACTATAAGAAGAGTTGAATTTGAAGAGGATTTATTATCAATTAATTCAAATGATTTAGCAGCATATTCAGATACGAAAACAACTATTGCGGTAGAAAATTTAGAACCTGCGGTTGGTGGTAGAAGTAGTGAATCAATCGAAGAAATTAGACAAAATGCTTTAGGTTCTTTTGGTTCTCAAAATAGAGCAGTAACAAGACAAGATTATGTTGTAAGAGCATTATCTATGCCTGAAAGATATGGTAGTATTGCAAAAGTTTATGTAAGTCCTGATGGTGAAATTGATAATAATTCTCCATCATCTATTTTATCAAATCCAAAATATATTACCGAATTTGTTGGGCTGGTTGATGGATTAAAGGATAAACCAGCTTCCGAAGTTCAAAAAGAATTGGTTAAATATCTTTCACAAAAACGTTCCGCAATATCGGAAGTAAATAACCCATTTGCAATTAATATGTATGTATTGGGATATGATGAAAATAAAAAATTAACAAATTTAAATACTGCAATTAAACAAAATATTAAAACTTATTTAGGAGAATATCGTTTAATGACAGATTCTGTAAATTTATTAAATGGTTTTATTGTAAATATTGGTTGTGATTTTGAAGTAATATGTTATTCTAATTATAATAAAAATGAAATAATAGCAAATTGTTTAATTCAAATGCAAGATTATTTCAACATAGATAATTGGACATTTAATAAACCAATAAATCTTTCAGAAATAGAATTAATATTAGCAAATGTAGAGGGAGTAATGAGTGTTCCATTGGTTAAGATATATAATCTATGTGGTGGAGATGGAAACTATTCTACAAACAAATATAATATAGACCAAGCAACTAAAGATAAGATTGTATATCCATCATTAGACCCTTGTGTTTTTGAAGTTAAGTACCCAAATAAAGATATTAAAGGAAGAGCACTATAATGCATAAATTTTTCACATCATCATTTGACGCAAGTATATACTTACAACAACCAGACCAAAACACGGGTAGGGATGAAATGTTGGAAGTTGGTAAATTATATTATGGTTCTACTAAAGATATTGCTAGAACTTTAATTAAATTTAATTCAACTCAAATATCTCAATCTATTGCTGAAAATGTTAGTACGGGTAGTTATTCTATATTTTTAAATTTAAAAGCAGCTAAATCAGAAGAAATACCATTAGAATATACTTTATATGCTAATGCAGTTTCTCAAAGTTGGAATATGGGAACTGGTACTAAGTTTGATAATATTACTACAGATGGTGTTAGTTGGTATTATAAAGATGGAATTAATAAATGGATGAACTACACGGTAACTCCAGATTCATATGTAAGTGGTTCTGATACCGGTTCAATTTCAAATGGTGGTGGTGGTACTTGGTACACCGCATCAATGGCATCTCAATCATTTAATTATGAAAATGATGATGTTAGAATGGATGTTACAAATTTGGTTAAATTGTGGGTAAGTGGTTCTCTCCCAAATAACGGATTCGTAGTACATCATGGTTTATCAAATGAAACGGATACATTAGATTATGGTGTTATAAAATTCTTTTCAAAAGAAACTAATACGATATATGAACCAAAATTAGAATTAGTTTGGGATGATAGTTCATTTTTAACCGGAAGTTTAACACCCGTAACTGGTTCGGCACAAGATGGATATAAAGTTGTTATTACTAATTTAAAAAATGAGTACGTTAGTAATACAAAAGTAAAGATTAGATTAAAAGGTAGAGATATGTATCCATTAAAAACATTTGATAGAACTTTCTCATATGACCAAGTTAAATACTTACCATCTGGTTCAACTTATTATCAAATAGAAGATTACATAACAGGAGAAGCAATATTTCCATTCGGTAATTATACAAAAGTAAGTTGTGATTCTACATCTAATTATTTTATAATGGATTTAGCAACACTTCCTATTAATAGAACATACCGATTAAAGATAAAAATAATTGAAAGTGGAATAACTACAATTCTGGATGATAAATACATATTTGAAATAGTATCATAATGAATACAACAGAAACAATTTCTGAAAAATTACAAAATATAAAAGATACACGTTTAGAAGAAATTCTAAAAGTATCTGGTTCTGCTTCAATTACTAAAAATGAGTATGGGGTAACAATTGTCAATGATAATGATTCGGCATCTTCTTTAATATTTAAATCTTTAAATAAAGATAAATACGATAACGTAGAATTACAAAAGGCAATTGATACGGTTGTTAAAGAACTAAAACCAAATATTCCCGTACCAAATTTAAATTTAGTTCCAAAGCCATTATATGATGAGCAAGTTGCAACTAATGAAGATTTAAGAAAAAAGGTAGCAGATTTAACTATTCAAAATCAAGATTTAACTCAAGAAGTTTCACGTTTAAAAGCAGAGATTCAAGTAGAGATAAATAAAAGATTAGTAATAGAACAAACCAATGATGTTTTAGCAAATCAATTAAATGTGTTGGCAAAGACCATTTCGGAATTTGCAACACAAATATCAACTGCAGTTCAAAAATCTATTGATGAATCTATTTTAAGAGCATCTTTACAAGCACAAAATAAAGGTTTCTTTGCACAGATTACTGCATTGATTAAACAGATAGATTCATTAAACTCAATCATTGAAGGTTTACAAGCACAGTTGGGTGCATCTCAACAACAACAAGCAATTGTACAAGGAACGAGAGCAACGGCATTGGCTAGTGGTGCAGATATGGTATTAGATGTGGCATTAATTAAATTAGAACCATCACAAGCTAAATCAGAACCACCAATTAAAGCAAACATAAGTTCTGGATTAGATTCTAAATGGATTAATGGTGAAACTATTAAATTTACAAATAACGATAAAGAACCTATTAAAGTTGAAATATCAGTTACATATCCACAAAATGTTAGATTCTTTAATATACCTGAAACATCGTTTAGTGTTGGTGCAGGTGGGACAAAAGATATAACTTTAAATATTAATAAACAAGAAGCAGCAAAGGTTGGTTCAAATTGGATTAATACATTTTGGGGTAAAAAAGAATCAGGTTCACAAGATTATACCGGTGGTTCAATGAAAATAACTGTAACTAATTCACAAGGAAAAAGTGAAGTAAAAAGTTATGGAATTAAATTATCGAAAAAAGATTTAGAAGATTATAAAAATCATCAAACATAATAATTTATGAGTATTACAAAATATACTAACTTTGAGCAAATTGATTCTAGAAAAGAAAACGAAGGTAATTTTCTTTTAAAGGATGATTTACTCATTGTGTCCAAAACTGAAATAGAAGAAGCGGATTTTGGTGATTGTAAGCACGATGTAATGGAAGTATCAATATACGATGTTAATAATGTTTTATTACCAAATAGGACAGGTAATAATGTTGCTTATTTAAAACCAAACGATATAAAAAACTATATGTATGATATAGTTAATGCGGGTGGCCAAAAAGAACTTGCTATAAATGTTGAAAAATTACTAAATGATTTAGGATATTCAAATGGTATTCTTAAAGTTAATTTAAATTTTGTTCGTAATAAAATAGGAACTGATAATAATTTAACCAGAGTTTGGATTCAAGAAATATCACCTTCAAGAGAAGAAGTTCGTATAGTTCCTTTAAAAACAAAAGATACAAATATAAACAATATAACAAAATCAGAATTTAAAAATATTCATAATTTAAGTAAAGATTTTAAATATTACAAAAAAAATATATTAGATGCATTGGATAAATTTGAAGCAGGTTCTTTATCTGTAATAGATGATTCATTAGTTGCTAAATTTGGAAATGATTTTAGAAGTGTATTGAGAAAAGATTTTGGATTAAGAGATTTAGATGTATTTCATAAAAGAATATTTGAAAATTTTAGAGATAGTATAAAACATTGGGTAAATAATAAATACTATGATATATCTCAATCTACATTTGGTAAACCATCTGAAATAAGATTTGAAAGTTGTGGACAATATGATTTTAATATGTTGTTGGGTGAAATCCAAAGTATATTAAATAATTGCATTACATTTAATACAAAAGCATTACAAAGAAGACAAGTTGATATTAAACAATTACCAAAAGAATTTGGAATAGTTGAATTAAGAAAACAAATACAAAATAATTTAGATTCATTTGGTACTAAAATAGATATTAAGAGAAATATCTATATGCCAGATAAAGTAGATGTAACGGTTACTGGTACAACTGAATTGCCACCAATTAAAACTGTAAAACAAGTTGAAATTGTTGAAAAGGTAGCAGAACCAACACCACCACCAGCACCACCAACTAAACCTGCACCATCAGCACCATCAGAAGTTGCATATGAATATGTATTGAGTAACTACCATCCAACGGATAATAGAACGTTTATTTTACGTCAATTAGGTACAAATGGTGTTATTTCGTATATATTATCTCCAGGTCAAGAAAGAACCGTTTGTGCAATTGAAAATAGTGTAAGTGTTGTAGAGGGAGGATATGGTAATATAAATAAACGTAGTGTTTGTGGTACTACCCCAACCAATTCAAGTCAAATAACACCCACTACTCAAACTAAACCAAACTTACTAGATACTGCATTTAGTACTGCTGCCCAACAAGAAATTGGATTAGGTATTGGTGGTGGGGGTGGTTCTACTAAATATATACCAGCGGGATTAAATGGTACAAACTCAGGATTTAATGGGTTTGATACTAATTTATCTAATGTAGAGAATGACCCAACAGGTAGAGATTATTAATAATAAGATATTTATAATAAAAGTATTAAATGGCATTAACGGAAGAACAAAAGAAAGAAGCTGATAAGCTTGGTATGACATACGAATTGTATGAAGCATTAAGCAATATAACAATTGACCCAAATGCTCTTTCAGGTTTAAGTGAAACTCTTGCCCAATTAAATTCTCCCGCTGGCCAGGCTGATTTATCAGCTGCTATTGCTGCAAATATAGGACCTATAAATCCACTTACAATGTTGGGTTCTGATACAATTGGACCTATATATCAACCATTAACATTTACAGATTCTAATGGTGACCCAATTACTATTAATGAAAGAAATCCTACAAATGTAGAACAAACATTAAAGGCGTTACAAGATTTAGAAATACCTAAAGTTGTAGATGTTCCTGTACCACAACCACCTGCTACTAAAAAAAGAGTAGATAATCAAGAAATTATTACACCAAATCCAAATAGTCAATATGAAATTTCATTTGGTAGTAATTTTAGAAATGAATTAGGTAGTAATGTATCTTTATCATATAGTATAGTATCAAATGATTACACATATGATAGTGGTGTTTTATTTTTAGAAGATAGAAGAGGATATATTAAAAAAGAATTACCAAAAGATGTTTTACAAAATGGTATAGTTTTATTTAAAATAGAAGGAAACCTTCCAGATGGATTTACATTTAATGGAATTTACGAAGGAAACTCTTCTCAAATAAAAGATGAAGGTAAAGATTTATCTGCATTAACACAAGTTAATGGTACAGTATTCTCCGTTCCTGCAAATAAATTATTTAGTAGTTTTGTTGTTATTGCAAATTTTCAAAAAGAAATCAAATATGCAGAACCAAAAATTTCATTACCAAATGGTAGTCAATTTAATGTTTCTGTAAAAGATTCCGATTTAGAAAAATCAATTGCAATTCCATTTAATACAGAACAAGCCGATAGAGTAATTGTATATTTAGGACCTAATAATACAATAGAAGTTCCTGCATCGGATAGACAAGTTGTTATTTATTTCCAAAAAGATTTTAAGGAAGTATATGGTACTAAAAAAATAATATTAGTAGCAGTTAGTGATGGATTTGGTACTGGTGGTAGAGTGGAAGCTAATGTAACATTTACTGCTATTAACGATTTCCCATCTATTACAGAAACAACTTTTGCAGAATTAATAGATGTACCATCGTTTTCAGATTATAACATATCATATGATGTAACTTGGAATACATTTGCAGCAACAAGTGTAGATATACATTTAAAGTTAAAAGATAATACATTTGTTCCATTATTTGTAAATCAACCTACAAATGGAAAAACAACCATCCATCTTAAAACATTAAGAGAAAAATTTCCAAATTGGGTAGGTAGTGATAATGTAACTTTAAAGTTAATACCATATAATAGAGGTGGTGCGGAAACATTAACTGGTAATGATTATGAAATTGTTACTAAATTAATATTACCTTTATTAGAAATTAACGAAGAGATTTTTGGTAAAGCAATGTTTGATGCTTTTATTGAAAAGCTACAAATAATTGAACCAGAAAAAGAAAGTAAAAACTTAACTCACCTTGCCAATTTTGGT
>Ga0222712_10002785_pt1 | contig 19641 bp, 5 predicted proteins | sample C33_657DmetaG_FD_165043 | JGI IMG/M metagenome (GOLD analysis project Ga0222712, IMG submission 165043) | Estuarine water microbial communities from San Francisco Bay, California, United States - C33_657D | ecosystem: Environmental > Aquatic > Marine > Unclassified | place: USA: California... | reverse complement strand
CACCGAGTCGAACATCGCCAACATGCGCCGTCAACTGCGACGTCTTGGCCTAGGACACGACCCGCGACGCAGCGTGAGCACCACCGATGAAAATTATTACCGCTGGACACAATGGGTGTTCTTACAGATCTTTAATTCATGGTTCGACAAAGAGTTGGGCAAGGCTCGCCCCATTTCAGAACTTGAAGATTTATACGCAAAAGGAAAACGTACGGTTGACGATGGCCGTTCGTGGTCAGACCTTTCTCGCAATGAGCAACGCAAAGTAGTTGACGCCCAACGTTTGGTGTATCTCACCGAAGCACCTGTGAACTGGTGCCCAGGTCTTGGCACTATTTTGGCCAACGAAGAAGTGACCGCCGATGGCCGCAGCGACATTGGCAACTTCCCTGTTTTCAAACGCAACATGCGCCAGTGGATGATGAACATCACTGCGTACTCCGATCGCTTGCTCGACGACCTCAACCGCCTCGACTGGCCAGAACCCATCAAGTTGATGCAACGCAACTGGATTGGTCGCAGTGAAGGCGCCCGCGTGCGCTTCACATCGGCCGCAGGAGAAATTGAAGTATTCACCACTCGCCCCGACACATTATTTGGTGCAACATTTTTAGTACTCTCACCCGAGCACCCACTCGTTGACGCACTCACCACTGCTGAACAAAGCAGTGCGGTGAACACATACCGTGTTGCAGCAGCGGCGAAAGAGCGTGAACAATACGAAGACGAAACGCGTGAAAAAACTGGCGTGTTTACTGGTGCATTTGCTCACAACCCAGTAACGGGTGGCGACATTCCTATTTGGATTGCCGACTATGTATTAATGGGCTATGGCACTGGCGCCATTATGGCTGTTCCATCTGGTGACGAACGCGACTTCGCATTTGCTCGCACTTACCAACTTCCTATTGTTGCTACACAACAACCAACGCCCGAATGGTTTGCCGCAGCGGGCATTGACGCCACACTCAACTGCGATGAATGGCCAAATGCCTACGTCGGCGATGGCGCTTATGTGAACTCCAGCAACGACAGCATCTCTCTTGCACAATTCAACACTGTTGCCGATGCAAAATCGGCAATGAACACCTGGCTCACACAGCAAGGCTGTGGCGAAGCCGCCATTACTTACAAACTGCGCGACTGGCTCTTTGCTCGCCAGCGTTACTGGGGCGAACCCTTCCCCATTGTTTTCGATGCCGACGGCAACCCACATGCGGTGCCCGACCAGCAGTTGCCCGTGTTGTTACCCGAACTTGCTGACTTCAAACCGCAAGGTCTTGACCCGAACGATGCAGTAACAGAGCCCATTCCGCCACTTGCTCGCACACCAGAGTGGGCCGTTGTAGAACTCGACCTAGGCGAAGGGCTCAAGACCTATCGACGTGAAGTGAACGTGATGCCGCAATGGGCAGGTTCATGCTGGTACGAACTGCGTTACCTCGACCCTACCAATACCGAATCATTCGTCAATAAAGAAGTTGAGAAATACTGGATGGGCCCCAAGCACGCTGGTCATACTGGCGGCGTTGACCTTTATGTAGGTGGCGTGGAACATGCCGTTTTGCACCTCTTATATGCACGCTTTTGGCACAAGGTCTTGTTCGACCTTGGGCACGTCTCGAGTGAAGAGCCGTTCCATCGCTTGTTCAACCAGGGTTACATTCAGGCATACGCGTACCGCGACCAACGCGGTCAGCCTGTACCTGCTGAAGACGTAGAAGAAAAAGACGGCAAGTACTTCTATGAAAATGAAGAAGTTGCTCGCGAGTACGGGAAAATGGGCAAGAGCCTCAAAAACATTGTTACTCCCGACGATATGTATGAAGACTATGGCGCCGACACCTTCCGCCTCTACGAGATGTCAACTGGCCCACTTGAAGCAAGCCGCCCGTGGAACACCCGCGACGTAGTGGGCATGCAACGTTTCTTGCAACGTCTGTGGCGCAATGTTGTTGATGAAGACTCTGGCGACACGCATGTCAATGCTTCACCGGCAAGTGAAGATCTGCGCCGTGCATTGCACCGCTGCATCGATGGCGTACGCGCCGACATGGAAGCGCTGCGTTTCAACACTGCAATTGCAAAACTCATTGAGTTGAACAATGTGCTCACTCCTTATGTTGCCGAACATGGAGCCTGCCCTGAAGAAGTCGCAACACCTCTTGCAAAAATGCTCGCACCGCTGTGCCCGCACATGGCTGAAGAGTTGTGGAGTCGCCTCGGCAACCCCGGCACCATCACCTATGAAGACTTCCCCACGGCCGATGCCTCACTGCTGGCAAGTGACACCATTGAGATTCCTGTACAGATCAATGGCAAAGTGCGCACACGCTTGGTGGTAACCGTTGGGATGAGCCAAGACGAACTCAAAGCGGCGGCAATGGCCGATGCCAAAGTTCAAGAACTTCTTGCTGGAACCACGCCAAAAAAGGAAATTATCGTTCCTGGGCGCCTGGTGAACTTCGTTTTATAGCTCGTCAAACCGCCTTTTTAGGACCCCGGGACCTACTTGAAATGTTTTCATTGAAATATTCTCAAAGTTAGATAATCTCGGATTCCGTGAAGCGTCACGGGCTACTCAAACAGGCAATAGTTGCCCCCATCGCCATCAGCCTTGCCGCCATTGTGGCCGTTGCCGACCGCCCCGATATGGCTCGAGCAACTGCGAGTACGTATCAGCAGCCATTCGCCTGGGGCTCAGTGCAAACGGGAAAAACTGCTTACGCAGCCTTCGGGTCACCAGTCACTGGCACCACAGCACTCTCAGACACTGCACCCAGTGGAGCTGGCTCTCTAGCAACACGAGTGACAGCCTCGGGACCAACAAACAAGATGTCATACCTGCGCGCCTTTGGCGGGGCAACACCTCTTTTCTTTAGTCGTAGTGGCAGCACTTCGCACATCTTGGCTGCAGTTGCTACGTCGAGTGGAAGTCATGAACTGTGGGCTTGGGGAACCAACACCTATGGTCAACTCGGCAACGGTTCGGTCACCGCTACGCCACTGCCGAAGAAAGCAACATGGACTCCGCTCGCTGGTGAAGAAATCATTGCGCTTACTGCCGGCGAGCGACACAGCATGATGCTCACTCTTCAAGGCGCAACGCGCCGTGTTTACACGTGGGGCAACAATGCTTACGGACAACTTGGGACTACATCGGTAGCAAGTACCACGAGTCAGTTAACTCCACTCTTGTTGTCGTCGTTAACGAGCACCAACATTCAATCCATTGCCGCGGGTCAGCATCACAACGTTGCCGCAGACTCAACTGGAGCAATTTGGGCATGGGGTTACGACACCGATGCGTATGGCGACATTGGCCTTGCCGGTTCAAGTTCGCGCTTCACACCAACAAAAATCACAGACGATTCTCTCAACGTGCGTCGTGCCGTGCCCACTACGCAATCCATTACTTCGAACATCGCAACCATCAGCACAAATGCTTACCACTACTACGCCATTGGCGATTCTGTGGTGGTCAATATTGGAGATGACCTCCTCAATGGAACCAAAACCATTACGAAGGTAACGAACACATCATTTAGTTACGTTGCACAACCTGCGGTCACCTCTACACCAATTTCTCCGACAGGCCTTGCAACCTTGGCCGGTGTGCAAGTTGCCGTCACCAATAAATCATTAGCGAGCAACGTCGCCACGCTCACCGTTCCCACCGGGCATGGCCTTGCCGTGGGAAACTCCATCACCATTGCAGGTGTTGGCGCCCCATTTGACGGGGTGAGCACCATCACCGTGTCGAGTTCAACCTCAATCCGATTTGCCAAAACATATGCAGGAACAATTACCTCGACTGCAGTATCACCTGCAGGTTCGGCAACTCGTGCCGACATCAGTGTTGCACTATCAAACAAATTGGTCTCGCTGTCATCGAACGTCGCAACGGCTCGACTCACGAGCAGCACCACCCACGGCTTCGGAATAGGCAACGTTGTAACTGTTACTGGGGCAGGCGGAGTGCTTGATGGGCAAAAAACTATTACTGCTGTCTCCACAACAAGCACTTTCGATTTCATTCCACAAACCAACTACACCGCGCGTGCTGTAACAAGTTCTTCACCCACTGCATCGGTCACCACCTGTTCAACAGCATGCCCAAGTGCACCTACAGGTGTACTGAGTGTTGCTGCGGGAATTGGCTATTCCGTGGCGCAAACAGCCGACAGCGTGTACACCTGGGGAAATACCACCGCTACTACTTACAACCGTCTGGGCCGAGCAATTTCTGGCACCTATATTTCGTCACCAAAAGTTGTTGCACTTGGTGCAGGTTGCGTTCCCTCCGCCATTGCTGCGGGCAGGTACACCGCAGCAGTGGTGTGCGCAAATAACACCATCCGCACCTGGGGCGACAACACCTATGGCCAACGCGGGTCGGGAACTGCTGCAGGTACGCATACCACTCTCCTTGAATCGGTCAGCGGCATTTCATTGAACGCAGGCGAAAATATACTCAAAGTTGATTTTTCTACCGATACTGCTTTTGCTCTTACTTCTGCAGGGCGCATTTTTGCCTGGGGCCGAAACCTGTATCGCCTTCTTGGTGTCTCGTCGCTCTATGCAGCCCTCAACCTGCGCACCACTGCAGCAGTTACTACACGAGCCATTGCCCCAGGTGGCGCAACAGTCACCGATCTTGTTGCCGATAGTTCAAATGCATTGTTTATCGACTCTGCTGATGTGGTGAGGTCGTGGGGCAACCCCTCCACTTCGCTCGGAGCACGAGGTGTAACTGGAACATGCGTCGCTGCAGGAATATGTGGCGCAAATGATGGAATGAAATTTGACCGTATAGATACTGCTTCAGATGTGCGTATTGCAATGGCCGACGCAACCGACAACTCCTCGGTTTTCGTGATGTCTGATGGTTCCGTATGGACGTCTGGGTCAATTGGCAGTACCGCTGGTACGTATTACCTAGGCGATGGAACATCTGTTTCACGCATACTTCCAGGAAAGATCGACTTGCCTTTCGGTGTTGACACCGCAACTGCATCGTCGCAAATTAATCAACTTTCCTGCTCACGTTTGCATTGCCTCATCGCTGTTGCCTTTTCTGGAGCCTCAACGATTTATGGATGGGGTGATGGTTCAAGTAGGCAACTCATTGTTGGCTCAACAACCGACTACGCGTATCCCATTGCTATTAAAAACAACTTAGTGAACCCGCGCATCGCTGCCGGATACCAGTTCAGTTTGTATGTTGACATTGGAGCTAATGGAACGGGTGGCACCGCATATGGTTGGGGGGCTAACTCGTCTCGCCGAGCAGTTCCCACAGTGGCAACGAATCCGCTCCTCACTTTTTCCGAAGTAAAGGACATGACCATTCCTGCTTCACCTGCAACAGTGAGTGACATCATTGCCATTTCTGCTGGCTACCTACACACTGTTGCCCTAAGAGCGAATGGCACTTTCATGACGTGGGGTTACAACAACTTCGGGCAACTTGGTGCGGGAACTACTGATACAGCGGCCTACTTTGCAACACCTTCCTTGCCAACGGGAAAAGCAGCAGCTCAAATTGTGGCCCAAGGCGACTCCACTCTCATTCGGTGTTCCGATGGCACTCTCGTTGGTTGGGGCAGTGCTGCGCGCGGGGTCTTGGCCTCAGGGTCTACCGCCAGTCTTCTCACACCCACTTCAGTGGCAAGTGGGCACACCTTTAGTTACATCGACATTGCAGGCCTTGGCGGCACGGCTACTGCTTCCTCTTATCGCAATAGCGGTGTTGGCATTCTCACCTCCGGAACAGTTGTCACATGGGGTGCGAATACATATGGGCAAATTGGCCGCTCCGATTGGGCCGCTGCAACTAGTGGAGTCACGGCATTCTCTACAAGCCCAGTACAGGCACTCACTAGCAATACAACAGCAATGAGCGACGTTGATGCAGTGGTAGCTGGTGGAATATGGTCTGCAGCATTTGGTTTCTACACCGCCCCAACACCACCATCTGCCCCGACATCAGTGAGTGCATCGTCCAATGCTTCAAAATTAATCACGGTTACTTGGCAGGCCCCCACTTCCCCAAATGATTTGGTGTCATACAACGTGGTCGTTCGGCGCGCAGGTATTGTTGTGGCACGCGTTGGCACCCCAGCAACTGCAACCTCACTTACCCTCACGGGGCCCACCTACGACATCATCAATGCAACTGCTCATAGCGTGACCGTAGAAGCACTCAACACCGTTGGCACTAGCCCAGAGAGTTCTTCCGTCAGCGTCACGCCCATCGGAGCGCCTTCAGTGCCGCGCTCTGTTCAAGCAGAGCCAACATCGAACGGTATCAGGCTGACATTTGCTGCGCCGAGCGACAACGGTGGAGCCAGTATCAACCGCTACAACGTTGTGGTAGTCGATTCGGGAACCACAACACAACGTGCAACAGCAACTTTGGCAAGTTCCGACACCACCGCACTCATTACTTCTGGCCTTGTAGTTGGTTCTTCATATGACGTTTCCATCAGCGCAACGAATACGGCTGGCACAAGTGACGCAGTCACCGTCACAGCAGTTGTACCCGGCCGCCCGTCTGCGCCTCTCATTTCCGATGCCCACGCGGAAGGAACTAGCGACATCGTTGTCACTTGGACTGCACCCGAGAGCGACGGCGGCGCGCCTATCACTTCCTATGTTGCACGGGCGTATTCCCGCGGAACAGATTCTGTTGTGGCAACGAGTTTCAGCTCGTTGTCGAGCACTAGGTCTCTCACTCTTGCTGGCCTCACCGATGGCACACTCTACGACATCGGCGTGGTTGCGTCACAAGACAATTCCAGTCAATCAAATGCCATTGCGGCAGCTGGCTCAGAGTCGATTCGCACAACCGTGATGGCTGGTCGCTTGCCCGCACCAACCAGCCTCAGTATTAGTGATCTCAGTTCCGGGTCGGTCACTCTTCAGTGGCCAAGTGTTTCGAATGCCACCGGCATCACCATTACCGAATACTCAGTGAAGTTTGTGCTTGGAGTAACTACTTCAACAACAACTGCGAACACATCACTTTGCACTGCAGGTGTGTGTGCAAAGACTCTTACCGGCTTAACAAATGGCTCTCAATACACAGTATCTGTTGCCTCTACATCGTCAAATGGCACGGGAACTTACAGCAACACCGTGACGGCAATACCTCGCACGGTTCCTGGGGCACCCGAGAACATTGCAGTTGAGTCGGGAAATGCGAGCCTCGCAATTTCATTTTCTGCACCCACATCTAATGGGGGCAATGCCATTACGGGCTATACGGCAACCGCCACACTGAGTGGAGTGACCATCGCAACACAAAGCGTTGGGGCAACTGAAACGACGGCCACACTCGTTGGCCTTGCCAACGGCACGACCTACAACATTCAAGTGATCGCAACTAACGATGAAGGGTCATCGTCGGCCGCAACAGCAACAGGTACTCCTGCAACTGTTCCAGGTGTTCCCACCATTTCCGCAATACGACCAGGCTCCATTTATATTGAATGGCTCGCACCCGACACCGGTGGCTCCCCCATTACGTACTACGCAATCACCGTGGTTGACCCAATGGGAATTACGAGTGAGTACACAACAGGTGCTGGCGCAGTCACCGGCACGTCCTCATGTCTCACCTCGGCCCGTACCTGCACCATTACATCAGTGAGTAATTCAATTGATTCAACGCTTCCCGACACAACACTGACCGATGACACGCGATACTCGGTATCGGTTGCTGCAGCAAATGCGCAAGGAGTCGGCGATACCACTTCGGCGTTTGTGGTTACTGCTGGTCAACCCAATGAACCCACAGCGCTCACAGCTTCTGCAGGCAACCGTTACTTCGATACATGCTGGTCTGCCCCTACATATACACCGTCATCGGCTGCAGTAACTTCGTATTCGCTACAAGCAGAACATTCAGATATAACGAGCACCCTTACCATTAACCCCGATGATCTCGTTGATAATGCTGCAGCCTGCACAAGTCCACTCGTCGGCGTGCGAGTAACAGGGTTTGATGATGGCAGCACTCTTGCTCCGGGAGAAACATACACATTGATCATTTCTGCTAGCACTTCACCGTCTGACTACGTGTATGGCATGTCTTCCTTATCTACGAGCGTTACACCCTTTGCGGCACCCGGCGCACCTAGTGTGACTGCAGTACTTGCCTCAGAAACCACCGCTCAAGTGACGTGGAGTGCAAGTTCAGCAAACGGCTCTGCCGTCACTATGTATACCGTTTCAGCGAGTCCTGGTTCTCACTCATGCACATGGACATCTGGCCCACTTTCATGCACACTCACGGGTCTCAATGATTCAACTTCATACTCATTCACCGTGGTTGCTACCAATGTTGCAGGCAATAGCCCCGCTTCTTCAGTGTTTACTCAATCGACTGAATCCACTACCACCAGTACCAGTTCCACCAGCACTAGTAGCAGCACCAGCACCAGTTCCACCAGCACTAGTAGCAGCACCAGCACCAGTTCCACCAGCACTAGTAGCAGCACCAGCACCAGTTCCACCAGTACCAGTTCCACCAGTACCAGTTCCACCAGTACCAGTTCCACCAGTACCAGTTCCACCAGCACTAGTAGCAGCACCAGCACTATTCCCAATGCGTCGATACCTACGTCGGTCGCAGCAAGCACCCCACCTTCGCTCACCGTTCCTACTGCAACAACAATTGCTTCTCCAGTAAAAACTCTAAAATGGATATCTGCACCAACAAAACTGGCCTATGGCAAGTCGCTCCTTGTTGCTACAAGCGCAGGCGCATCGGCTTCTTTCTCTACGTCAACAAAGAAATTCACACTCTTTTACTCCGTAGGCCCCAATTACGGAAAGCTCTCTCTTTTCGTGAATGACAAACGCGCAAAGATCATTGATCAGTATTCAAATAGAGCCGCAAGACGTTCAATCACCATCACTCAATCGTTCGTAGTGAAGAGAATAACTCTTGTTGCACTAGGACAAAAGCACAGCAAGTCGAAATCATCTGCCGTCAATATCGATGCACTGTCATTTACATCTTCGACCTGTGTCAAGAAGTGCGTCACCAACCCTGTTCCACTTGGTTCATTTTCAGCATTCGCTTTTGCTCTAAGACACTGGTGGACTACACAACACGAGCAATAAGTGCCGCATCGCGCACCGCAAGTTGAATGGTGCGCGAGCCATTGGCGTCACCTACAACATGCACAGGGTACGACGACCCCGCAAGAGCATCGGCAAGCTCACGGTTCGACGAATTAAACCCACACACCACCACTGTGTCGGCAGGCAAAATACGCGGACGTTCAGTACCAACCACTTCCACATGAACTGCATCCTCAGTGATGCGTCGCACCGCCGAAGTCGGCAAGAACTCGAAGCTGCCGGAAAAGAGACGCTCGCGTGCGGGCAACACTGTTGCAGGCGGGTACGGAACAGTTGCGCCAATGGTTTCATGCCGAGTCACAAAGGTGACATGCGCTCCTGCCTCCAGCAACTTGTCGGCCACAGAAATTGCTTCATACGAACCCGTGTCGTCGAACACCACTGCGTGCTTGCCCACTTTCGCCCGACCACCAAAGCCAAAGACATCCCACGGCGTATACACATGAGCCATATCAATTCCGGGAATGGGTTCCGCAGGCCGTGCTGCTTGAAAGCCGTCGCGGCGAGGTGACGACCCGGTTGCGATAATCACTTCATCTGGTTTTTCATCAATGATGATGTCGGGGTCAACAGGTGTTGATAAACGAACATCAACGCCAAGACGCTTCACTTCCTCAGCTAGCCAGCGAGTGATGGCGCCAATGTCGGCTCGATGTGGCGCGGTGGCCGCAATAGCTACTTGCCCACCAAGCGACTTCTGCATTTCAAAGAGCACTACATCGTGTCCACGCAACGCGGCCGTACGTGCGGCTTCCAAGCCTGCTGGTCCACCACCAACAATGACCACCTTTTTATGCACCGCCGACTTCTCGGGCACTTCAAACTCGGTTTTATGTTCTTGCCCTGCAGCAATGTTCACAACACATGCCATTTTGCCGGTGCTCATGAGTAAGCCCACACAACCCTGGCTCGAACCAATGCATGGGCGGATTTCGGCTTCGCGACCATCACGTGCTTTTGCCACCAGGTATGGGTCGGCAATAAGTGCACGCACCATCGATACCATGTCGGCAATACCGCTACCCACTACATGGTCTGCATGATCGAGCGTCATAATGCGGCCGGTCACCATGGTGGGAACCGATAGTTCGCGCGTAACAGCTTCACTCTTGGGCAACTCATAACCAAGTGGGTCGTCCATGGTGGAAAGCAATTTGTAAAAGCGGTAGTAGCTACCAAGTGAGACGTCAACGAAGTCAACGAGATGCTCTGAATACTTCGCCACTTGCACCGTGTCGTCGGTACGCATTCCACCTGGCACTTCTTCATCGGCCGACAAGCGAATACCCAACGGGAAATCGGCACCTACCTCGTTGCGAATTGCTTCCAGAATTTCCACCAAGAACCGATTACGGTTTTCAAAGGTGCCGCCGTATTCATCTTCACGATGGTTCGTTGCAGGCGACAAAAACTGCCCCACCAAATAACCATGTGCGGCATGAATTTCAATGCCATCGAGTCCGCCATCTTTTACCCGTCGCGCTGCACGAGCAAAAGAAGCGACAACCTCGTCAATCATGCCCTTCGTCATCGGACGCGGCACAACACCCGTACGCGGGTTAGGAATATCACTTGCACTCCATGGCGCGCCGCCGAGTGGATTCACACCTGTTGCGCTTCCCCCGTGCCACAACTGTTGAAAGACCTTCATGCCATGCGGACGAATAGATGCCATTAGCTTCTCGTAGCCGCCCAATACACGATCGTCGTACACCGGAATATGTGTTGGTGCACTGGGGTGCACTCCCGCAATTTCCAAAATGGAAAGCGCTACTCCACCCTTTGCACGTTCCGTGTGGTACGCCATAAACGCGTCGCTGGTATCAACCCAACCTGCACCAGTGGAATGTGCTGTGCGCACAATGCGATTGTTGAGAGTGATGCCACCCACTTTGAGCGGTTGAAAGACATTTTCGTACATTTATTAGCTCCACTTCACGGGTAACACTTCAAAACCTTTGAGCACTGCTGCCTTCACTAACTGGCGCTCGCCGTCGCCTTGCAAGTTCGGCAATTTCGTCAGCATCTCTTGCACGGCCAGTTGCGCTTCCATGCGTGCAAGTGGCGCACCCAGGCAATAGTGAATACCCACGCCAAAGGCAAAGTGCTTGCGCAGTTGCACGGGGTCGCGTTCCAAACTGAACTCTTCAGGGTTTTCCCATACTGTGGGGTCGAGGTTCGCCGAACCAAATAGCGCCAGCACCTTGCTATCAACAGGGATATCGACTCCGTGCATACACACCGGCTCATCATTGGTACGGAAGAGTCCGTGTACTGGCGCATCTATTCGAAGGCTCTCCTCTACTGCAATTTCAATAAGCGAGGGGTCGGCAATCAGCCGCGCCGCAAGTGCGGAGTCATCGATGATGCGACTCATCACATTTCCAATGAGCAGTGTGGTGGTCGCGCTTCCCGCCACCATAAGGAACTGACAAAAACCCATCACGTCTTCTTGTGTGAGCTTTTGTCCATCGCGCTCAACAGTAAGCAAGCGAGTCAGCAAGTCGTCGGGGGCATCTCCGCCAGACTCAATGAGAGCAGCCCGAGTTTTCACATGTGGCCAAAAGTATTCACCAAAGCTCTTATACGCCTGCGCAGTTACGTCGCCCATGCGACCATCAACTGCCGACACCGCTTCAGCCATGGGCAAGACCCACTGGCGAAACTTTTCAATATCGGCGACAGGAGTACCGAGAAGCCAACACATAATGGTGAGAGGAATCGGCATTCCTACTCCCCGAATGAGATCGCCTGCATTACCTTCGCTTCGTGCGAACTTGGCAACCACATCTTTGACCAGTGCTTCAATATCTCCACGCATCTCTTCAATTGCCGACGGCTTAAAGATCTTCGTAATAGCCAAACGATCGGTGGTGTGCTTTGGTGGGTCTACCGATACCAGTACTCCTCCACCGTGATACGCAAGACCCGGGCCAAACTTGCTCTTCCACACATCACTGTCGCGCAATACTGCAGCTACATCGGCATTTTGTGACACTACGAAAAATGGTGCCGGCAAATCGGCATGAGCAACGGGGCACTGCCCGCGCAGCTGCTCGAAATATTCTGCTGGCCGCTCTTGAAAATCGTGCGAATCTAAACTGAAATCAACAGACATAAGCCCCCTTTGTGCCTGCTTCAACAGTACCGAGCAGACCGAGCCCATCTACTTGTCAGAGAAATACCCAGCTGTCTCTGCCACACGGGCCAAACACAAAATTTCGTCTAACAACTGAGACGGCACAAGCCCTTCGGCCACACCGTTTTCAGCACTTGGCATTGCAATAAGCGACTCAATATCTTCCATGAGGCGAGGCATCCGCATGGAATGAGCAAACTGCTGCGCAGCGGCACTTGGTGTAAATGCCGTGCCAGCATGGGTTGCCTTCAACACACCGCACTCCAGTTCATACACAATGTCACCAGCTTGAATGGTGAGTGAAGGTTCTTGGCGTAATGCAGTGGCCTGGCGGTGCCGGCGCAAAATGGTGTTAATGGTCTGAATGCGATCGCGAATAAGAGCCGCACCTTCAAATTGACGAGCTGCGGAATGCTCTTTCATTTTCTCATCGAGCAATTCAAGAACATGTGTTGATTTTTGTGTGAGGTGATCGGCCACTGTCTGCACAATTGCGGCGTAACTCACCGGGTCGGCCGACCCCGAACACGGACACTGGGCAAGGCCTAGTTGCGCAGCAGAACATACGGGAGCATCGGGTGAGGCCACATAGTTACGCCCCATGCGCACGGTGCAGCGCCGCAACGGCACTACCGATTCAATGGCCTCAATCATTTCCCTCGCCATTGTGCGCGTCGAGATAGGGCCAACTGAAATACCTTTTGCAGAAGGCACCTTGGTGACCACAAGTCGTGGCCATTCTTCATCGGTGGTCAGGCGCACGTAGCAATACTTCTCACTGCGTGTTCCTACAAAGTTGTACCGCGGCCGTAACTTTCCAATGAGACGTATTTCCAGTACCTCAGCCGTCACGGGGTCAGGAGTCTCAATAAAGTGCACACCCTTCACCAACTTCAGCAGCGCCCCCACCTTTTTACGCGTCTCGCCCGCACCAAAGTAACTACGTACTCGGCTACGCAAGTTGGTGGCCTTACCTATGTAAAGAATTTTTCCACCTGCATCTACGAACATGTACACACCTGGCGTGCGCGGCAGATCTTGAGTGAGTGACAACTTTGCCGACTCAGGGTGCGCACTCAACGACGGAAGCATCATTAAGTCATCAAGGGTGACCACGTTGAAGCCAGATGCCCGCTCAATGAGGTAGTGCAAGAGGTCACCTGTAGCAAGCACATCATTAATAGCTCGGTGTGACGGTTGATTTTGCAGTCGCAAACTTGCCGCCAAGGTTGCCAACTTGCAATTAGGTACTTCTGAGCCCACCAAGCGCCGCGCAAGTGAAACTGTGTCAATGACCATATTGTTCAGCGTTGATCTACCATCTTCAATGAGTGCTGCATTAATGAAGCCCACATCGAATCGCGCGTTATGAGCAACAACCACTGATGTACCAATGAACTCGAGCAGATCGGGCAATACCTCTTCTATCTGCGGAGCATTATGCACCATGGTGTCGCTAATGCCTGTCAGCAACACTATGTATGGCGGAATGGCATGCCCAGGGTTAATGAGAGTGTTGAATCGTGCTACTTCTTCGCCACCCAAATACTTCACAGCACCAATTTCGGTGATGCCACCATTTTTTGCTGAAGAGCCCGTGGTTTCAAGGTCGAGGACGCAAAAGTAAACGTCTTGCAGGGGCAAACTCAGAAGTTCTTCAACTGCGGCAAGCATCGATATAAACCTTAACCAAAGGACCGTATAGGCCGTGTACGAATTGCCTTCATGCCAGTGTCAGCATTCGGAACAAGCCACTTTTCTCTATCAAATTCTTGCCCATCTTTGAAGTTCACTGTCCAGGCGTTGTTGAGGTCATACTCACTTGAGGTCCAGTAAAAACTCTTTCCAAAGTTTCCCAGGCGTGGAGTTGATGCACCCAAGTTGCGGTACACCAGGCGCAGCTCCTCCTTCGATGGCAAGTACCAGTCGCTAAACCCACCAAAGACCAACGTGCTTGCGTACCTTGCTGGGTAGTTCCCACCGCGATACCTCTGCACAATTTTTGAAGTGTTTGTCTCCCCCATTCCAAAGGCTTTGGCGAGCACCCGCTGTACTTTTGCCGACGCGCTAGCAGTACCTATATATAGAGGTGTCCGCTTGTCGTTGAAGGTCAGTGGTTTCCAAGGAATACCTGCCAATTCGGTTTCTACCGGACCCACTTCAAAATATCTATCGCCACTACTCCGTGGCCCCGCATCGTAAAAGACAGTCCCACCTGCCGGGCCAATATCGCCCACTGAGCATGGCCCCTCACTGGTACAAGAACTTCCCGTTAGTGAAATGGTTGAGGCAGCGGGCTTCACCCCCACACCCACAGGGAACGACCTCATTGCAACCAAATGAAATGACAAAGACGGGAAACTCGAGCCAACATGAACTTGACTCTTGCGTAACTGCTTATTGCCGTTGCTCTGCCCCACTTTGTTTTCATCGGTGAATTGCGTGCCGTCTTGAAAAAGTTGATACCACGCATACTTCGCCGAGTTCTCAGACGACGTCCAGTACGGCATCGGCAATACCTTGGGCGCGCCCATAGTGATGCTCGCGTTATAGACCACATCAAGTTCGTCACGTGAGGGAAGAAACCAATCACTCTTTCCATTCGCCGAGTAATCATCTACAAACTTCGCTGCGTATTTACCTTCACCATTTTGCAAAACAATTGCGATCGTGTTTTCGCGGCCCCACCCAATGCCTTGTCGTAAAACATTTTCACCAGAGAGGACCGGTTCCACTGTCTTCACTGCCCACGGCAATCCGCGTCCCTTAGCGAGGGGCAACGCTTCGAGGTACCGACCCCACCATTTCACTTCGCCAGCGTCGTACACCACCGTTCCCCCACCTGGGCCTACGTCTCCCACCTTGCAGGCGCCACCAAGTGCACATGTTTTGGATGATGCATTTGCAGGTACCGCTGTTGCCGCAAGACACAATGTGCTCACCAGTACCGCAAGACAACATCTCAAACGCATGAATCAGGCTTACTACATGCTGAGAGAGAAGTCACACCAGAGCGCTAGCCGAAGGTGACACTTCAACATCGCATGTAGCAATAACAGCTGCTGTTCCACCCATAGTGCGGCACATAGGTTGCACTAAAACAGAGTTTGCCTAGGGTGTACCGAAAGCTCGCACTAGACGGACTTTTTTCGAACTGGTCTTTCCAGACCAGTCCAGATAGCCGTAGAGGAAATTCTGGGTCCGCGCGGCGCCGGCGGAGTACTCAGAAGAACTCCAATAGTAGTCATAACTAAAACCAGCAAACCTGGTTCTTTCGGCATACAACTGCGCCAGTTCATCTTTTGATGGCAGATGCCAGTCGGTTTTGCTGTTGTTGGTGTAGTCAGCAGCAACTTGAATTGCCCCCGATGTGCAGGTGCTGTCGGCGGTGGTCGTGTTTGACATACCTGAACCAATACCATCAGCAGTCACACCAACGGATGTGCTGGTGTTTGAGCACCATGCAACTGTGGACGAATGATCCGACAGGGCGGCTTCCAAATATTTGCACGCTGTGCCACAGTCCGAACCTGTTGACGTGAAATTGCTACCAGCCACATAAAACACTATGCCGCCACCAGGCCCAGTTTCACCCAGAGCACAAGCACCACCATCCGCACAAGTTGCAACATCGGTTGTGAAACTTGCAGATGTAACTGAAGTCAACGATGTTGACGCAAAAGTCAACGTGTAGGTTCCAGCAGTTGTGTGCGTCAAGTTTGTAAACGTTGCAACACCGTTAACAGCAGTGACAGTTGTTGTTCCACCCAATGTGCCGCCCGAAGCAGTCACTGTTACCGATGCAGATGAAGTCGTCACCGTATTACCAACAGCATCAACAATGCGAACTTCAGGCTGAGTTGCTAGTGCCGCTCCTGATGTACTGCCCACTGGTTGAGTCGTCACAGCAATCGCTGAAGACGCACCAAAAGCCCGCACTGGACGGAATCGATAACTATAAAGTTTCGCAAAATTAAACGAACTCCCTTCGGGCAACATCTGCGTCGCCTGATACGAACTGAATTCAGAGGAGGAAAAATGATAACTAAGAAAATTAGATGCGCCCGGCCCAGTGTTGTCTACACCAGTTCCATTGCAAGTTGTGCTTGTGTTGGTGTTGTGCTGGTTTCGTGCCCACTTACACATGGCGTGCAACTCATCTTTTGAGGGCATATACCAGTCAGTTTTGCCATTATTGGAATATGCCCATGCAATACCTGCGGCATACGATGACGCCGCAGATCCACCAACCGTTGTGAGACGCGAGTAAATCTGGTTGGTATTGGCCATACCCATGCCGATTGCATTTGATGCTGTACGACTTGCAGCTTGCTCAGCAGAAGTACCGGGATACACACTGTTTGTTTCACAGTTGTTATTGCTCGAGGTGCTGCCAGAGTTGTAACAAGCGGTAGCAGCAGTCGACCAAACTGCTTGTTCATTGGTTGCCGTCGTTTCAAGATACTTACAAGACGTATTGCAGTCAGAACCGGTGGAGGTAAATGTTCCCGGTGCCACGTAGAAAACTATCCCACCCCCAGGTCCAGTGTTCCCTACGAAACATGTTCCGCCAGTTGCACAAGTATCAGTACTCGTAGTGAAGTCTGAAGAAGTCACAGAGGTCAGTGCTGTTGAGGCAAAAGTTAAGGTATACGTACCGGCTGTTCTGTGCCATAAATTCGTAAATGTTGCAACACCATTGACAGCAGTAACAGTTGTTGTTCCGCCCAAAGTACCGCCCGATGCCGTTACCGTCACTGACGCGGTCGAATTCGTCACTGTGCCATTTGTTGCGTCGACGATACGCACTACAGGTTGCGTGGTTAAAGCAGCGCCCGATGATCCACCCACAGGCTGTGTTGACATCAAGATGGCCGTTGCCGGCATCCTTGGTGTTGCAGCAGTGCTCGATGTAGCGGTTCCGTCGCCAATTGCGTTCACTGCTTTTATTTGGATGTTGTACGACGTTCCATTCACTAGGGCTGTCGTTCCATCGCTACTCAGAGTCGAAATCACAAGCGGTGACGCCGTAGTACCTGCAGCACGAGTTCTAAACGTGGTTCCACCATCGGTGGAGTACTTGTAACTCGTGATAGGTGATCCACCTGTTAAGCCAGAGGTAAAGGCCACAGACAATGAGGCATTTGAAGCAGTAATAGAACTAATTGTTGGTGCAAAGGGTGCAGAGAACATGCGAATGGGTCGAACACCAAAGCCATAGTTCTTGCCCCAGTTGTCGTTTCCGTTGGTGAGGAATGACCAGTTCTTTGACTGAGAAGCATTGAATTCAGAAGAAGACCAGAACGTTGTAGTAGCAATTCCAGTTCCTACTTGAGTTGTTTGAACGAGTCCACCAATATCTGCTCGGCTGGCGTACATCTGCAGCAACTCATCTATTGACGGCAAGAACCAATTTGATGCACCACCGCCTGAATACGCTCGAGCTGATTTTGCAGCGCCCGTGGAACATACCGCAACAATTGCATCGGTATTAGCAGAACCAGTACCTATTGCAGTGCCCAAGGCACTTGGCGTACCGATCAACGTTGACGTTGCGTTACACCAAGGAATATTGAGGTCAATACCAGTTCCATTCCATCCAGCAGGGGCTGCTTCAAAGTATCTACCAGTTGCGTTGCCTGAAGTCGCAGGTGTCATAAACACAATTCCCCCCGCTGGCCCAACGTCACCCACAGCACACGCAGAGGAACACGGCGCCGAAGGCGTAATAGCTGCAGACACCGCCGACATTGTTCCGGCACCGAGAGAGTTCACTGCGGCAACTTTGATGTAGTAGGTGGTGCCATTGGTGAGGCCGCTCACTGTTGCGCCAGGAATAGTAGACACAGCATCAGCAACAAGGGTGAAGGAGCCACTCGCGGATGTGCCAATGTATACCTCGTAGTCGGTAATTGCCGAACCATTTGCATTCGGGGCCACCCAAGCAACTGTTAATGACCCATTGCCTTTAGTTCCCGACACAGAAGTTGGCGCACTAGGAGTAGTTGATGGAACAGTCGAACCATTCACGCTCCACGCGGTGGTTCCCACCTGTGGACTCAAGTTATTGTTCCAACCAGCAACCCTGACGTAGTACGTCGTACCGTTTGTTAAACCTGTTGCCGTGTACGACGTTGAGCCACCAGAACTCGTAAAGCTATAAGCACTCGCCCATGTTGGGTCGGTGCCCCAATACACCCGATACGTGTCACCGCCATGAGTAACAGCACCCCAGTTGAAAGTGATTTGACCATTACCCGCAGAAACAGTTCCCAACACCGGCGCCGCCGCCAAAGGAGTTACTGAACTAGAAGCACTCGACGCAGTTCCCTCACCCGCACTGTTGCTAGCTGTCACAGTAAACGTGTAAGCCACACCATTACCTAACCCTGTCACCACACAAGACAACGGCCCACTCGACCAACTACAACTCTGACCACCCGACGAAGTGACCGTGTACGAAGAAATAGTTGCCCCACCAGTAGACACAGGAGCGCTCCACGACACCGTCACCTGACCAGCACCACCAACACCCGACACACCAGTTGGCGCGCCAGGCGTAGTTGATGGAACAGCTCCCGCAGTCGCCGACGCAACACCATCTCCATTCGCGTTCACCGCTTTAATCTGAACACTGTACGAAGTGCCATTCGCCAAAGCAGTAGTTCCATCTGAACTCAATGTTGAAATCACCAACGGCGAAGCAGTTGTTCCCGAAGCACGAGTTCTGAACGTTGTTCCACCATCAGTGGAGTACTTATAACTTGTAACAGACGACCCGCCAGAATCACCCGCAGTGAAAGTCACCGACAACGACGCATTCGACCCCGTCACAGAAGTAATTGACGGTGCACTAGGAGTTGTAGACGGAACCCCAGCAGTTGATGCCGACGCCACACCATCACCATTCGCGTTCACCGCTCTAATCTGAACACTGTACGAAGTGCCATTCGCCAAAGCAGTAGTTCCATCTGAACTCAATGTTGAAATTACCAACGGCGAAGCAGTTGTTCCCGCAGCACGCGTTCTGAACGTTGTTCCACCATCAGTGGAGTACTTGTAACTCGTTATCGCAGACCCACCAGAGTCACCCGCAGTGAAAGCCACCGACAACGACGCATTCGACGCCGTAATAGAACCAATAGTTGGCGCACCAGGCGTCGTTGATGGAACAGCTGAACCATTCACGCTCCACGCGGTGGTTCCCACCTGTGGACTCAAATTATTGTTCCAACCAGCAACCCTGACGTAGTACGTCGTACCGTTTGTTAAACCTGTTGCCGTGTACGACGTTGAGCCACCAGAACTCGTAAAGCTATAAGCACTCGCCCATGTTGGGTCGGTGCCCC
>Ga0222712_10002784_pt1 | contig 19652 bp, 21 predicted proteins | sample C33_657DmetaG_FD_165043 | JGI IMG/M metagenome (GOLD analysis project Ga0222712, IMG submission 165043) | Estuarine water microbial communities from San Francisco Bay, California, United States - C33_657D | ecosystem: Environmental > Aquatic > Marine > Unclassified | place: USA: California... | reverse complement strand
ATGGGTGGGGGAAAAATGGTTCAGGCCCCGCGCCCAGGTAAAAGAGTAGAAGTTGTGAATTTCACAAAAATGTTTGGAAAGAAGCCATTTGTTGGAGCGCGCAGATTATGATGAAGTTGAAAATATTTATTATTCAAATTATTTTGATTTCTTTGAGCATGATTGTGCTGCCTACACCAGGTAATGCAACGAGTCATAAACCGACACTTGCTCAAATTGAAGCTGCAAAAAAGTTAGAAGCCGCAAAGAAAAAAGTTGCAGCCGATGCGCTCAAGCGATTAGAGAAGGCCCGTGGAAATTTGCGTGCTCTGACAACTATCGCAAAAGCTGCAGAGGCAAAGTACGTTGCAGCACGAAAAGAACTTGCACGAGCTACAGCTAAATCCTTAGTTGCTACTAAAATCTATGAGGAAGCTGTTGCCTCGGTTGCATTTACACATCGTGAGATTGGCAAGTTGGCTGTGCACGCATATAGGTCAGGGGGGAGTTTAAGTGATCTTGAAGTTCTGCTGGACTCTCGTGGCCCACAAGAACTTATCGATCGGATAACTACGCTAGATAATTTGGGCGCATCCAATAAAACAACGCTCATGCGATTTAAGTCAGCTGAAGAGATAGCACAACAAGCAAAGGTAATTGCCGTTGCAGCCCAAGAGGAACAAAGAGCAGTCACAATTCGAGTGGCAGAAGCAAAGAAAGAAGCAACTGATGCTCGGGCAGAGCAACAGAAAGAGGTAGATAAGCTTCAAGCAGTTCAAGACAAACTACAGCGCGATTTAGCTTCAGCAAAGAAAGTTCGAATTACTTTGGAACAACGCCGGCAACTTGCAATTTTGGAAGAGACTCGAGCAAATGAAGCAACAAAGGTTACGGGTCAAGCAAAAATTTGGCGCACTGGCGGGCCAACCGGAGTGAGTAGTTCACGAACATCTCAAGCTCAACGGCTCAAAGCAGTTGAATTTGCAAAAAGGCAGGTGCTTGCAAAGAAGCCTTATGTCTGGGGTGATGAAGGACCAAATACATTCGATTGCTCAGGACTTGTTTATGCCGCATATAAATACGCTGGTTTAGGTTGGCCCATATGGGACCGCCTGAACTCGGGTTTGTATTACACATATACAAAGCAGATTCCATTGTCGGAAATGGAACCAGGAGATCTTCTTTTTTATTCATACAAGGGCACAATTAGTACTATCCACCACATCAGCATCTATGCCGGCGAGGGCATGATGTGGGAAGCTCGTTCAACAAAAAGTGGACTTCGATTCTCAAATATTTATAGTGTTGATGGCTTGATGCCTTATGCAGGGAGGGTGTGAAAGTGAAGAGAATTACTTTTGTTTTGCTTAGTTTTTTAATCGCAAGTGTCCACAGCGCTTCGGCAGCTGGAGAAAACATTGGTTCCCTCTCACACATTCATAGTGTCAGGGCCTTGGGAAATCAGATAATTCTTGGCACGCACTATGGATTATTTGAATACCTCAATGAAAAGAGCGTGAAGAGAATTAGTCCAGAACGTTTTGACGTTATGGGACTTGCAATTTCAGCAAAGGGCTTCTACGCAAGCGGTCATCCAGGGGCGGGGTCAAAGCTTAAAGATCCGGTTGGACTTTTATTTTCTTCAGATGGCGGGCAAAGTTGGAACAGTTTAGGTCTTACTGGGATTGTTGATTTTCATATTCTTGAGACGAATGGAAAGGAATTTTACGGTGCCGACTCAAGCTCTGGCCAACTAATGTATTCCAGCAATAGCGGCAAAAGTTGGGTAAAACGGGGTCTAAATCCATTTACAGATATTGCTCCCAATCCAACAATGAGAGCTTCTGTCCTGGGAGTTAAAGATGGCAAGATTTACCGTTCCCTTGATGCATTCAAGAGTTCCTCAGTGATAAAAACAACATTTAATGTTGATTCAATTGACTGGATTGAGGGAAGCTTGATTGCATCATCTGGAAAGGTTCTATATGAATCAATTAACGCTGGTTCTAGTTGGAAAAAACTAATAACGCTTCCCGCGCCAATTGGCCCAATTACTCAGTCATCATCGATGATAGCTGTTGTAATGAATGGTGTGATTTATTCATCAGGTAGAAGTAATCTTAAGTTCAACAAGCATCAAAAATAGTGAACTGTTCCCTTGAGGCTGCCTCACTTCTACCGGTCATTCAATGTAAAGCGTCTAAAAGTCAGTGGGGCGGGTCGGGCTCGAACCGACGACGACAGAATTATGAGTTCTGGGCTCTAACCAACTGAGCTACCGCCCCTAAAACTTCTTTGAGTGCATGCGTATGTTACGGGGCTAATTCTATGGTGGCAAAGATAAGGTCAGACATATGAATCTGCGCCGTATTTCCACGCTCCTTGCCCTTGTGATGTTGCTTCCACTCAGTAGCGCAAATGCTGCACCTATTTATGTATTCCCAGTGGCAGGCTGTGAAGTCAACTATGCCAGGGCTCATCATGATTATGCTGCTACAGATATTTTGGCCAAGGCAGGATGTAAGTTTGTGGCACCGATTAATGGCGTGGTCGATGAAGTAAATCGAACAGATAGTTGGAGCGGGAAAACTAACTTAGGAATTGATCGTGGGGGACTCTACGTTTCAATCATTGGTGAAGACGGTGTGCGCTATTACGGTTCTCACTTGCGATCAATTCCAGCAAGTATCCAACCTGGTGTTGTTGTCAAAGCTGGTCGGTTATTGGGTGGTATTGGATCAACGGGCAGTGCTCGTGGAACTGCGCCACATTTACATTTTGGAATCTCGTGGCCAACCCCACCTCAAACATGGTGGGTGCGTCGCGGGGAGGTATTGCCATGGAAATATTTAGATGCTTGGAAGGCTGGAAAAGATTTATCTCCAGCAAAAGAAGTCAATGCACGTAAATTAAAAGTTGGTGAGATTCCGCCTGAACCAAATAAATAACCCCCACCGCTTTTGGCAGTGAGGGCTATTTGTAAAGCGGTTTTAATTAGGCAGGATTAACTGCATCAGCCTGAGGACCCTTTGGACCCTGTACGACCTCAAATGAAACTGCCTGACCCTCTTCAAGGGACTTGTAACCGTTTCCTTGGATTGCTGAGTAGTGAACGAATACATCTTGTCCGCCACCATCAACTGCAATGAAACCGAAACCCTTTTCAGAGTTGAACCACTTAACTGTGCCTGTTGCCATGTTTTTACTTTTCCTTCGATATGTGGGTGTCCCGAGAAATCCTCGGATCACGGTCTTCCTCTTGCGCCAGCGATACCGAATATGTGTTACATGAAACGGGTACTGATTAAGCGTCCGACTGAGGTGAACTCTACCGCCTACTGAGCCGTATGCCTAAAGTGGGGCTGGACAGTTTGAGCGTGTACGGTGTTCAATTAAGGCACTAGTAAGAGCAAATGCAGCTGGGGAAGGTCGCATTTGGCGCCCTTGCTAGGAGAACATCATGCAACGTCTTGTCACGCCTTCTGCCCAATTATCGGTGCGGGGCTTACTTACTATTCACTCAGCACCCTCTGCGCTGCGCCGTCATATTGATTGGGCGATACAAAATATCGTTGGCGAAGATGCACAAGTGAACTGGCAGCCGCAGAGCTTGATGGTCGGCACATTTAAAACGAAATGCCAATGGAGAGGTCGTGGCGGATCTGCGGCAGAGATTGCCAGCACATTACGAAGTTGGCACTACCTAAACTTTGAAGTTCTTGAGGAACATGAGAATGGCGGCGAACTCTTTCGCTTCACTCCAGAGCTTGGACTTCACAGAGCAGTCACAGATTTAAGTGGAGCAGTACTCCTGAATGAATTTACAATTAATAATGTGATGCAAAAGGCTTTGGATGAAGATTCAATTCGACAAGGACTTTTGCAGGCAATGGGAACTGCTTGGGATATAGAGCTAGAAAGATTTAGGAGTGCTGGCATGGGCGAACATGCTCGCTTGCGTGCAATTTAGTCCGATAGAATAAAACTATGAGTCAACTAAATGAATCCCCAATTATCACCGTAGAGCGCCGTAAGGCAATAACAATCATTGTGTCAGCAGTAATCATTGCGCTCGCACTTGGTGTTGGATTAACTCAAATCGGAACCGGTTTTGCAACACGCGCTGGTAATGGAATTACAGTTACAGGATCGGCTAAGACAAGTGCCGTTGCAGATAATGCAGTGTGGACACTCTCTGTCAGCCTTTCATCACCAACAGTTGGTGCGGCTGTGAAGAAAGTAGATTCAGATGTTGCAGCTCTTTCCTCCTATTTAACTCAAGGTGGCATTGCAGCTGATGCCTTAACCCTTGGCCCAGTTGCGACGTTTGCCAATGAAGAGTTTGTTAACGGCAATGCAACAGGTCGCATCCTCTCTTATCGTGCTACACGCGACGTAACAGTGCGTACCAAGGATGTGCAATTAGTGTCAAAGTTAAGTCAAGGAATTGGTTCATTGTTAGAAACTGGAATTAACGTGAATAACTATGGACCTCAGTACTACATCTCAAATTTGCCTGAGCTTCGTCCAGAGTTAATGAGTGAAGCTATGAAAGATGCAAAACTTCGCGCAGAATCACTGACTAAAGCTGTAGGTGGATCACTTGGTTCATTGGTAAACGTCAAAGCAGGCCCAATTCAGATCACAACCCCAGATTCAACAATGACTGCAGATTATGGTGCTTATGACACAAGCACAATTAATAAGACTGTTAGCGCAACAGTTTCAGTAACTTTTAATACAAACTAAAGTGGGATATTGCCGTGAGCACCACGGCGATGAGGTGCCTGGGCAATGACTTTTGCCAATGCACTTCGTGTTTTTGCTGGCTCAATAATCTCATCCACTGCTCCAATTTCAATGGCCCGAGCAACACCACCTGAAATTTTCTCATGTTCTGCGGCAAGCTCTAACTCCATTGATTCACGTTGCTCTGCAGGTAAGTCGGCCAAAATACGGCGATGCAACACTCGAACTGCTGCAACGGCGCCCATCACTGATACTTCAGCATTAGGCCAAGCAAACACACGAGTGGCGCCCAGAGCTTTTGAATTCATTGCAACATAGGCACCGCCATAAGCACGGCGTGTAATTAATGTAACGCGAGGGACAACTGCTTCACCAAATGCATGCAACAGCTTTGCACCGCGTCGAACAGCGCCCTCCCACTCTTGTCCAGCGCCTGGTAAGAATCCTTGAACATCTGCAATAACAATGAGTGGAATACCAAATGCATCACAAGTGCGAACAAAGCGTGCAGCTTTTTCCCCCGCAGCTGCATCAAGTGCGCCAGCAATATGTGCTGGATTACTTGCCAACACACCAACAGTTGCACCACCCAAGCGACCAAGAACTGTTGTCATGTTGGGTGCCCACATTGAAAGAAGTTCAATGTGTTTTGCATCGGTATCTAGAATCGCTTCAACTAAGGGATGTACTTCATATGTGCGCACTTTTGATTGCGGCACAAAGGCTGCAAGATCAATGTCTTTAACTTGTGCGTTCATGAAGCCTTGATCAGCAAAAAGTTCGGTCAATGTGCGGATGTCAGATATTGCTTCATCTTCATCTGCAGCGATGATATGTGCAAGGCCGCTGTTTTTACGATGTGCCTCTGGTCCACCTAATAGGGCCATATCTGTATCTTCACCCGTAACGCTCTTAACAACATCAGGACCAGTAACAAAGATTCGCCCCTCTGGAGATAGAACAACAATGTCAGTAAGTGCTGGACCGTATGCACCGCCACCGGCTGTGGGTCCAAGAACAAGTGATAACTGAGGAATGCGTCCACTTGCAGAGATCATTGATTGGAAAACTTCTCCGAAGGCATCAAGGGATGCAACACCATCACTTAATCGCGCACCGCCAGAGTGCCAGATTCCAATGATCGGAACTTGAGCACCCATCGCAGCCTTATATGCCGTAACTATTACTTTTGAGCCTTCAACACCTAATGCTCCACTTTTTATTGTGGCATCGGATGCAAAGACAACAACTTTATTTCCTTTGATATCTCCCGTAACGGCAACCATTCCACAATCTGTGCGGGGGACAAGGAAATCAAACTTTCCACCATCGAGTAAGCGAGCAATTCGGTTTTCTGGATCGCGTGGGTCTAACTGCGCAGTTAGCATTTATATGCTCTTAAATACCAATACGACGTTGTGGCCGCCGAAACCAAAAGAGTCATTAAGAGCTGCGATGTCACCGGCTGGTAGTGCACGGGGTTTATCGCGAACAACGTCAACATTGACAGCTGGATCTAAATGATCAATATTAATTGTTGGAGGAGCTAGACGATCTTGCAAAGTCTTAACAATAAAGACAGATTCAATGGCACCTGCGCCACCGAGCAAATGCCCAGTCATTGATTTTGTTGCAGAAACTGCAACATGATCTGCATCTGCTCCTAGTGCTGCGCGCAAAGCATTAGCTTCAGCAACATCGCCGGCTGGTGTGGAAGTGGCGTGGGCATTTAAGTGCACAACGTCCTTAGTCGCTAAACCTGAATCACGAAGAGCAAACTTCACTGCTCTTTGAACGCCAGCTCCATCTGGATCTGGTGCTGCAATGTGATAACCGTCAGAGGTTAAGCCTTGTCCTGCGATTTCGCAGTAAATCTTGGCACCACGTGCCACTGCATGCTCATACTCTTCTAGAACTAAAATTCCGCCACCTTCGCCCAAAACAAAGCCATCTCGATTTAAATCATAAGGACGAGATGCTCGCTGCGGTTCATCATTTCTAGTTGATAGAGCTTTCATCGCAGCAAAACCTGACATCGGCATTGCGTGAATTGCTGCCTCAACTCCGCCGCTAACAACAATATCTGCGCGATTATTTCTAATCATCTCTAGTGCATAACCAATTGCTTCAGCACCTGATGCACAGGCACTTACAGGTGTATGAACTCCTGCGCGGGCTTGCAGTTCAAGACCAACATTTGCTGCTGGACCATTTGGCATCAACATAGGAACGGTGTGTGGGCTAACTAGGCGTGCACCTTTTTCGCGCAAGATGTCATATTGATCAAGCAGAGTTGTTACACCGCCAATACCTGAAGCGATTACAACACCAAGACGCTCTTTATCAATTTCAGGTGAACCGGCATCTTTCCACGCTTCACGCGATGCAATCATTGCAAATTGTTCAGATCTATCTAAGCGCCGCAGTTCAACCCGCTCTATCTGCTCAGATGGTTCTACTGCTACTCGAGCGGCAAAGTGAACTGGAAGAGTTTGCGCCCATTCCTCAGTCAGGTTTCGAACACCACTTGTGCCAGCAAGAAGGGCTGACCAAGATGTTGTTACATCCCCACCAATAGGAGTTGTGGCACCAAGTCCAGTGACGACAACGCGGCGACGAGACATGAAAGCTAAGTTCTTACTACTTACTTAGCTGCGTTGACGATGAAATTAACTGCATCGCCCACTGTGACAAGGTCAGTTACAGCCTCATCAGGAATCTTCACGCCAAAACGCTCTTCTGCAGCAACTACTACTTCAACCATGCTCAGTGAATCTACTTCTAGATCCTCAGTGAAGTTCTTATCAAGCTCAATTGATGCAGCTGGAATTCCGGCTACTTCTTCAACAATCTCTTTAAGTCCTGCTAGTACATCTGCCGGTGCAAGTGCCATGTGATGTGTTCCTTTTCTTGAGCGAATAGTTCAATGGATCAACAGGTGGTAATTCTCTATGAAAGGAGTGCTTACTTACGAGTATTGACAGGCTTGAGTGTCATAAATCTCAGGGCGCAGGCGGAAGTTGCACCACCTGGCCCGCATAAACCAGGCCAGCTCCATAGCCAATGAGCAATGCTAATTTGCCGTGCATCTCAGGATGTTTTTCAAGCAATACATCCATTGCAAGTGGAATTGATGCCGCAGATGTATTTCCATTTACGCGAATATCATCAGCAACTAAAACTGAATCTGGCAAATTCATTTCCTTCACCATTGTTTCAATAATGCGAATATTTGCTTGGTGCGGAATAAAAACATCAAGATCATTAACTCCCAACCCTGCAGACTCAAGCGCTTTAAGGCCAACCTTGCTCATGGAATACACAGCCCAACGAAAAACAGTTTGACCTTGCTGTGAAATATTTGGCCACCCCAATTGTGCAACACCTTTATCAGGGGCATTTCTAAACTCTGTGTATGCAGGGTTCAATGTAATTGCATCACGTGAATCTGCATCTGAACCCCAGATTGTTGGACCAATCTTTGCTTCTTTACTTTGTCCTATTACAACTGCACCTGCACCATCGGCAAAAATAAATGCAGTTGCGCGATCATCTGGGTCAGTAAAGTCAGAAAGCTTTTCAACGCCAACGACTAAGACATTTTTCGATGTTCCACCGCGCACCAAATCGCTGGCCATGCCAACGCCGTAACAAAAGCCAGCGCACGCTGCACTTATATCAAAAGCTGCAGCTTTTGGATTACCAAGTTCATTAATCAGCTCAGTTGCAGCACTAGGTGCCTGATAAGGGTAAGAAATGGTAGAAAGAACCAAGGTGTCGATATCGGCCATAGTGAGGTTGGCTCGTTTGAGCGCACTTTCACATGCAGCCTTGGCCATGGTGATGACAGTTTCATCAGGACCAGCAAAGCGCCGTGATTCGATACCCGTGCGCTGCTGAATCCATTCATCACTTGATTCAATACGATCAATAATTTCAGAGTTAGGAACTAAACGCTTAGGGCGATAGGAACCAACAGAAAGAATGGCACTGTTAGTCGTTGGTGATGTCTTGATAATCATGCGTGCCTTCCTGCGAATTCCTTAGCAGCAGATACGTCATCTGCACTCTTAAGAGCGAATGTTTCGATCTCGGGAGCACCGCGCTTGAGTAAGCCAACCAGAGTTCCAGCCGGTGGCAATTCAATGACACCCGTAACTCCCAAGTTTTTAAGTGTTTGCATGCATAAATCCCACCGCACTGGATTAGCAATCTGATTAACGATACGTGCGAGCACCTGCGCACCATCGCTCACAACTGCACCATCTTTATTAGAAATGAGTGAGATTGTCGTTGGAGCAGTAGGAACGGTTGCTGCAAGTGTTCGCAAAGGTTCAACGGCAGGTTCCATAAAACTTGTGTGAAATGCGCCGGCAACTGCTAACCCGCGAACTCGAGCCCCTTCGGGAGGATTCTCAGATAGTGCGGCAAGTGCTGCTAAGTCACCGGCTGCAACTATTTGTCCGCCACCATTATCGTTTGCAGCTACAAGTTTAAGTTCTTCTAATTTTTTTAAAACAACTTCGCGATCCCCGCCCAATACTGCAGACATACCAGCAGGGGAGAGCGCTGCAGCTTTTGCCATCTCTATTCCACGTGCTCGCACTAAACGTAAGGCATCTTCATCACAGATTGCACCGCTGATAGCCGCTGCAGCAAGTTCACCAACTGAGTGGCCCGATGTGTATGCAAAATTCTTGATTCCAAGTGCGTGAGCACCTAATAGTGATGCAGCCACGATAAGCGGCTGGGCATTGGCAGTGTCTTTGATTTCATCAGCATCAGCTTTTGTACCAAGTCTAATTAAATCCAAATCGATTCGCATTGACCATTGAGAGAGAAGTTCATGAAATACGGGATTTGTCACCCAAGAGTTGAATATTCCTGGAGTTTGGGATCCCTGTCCCGGAGCAATAATTGCTAGCACGTTTATTACTTTACTCGAACGGGTTGCTTACTACCTAGTACGAGTAACTAGCCAGACTTGAGCACTGTGTTGAGCAACTGTGATTTTTGCTTGCGGAGCTGCAATTGCAGGCTCATAGGTTGCAACATCTTTGGTGGCATCAAAGATGCATCGGAAAGCTTCGCCCCACGTTTGATCAGGCAGTGTGAATACAGTTTCAGCATTAGATGAATTCATGAGAAGTAACAAACCTCGGTTTGGATCTGCTTCAACAAAAACAGTGATGCTGCGCTTTTCCTCATCCTGCCAGTGATCATCACCCATTTCGTGACCACCTAATGAAAACCAGGCAATATCTTTACGCTTTGTTCCTTCATCAACGATTCCAGTAAAGAACTCTGAAGTCACATCAGCTAGATAGGTTGCGCGAATCTTTGCCAACTCTTGGACTGCAGCCAAAATATCTTTACCTTGTTCATTTAAATCCCAAGGCAATGCCCAACCACCACCCAGAGTCGCTTCACTTTCATCATTAAAATCTATTGGTAATGAATAGCCGTTGTTTGAACCGTTTTGTGTGCGACTTACTTCATCGCCCATATTGAGCATCGGAACACCGGATGAGAGCATCAGAGTTGCAAGCATCGATTTCTTGAGCCAATGCCTAATTGTGTTCACACCTAGATCATCTGTTTCACCCTCAATACCAACATTCCATGATCTATTAGAGTCACTTCCATCGGTATTGTTTTCTAAGTTAGCTTCATTATGTTTAGTGTTATAGGTGACCATGTCATGCAGGGTGAAGCCATCATGGGCTGCGATGAAGTTAATGGATGAAGTTGGACCGCGGTAATAAAAAATTGAACTAGAACCACTAATACTGTTGGCAATATCAGCTACACCTTCACCATAACCTCGCTCTAAATCTCCGAGCCAGAACTGGCGCACTGAGTCACGATAGGCATCATTCCATTCGCGCCATGGATGTGGGAAGTCACCGAGTGAGTAGCGAGAGATATCCCAAGGCTCTGCAATCATCTTGAGGTTTCGCAGCACTGAATCGGATTCAATGGCTGACATGAGGGATGAATTAAAGGCGCTATTGCTTGTGTAGAGGGCTGTGGCTAAATCAAAGCGGAATCCATCAACTCCAATTACTTCTACCCACCAACGCAATGAATCAATGATTTGTCGAACAGAGTGGGGATTACTTGCCGCAAAGGTATTGCCACAACCAGTGACATCAATGTAATTTCCATTGGCATCTTGACGATAGTAAGCCTTGTTATCAATTCCTTTATAAGAAAGTGTTGGTCCGCCGACTCCACCTTCAGCCGTGTGGTTATAAACAACATCTAAAATCACTTCAATGCCTGCGTTATGGAGGTAATCGACTGCAACTTGCAGTTCTGAGATGGGATCACTAGTTGATGCGTAGTTAGCATTAGGAGCAGTAAATGCTAATGAGTTATAGCCCCAATAATTTTTTCTTCCTCGTGCGTAGATGCCAGGCTCAGTCATTGATGCTGCTATTGGTAAAAGCTCTAGTGCAGTTGTACCAATAGATTTTAAATGCGCAATCGTTGAAGGATGACCGAGAGCTTTATAAGTGCCCCGCTCATTTTCTGGGATTTCTAAATTCTTAGCCGTGAGGCCTTGCACGTGTGCTTCATAAATTATTGTCTTAGCCCATGGCACAAGTGGGCGATTGATCTCGCGAGTGCGATGATCAGTAACAACGCTATAAGGAACCTTTCCTGCACTATCGCGATCATCGCGAGCAGTGAGATCACCACTTCCCACACCATCGGTTGCAACATGGCCATAGATTTCAGGGACGTAATGAAGTTGCCCATCGAGTGAGTGCGTATAGGGATCAATCAAAAGCTTAGAAGCGTTAAAGCGAACTCCATGCTCTGGTTGCCATGGCCCATAGACTCTGTAGCCATAGCGCTGACCTGGGCGGACGCCTGCTAAGTAGCCGTGCCAAATTGGCCCATTGCGATGTGACATTGCAAAACGGGTTTCTACTAACTTGCCATTGACCTCGTTGAATAGGCAGAGCTCCACTGCATCGGCAGCATTGGACCAGATAGCAAAGTTGGTTCCGCCTTCAGTAACGGTGGCACCAAGGGTTCGGGGATCAGCAGGAAGCACGGCGCAATACTGCCCTTAATAGAAGGTATTTACTCGCACATTTAATTGGCCTTTCGGGTTACTGGCCAGTAACCTTGGCCACATGAAGATCGCTGTCTGCATCAAACAGGTCCCAGATTCATGGGCTGAGAAGAAGATGATTGGTGGATTACTTGATCGCGCCAATGTGGATGCAGTTCTCAATGACTTAGATGAATACGCTGTTGAAGAAGCACTTCGAATTGCAGAAGCTCATGGCGGCAATGAAGAAGGTGGCCCTAACACTGTCACAGTTATTTCAATGGGACCAGAGCGTGCCACTGAAGCAGTTCGAAAAGCTCTATCTATGGGTGCAAATGATGCGATTTTGATTAGTGACGCTGTTCTAGTTGGAGCAGATGCCGTTGTAACTGCTGAGGTTTTAGCAAACGTGATTTTCAAAGGTGAGTATGACCTGGTTATCTGTGGAACTGAATCAACTGATGCTCGTATGAGCGTGGTTCCGGCGATGATGAGCGAGAAGCTTGGATGTGCTCAATTAACTTTCGCCTCCAAAGTCACAGTAGATCCAGCAGCGAAGAAGGTCTCGATTACCCGCGTTACCGAAGCTGGTGTTGATGAAGTCCATGGAGAATTTCCTTGTGTAATCAGTGTTGTTGAAAAGATTAATGAACCTCGCTACCCATCCTTTAAAGGCATTATGGCAGCAAAGAAAAAGACAATTGATATTCGTGACTTTGCTAGTACAGGTGCGCAGTTTACAAAGTCATGGTCTGTGGTAATTGATGCAGCTCCTCGACCACCGCGTGCTACAGGTGTTGTCGTTACAGATGATGGCTCAGCTGGTCAAAAACTTGTTGATTTCTTGAGTGAGAAGAAGTTGATATGAGCACTGTGTTGATTCTCGCTGATTTCGCTGGCGAAAAGGCCACCAAAGCTACGGTGGAAATAGCAACTGCTGGCGCAGTTATTGGAGAAGTGACCGCCCTAGTTTTAGCACCTGTTGGAAAGGGCGCCGCGTATGCAGCCACAATTAATCAGGGGCCTGTCACAAAAGTATTAGTGATTGAATCAGATGATTTTACAAAGCATGGCGTTGCAGCTTTCGCAGATGCGCTCGCACATGTGATTGGGCAAACCACGCCATCGGCTGTTCTAGTTGTTTCAAACGCATTTGGCAAAGAAGTTGCTGGACGTGTGGCGATGAAGCTAAAGATTGGCATCATTACTGATGCTGTAGAGATTGCCCCAGATTGCACAGCAACTCAATTAGTTTTTGGTGGATCTACAACTGTGCACTCAAAGGTTGCCGAAGGAACTGGGATTATCACTGTGCGCCCAAATACCATCACTGCAAACTTTGCCGCTGCTATTCCTTTAATTGAAAATACAACTGCGCCAATCTCAGACAGCTCTAAAAAGGCAACTATTACTTCCTCGCAACCGCCAGTTAAAGGCGGTCGTCCAGAGTTAACTGAAGCCAACATTGTTGTCTCAGGTGGTCGTGGAACTAACGGAGATTTTGCATCGGTGGAAGCATTTGCAGATTCATTGGGCGCAGCAGTTGGCGCATCACGCGCAGCAACTGATGCTGGTTGGTATCCACATTCTCACCAAGTTGGTCAGACTGGAAAAACTGTGAGCCCACAGCTCTATGTTGCATGCGGAATCTCAGGGGCAATTCAGCACCGTGCAGGTATGCAAACAAGCAAGAACATCGTGGTGGTTAATAAAGATCCAGAAGCCCCGCTCTTTGAATTAGCTGATTTTGGTGTTGTGGGCGATCTCTTTGCCGTGCTGCCTCCAGCCACTGAAGGCGTTAAAGCCCGCAAAGCCTAAGATTGGACCTATGTCCTCTATCTACCTAGACCATGCGGCAACAACGCCCATGGTTGAAGAAGCTTTAATTGCGATGACTGCGCAATTAGCACGCTTGGGTAATCCTTCAAGTCTGCACACACATGGACGTGCAACCAGAAAAACTCTAGAAGATGCCCGTGAAGTTATTGCAAAAGAAGTGGGTTGCTTACCTAGCGAAGTTATTTTCACTGCATCAGGCACAGAAGCTAATAACACCGCACTTAAAGGTTTGTATTGGCAGGGCCGGGATAAAGGTAAGCATGTTGTGGTTATTAGCTCAATTGAACACCATGCAATCTTGGATCCAGCACATTGGTTAGAAGTTCATGAAGGTGCCGAAGTAATTCAAATCCCTGTCACCCACGATGGAGTTGTTGATCTTGAATTTCTTACTCACTTAGTTGCCACTAGGGGAAATGAGATTGCAGTAATCAGTGTGATGCATGCAAACAATGAGACTGGAGTAATTCAGCCGATTCGCAAAGTTGTTAAAATTGCTGGAGAGATTCCAGTTCACACCGATGCCGCGCAGAGTTTCAAGAAAGTTCCTCTTTCATTTGCAGAGCTTGGTGTTTATGCAATGTCATTGAGCGCCCATAAAACGGGTGGACCACTTGGAATTGGAGCTCTCATTTTGCGTCGAGCAGTTGAAATTCCAGCCTTACTCCATGGTGGGGGACAAGAGCGAGAAATTAGAAGTGGAACTTTGAATGCACCAGCAATTGTTGCCTTTGCTGCAGCTGCTAAAAGTAAATATTACGATTCTGCGAAAGTAAGTGCATTAAGAGACTCTTTCATTGCAGGTATTTCCTCTGCTCTGCCTGAAGTTATTGTCAATGGATTAAAAGCTGATCGCTTACCTGGAATCGTTAATATAACTTTCCCTGGAACACAAAGTGACACTTTGCTACTGCTCATGGATGCACAAAACATCTCCTGTTCAACAGGGTCAGCGTGTAGCGCTGGGGTTCATGAAGCTAGCCATGTGCTCCTAGCTATGGGACACGATGAAGTCAGTGCACAATCTTCATTACGCTTTTCATTTGGGGCGACAAGTACAAGCGCAGATGTGGATTTTGCCGTGTCAGTACTGCCTGATGTAATTAATCGTGGAAGGGCGGCAAATCTTTCATGAAGTTAATTGCAGCTATGAGTGGTGGTGTTGATTCTGCAGTGGCTGCTGCCCGAGCAGTTGAAGCAGGCCATGATGTTATTGGTGTGCACTTAGCGCTCTCTTCTAATCCACAAAAGTATCGTTCAGGCGCACGAGGCTGTTGCACCATTGAAGATTCCCACGATGCTCGCCGAGCCGCAGATGTCATCGGTATTCCTTTTTATATCTGGGACATGGCAGAGGAGTTTCATGATGGTGTTGTTGAAGATTTCTTAGCCGAATATGCAGCTGGTAGAACTCCTAATCCATGCTTGCGTTGTAATGAAAAGATTAAATTTGCTGCGGTTCTAGATCGCGCACGAGCCATGGGCTTTGATGGTGTTGTCACTGGCCACTATGCCAGAACACAGATATCTGATTCTGGAAAAACACTTCATCGAGCAGTTGATCACTCTAAAGATCAGTCTTATGTTTTATCGGTTTTAACTGTTGAACAAATAGAGGGTGCAATTTTTCCACTGGGGGACACAACCAAGGTTGATATTCGCAAAGAGGCTGAGGCGCGTGGATTAGCTGTTGCACAAAAGCCAGATAGTCACGATATTTGCTTTGTTCCATCTGGTGATAACGCGGGATGGTTGCGAGATCGATTGGGAAGTGAAGTTGGCCCAATTGTGGATCAAGATGGTGTAAAAATCGGAGAGCACAAGGGTGCTTACACATACACGATTGGTCAACGCAAAGGTCTAGGACTGACTGTTCCGACTGCAGATGGTTCACCGCGATTTGTATTAAAAATTGAACCAGTGAGCAACACTGTTGTAGTTGGCGCCCGTGAAGATTTAGCGGTGTCAACTATGCGTGGAGAGAGAGCGGTGTGGTGTGGACCTGCTGTTACAGCACAATTACAACGCGGCTTTGTTCAAGTACGTGCGCATGGCGCAGCACTTCCTTGTTCATACTTCTTTGATGGAACTTTGCTCACTGCTCTCCTAGATGAACCACTTTTAGGGTTAGCAACAGGGCAGGCGATGGTTATTTATGATGGTGATCGCGTCGTAGGTTCAGCCACAATTTGTGAGACTGAGTAATGAGTAATCAAGCTCGCCACCGCATGAGTGAACTCATCAAGCAAATTCGAGATCATCAATTTAAATACTATGTCCTGGATGCACCATCTATTACAGATGCTGAATTTGATAGTTTGCTCAAGGAGTTAACTGCCCTAGAAGCTCAACACCCTGAACTACGTGAGGCAGATTCACCTACACAACATGTTGGTGGAGGTTTTGCCACTCAATTTGAACAACGTGATCACATTGAGAAGATGATGAGCTTAGATAACGTTTTTGATAATGATGAGCTTTCAAACTGGTTTGATCGTATTGAAAAAGAAGTTTCACAACCTACGTATTTGTGCGAACTTAAAGTCGACGGTTTAGCAATTAATTTGACTTATGAAAAAGGTCAGTTAGTGCGAGGACTTACTCGTGGCAATGGTGTAACAGGTGAAGATGTGACACTGAACGTTAAAACAATCAAGAATCTGCCACATGTTCTTAAAGGCGAGAAGCTTCCGGATTTGATTGAAGTTCGCGGTGAAGTTTACTTTCCCATCGCAGCTTTTCAGGAACTCAATGAGTCACTAGAGGAATCAGGTAAGGCCCTCTTTGCTAATCCGCGCAACGGCGCCGCTGGGTCTCTTCGTCAAAAAGATCCGCGTGTAACTGCATCACGCCCACTTTCAGTCGTAGTTCATGGTGTCGGTGCACGAGAAGGTATTTCATTTGATTCCCAAAGCAATGCCTATGAAGTTTTAGCTTCACTTGGCCTGCCAACAAGTAATCGCTTCAAAGTCTGCAAGAGCAGAGCCGACGTTGAGAAATTCGTTAAATACTACGAAGAGCACCGCCACGATGTAGAGCATGAAATCGATGGTGTCGTAATAAAGGTTGACTCAATAAGTGAGCAGTCGCAATTGGGCTTCACATCCCGTGCACCCAAGTGGGCTATTGCATATAAATATCCGCCCGAAGAAGTAACTACAAAGCTTCTAGATATCAAGGTCAGTATTGGTCGTACAGGTCGTGTAACACCATTTGCTTTTATGGAGCCAGTTAAAGTCGCGGGTTCAACAGTTACCAATGCAACTCTGCACAACGCTGAGGAGATTATTCGCAAAGGTGTATTAATCGGTGATGTTGTGGTTATTCGCAAAGCTGGCGATGTCATTCCTGAAGTCTTAGGACCTGTAATTGAGCATCGCACAGGTAATGAGCGCACATTTGTTATGCCAACAAAGTGTCCAGAGTGCGGGTCAAAGCTTCGAGCAATGTCTGAAGCTGATGTTGATATTCGCTGCCCCAACTCACAAAGTTGTCCTGCTCAACTTCGTGAGCGTATTTACTACATTGGATCACGGGCAGCTCTAGATATCGACGTTCTAGGTTATGAAGCAGCTGTGGCTTTACTTGAATCCAAGATAATTCTGGATGAGTCAGATCTTTTTGATCTCAATGAGGAGAAATTGGCAAAGAGCGAGTTCTTCACCAAAAAAGATGGCACACCTGGCGCTAATGTTGCAAAGCTCCTTGGTGCGCTAGAGCAAGCAAAGAAGCAACCGTTGTGGAGAACCTTAGTTGCACTATCAATTCGACATGTTGGGCCAACAGCAGCGCAGGCATTAGCTACAAACTTTGCATCAATTGCAAAGATATCGACATCATCGGCAGAAGAGCTAGCTGCAGTTGATGGCGTGGGTTCAACAATTGCGCAGTCTATAGTTGAGTGGTTTTCCGTTGATTGGCACCGTGAAATTATACGAAAGTGGAGTGAAGCTGGTGTGACAGTTGTGCAGCAAGAGTCTGCGCAGATGCCACAAACTCTTGCTGGTTTAACTTTTGTAGTAACTGGAGGATTGGAATCTTTCACCCGTGATGGCATCTCTGAAACCATAACTTCTCATGGAGGAAAGGCTGCTAGCGCAGTCTCGAAGAAGACAGATTACGTATTGGTGGGCACAGACCCAGGATCGAAGTTAGCTAAAGCACAAGAGTTTGGCATACCAGTCATTGATGAGGCTCGATTTAAGCAATTACTCAATGGCTTAGCATAGTAGGATTCCAACCATGATGAACTTAGCAAATGAAGCCGTGCGTGAACTTCCAATGCCTGCTTATGCATTTGGCATAATTGGTTTCGCAGTTCTTTCACTACTTCTGTACTTAACTCTTCGCCTAGACCGGGACTAATTTGTCCCGCGTTGGAATTTACGGTGGAACCTTTGACCCAATTCACCGAGGTCACCTCCACGTAATCACGCAGCTTTTTAAAAAAGATCTCATTGATAAATTACTTCTCATCCCTGCAGGCAATCCACTGCTTCGCAGTTGTGAACCAAGTGCTTCTGCTGAGCAACGTCGCACGATGTGTGAGCTAGCTGTTTCAACTTTGCCTGAAGAAATCAAATATAAAGTGCAGGTCAATCCCATTGAGATATTGCGTCAAGGTCCAAGTTATGCAATTGATACCGTTGAAGCAGTTAGAGCCTCATTTCCAGAGGAGCAAATCTATTTAATCGTGGGGGCAGATGCTTTCTCAAAGATAGATCAATGGCACAGGGCACAGGAATTGCAAAAGATGGTTTCAGTGCTGTGCATTAATCGACCTGGTTATCCAGCAACTGGAATTGATATTGGTGCCATTGATGCCGCAGCAACAACAATTCGCCAGGGATTGAGCGCTGATGTGCCGGAAGTTGTGGCTGAATTTATAAGAGAGAATGGGCTCTATGACAATCAGTAGCAAAACCCGCGAGATAACCCAAGTAGCCGCCCATGCCATCATTGAAAAGATTGGTACGGACTTAATCGCTATTGATCTATCAGACCAATTAGTTCTCAGTGAAGTATTTTTGATTGCAACAGGGCAGAACTCTGCGCAAGTTGATTCAATTGCCGATGAAGTTGAACGTAAGCTTCAAGCTATTGGAGAAAAACCAGCACGCCGTGAAAAAGGTGCTGAATGGATTTTGCTTGATTACTCGGATTTAGTTGTACACATTCAAAGTGTTGAGCTTCGCAAGTACTACATGCTTGATCGTCTATGGAATGATTGCCCAACGATTGAACTAGATGCTGTAAAGGAAGCCTCAATAAATGGTAGGTAATCGCATTGTAGTTTGGCGACATGGACAAACTGACTGGAATAAAATCAATCGATTTCAAGGCCATTCGGATATCCCGCTTAATGAGGTTGGAAAAATGCAAGTTACTCGTGCTGCACAAGTTTTGGCAGGGATGAATCCAACTCAGATTATTTCAAGTGATTTAGGTCGTGCTGTTGAAACTGCGCAAGCTCTCGCAGATTTGACCGGGTTGAATTTCTCTCAACATGAGACATTGCGTGAAACTAATGGTGGTTTGTGGGAGGGTAAAACTGGTTCGCAAAATCGCGCAGAAGATTTTCATAACTTTATTCGCTGGATTGATGGCGATGATAGTCCTGCTGGCACAACAGGGGAGCGACGCAGTGAAGTTGCATCTCGTGCAGTCCGTGAAATCCTAAAGGCTTTAGAAGGAAAAACTGAACAACTCTTAGTTGTTGCAACCCATGGCGGAACAGCCAGATGCGTTCTAGGTGAATTACTTCAACTTCCACTTTCACATTGGGGAGTTTTGGGTGGACTTTCAAATGCATCATGGTCTGTCCTTCAAAGAAATCCCCGTCAGTGGAATTTAGTCGAACACAACGCTGGATCTATTCCAGAACCTGTCTATGGCGAAGAAAGTGGCGCAACTTTCGTTTAAAGCCACCGCGCATGTATGCGGTAAGGTCTGCACTTGAAGTAAATGGGGCTATAGCGCAGCTGGTAGCGCACCTGCATGGCATGCAGGGGGTCAGGGG
>Ga0222712_10002782_pt1 | contig 19657 bp, 13 predicted proteins | sample C33_657DmetaG_FD_165043 | JGI IMG/M metagenome (GOLD analysis project Ga0222712, IMG submission 165043) | Estuarine water microbial communities from San Francisco Bay, California, United States - C33_657D | ecosystem: Environmental > Aquatic > Marine > Unclassified | place: USA: California... | reverse complement strand
ATGTATTAAGCCTGCCGCTAGCGTTCATCCTGAGCCAGGATCAAACTCTCCATTGTAAATAATGTAGAAATTGATTGCTCAAATTCAAAAAATAATAATTGCGTCTTACCTTACCTCTAACCATCTTGCGACGGTTATTTGAGTGTTACTGCTTTCCAAACTTTCAAAGATCTTTCAGCTTCTTGCAAAACTGCCCAACCGAATTGGGAGTGCAAAATTAGGGGTTTTGTTTGATTCATTTGCTATTTAAAGCAACTATTTTTTAAAATAAATACTCAAATAAAATTTGGAACATATCAGAACTGGCTAATACCCTTGATTCTATTGATTTGCAATTCTTTAAACATTAAAAAAGAATTAGAAAAAATTGCGAATGCCCTTCCTCTAACTACATGCTTTGCTTCAAAAATAATCAAATTTGAACAGCCAGAAAAACCATTGATCCTTTTTAAAACGACCCATTAATCGATGAACAGCAATCAGTTCTGCAATCCAAGTTTCCCTACCTTTGCCTCATCATGTTAAAGATTGGCATATTTGGCGTTGGACATCTTGGAAAATTTCACATCAGCAATTGGAAAGAAATTGCAGGAGCGGAAATGATAGGCTTTTACGATCCCAATGATGAAGCAGCAGCAGCGGTAACCGAGAAGTTTGGATTGAAGCGGTATACTGACATGGAGTTGCTGATGGATGAAATTGATGCAGCAGACGTGATCACCCCTACCCAATTCCATTTTCCGGTCTGCGAATTGGCTTTGAGAAAAAGCAAACATGTATTTGTAGAGAAGCCTTTGGCCAATAACATGGAAGAAGCAAGAAAACTGCTTAAACTGGTTGAAGAAGCCAAGGTGAAATTCCAGGTGGGGCATGTGGAGCGGTTCAATCCTGCCTTTGTGGCCTTGAAGGGAAAAGAAATAAACCCCATGTTCATTGAGGTGCACAGGCTGGCACAATTCAATCCCAGGGGTACGGAGGTAAGTGTAATCCTCGACCTCATGATCCATGATATCGACATCATCCTACACCTCGTTAAAAGTGAGATCAAAAACATATCTGCCAGTGGCGTTGCGGTAATGACCGAAACACCCGATATTGCCAATGTGAGGATAGAGTTCCACAATGGCTGTGTGGCCAACCTGACATCGTCCAGGATCTCCATGAAGAAAATGCGAAAAATGCGCCTTTTCCAAAAGGATGCCTATATCGGAATCGATTTCCTGGATAAAAAAACAGAAATCATCCGGCTCAAAGGGGAAAACGAAAATGAAGACCTTTTCAGTTTTGACATTGAAACCCCCAACGGTGCGCGAACCATTGCCGTTGAAAATCCTGAACCCATCAACATCAATGCCATCAAAGCGGAGCTGTCTGCATTCAGGGATGCGATTGTGAACAATACCCCTACCATTGTTTCAGAGCACGACGGATTCATGGCATTGGAAGTGGCGCATCAAATATTGGATAAAATTGGTCGAGCCAAACTGAGTACAGAAAACAGTTGATCAACTATTTTTCCTACCTGATAATTTCCAGGCTGCAAAATCCAGGTCTTCAGGGAAGGTGATTTTTGTATTGCCCTCTTCACCTTCCACCAGATTAACCTGTTGCCCAAATGCTTCCAATACACTCGCTTCGTCTGTAAAGCCTGCATCATAAGGCAGTTGAAAAGCTGGCAAAATGGTTGAGCCCAAAAACACCTGAGGGGTTTGAACGACATACAATCCCTCTCTCGGAACCACTACTGAAAGAGCTGATGCATCATCCTTTCTGCGCATACTGTCCCTTACCGGAACAACAGGAATAGCGGAACCTGCTTCAGCTGCAGCAGCGCCACATCGTCTGATCAACACAGGTGTTGCCAAACACCGCACGGCATCGTGTATAAAAATCAGTGAATCTTCAGCAGCCTTGTCCAGTCCATTTTTCACTGAATGAAACCGGGTCTCCCCTCCCTCAACGATTTCAATGGATGGGGGATAATGGAATTCTTCAAGGATAGATTTCGCCATGGCGCAATAGGATGCAGACATCACCAGGATTACCCTGATGTCTTCGTATGAAGCAAGGAAAGCATCAATTGAATACAAAAAGATGGGCTTCCCTTCAATGCGCAGGAATTGTTTGGGTAAATCTGCACCCATCCTGGTACCGGATCCACCTGCTACAATGATGGCTGTTTTCTTCATGTTATGCTTTACCCGATCTGACTGCAAAAAAGTAAAGTGGAACGCCCAATAGGGTGATGATCAATCCTGGCCAGGTATACTCTGGCTTGAACATGACCAGCAATACACAGAAACTGGTTCCCATCAACACATAGATCAAAGGAAGAACCGGATAACCAAAGGCTTTATAAGGTCTTTCCATCTCAGGCTTTTTCTTTCTCAGGATAAAGATGCCGATGATGGTCAACACATAAAAAATGACCACTACAAAAGAGACCATGTCCAACAGCTCACCATACCTGCCACTGAGACAGAGCAATGCAGCAACAACCGCCTGGCTCCAAAGGGCCCACTGTGGAACAGCATTCTTGTTAAGGGTTGCCGCTTGCTTGAAAAACAAACCGTCCTGTGCCATGGTATAATACACCCTTGCACCTGCCATTACAAGACCATTGATACAACCAAATGTAGATACCATGATCAATACCGCAATGATTGCCCTGCCTGCAGATCCAAAAATGACACTGGCGGCAGCTACAGCAAGCCTGTCTTCTTCGGGTTTGGCAATCTGAGCCATCGGCAAGACGTTCAGGTACATGAGGTTAGCGGCAATGTAGATGATGGTTACAATGAGGGTTCCAAGAAACAGGCTAAGCCCTATATTGCGCTTGGGATTCTTGATTTCACCAGCAATGAAGGTTACATTGTTCCAGGAGTCACTGCTGAAGATGGAGCCTACCATTGAAGCCGCAATCGCACCCAATAGCGTGATGCCACCAATGGCCTCCCAGGTGATGGATCCGTCAGCTGCAATCAAAGCCTTTTGTGAATTCATTCCTGTTGTCCAGTTCTCCGCCCAATGGCTATGGTCAACAAAAAGGAAACCACAAAGAATCAATCCGAACAAAGCCAGCAATTTAGAAACAGTAAATGTTGTTTGGATGATTTTACCTTCTTTGACGCCGCGCGTATTGATCTGTGTCAACAAAACAACTACCGCAATCGACACCAGCTGTGCAGGGTATATCTTTACAGATCCCAACGTAAACAGGATATTTTGCTCCTGCATGTTTAATGCGGGGAAAAAATAGCCGGCAAATTTTGCAAAGGCTACACCTACAGCTGCGATGGTTCCAGTTTGGATCACGGCAAAAAAGCTCCAGCCGTAAAGAAAGCCAACCAGTGGGTTATAGGCTTCCTTGAGGTAGACATACTGTCCCCCTGCCTTGGGGTACATGGCACTCAGTTCTCCATAACTGGTAGCGGCAATAATGGTCATGATGCCTGTGATCAGCCATACAGCGATACCCCATCCTGCACTGCCCACGTTACGGGTAATATCTGCTCCTACAATGAATATTCCTGATCCGATCATTGACCCTGCTACAACCATCGTTGCATCCAGCAGGCCAAGGCTTGGTTTGAATTCGTTTTGCTGTGACATAGCGCTTGTTTGGTAAAAAAAATCCCGGTTAACTTAACCGGGATTTAAGATAAGAAATTCAAGTCTTATATTATTTTTTATCGCCAGTTTTATTGTACGCAGCGTTAAGCCCAGCGACAACCTCATCGGTAATGTCTTGAGCAGGATCCTTGTAAAACAAGATGTTGAGTGCAGCAGAATAGGAGAAGATATAACTATAGGCCTGCTTTTTGTTGTACTCAACCAGGAAATCATTGATCCTTTTTTTCAGGTCTTCCATGGTTTTGGCTCCCTCAGCAGCAATGTTGTTCTCGAGCATTTGTTTTTGCTGGTCGAGGTTCTGCATTTTTCCCTGATAAGCCCTTTGGAAATTTTCATACTCTGCCTGGGTAATGGAATTTCCTCTTTGGGCAAAAGCATTTTTTTCAGCTTCTATTTTCTGGAAAGCATTGTTGAGGTCTCTGTCTGCACTCTCTTTCTTTTTCTCAAATTCCTGCATTTTCTCTTTGTAGAAAACATATTTTTCCTGAATGCTGTCCAGGTCAACATAGGCCAACTTCAATGCCCTGGCTGTGTCTGATTTAATGGAGGATGAGCCTGCAGCACTGCCACCATTTTTCAAATGTAAAAACAGCATTACGGCAATACCTGCACCGAGGATAATGTTGATCAGTTTTTGGTTCATTGGTTTGTTTTAATGGTATGATATGAAAAGGGAGCAGTTACCTGCTCCCTTTGAGTGTTTTATTCTTCCTCATCAAAGCTCATCACTTCTCGTGTGGTCTGCAGGAGTTCATATTCCTCCTTGCTGCCCACCAGAATGTTCTCATAATCCCTCAAGCCTGTACCTGCAGGGATATGGTGACCAGTGATAACGTTTTCTTTGAGTCCGAGCATGTCATCAACCTTACCTTGGATGGCGGCAGATGAAAGTACCTTGGTAGTTTCCTGGAATGATGCAGCAGAGATCCAGCTTTGTGTTCCGAGAGAAGCCTTGGTGATACCGAGGAGAACCGGCCTTGAAGTGGCTGCTTCTGCATCACGGAATTCAACAAGCTTTCTGTCTGCCCTGCGAAGGATGGAGTTTTCTTCCCTGATTTCGCGCAAGCTGGCAATCTGTCCGGCTTTCAACACCTCTGAATCACCTGGTTCAACAACAACTTTCTTGTCATATATCCAGTCATTCTCAACATTGAAATCAAAACGATCTTCAAGATCTCCCTCAAGGAAACGGGTATCACCCGGATCAACGATTTCAACCTTTCTCATCATCTGGCGAACGATTACTTCTACGTGCTTATCATTGATTTTCACACCCTGCAAACGATAAACCTCCTGGATCTCATTTACAACGTACTCTTGAACGGCAAATGGCCCTTTGATGGAGAGGATATCACCAGGTGCAACCTGTCCGTCAGACATTGGTGTACCGGCTTTTACGAAGTCGCCATCCTGAACAAGGATCTGGCGTGTGAGGGTAACGAGGTATTTCTTAACGATACCATCTTTTGCTTCGACAGTGATCTCACGGTTACCACGCTTGATGGCACCGAAACTAACCACACCGTCAATCTCAGAAACAACGGCAGGATTTCCTGGGTTCCTTGCTTCAAAGAGTTCAGTTACCCTTGGAAGACCTCCAGTGATATCCCTCAGCTTACCGAGGACCCTTGGAATCTTCACCAATACCTGACCAGCAGTTACCTGATCTCCCTCTTCGATCACAATGTGTGATCCAACTGGAAGGTTGTATGTTTTTTCGTCCTTACCCAATACCTTGAGTGAAGGAATTCTTGTTTTGTCTTTGGATTCAATGACCACTTTCTCCCTGTGTCCTGTTTGCTCATCGGCCTCTTCGCGGTAAGTAACACCATCGATAACGTTGTCGAAGGCAATCTGACCTGCGATTTCAGCAACAATAACGTTGTTGAACGGATCCCATGTGCAAATGATATCACCCTTGGCCACTTTCTTGCCATCTGCGATAGCAAGAACTGAACCATATGGTACGTTGTTGGTGATGAGAACGCGATCGTTCTTCACATCCATGATGCGCATCTCAGCAGTACGACCGATAACAATTTGGATGTCTTTTCCTTCGTTGTTTTTGGCCTTAACGGTACGGAGTCCGTCGAACTGCACTTCACCATCAAACTTGGCGATGAGGTGTGATTCAACTGAAGCAGATCCCGCAACACCACCCACGTGGAAGGTACGGAGGGTAAGCTGTGTACCAGGTTCACCGATCGATTGTGCGGCGATGATACCGACTGCATCACCACGCTGGGCAATGTTTCCTGTAGCGAGGTTCAGACCATAGCAATTCACGCAGCATCCACGCTTGCTTTCGCAGGTAAGTACTGAACGAATTTCAATGGTCTCAATTCCAGAATCTTCAATTTTCTTGGCAGTGTCTTCGTCAATTTTTTGACCAGCACCAACAATGAGCTCATCAGATTGAGGATCGTATACGTTGTGGAGAGAAGTCCTACCGAGGATCCTGTCGTACAATGGTTCAACGATGTCCTCGTTGTCCTTCAATGCACTGGTGGCAATACCCCTCAATGTTCCGCAATCCTCTTCTGTGATGATTACATCTTGTGCAACGTCTACCAGACGACGGGTCAGGTAACCGGCATCAGCCGTCTTAAGGGCTGTATCCGCAAGACCCTTACGGGCACCGTGCGTTGAGATGAAGTATTCCAATACACTCAGGCCATCTTTGAAGTTGGAAAGGATTGGGTTTTCGATGATCTCAGAACCAGATGAACCACTTTTACGTGGCTTGGCCATGAGTCCGCGAATACCAGCAAGCTGCTTAACCTGCTGCTTGCTACCCCTTGCTCCAGAATCAAGCATCATGTAAACAGAGTTGAAGCCCTGCTTGTCAGTTGCCATCGCACGGATAAGTGTTTCTGTAACTTTAGTATCGACCCTTGACCAAATGTCAATGATCTGGTTGTAACGTTCGTTGTTGGTGATCAATCCCATGTTGTAATTGTCCCATACTTCCTGAACTTCTCCGGAAGCCTGGTCAATCATTGCGTCCTTAGGAACATCCAACACCAGGTCCTGGATGTTGAATGACAATCCACCTCTGAAGGCCATGCGGAAACCGAGTTCTTTGATGGCATCAAGGAATTTGGCTGTTGTTGGTACATTGGTGATCTTGATGATGTTACCAATGATTTCGCGAAGGCTCTTTTTGGTGAGCAATGCATTCACGAAACCAACTTCGCTTGGAACGGATTGGTTGAACAGCACACGACCAACGGTTGTTTCAAGCAATTTGAATTCTAAGATACCCGCTTCATTCCTCACATTGGTTTTCACCTTGATGTAAGCGTGCAGGTCAACCTTTCCTTCGTTATAGGCGATGATTACTTCCTCAGCACTGTAAAAGCGCATTCCCTCTCCTTTCACCACATCAACATCGGTATTGCGCTTTCCTTTGGTGATATAATACAAACCAAGTACCATGTCCTGAGAAGGAAGGGTGATGGGCGTACCATTTTGTGGGTTGAGGATGTTGTGTGAAGCCAGCATCAAGAGCTGCGCTTCCAGGACAGCAGCATGGCTCAGTGGCACGTGTACCGCCATCTGGTCACCGTCAAAGTCAGCGTTGAAAGAAGAACACACCAGCGGGTGAAGCTGGATGGCCTTTCCTTCTACCAATTTGGGCTGGAAGGCCTGGATTGACAAACGGTGCAGTGTTGGGGCACGGTTCAACATGATCGGATGACCTTTCAATATGTTTTCGAGGATATCCCAAACGATCGCTTCCTTGCGGTCAACCAGCTTGCGGGCTGATTTTACGGTCTTTACAATACCTCTTTCAATGAGCTTTCTGATGATAAATGGCTTGAACAACTCCGCTGCCATGTCTTTGGGAAGACCACACTCATGAAGTTTCAATTCAGGACCTACAACGATAACCGAACGACCAGAATAGTCAACACGCTTACCCAAAAGGTTTTGACGGAAACGACCTTGCTTTCCTTTCAATACATCACTGAGAGACTTCAATGCACGTCCGCCTTCTGCCTTAACAGCATTTGACTTACGGCTGTTGTCAAACAAAGAGTCAATTGCCTCTTGCAACATCCTCTTCTCGTTCCTTAAGATTACCTCAGGGGCCTTGATCTCGAGCAAACGCTTGAGACGGTTGTTCCTGATGATTACCCTGCGGTAAAGATCGTTCAGGTCAGATGAGGCAAAACGGCCGCCATCCAATGGAACGAGTGGTCTCAGTTCTGGTGGGATGACAGGAATATATTGCATGACCATCCACTCAGGACGGTTAACGATTCTTGAATTGGCGTCACGGAATGACTCTACCACACTCAAACGCTTCAATGCATCAGCTTTACGCTGTTGAGAAGTTTCAGTGGCTGCAGAATTCCTGAGGGTATAGCTCAATGAATCAAGGTCAATTCTCATGAGAAGATCATGAACTGCTTCAGCACCCATTTTGGCAATGAACTTGTTGGGATCTTCGTCAGGGAGATACTGGTTTTCTTTTGGCAGGGTATCCAACAGGTCGAGGTATTCCTCTTCTGTAAGCAGGTCTCCCTGCTTTTTGCCCTTATCTTCCATGATACCTGGCTGTATCACTACAAAACGCTCATAATAAATGATGCTTTCTAGCTTCTTGGAGCTGATGCCCAGCAAGTAACCAATTTTGTTTGGAAGGCTCTTGAAGTACCAGATGTGGACAACAGGAACAACAAGCTTGATGTGCCCCATGCGTTCGCGGCGTACCTTCTTTTCGGTTACCTCTACACCACAACGGTCACAAACAATACCCTTGTAACGGATCCTCTTGTACTTTCCACAAGCACACTCGTAGTCTTTGACTGGACCAAAAATCTTTTCACAGAACAAGCCATCACGCTCAGGCTTGTAGGTTCTGTAGTTGATGGTCTCTGGTTTCAACACTTCACCAAAAGACCTGTCCAGGATAGAATCCGGGGACGCAATGCTGATGGTGATCTTTGAAAAAGAAGATTTTGGGCGATTGTCTCTTTTGATAGCCATAATAAGATATCTGTTTTACAATGTTCTAGTACCACTATAGCTCCTCTGTCCGGCTGTCAACAGCCAGTCAAATATTATTGAAAATCAATAATTTATGAACAAACAGGTTAGAAAAAAATAGGGGCATGCCAAATTTAAGGATGGCAAAAGTACTCAAAACAGCCGAAATAACAATAATTTTCTTTTGAAAAAAGCTGTTTTTTAACTGTTCATCAACGAAGCAGCCCTGATCCTGAAATGAGAGGAGATCACCTCCTGGACAGGCACGTTCTTGATTTTGCTTTCCAGCCACGAAAGGATATCCAGGTACATGAAGGAGCGACTTTCCATGGGATTGCCCTCCATCCGCTTCAGCTTCTCGAAAAGTGCCAGAAACCCTTGTTTCAACGCCTTTTTTTCGAGGGCAAATGCACTACGCAGAAATGCAAAAATCTCGTTCTCTACCACACTGAGGTTTTTCATTTTGGACATGAACCGGTAGACCGATCTGACCTGACTCTCCAGGATGATGTCATTTCCCAGCTCGTAATGGGCGATCATGTGGAGCAGACGGGCATAACACTGCAGATCAGTCCGGAGATCCGCTTTCCAGTGGATGATCTTGTTCAGGTAAACAATGGTATTGTCATAATCCCCACATCCAAAATAGAGGCAAGCAAATTTGTAATAAAAAATGAATGTCCGGTGCTTGTCCAACTGCATTTCAAATTCAACAAGCTTTTCTTCAATCTCTGGCACCAGATTCAATCCCTCAGAAAAACTGCCATCCAGAAAATGCATGTTGATCTTGGCAAGATAGAGATACACAAATCCTTGTACCCTTGTATTGATGCTGGCCTGGCCTTCTTTTGAGGCATAAAAATCTTCAAATCGTTTGATGTCTTGGGCAAATTTTCTGTCATTGCGCAACATGAAATGGGCATTGAGTAGGTTGTGCATCCCCTTGATGAAATGTTGTGGCTCAACCTTCATCATCTGGGGTTCCTTCTCAAAAAGATCTACCCAACGTTGGCAATTTTTATAGTATGTGAGGAAATCCTGGAGGATAAAGCCAAACCATGCATGGCTTTGAAAAAAATAAAGCTTTTCATAAAAGCCTGTGTACTCCCCTGCCCTTTCCGGCATTCTTTCTTGGAAAAACAGCCTGATGGCCGCTTCATCTTTTTCATCGCGGATATGGCCATTTTTAATGTACCAACCATAGAGCTGCAGTGCCAGACTGCTGAGTTTGCCCACCATGGCCAATCTGTCGTTCAGGTCTTCCACTTCCTGGGTCAACTGTTCCGCCCTGTCTTCGAAGCTTCGGGTAATGTGGAGGGTTTCAATCTTTTTTTCAAAAAACAATGCCTGTAACCAGAATGTCATCTGGTTGTATTGTTTTGCCAGGTCCTTGGTCTTTTGGAGCATTTTGAGGCTCTGGTGGTACAAGCCCTTGTTGTAAAGCATCCGTGCATAGTCGAGTTGCTCGTGAAGTTGTATGTCAATTGACTGTTCATTCCTGATCAGGCGGAGGCTGGCCAAAATCTGCTTGTAAAGGTGTGCCTTGAGGTTGGACAGCTGCTGTTTTTGTATGCTAGGATTCCGCTTGAGTACCATCTCCTCGTCATAGACCTCTGCCTTATCGATGGCATCAAAAAGGGTGATAATTTTGAGGTCATCCGTGGCAGCATTCCTTCCCACATACAACTTGAAATTGCGCTTTTCTCCTTTTTCAAGGGTCTTGATGAGCAAAAAGAGTTCGTCGGCAGACCGGTTAGGCATCGTAATTGTCTTTCAGTAAAATCCTTGCCAGATATGCATTTCAGCAAAATATATGGCGTTTACACAGCGTAAATTACGACGCATTTTGGGTAAAAAAGAAAAAATCAATGCCTTAACTTGGTGTTAAGGCCAAATAAACTCCCTCAACCTGGAGTGAAATGGCAAAAAGAAAAACATGGCAGATCAAAAAATTTTCATCTTCGATACCACATTGCGCGATGGCGAGCAGGTGCCAGGTTGCAAACTCAATACAAAGGAAAAAATAGAATTGGCCCTTGCATTGGAAGCCCTGGGGGTAGACATCATTGAGGCAGGTTTTCCCATTTCCAGCCCAGGCGATTTTGAGTCGGTGTCAGAAATTTCCAAAATCATCACCAATGCAACGGTTTGTGGCCTTTCCCGTGCAGTGGAAAAGGACATTGAAGTAGCCGGACTGGCCCTGAAGCATGCCAAAAGAGGAAGAATACATACAGGCATCGGCACATCAGATTCACACATTAAAAGCAAGTTCAACAGCAACAGGGATGAAATCCTGATCAGGGCTGTTCAGGCTGTCAAATGGGCCAGGAATTTTACCGATGATGTTGAGTTTTACGCCGAAGATGCTGGCCGTACAGACAATGTTTATCTTGCAAGGGTTGTAGAAGCAGTGATTGCTGCAGGTGCAACAACAGTGAACATCCCTGATACCACGGGCTACTGTCTGCCAACCCAATACGGCGAAAAGATCGCCTTCTTGAAAAACAATGTTTCCAATGTAGACAAGGCCGTCCTCTCCTGCCATTGCCACAATGACCTGGGCTTGGCCACCGCCAACTCTATAGCAGGTGCCATGAATGGGGCCAGACAAATTGAGTGTACCATCAATGGATTGGGTGAACGTGCAGGAAACACTGCTTTGGAAGAAGTGGTGATGGTATTGAAACAACACGCTCATTTGGGGCTCTACACCAATATTGATGCAACTCAACTCAATCCGCTGAGCCGACTGGTTTCAGATACCATGCGCATGCCAGTTCAACCCAATAAGGCCATTGTGGGAGCGAATGCTTTTTCTCATTCTTCAGGCATCCACCAGGATGGTTTCTTGAAGGACTCACAAACCTACGAGATCATCAGACCTGAGGAAGTGGGTGCAGAAACTTCAAAAATTGTGTTGACCGCAAGGAGCGGAAGATCTGCCCTGGCCTATCGTTTCAAGAATTTGGGACATGAATTCAACAGGAACGATATCGACTTTTTGTATGACCAGTTTCTGCAATTGGCAGACACCATCAAGGAAGTGCAAGACACGAACCTCCATTCCCTGGCCATTCAATACCTTGAAAAAAAATAAACAACAGTGAGCACCAACAAACATATTGTAATCATCCCTGGAGATGGCATCGGACCAGAGGTCACGAACCAGGCCATCCGTGCGCTTGATGCAATTGGAAAAAAGTTTGGACACCACTTCTCCTACAGCTTTGCATTGATGGGCGCAGATGCCATTGAGAAAACAGGAGATCCACTTCCACAGGAATCCATCGATCTTTGCAAGCAAGCCGATGCCATTCTTTTGGGTGCTGTGGGTCATCCAAAATACGACCTAGATCCTTCTGCCAAAGTCAGGCCTGAACAGGGTTTGCTGAAGATTCGAAAAGAGCTTGGGCTCTTTGCCAACATCAGGCCCGTATCAACCTATCCTTCCCTCTACCATTTGTCTCCTGTAAAATCAAGCCTGTTAGAACATGTAGACATTGTCATCTATAGAGAACTAACCGGTGGAATATATTTTGGAAAAAAAGAGTTGAATGAAGCAGGAACTGAGGCATCAGACCTTTGCATTTACAACAAGGATGAAATTACAAGAATTGCCCATCTTGCTTTCAGGCATGCACAACAGAGAAAGCGCAAACTAACCCTGGTTGACAAGTCGAATGTACTGGAAACATCTAGGCTTTGGCGAAAAACGGTTACCGCCATGGCAGCAGATTATCCTGAAGTGGAATTGAACTGCATGTATGTAGACAATGCCGCCATGCAGTTGATCATCAACCCTTCTCAATTTGATGTCATCCTTACTGAAAATATGTTTGGCGATATCCTGAGCGATGAGGCCAGTGTGTTGGCTGGATCACTTGGCATGTTGCCCTCTGCATCCATCGGCACTGGAACAGCTTTGTTTGAGCCTATCCATGGTTCCTATCCGCAAGCAGCTGGAAAAGACATTGCCAATCCTGTTGGTGCCATTCTCTCTGCTGCGATGCTGCTGGATCATCTTGGAATGAACGAAGAGGCCAATACCATCAGGCATGCGGTGGAGTGGACAACCCAAAATGGTTTCGTTACCAAAGACATTGATCCGATGAATTTCTATTTCACGTCAACCATCGGAGAACTGGTCAGCGATTGCATCATGAACAAAACGGATGAGGCCATCCACAAGGCCAATATTCAAATCAGAAAATCAACCATCATTTAATTCAAATAACCATACCATGAGCGAATTGAACAAATACAGCAAAACCATTACACAAGATCCTACGCAACCTGCCGCACAGGCCATGTTTTACGGAATTGGTCTTACAGATGAGGACCTGGCCAAGGCTCAGGTGGGTATCGCCAGCATGGGCTGGGATGGTAATACCTGTAACATGCACCTGAATGAATTGGCTGCAGAGATCAAAAAAAGTGTTTGGTCCAATGACCTGGTAGGCCTCACTTTCCATACCATTGGCGTCAGTGATGGCATGTCCAACGGAACGGATGGCATGAGGTATTCCTTGGTAAGCCGCGATGTGATTGCAGATTCTATTGAGACAGTATGTGGTGCACAATACTATGACGGACTCATCACTGTACCCGGTTGTGATAAAAATATGCCAGGTTCCATCATGGCCATGGGCCGTTTGAACAGGCCATCGATCATGGTATATGGCGGCACGATTGCCCCCGGACACTACAAAGGTGAAGACCTGAACATCGTTTCTGCATTTGAGGCATTGGGCAAAAAAATTGCAGGACAGCTGGATGAGAAAGATTTCAAAGGAATCGTCATGCACTCATGCCCTGGAGCAGGTGCCTGTGGCGGCATGTACACGGCCAACACCATGTCTTCAGCGATTGAAGCGTTGGGCATGAGTCTACCCTATTCCTCTTCCAACCCGGCCCTGAGTGAAGACAAAAAAAGAGAATGTGTCGAAGCTGGAAAAGCCATCAGGCTCTTGCTGGAAAAAGATATCAAGCCTTCAGACATCATGACGAAAAAAGCATTTGAAAATGCCTTGACTGTCATCGTAACACTTGGTGGCTCCACCAATGCAGTGCTGCACATGATTGCCATGGCGCACAGCGTTGGTCTCACCCTTACACAAGATGACGTGCAAGCCACCAGCGATAAAGTGCCCGTCATTGCTGACTTCAAGCCCAGTGGCAAATACCTGATGGAAGACCTTCACAACATTGGCGGCGTTCCTTTGGTCATGAAATACCTGTTGAGCAAGGGGCTGATTCATGGAGACTGCATGACCGTAACCGGAAAAACTGTTGCAGAGAATCTTGCAAGTGTACCAGACATAGAATTTGAAAAGCAACAGATCATCCGCCCCATTGAAAATCCATTCAAAACGAGCGGACATCTCCAGATCCTTTATGGCAATATCGCAGAAGGCGGCAGTGTGGCCAAGATCAGCGGAAAAGAAGGTGAAAAATTTGTAGGGCCTGCCCGTGTTTTCAATGGAGAAAAAGAACTCATCCATGGCATCAGCAGTGGCAAGGTTCAAAAAGGTGATGTTGTGGTGATCAGGTATGTAGGCCCAAGAGGTGCCCCTGGAATGCCAGAAATGCTGAAGCCTACCTCTGCCATCATTGGTGCTGGATTGGGCAAGGATGTTGCCTTGATTACTGATGGCAGGTTCAGTGGTGGAACCCATGGTTTTGTGGTAGGACATATCACCCCTGAGGCTTTTGATGGCGGAACCATTGCTTTGATTGAGGATGGAGACATCATTGAGCTGGATGCTACCCTGAACAAGATCAATGTAATGGTGGAGCAATCTATTCTTGATGAAAGAAAAAGAAATTGGCATCAGCCTCCATTGAATGCTACAAAAGGTATCCTCTACAAATATGCTAAACAAGTGACTACAGCTGCAGAAGGTTGTATTACTGACAAATAAAAACAGAGCTATGCAAACTGAGACAATAAATGAAAAAATAGACACTGCTGCGTCCATTGAAATTACAGGGGGTGATGCGGTAATGCGCGCGCTGGTGGCTGAAGGTGTTGATACCATCTTCGGATATCCCGGTGGAGCCATCATGCCCATTTATGATGCCCTTTACGACTACCGTGATCAGCTGGAACATATCCTGGTAAGACACGAACAAGGCGGCATTCATGCAGGCCAGGGCTATGCCAGAACATCAGGCAGAACTGGTGTTGTGTTTGCAACCAGCGGACCTGGTGCAACCAATCTTGTGACCGGACTGGCCGATGCCATGATCGACTCCACTCCCCTTGTCTGCATCACTGGTCAGGTGTTTGCACACCTCTTGGGCACGGATGCTTTTCAGGAAACTGATGTCATCAACATCACCACGCCTGTTACGAAATGGAACTACCAGGTAACGGATGCCAATGAGATTCCTGAAGCCCTCGCCAAGGCTTTTTACATAGCCAAAAGCGGAAGACCTGGACCTGTATTGATTGACATCACCAAAAATGCTCAGCTTCAAAAATTCAGCTACTCAGGATACAAGCCTTGCAACCATATCCGCAGCTACAGGCCCAAGCCCGTTGTGAGAAAAGAATTTACCACAGCGGCGGCAGAGATGATCAACAAGGCAGAACGCCCACTGGTTATCTTTGGTCAGGGTGTAATCCTGGGCCGTGCTGAAAATGAATTCAAGGCCTTCATCGAAAAATCTGGCATGCCAGCAGCCTGGACCATACTAGGGTTGAGTGCACTGTCTACAGATCATCCCCTTAATGTCGGAATGTTGGGCATGCACGGCAACTATGGCCCGAATGTGCTCACCAACGAATGTGATGTGCTGATTGCAGTGGGCATGCGTTTTGATGATCGCGTTACCGGCAGGCTTGACCGCTATGCAAAACAAGCCAAAGTAATTCACCTGGATATTGATCCATCAGAGATTGATAAAAACGTAAAAGCGGACGTGCCTGTTTGGGGAGACTGCAAAGAAACACTTCCCATGATTACTGCTTTGCTGGAGAAAAAAGACCATCGCCAATGGGTGAACAGGTTCAGCGAATGCATGGAGAAAGAGAAAGAGGCAGTGATCAATGAAGAGCTCCATCCATCAACCGATATCCTCACCATGGGAGAAGTGATTGAGCAGCTCAATGTATTGACAAAAGGCAATGCAGTCATTGTAACCGATGTAGGCCAACACCAGATGGTGGCCTGTCGCTATGCCAAATTCAACCAGTCCAAAAGCAATGTAACATCAGGTGGATTGGGAACCATGGGCTTTGCCTTGCCTGCAGCCATTGGCGCAAAATATGGTGCCAAGGACAGGACTGTTGTTGCAGTCATCGGCGATGGTGGTGTTCAAATGACCATCCAGGAACTGGGCACCATCATGCAGAACAACATCAATGTAAAAATCCTGATCCTCAACAACCGTTTCCTCGGTATGGTAAGGCAATGGCAAGACCTGTTCCATGAAAAAAGGTATTCTTTTGTAGACATTGCCAGCCCTGACTATGTAACCGTTGCCAAAGGATACAAGATTGAAGGTAATTCGATTGAAGAAAGAAAAGACTTGATCAACGCATTGGAAACCATGCTCAATCATGATGGACCATTCCTGCTGGAAGTCTTTGTGGGAAAGGAAAACAATGTATTCCCCATGGTACCCCAAGGCTGTGGTGTTAGTGAAATCAGACTTAAATAAATGACCATGAAACAGGAATATACACTGACCATTTATACGGAAAACCAAGTTGGCTTGCTCAACAGGATAGCCATCATGTTCTCCAGAAGAAAGATCAACATCGAAAGCATGAATACATCACCTTCAGAGATTGAGGGGATACACCGCTTCAACATCCTGATCAACGAAACCGAAGATGTGGTGAGAAAAATTGTCCGCCAGATTGAGAAACAGGTTGATGTACTCAAGGCCTATTTCAACACCAACGATACCATCATTTGGCAGGAGCTTGCACTCTACAAAGTACCTACAGATATCATTGCTGAAAAAGTGAAAGTGGAAAGGCTGCTCAGGACTTACGGAGCAAGGGTTGTTGCCATCAGGTCTGATTATACCATTTTCGAAACAACAGGTCAAAGGGAAGAAACAGATACCCTCCTGAAAGTGTTGGGAGATTATGGCCTGATTGAATTTGTGAGGAGCGCTAGAATTGCTATCATCAAGGACAGCAAAGGCTTTCACGAGAAACTTAAGGAATTTGAGTTGGCAGAACCAACACAACATATCATTGATGAAGCCATTTCTGCTGATGAAGCAGCATCAAAAGTGGTTTAAACATTTTCTACAATTAAAAACAAAAAACAAGGTTTATGGCAAAGTTAAATTTCGGTGGAACTGAAGAAAACGTGGTAACGCGTGAAGAATTCCCACTGGCTAAGGCTCAAGAAGTTTTGAAAGACGAAGTTGTAGCGGTGATCGGCTACGGTGTTCAAGGTCCTGGACAGGCATTGAACCAAAAAGAGAATGGCATCAATGTCATTGTCGGACAACGCAAAAATTCAAAAACATGGGACAAGGCCATCGCTGATGGATTTGTCCCCGGTGAAACACTTTTTGAAATTGAAGAAGCACTTGAAAGAGGTACCATCATCTGTTACCTGCTCAGCGATGCTGCACAAATAGCCATGTGGCCAACTGTAAAAAAACACTTGACTCCTGGAAAGGCTTTGTACTTCTCTCATGGTTTTGGTATCACTTATAACCACCAGACAGGTATCATTCCTCCTGCTGATGTTGACGTATTTTTGGTAGCGCCAAAAGGATCAGGAACTTCCTTGAGAAGGATGTTCCTGCAAGGCAGGGGTTTGAACTCCAGCTTTGCCATCTTCCAGGATGCAACAGGAAAAGCACATGACCGTGTTGTAGCCCTTGGTATTGCGATTGGTAGCGGCTACCTGTTCGAAACAGACTTCAGAAAAGAGGTATTCAGCGATCTTACCGGAGAAAGGGGTACCCTCATGGGAGCCATTCAGGGAATCTTTGCAGCACAGTATCAGGTACTGCGCGAAAGGGGTCACTCTCCTTCTGAAGCATTCAACGAAACTGTTGAAGAACTGACACAATCACTGATGCCGTTGGTAGCAGAAAACGGAATGGACTGGATGTATGCCAACTGTTCAACTACTGCACAAAGGGGTGCATTGGACTGGTGGAAGAAGTTCAGGGATGCAACAGCACCAGTATTCAACGAATTATACGACAGCGTTGCTGCCGGAAAAGAAAGCCAACGCAGCATCGACAGCAATTCACAGCCCGACTACCGTGAAAAACTTGAAGTTGAACTCAAGGAACTCAGGGAAAGCGAGATGTGGCAAGCTGGTAAAACAGTTAGAAGCCTTAGGCCTGAAAACCAAGGAAAATAAGTATTCCTTAAAACAACCATTTACAGGGGGCATTTCCATGCCCCCTTTTTTATTGCACCAATTGACCATGAAAATGAATCCGCTATAGTATATTTGCAAAAATATTTTCAGATGAACCTCCACGAATACCAAGCCAAGGAACTGCTCAAGAAATACAATGTACCTGTTCAAGAAGGATTTGCCTGTAGCTCTGTAGAAGAAGCCACTGCAGCATATGAGCAGATCAAGGAAAAAAGTGGGAGCAGGTTTGCTGTGGTTAAAGCACAGATCCATGCAGGTGGCCGTGGAAAGGGTCAGGTGATAGAAACAGGCATCAATGGTGTAAAAGTGGGTAAAAGCCTTGAGGACATCCAGGAGTTTGCACAAAAAATACTCGGTGGTACGTTGGTTACCATCCAAACAGGTCCTTCAGGAAAACTGGTGAGCAAGATCCTTGTTGCCCAGGACATGTATTATGACGGACCTTCAGAAAGAAAAGAATTTTACCTCTCCATCTTGCTTGACAGGGCAACAGGACAGAACGTGATCATGTATAGCACTGAAGGTGGAATGAACATTGAAGATGTTGCCCATGATACACCTGAAAAAATCTTCAGGGAGTCTGTGCATCCATCTGGCGGTTTGCTTCCTTTTCAGGCTAGAAAAATTGCTTTCAACCTGGGTGTCAGCGGAGATGCTTTCAAAAACATGGTCAAGTTTGTGACCAATCTTTATAATGCCTATGTGGGCCTCGACTGCTCCATGCTGGAGATCAATCCCCTTTTCAAGGCAGCAGATGACAAGATCATTGCTGTAGATTGCAAAATGGGAATTGATGAGAATTCACTGGGAAGGCATGCAGACCTTGCTGCAATGCGTGATCTTTCTGAAGAGGATCCAACAGAAGTGGAGGCAGGAAAATTCAACCTCAACTTTGTAAAACTTGATGGCAATGTAGGTTGTATGGTAAATGGTGCTGGTTTGGCCATGGCCACCATGGACATGATCAAACTCAGTGGTGGTGAGCCTGCCAACTTCCTTGACGTAGGAGGTACTGCTAACGCACAAACAGTAGAAGCAGGATTCAAGATCATCATGCAGGATCCCAATGTAAAGGCCATCCTCATCAATATCTTTGGTGGAATTGTGCGTTGCGACAGGGTTGCTTCAGGTGTAATTGAGGCATACAAGAACCTCGGCAACATCAATATCCCCATCATCGTACGCTTACAGGGAACCAATGCGGTTGAAGCCAAGAAGCTGATTGATGAGAGTGGATTGAAAGTGCAAAGTGCCATCCTTCTCAGCGAAGCAGCAGACCTGGTAAAGAAAGCGGTTGCCTAATAGCCAGTCAACCCCACATATTGTCCATTCGGATTTTCTCTTTTTTATTGCTGCTCATTGCATCTCCCCTGCTCCTTTTGGCGCAAAGGAAGAACGATGACCTCAACTACCATATCAAAAAAACGGCCACGCCAATTTTGATTGATGGTGTCATCGATGAAGCATGGTTGTTGGCAGAAACTGCAGACAATTTCAACATGGTATTGCCCATGGACACCAGCAAAGCCCTGGTGAAGACTGCTGTCAAAATGAGTTACGACAATGAGCATCTTTACCTGATTGCCATCTGCTACAACAAACCCGACCAGGCATACATGGTGGAATCCCTGAAAAGGGATTTTGTTTTTGGGAAGAACGCT
>Ga0222712_10002781_pt1 | contig 19660 bp, 17 predicted proteins | sample C33_657DmetaG_FD_165043 | JGI IMG/M metagenome (GOLD analysis project Ga0222712, IMG submission 165043) | Estuarine water microbial communities from San Francisco Bay, California, United States - C33_657D | ecosystem: Environmental > Aquatic > Marine > Unclassified | place: USA: California... | reverse complement strand
TCCACGCCTGCTGATTTGCACAGGATCTACCACATTATAATTATTCGAATTATAAGAAGCATAACTTGAATTTAAGGCCCCATAATAATTGTAGATATTAGTTGACCCATACATACCAAAACCATTCATACTACCATACATCCCCCCGTACATCGAATTATACGGATTTGAGAACGCAGACATCCGATAAAAAGGATCATAAAAATATGGATTCATCATGAAACTGGATTGATAAGCAAAACTAGAATACATCATAGGCCCATACATGGAGGACATAGATCCATAATAATAAGGATCTTGCAATCGCCATGAGGCTAATGGGGAAGCCCAACGAGAACCAAAACCGGTTCCAAAAGATATAAAAGGATTGGTGTACCAACTATTCCAAGGGTTGGCATTCATCAAACCCGATGAAAACCCATTGGCAAATCCTTGATCATATTGGTTGGCATATACGGCACGAGAATTTAAATAATTAGGTTCAGCAGCTTCAGCTAACCCATTCTCTTCTTCGATTAACGTGGATTCATCTTGAAAGTCAAGGTAATCAGACTTCTTCTTTTTCTTAGGTATAACAGCAGTCTGAACAGGATTATCGTACAGATCATCGGCGACCATTTTTGATTGGCTCGTCGCATCTGAAGAATTATTTTGGACAACGGTGCATGCTTGTATAAAAATTAAACCAACAAGCAACAAAAACAACATCGAGTGATTTTTCATTGGATTTGAATGTTATACATGTTAAAAACCTAGGACAAAACTGTATCTTTGTTCCTAACATATTTGAAACAAAAATAGTTTACAAATAAAACGATAAATATCTTTAAAATTACGATTTCAAAAAATATATATGAGTAAATCCCTACCAAGTCGCGCCGAGAACTATTCTGAATGGTATAATGAATTAGTTAAACGAGCTGATTTAGCTGAAAATTCTGCCGTGAGAGGCTGTATGATTATTAAACCATATGGGTATTCGATCTGGGAGAAAATGCAAAGGGCCTTGGATGATATGTTTAAGGAAACGGGACACACCAATGCCTATTTCCCCTTATTTATCCCAAAATCATTCCTTTCCAAAGAAGCTTCACACGTAGAAGGATTTGCCAAAGAATGTGCTGTTGTCACACATTATCGATTAAAAAACGATCCCAATGGTGGAGGTGTTATTGTGGACCCAGATGCAAAACTAGAAGAGGAATTGATCGTTAGACCTACCTCCGAAACAGTCATTTGGTCCTCATATAAAAATTGGATTCAATCGTACCGCGATTTACCCTTATTGATCAATCAATGGGCCAATGTGGTTCGTTGGGAAATGCGAACGCGTCTTTTCTTGAGAACGGCCGAATTCTTGTGGCAAGAAGGGCATACGGCCCATGCAACCAAAAAAGAAGCCATTGACGAAACCGAACAAATGCTAGAAGTGTATGCTGAGTTTGCAGAAACCTTCATGGCGATGCCTGTTTTGAAGGGCATAAAAACAGCTAATGAGCGATTTGCGGGAGCGGAAGAAACCTACTGCATCGAAGCATTAATGCAAGATGGGAAAGCGTTGCAAGCGGGAACCTCACATTTTTTAGGCCAAAATTTTGCTAAAGCTTTTGACGTAAAATTTCTAAGCAAAGAAAATCAATTGGATTATGTTTGGGGAACTTCATGGGGAGTGTCTACCCGATTAATGGGTGCTTTGATCATGGCACATTCCGATGACCAGGGTTTAGTTTTACCTCCCAAGTTAGCACCTATCCAAGTGGTTATCGTCCCTATTTACAAAGGAGATGAGCAGTTAAACTTGATCAAAGAGAGAATAGAACCCTTAGTAAAAGGGTTAAAAAAACAAGGTGTATCGGTAAAATTTGACACCTCAGAAAATCAAAGTCCTGGATTCAAATTTGCCGAATATGAATTAAAAGGAGTCCCTATTCGCCTGGCGATTGGCGGCAGAGACATTGAAAATGGAACGATTGAATTAGCTAGAAGAGATACACGTGAAAAAACGAGTATGCCTTTTGACGGAATCGAGCAAGTGGTGATTGACACACTTAATGATATCCAAGAAAAGATTTATGCCAAAGCATTCGCATTCCGTGAATCAAATACCCACGAAGTGAATAGTTGGGAAGAATTTCAAACGAAAATCGAAGCAGGTGGATTCCTTTCAGCCCACTGGGATGGCACCTCTGAAACAGAAGAAAAAATTAAGGAATTGACCAAAGCAACGATTCGTTGCATTCCTTTAGGAGTCAAAAAAGAAACAGGCAAATGTGTTTTGACAGGGGCAAGTTCTGAGCACAGGGTGATATTTGCAAGAGCTTATTAAATTAGGTAAGAAGTATTAGGTAAATGGTATTAGGTAAAAGGTAAAAGTTAATAGGTAAAAGGTATTAGGTAAAAGGTAATAGGTAATAGGTAATAGGTAAATGGTAATAGGTAAAAGTTAATAGATATTAGGTTTCTTAGCTTATTATTTTGCGAAGAACCTCCAACACGCGATCGATTTCTGCCTTTGTATTATTTTTCGAAAACGAAAACCTGACAGCCGCGCCCTCTGCATTTGGATTAAGAGCGGTCAAGACGTGAGATCCTACAGATGTTCCACTAGAGCAGGCGCTCCCTCCCGAAGCTGAAATCTTTTCTATGTCTAATTTAAAAAGCAACATGTCTCCATCTTGAATTTGCGGAAAGCGGACATTTATAACCGTATATAAGCTTTTTTCAATATCAGCTGAAAGTCCATTAAATTCAATGCCTGGGAAGTTATCCTGTAAACCCTGGATGAAATAAGTCTTAAGATCTTTTATATGAATTTCATGAGCAGCCATTTCTTGGTAAGCTAAAGAAAGAGCTTTCGCTATCCCCACCATTCCATACACATTTTCTGTGCCTCCACGTTGATTCCGTTCTTGGGCTCCGCCATGCATCAAAGGGGAGAATTTGGTCCCAGACTTGGCGTAAAGAAAACCTATTCCTTTAGGTCCATGGAATTTATGTCCGGCACCAACTAAAAAATGAACCGGCAATTCTTGCACATTGTGCACAAAATGTCCCATGGTTTGAACCGTATCCGAATGAAAAAGTGCGCCATATTTTTGACATAAATTACCCACGGCATGTAAATCCAATAAATTACCAATTTCATTATTACCCTGCATCAAACTCACTAATGCGTTGGGAGAAGCAGATAATAAACGTTCCAAATCAGCCAAATCAATCACTCCATTTGAATCTGAGCTAACCATTTTCAGGTCGACCATCCCCAATTTTTCCCATGCCTCCGCCGTATGTAAAACGGCATGATGCTCCAGTGGCGAGGTGATAATCGTCTTAATCCCTCCATAAAGTACACATGATTGAATCACCGTATTATCAGCTTCAGTACCTCCAGAAGTGAAAAATATTTCGGAAGGCGAGGCATTTAATAGTGTGGCAATGGTCTTTCGCGCTTTTTCCACAATCACTTTGGCTTGTCGGCCATGCGAATGAATCGACGATGGATTTGCGGTAAACTGCTCAAAATAGGGCTGCATTTCCTTCCATACCTCGGGGTCTATGGGCGTAGTAGCCGCATTATCTAAGTAAATGGGGGTTTGCGTTGAATTCATACGTTTTATTTGGCGGCAATCTCTTCGATTACCTGTATAATTTGTTGTGCAAGTGTATTGGCTTCTTCCTCGTTAGGGGCCTCCGCATAAATCCGAATGATCGGTTCGGTATTGGATTTTCTCAAATGAATCCAACGATCAGGAAAATCTATTTTTACTCCATCAATCGTGTTCACTTGTTGGTCTTTATATTTCTCCGCCACGGTCGACAAGATTAAATCAACATTCAAATCAGCCGATAACTCGATTTTATTTTTTGAAATAACATAGGAAGGAAAAGTAGCTCGTAGTTCCGATGTCTTGATACCTTTTTGGGCTAAATAAGTCAGAAATAAACCAATCCCAACTAAAGCATCCCGGCCATAATGCGATTCAGGAAAAATAACGCCTCCATTACCCTCTCCACCTATAACGGCTTTTTGAACCTTCATTTGATTGACGACATTGACTTCACCTACAGCCGCAGCAAAATACGTTCCTCCGTGTTTTTCTGTCACATCGCGTAAAGCGCGCGTGGACGATAAATTCGAAACCGTATTTCCTTTGCCCAAAGACAAAATGTAATCAGCGATAGCGACTAAAGTATATTCTTCTCCAAAAGGCGTACCATCCTCCGAAATAAAACACAAACGGTCTACATCAGGATCAACTACAATGCCTAAATCATAATTTCCTTCTTTCATTTTGGAAATCATAGCGCCCAAATTCTCTGGCAAAGGCTCTGGATTATGCGCAAAATGCCCCGTCGGTTCCCCATAAATCACATCCACATGATTCACACCTAAGGCGCGTAAAAGATCAGGCACCACGATTCCTCCTGTGGAATTAACCGCATCCACCAATACCCGAAAATTTGCTTTTGAAATTTGATCTGCATGAACCTCACGAAGACCTAAAACATGTTGAATATGTTGGTCCAAAAAAGAATAATCCTCCTTGTATTCACCCAAATCATGTACCTCAGCAAATGAAAAATCTTGATTTTCGGCAATCGCCAAAAGATCCTTACCATCCGCATCCGATATAAATTCTCCTAAATGATTCAATAGTTTAAGTGCATTCCACTGGGCCGGATTATGGCTAGCTGTGATGATAATACCACCCGCAGCCTGCGTCCATGGAACCGCTAGTTCAACCGTTGGAGTTGTGGAAAGGCCTATATCTAGGACATCCCAACCCAAACCGATCAGAGTATTGGCCACCAAAGATGAAACCATGGTGCCAGAAATTCGAGCATCTCTTCCTAATACAATGGTGTTCGACGGATTCCCTACTCGCTTAAGCCATGTGCCATAAGCGGCTGCAAAAGTAACTACGTCGATGGGACTAAGGCCTTCGCCTGGTTTACCTCCGATAGTACCTCGGATACCTGAAATTGATTTGATTAAAGCCAATGGTCAAAAATTTTATTTTCTAAATTTCGAATTTTAAAATTACGCAAAAATACTTATTTCCTTTCTGAGAAAATATCCTTATTTTTAGAGGCATTTTCAAACCTGTCTATATGAATTCCGATCGGCTTAAAGAGATCTTAAGTCAAATACAAAAAATCAAGATCGCAGTTATCGGTGATTTTGCGGTTGATTTTTACTTTCAAGAAAACACGTTAACGACAGAATTCTCGGTGGAGACGGGAAAAAATGTTTTCTGGGGGTATCAACCGAAAGGATATTTAGGAGGTGCAGGGAACGTGACTAAAAACTTGTCTATTTTGGGAGCGAAGGCCTTTGCCTTTGGGGCCATTGGCCCAGATTTATTTGGCAGAGAAATGTTATTTCAATGTCAATCATTAGCCATTGACACCTCGCATTTATTGCCCTTTTTGGATATCGACACACCGACCTACTCGAAACCGATGTGGGCTGATGTCGAATTAAATCGGATTGATTTTGGTACACAGAATAAGCAATTCCAATCTAAATCTGAAACATTAATTCAGCAATTAGAAACTGAAATAGCCACGTATGATTGGGTAGTTGTCAATGAACAATTTCAAAATCCTTTATTAAACAGGGCCAGTATCAAAAAGCTGCAAACGCTCATTAATCAGCATAATAAAAGTTCATTGGCCGACCTACGAAATTTAGGTGGTGAGGCTACCGATATTCCTTTAAAAGTGAATGAATCTGAGCTAGCGGCCATATTAAAATTAAGTCCGAAGCAATTAGCATTAGATGAAACTTTGATTGCCATCATTAAAAATTGGGTTTCCCAACGAAAAACGGGGGCCTTAGTTACCTTAGGTGAGCGGGGACTAATCTACGCAAGCCCAACGGAGTTTCATTGGCAACCGGGCATTAAACCCAAAGGTGAAATTGACACCGTGGGTGCAGGTGATATGGTTGTCGCTGCATTTTCAGCGGCCAAAGCCACGGGAGCGAGTACCGCTGAATGCTGTGAATTTGCAAATTTATGTGCCCACATATCCATCCATAAAATCGGGGAAACGGGTGCGGCCAGTCCAGAAGAAATAGAAAAATTAAACCTTACATTTTTATGAACAAAGAAGAATTAAAATCACTTCGTGACGAAATCAAACAGTATACAGAAGCTCATTTATTGCCTTTTTGGTCCACTAGAACTATGGACAAAACCTATGGTGGATTTATTACACACTATAATGAATTTGGCGAAGATTCTGGGCAAGATGAAAAGTCGTTGATTGCTCAATCAAGATCTGTATTTACGTATTCTCAGGCATACCGACATGGATTTGGGGGGCCTATCATGAAAGAAATGGCCGAGCATGGAGTAAGGTTCATGCTAGACAACATGTGGGATCATGAAAATGAGGGGTTTTACTGGATGATGAATCGAAAAGGGGAAGCGACTAACCGACAAAAAATCGGATATGGCCATAGCTTTGCTATTTATAGCCTCAGTGAATATACGCTAGCCACAGGGGATCCAGTAGGTTTAGAATATGCGGAAAAGTGTTTTGATTTATTGCAAAAATATGCGGTAGATACCCATTTGGGAGGCTATTGGGAATTCTTTTCTGAGGATTGGAAATTAATGGGACCCGGCGCTCCTGGGGGTGATCGAAAAACCCTTGACGTCCACATGCACTTAATGGAGGCATTCACTACTTTATATGAAGCCAGTGGCAAAGAATTACACCGAAGAAAACTAAAAGAGTCTATTGACATATTAATTCAAAAAGTAATGCATGCGGAAACGGGGACTGGAATCCCTCAGTTTTGGGCTGATTGGACCGTGGCGCCGCAGATTAAATTTGACATCGTATGGGGATGGGATCGTTTTGCGGAGGGGGGCCAAAAGGCTTCGTCGACCGATAACACTTCGTATGGTCACAACTCAGAATTTGGTTGGCTTTTAATGCATGCCTTGAAAGTGGGTGGTTTTTCCATCGAAGACTACAGAGTCAATTTAGAAAAGGCATTCTATCATTCCATGAATTATGGAGTTGATTGGGAGTTTGGGGGTGTTTATGTAGAAGGTTCGCATGAAGGAGTTGTGTATGATAAAGAAAAAGAATTTTGGCAACAGGCGGAGATGTTGATCGGCATGCTCGATGCTTATTTATTGACAGGAGATGAAAAATTCTTAGCGGCACATAAGCAAGTGCATCGATTTGTTTTTGACAAAATGATCAATTTTAACACAGGAGAATGGTGGCCATTATTGACCCGTGAAGGGGAACCCATCTGGCGACACATGGCCACATCTTGGAAAATTAATTACCATAATGTGCGTTCGATGATTTTAAGTTATGAAAAACTAGACGCTATTATCGCATCATAAAAATGAAATTACTATTAGGTTTTGCCTTGTTATTACTTTTGAATCATTCAGTGGCGGCCCAACAAACCAGCCGTTCGGTTGAATTGATATCTTTTTTAAATCAATATTTTGGATCCAGTGCTTCATCGGGTTCCAAAGCAAAGCAAGCGCAAAGAACATTCTCCATCAAATCAGATTCGCTCTTCATTTATTTTTATGATCCGGAGGATTTGTTTACCAAAGGGGAATATCGGGATACCAATGCGATCCCACTGGGCCAATTGGAAAAAGTGGTGGTGGTGTCTGGTCGAAGCGCTGAAGGTGCGGCGGGCGTTGGTATTCAGTTTATTCCCAGGTTTATAGAACCTTCCATTCCAAAACCTAGAAGTGACAATAATGGAGCGGTGGGAGAAGTGAGTTCACAAAATTTATCACAAGTAGCTGCTGGAACTTTGAGTCAAAAAATGACTGGACAGGTTGCCGGAGTAACTGTAGGGAATGATAATTCCCCTGGCGGAGCAGCGATGGTTAGAATTCGAGGATTTGGTTCCATCAATTCAAATAGTCCTTTATATGTAGTGGATGGGGTACCTATAAGCAATATCAACACCATAAATCCCAATGATATTGAATCCGTTAATGTGTTGAAGGATCCATCGACAACAGCTATTTATGGGGTGCGGGGTGCGAACGGGGTTGTATTGATCAAAACAAAAACGGGAGGAACAACTACATTTAAAATTCCGGATGAAATCTTACATCAAAAACCTTTGCCCTATACTTTGTGGGTCTACGGTAAAAAAGCAAAAGAGTTTAAAAAGGGCGGAGTAGGAGAAAAAATCCAGGAGCTTTTGAAATAGTTAGATCATTTCACATTATGATAAATATTTATTCAAAAAACAAAAGAGTCCACTGATAGATTCAGTAGACTCTTAAAATATTTTGTTGACCTACTAGGATTCGAACCTAGAAAACCAGAACCAAAAACTGGTGTGTTACCTTTACACCATAGGTCAATCTCAATCGAGTGCAAAATTAAGCGCTTGCGCTGTAATTATCAAACATTGCTTCAAAATAATTGAATTATTTCTCTAGAATTAGGTTCAAGCGCTGAAAATCAAGCTATTAATTTTAATTTTTCCAATTAGCTAATCAGTTCCATGGAAGACACCATTGCCTCCGCATTGATTTTTCTCACTAAGCCCTGTAAAACTTTTCCAGGTCCACATTCAATAAAGTCAGTGGCCCCGGCTGAAATCATCGCTTCGATAGATTGAGTCCAACGAACCGGACCGGTCAATTGGGCAATTAGATTGGCCTTGATTTCAACTTCATTTTGGGAGGCCTTTGCGTTTACATTTTGAAATATAGGGCAAATGGGGCGATCAATTTTGGCAGTTTCAATGGCCGCAGCTAGCTCCAATCTCGCCGGTTCCATAAAAGGGGAATGAAAGGCACCGCCTACGGGCAACAACAATACTCTTTTCGCACCTTCTTCTTTTAATTTTTCTCCCGCAAGCTCAACCCCTTTTATACTACCTGATATAACCACTTGACCTGGACAGTTGAAGTTGGCAGCTACTACCTCGCCATGAAACTCAGCACAAACTTTTTCAATTTGTTCATCACTTAATCCCAAAACAGCAGCCATGGTGCTGGGCGCGAGTTCACATGCTTTTTGCATGGCTAATGCTCGCTTGGAAACTAAAGATAAACCATCTTGCCAACTTAATCCTCCGGAGGCCACTAAAGCAGAGAATTCGCCAAGAGAATGGCCTGCCACCATTTCAGGCTTAAAGTTTGTACCTAATTTGGCAATTAATATGGAATGTAAATAAATAGCCGGTTGGGTTACATTGGTTTGCTTAAGCTCTTCTTCCGTACCATTAAACATGATGTCAGAAAGGGAAAATCCAAGAAGTTCATCCGCTTCAGAAAATATTTCCCTAGCAAACGAATAGGTTTCAAATAGGTCTTTGCCCATTCCAGGAAATTGCGATCCTTGACCAGGAAAAATATATGCCTTCATTTATAAATTAATTATTTAATGTAAATTTGTATGCAAAGATAAAAAAATGAGGCGTTTTGTGAAATACAGAAAACACATAGTCCGACAATTCTATGATTAAAAATTTATCGATATTACCATTATTGGTCTTAATTATCTTACTGAATGGTTGTAAGTCAGAAGATATTACGCCTAAATTTATTGCCAACTCACAGGTTATCATTGACAAAGCCAACAGCATTGATTTTGTACAAAGAAATATAAACAATGAAGGTTCTATTACTATTGTTGGTAAATCTGATAAAAGTTTTCAATCGGCTAAAATAAAATTCAATAGTTCATTAGGGGGTGTTTCGACGGATTGGCTGACACTAGCCATAGACCCAATTACCAAAGAATTCAAAGGTAAGTTTACGTTAAAAGCCGGTGGATATTACCCACAAATCCAATTATTCAATGATAACAAAGTCTATACCGATACACTTTTAACTTGGAATGTGAAGGTTGGCGAAGTCTTTGCGGTCATCGGACATTCGCTAGCAGAAGGACAAAAACCATATTCGATTGAAAATTATGATCCAACTTGGTGTGATGTCGTAATTTGGGAATATGATGGGGCTATAAATAATTATTGGGGCCGACTAGCAGAGAAATTAAAAGTCAAATTAAATGTTCCTATAAGAATATACAACACAGGAATTGGGGGATCAAGCTCTGAAATTTGGGGATTATCAGCCTATGGTTTACCATTTCAGCACCCATTTTTTGATTGGAAAAAAAGACATCCATACTCATTTTTTGAGCAACGAGTGAATAATGATTTTATAAAAACTGGTTTGCGAGCAGTTTTTGTTCAACATGGTGAAAATGACAGATCCTTAGGTGAAAATTTAATTTTAGAATCTACTCAATCTTATATTAAAAAAACAAGAGATTTGCTGAATTCTAGTTTCTTAACTTTTATTATTTCAAAAAATAATTTAAATGGTTCGACACAGGATAAATTAAATGTAAAAACAGCTCAAGAAAGGATGCTAATTGAAATTAAATTTACATTTAAGGGGCCGAACCTCGAAAGTATTAGTGGAGAAAAATACAAATGGGATAGTCTTCACTATAATAACGCTGGATTAGAGCAAGCAGCTATTCTTTGGGATGAGTCATTGCCACTCAGTTTCTTTACGCAAACAACACCCTACACGCCTAAATAACTTCACAGTTATTTCCCTTGCCCCATAAGTACCGATTCTTGGCTATGAAATCATACATAGCATCCAAAAGACGCGTAGGCAATAAAAAGAAAATACGTAAAGGTTGGAAGTACCAATGAGCCCCAACCATTAATTTAGAAATAGCCTGAGACTTCATGAGTAGTTGATCGCCAACAATCAATTTGATGCTATCAACCGCCCAATCAGAAGGATCAAATCGATTTTGAAAATCAGCATATTTAAGGTCATACTGAGTAATTACATGCAATGGACCGACCAAAATACGACGAAGTATTTTAGTTGACCCACGACAAAAACGGCAATCCCCGTCAATAATTACATGCATTTTTTATTATTTTACTAACTCTACCCAACCCTTCAATTGCTTAGCTTTTAACGCTTCATTCTTCACATCAAATGTCACATCACAGGTATAAAAATACGTAGAAGCCGCCATGACATTGCCATTTAAATCCCTACCATTCCAACCAAATCCATTGATATCTCCTGAATATTGATAGACCAATTGGCCATTTCGATCCACTATTTTACAGGTAACTTGTGTAACAAATCGTGGGCATCTCATGGCTTGGAATACATCATTTTTACCATCCCCATTCGGACTAAACAAATTAGGTAAATCGAATGAGGGGCAATTATCTTGACAAACAATTTCACTTTTGGCCGATTCCTTGCCCAATTGGCTTACGGCGGTAATGTAATAACAACCAATAAACGAGTCCGTTTTTTGATGCAAATATTTTAAATCAGAAACTTCTCCTATTTTCCCAAATGTTGTTCCATCCTTCGAATAATAAATCCGATAGCTCGCAATACTTTGATCACAAGATCCGGTTAACGTTGGTGTCCAAATAAGCGTATTGGTAAAACTTGTAAACTGGCAATTCAACGAAGCATCCAAACTTTCACAATTTAAAGCGGCCAAGCTCAATTTAGGTGCGCATGGATTTACATCGGATTGTGGCTTTACGCAGACAATTTGTGAAGCATTGATTAGACCTATTCGAGGCAAACCTTCCCCATATGTACCAACAGTCTCTACATAATAACAATACGTTGAATCCGGTGAAATCACCATGTCAAATTTGCCATCTTGAGTATAAAAATCTATTCCCTGGTCCGTAAAAGTATAGGTATTGGGGCCGGCAACTGAAACTTCAGTAATTTGATTGAACTTCCCTGAACCCCGAGGCGTCTCACGATAGACGCGATGCACTTGAAAATCATTTGACCAGGGTACGTTGGCTGACCAGGCCAACTTAACAGATTTTACAGCCGCTTGCCCCAACAAAAAGACGGAACTTGCCGGACTGGGCGAATCCAATAATTTGAACTGATTATTTTGAGAGTAATAAAAATCTACTTTATACCGATAAGCACCGGCTACCGTATTTAAATTCTTATCCGCATAAACCGTATCCAATTTGGCCGGTGAAATTTGAGCCGGGATCCCTGACGAAATTGGAGTAAAATTGCTTCCACTTTGGCCGTCCGCTCTCTGAACAACATACTGATAAGGTCCAGAGTAAAATGCCGTATCTAATTTTAATGGCCTAGTCCATTTGACCAACATCTCTCCTACCTTGGCATCCGTTTTCACCACAGATACATTTGTCATTAATGGAGCTGCAGATGGAATAAGTACGCAGGCGGATTCCGACATGGGACTATAATCATCCGAGCCTTTGCTATTAGTAAATATGACCACTAACACATAGGTGTAATTCGCATTCTTCATTAAACCCACGCCACCATTCGTATCCTCAAATGATGTCTTTGTAACATCTAATCGGCCAATCTCCGTAAAACCGGTCAATATCATTCCTGTTTGACATATTTTATTCACTACAGGATTACAGGCAGCTTGTTTTCGGAAAATGATAATTTTCGCATTGGGTAGCGCACATGCATAAGAATTCCAAGTCAATAATGCACTGGCCGTAGATGATTTAATCGTCGCCTTTAAGCCTTTGACAGTAGGCGCTATGACACGTACTTTCCAGATTTTACTGTCGACCAACTTGACACCACCGCCTACATTGACAGGGGGGTTATCCTCCACTTTAAAGAAAATATCATACGTCTCTTTTCGAATATGTTGACAGGCCGTTTGCCATTTAAATACTCCCGTAGCAGGACTCGTCTGTTTGGGGGACGATGAAAAAGTAGCATAAGGTTGTTTAACGGCATAAACAGTGTCCATTGCATATACATTACCAAAGCTGTAAATCGTTACAGGATCCAATCGGCCCGATTTAGATAAAACATCACTAGCCAAAATCGTTTCACTTAAAAAAGTACCCGCTTGAACGCAAACATCAGGTGGTACCGTTATTTTAGGGGCCTTATTGTCCACGTCTTTGACTTCAATCTGCATATCCCTGACTGTCTCAGAAATTTTAACGCCATTCCTCCATTCTTCGATAATGAATGCACAGTTGTATAATCCCACCTCTTGAGGTGAATTCCAAATCAAATCTCCATTCAATGAGTTGATCGTAAATGAGGAAGGCACAGCAGCCACTTCATTAGGTTGGCGAAAATTTGGTGCCACCAATCCCCTACTTGCCGAGGAACATGTTTCATAATCCCCCGATTTGGAAACGGATAATCGGTAAGCCAAACTATCTCCCTCCGCATCCACTGCATTGGGATTATGAATAAAAGGTTGGCCAATCACAGCGGTCAAATCGACCGCTGGATTTAAGAGCAAGGGAGTTGAGTTTTGACCTAAGCCAGAATTAATCGAAAAGGTGGTTTCTACATAAAAAGGAACTTCCACGGAACGCGTTATATTTCTTACCCCATCGTTCCGATTTGGTATTGCAACTGAAACCCGATAAAAAAGTGCGGGAGCCGGATAGGTGTACTCAATCTTATAGATATTTTTCATGGTCCCATTACCGATATCTACTGGGCTACCACAACATCTTTTTGCTTTAAAAATAGCCGTACCATCTCCAAAACAAAAATTAACATCTCCCTGATCCTGATTAGCCCGGTTATTTTCGGTGTAGGTGGTTAACGTAAACTCGTAGGTCAACGTTTTATCTGAAATACGTTTAACCGTAATTTCACCGCCTTTTAAATGGGTAGCCTGAGTAGCGAAACAACCTAGAAAAAAAACTAAAAAGTAATAAGCAATTTTTCTTGCTGACATAAAACCTATTTGTGAATAGGAAAGTTAATAAGGCAAATCCAATTATTTAAAAAAAATAGATTTTTTAATCGATTAATTTGAAGAACCCGCGTTTGAGTCGTATTTTTGATAGCTAAAATTCATTCGATTAGCAGAAAAAACAAAACGCTTGAGTAATTTTAATTTTAACAAATACATTTATTTATGGCTTGGTTAACAAAATCTCTTAATTCATCTCTCGGGAAAAAGCTCCTGATGGCCATCACAGGCCTATTTTTGATCAGCTTCCTTATCGTGCATTGTGGACTTAATGCCACCATCTTTTTAAATGATGGCGGAGTGGCCTTCAACGAAGGGGCTGAATTCATGGGAACCAATCCCATTATCCGAGCTATGGAAATTGTATTATTTGCCGGTTTACTTCTTCATATCTTGGATGGTTTACGTTTATGGCTTGACAATAAAAAGAAACGACCTGTCGCATACGCGGTCGTTGACGGCGCGGCCAATAGCAAATGGTATTCAAGATCTATGGGTTTATTGGGCACGCTATTGTTACTTTTTTTAATCATCCACTTAAAACATTTTTGGTATTTTTCTCGCCTTACGAACGACTTAACGGAAGCGCATACCCTATATAATGAAATGCAAATCGTTTTTGAAAGTCCTATTGTGGTTATCATCTATGTTTTAGGTTGCATCTCTTTGGGTTATCATTTGTTGCATGGATTCCAAAGTGCATTTCAATCCCTAGGATGGAATCATCCGAAATATTCACCTACCATAAAAAGTATTGGAGCTATTTATGCAGTCGTTATTTCTGCCACATTTGCTTCCATGCCCATTGCATTTTATTTTCATTTGATTCATTAATATCAGCCGATAAGAAATTATGACAAAAATAGACGCCAAAATCCCTGATGGAAATTTAGCCGAGAAATGGACCAAGTTCAAATCGAGTGTTCCGTTGGTCAACCCGTCCAACAAACGTAGCTTGGAAATCATTGTAGTAGGTTCCGGACTTGCAGGTGCATCAGCTGCCGCTTCTTTAGCTGAATTAGGATATAAAGTAAAAGTATTTTGCTTTCAAGATTCTCCTCGACGAGCACACTCAATCGCCGCACAAGGAGGTATTAATGCAGCCAAAAACTATCAAAACGACGGAGATTCCGTTTACCGACTATTTTACGACACCATCAAAGGAGGAGATTATAGAGCTCGTGAAGCCAATGTACATCGCTTAGCTGAGGTATCCGGAAGCATCATTGACCAATGTGTCGCTCAAGGTGTTCCTTTTGCCCGTGAATACGGTGGATTACTTTCAAACCGTTCTTTTGGTGGTACCCAAGTTCAAAGAACGTTTTACGCGGCGGGTCAGACGGGCCAACAATTATTATTGGGCGCTTATTCAGCTTTGCAACGCCAAGTAGGTATGGGTAACGTGGAGTTATTCACTCGACATGAAATGTTGGATGTCGTGACCATCGACGGTAAAGCGCGTGGAATTATTGCCCGTGATTCTGTCAGCGGAGCATTAGAAAGACATTTTGGACATGCCGTTTTACTTTGTACTGGCGGATATGGCAACGTGTTTTATTTATCAACTAACGCCATGGGATCTAATGTGACCGCGGCGTGGAAAGCACATAAAAAAGGAGCATTCTTTGCGAATCCTTGCTACACACAAATTCACCCTACTTGTATTCCAGTTTCTGGGGATCATCAATCGAAATTGACCTTAATGTCGGAATCATTGCGTAATGATGGCCGTATTTGGGTTCCCAAAAAAGAAAACGATACTCGCAAGGCCAATGAAATACCAGAGGATGAAAGAGATTATTACTTAGAACGTCGATATCCTGCGTTCGGTAACCTAGTACCCCGTGACATTGCGTCTCGTGCCGCGAAGGAACGTTGCGATGCGGGTTTTGGAGTGGGATCCTCTAAAATGGCGGTTTACTTAGATTATGCAGCAGCTATTATTCGTTATGGAAAAGGAGAAGCCAATAAAAACAATATGCATAGCCCTACGGACGAAGAAATTCAATCCATGGGAAAAGCGGTTGTGAAAGAAAAATATGGCAACCTTTTTGATATGTATAAACAGATTACTGGGGAAGATCCATATGAAGTTCCGATGCGTATCTATCCTGCGGTTCATTATACTATGGGTGGACTTTGGGTCGATTATAATTTAATGACAACGGTTCCAGGTTTATACGCCTTAGGTGAAGCTAATTTCTCAGATCATGGCGCTAACCGTTTAGGAGCTTCGGCATTGATGCAAGGTTTAGCGGATGGTTATTTCGTGATTCCTTATACAATCGGTGCTTATTTAGCTGCTGAAATTCGTACACCGTCTATGTCGACGGATTCTGAAGATTTCGTAAAAGCCGAAAAAGCTGTTCGTGATCGTTTAGAGACCTTGATGAACATCAAAGGTTCAAAGCCTGTGGATTATTTCCACAAGCGTTTAGGTAAAATTATGTGGGATGAATGTGGGATGGCTAGAAGTGAGAAAGGCTTAAAAGCATCTATTAAAGAAATCCAAGCACTTCAAAAAGAGTTTTGGTCTGATGTTAAAATCCCTGGTGAAATAGATAATTTAAACCCAGAATTAGAAAAAGCAGGCCGGGTGGCCGACTTCCTAGAATTAGGAGAATTAATGTGTATTGACGCCTTAGACAGGAATGAAAGTTGTGGTGGCCACTTCCGATTAGAATACCAAACGGAAGATGGAGAAGCATTACGTGATGACGAAAAATACGCCTATGTAGCCGCTTGGGAATACGAAAAACAATCAAGTTTCAAACTTCACAAAGAAGAATTGAAATACGAAAATATCAAAATTGCTCAAAGATCTTATAAATAAATCGATACAATGGAAGGACATTTAAACCTGACACTCAAAATTTGGAGACAAAAAAATACCCAAACCGCTGGTAAATTCGAAACCTACCAGGTGAGTGGTATTTCAACCGATATGTCATTTTTGGAAATGATTGACGTGTTAAATAACCGTTTGATCGAAGAAGGAGATGATCCGGTGGCTTTTGACCATGATTGCCGCGAAGGTATTTGTGGGATGTGCTCGATGTACATCAATGGTCGGCCTCATGGCCCTAATCGTGGAGTGACTACGTGTCAATTACACATGCGATCATTTAAAGATGGAGAAACGATCACCGTGGAGCCTTGGAGAGCGAGTGCTTTTCCTGTGATTAAGGATTTAGTCGTTAACAGATCTGCTTTTGATCGAATCATTGCCGCTGGCGGTTTCATTTCGGTGAATACAGGAAATGCACAAGATGCAAATAACCTACCGATCAATAAAGACAATGCGGATGATGCCTTTGCCGCAGCAGCTTGCATTGGTTGTGGCGCTTGCGTCGCAGCCTGCAAAAATGCCTCTGCGATGTTATTTACATCTGCTAAAATATCCCAACTAGCTTTATTGCCTCAGGGTCAAATAGAGGCGGCCACGCGTGCGCAAGCTATGGTGGCTCAGATGGATGAGGAGGGTTTTGGCGCATGCTCAAATACAGGTGCATGTGAAGCAGAATGTCCCAAAGGCATTTCAATAGAAAATATAGCTCGAATGAACCGTGAGTATTTCTCGGCCACTTTCAGCTCAAAATAAATTTCACCTAATGGCCCCTGAAAGATATTTCAGGGGCTTTTTACGCCCTTGTTTTTAGAACCCAATCACTCGAAATCGACTCAAAAAGCTAGCTCATCAGGCTGGATTGAGGTGATCTGTGGCTCCATGTTTTCGGGTAAAACCGAAGAATTGATTCGAAGACTTAAACGGGCTAAAATAGCCCAATTGCAAGTGGAGATTTTCAAACCTGCATCAGATACCCGCTATCATGATGAAGATATTGTTTCCCACAATCAAAATACCATTCGATCCACCCCCGTGCATAGTGCGGTAGAGATTCTGTTGCTAGCGGGAGATTGCGATGTGATTGGTTTGGATGAAGCACAATTTTTCGACCAAAGTATTGTGGATGTTTGTAATTCATTGGCCAACCAAGGTAAAAGAGTTATCGTAGCCGGTTTAGATATGGATTTTAAAGGTCTTCCCTTTGGGCCCATGCCTAATTTAATGGCTATTGCAGAATACGTAACGAAAGTCCATGCCGTATGTGTTTCCTGCGGGGGAGTTGCCCAATATTCATTTCGAACGGCAGCGAATCAAGATACGGTGATGTTAGGGGAATCCGATACCTATGAAGCTCGTTGCCGTGCCTGCTTCCCTCTACAATCCTAAATTATGCCCAAAGACCCCTCCTTTAAAAAAGTATTTCAAAAAATTATAGCTAAAAAACCAAAGGACTTGGATAAGCAATTTGGGGAAGCTCATGAGGAAGTTTTTGAACAAATGGATTGCTTGACCTGTGGAAATTGTTGCAAGACAACCAGCCCCATGTGGAATGAAACAGATATTCAACGGGTTGCTCATTTGTTTAAAATGAAGGTTTCCGCTTTTTTAGATGCCTATTTAGTTCAGGATTCCGATGGAGATTGGGTGTATCCTGCAGCTCCTTGCCCTTTTTTAACGGAAGAAGATAATACCTGTCAAATCTATGATCATCGACCAAAAGCATGCAAAGAATACCCGCATACGAACCGAAAAAATATGATGGGAATTTTGCAACTAACGGCTAAGAATGTCCTTATATGCCCCGCAGTAGGCCAAATAATGGAAAAATTAGAACATGTTTACTTGAGCCCAAAATAGAATTTGAAAATCACGTTAAAATTGAGGAAATTCGTACATTCAAAATAAAATAGAATTCAATGCCAGCAATAGAATACCTTGGAATCGATGTCGGAGGAACCGGAGTTAAAATGGGAATTGTGCATGCCGATACGGGCCAAATAAACAATTTCCAAAGTTACGATACCGCTACATGGCGAGAATCAAACCATTTTTTAGATCGATTAGCCGATGCAATCGCTTTGCATTTGTACCAACATAAAAATGTTCAAAAGGTGGGTATAGGCCTACCCGGTATTTTAACCAAAGACCGAAGAACCTTGATTGAAATTACGGCCATCCCTGAAATTGACGGATCTCCTATGATTGATATGTTGGAAAAACGCTTTCCAGAACATACTTTTTTCATGGAAAATGATGCCAATGCAGCGGCTTTAGGTGAATTTTATTTCTCTCCTGAAAAATCAAATATGCCTGAGGATTTTGTATTCATTACTTTAGGTACTGGCGTGGGCGGTGCAGCTGTCATCGACCGCAAAATATTTTTAGGTGGAGATGGAAATGCCATGGAACCAGGCCATGTGCCATCCAAAAACGGCAAAGTATTGGAAAGAAATGTAGGCAAGAAAGAATTGCTCCAAATGGCCAACCGGATGAGGGCTGAATATACAGGGGAAACGAGTTTGGCTAGCGATGGAACAATCTCTACGACAGCTCTGGTGGTTGCCGCAGAAGAAGGTGATGCACTAGCGCAAGCTATTTGGGATGAAGTAGGAACGCTATTAGGTGATATGCTAGTATCATTGATTCGGATTTTAGATATTAAAAATATATTTATTGGCGGTGGATTATCAGCTTCCTTTGATTTTATTGTTCCAAGTATGGAAAAACAATTAAATTATTGGCTTACCCCAGCCTACCTAGAAAAATTGACCATAAAAAAAGCATTATTAGGAAATGATGCGGGATTATTAGGTGCTGCTTCCTTGTGTTTTTAAGAATAAATAGGCTTAAAATTCATTATTTCAATAATTTAAACACCTAGAATTCTATTATTTATATATAATATTTATAAAATCATATTTAGAATAAAAATTGTTTGATAATCCAATTTAAAATTCTAATATTTGCATCGTTTTTCAACCCCAAAAATTTTAATAAAATGTCAGATATTGCAGAAAAAGTAAAAAGCATCATCGTATAGAA
>Ga0222712_10002780_pt1 | contig 19664 bp, 15 predicted proteins | sample C33_657DmetaG_FD_165043 | JGI IMG/M metagenome (GOLD analysis project Ga0222712, IMG submission 165043) | Estuarine water microbial communities from San Francisco Bay, California, United States - C33_657D | ecosystem: Environmental > Aquatic > Marine > Unclassified | place: USA: California... | reverse complement strand
CTTCGGGGTTTAATTTAAAAACCCCCATTTTTTTAAATTGAAAACTTACGCTTCCGCTGTTACCCATGGTTCCACCACCTTTATTAAAATGACTTTTAACATTGGCAACGGTTCTTACGTGGTTGTCAGTAGCCGTTTCAACTAATATCGCAACACCATGTGGTGCATATCCTTCGTATAAAATTTCTTCATAGTTAGAAGTGTCTTTACCCATGGCACGCTTAATGGCCGCTTCAACACGGTCTTTAGGCATACCCACACTGCGCGCATTTTGATAGCATCTTCTTAGGGCAGGGTTGTCGTCTGGATTAGGTCCGCCAGCTTTAACCGCGATTACAATTTCTTTACCAATACGGGTAAACTGTTTTGCCATGCGATCGTATCGCTTGAACATGGTTGCTTTTCTAACTTCAAATATCCTTCCCATAGTGTTGTATTAATATTTGCAAAAATACGGCAAAAAAAATAGTCCCGAAGGTCGGGACTATTTTTTTTAATATAAGTAAAGGGTTAGTTTAACTTACTGTGTTTGCGGCTGTATACAAAGTATACCACTAGACCTAAAACCATCCATCCAAATGCCACTTTCAATGTTTGTGCATCGAGTGCAAAAATCATAGCAAGGCATATGATAGCTCCTAAAATTGGAACTAATGGAACAAGTGGAGTTTTAAATGGTCTTTCCATTTCAGGGGATTTTATACGTAGAATCCAAATACCTGCACTTACAAGTACGAAGGCAAATAAGGTACCAAATGAAGTTAAATCACCAGCAACGCTTCCTGGAACAAAAGCAGCAAAAGCGCCTACAAATACAAATAAAATCCAGTTAGATTTATATGGCGTACGGTATTTAGGGTGTAAATCAGAGAATACCTTTGGAAGTAAACCATCATTTGCCATTGAAAAGAATACGCGTGACTGACCCATTAACATCACAAGAATTACCGAGCTAAAGCCCGCTAAAATTGCAACAGTAACGGCAGTAGCCAACCAGCCATAACCTGTCATGTAATTTGAAATTGCATAAGCAACGGAAGCTTCACGACCTTTTAAAGGATCAACAAAGTCCTTCCAATTTGCAACACCTGTTAATACGTGCCCAAATAAAATGTATAAAATAGTACATACTACAAGTGATCCTAAAATACCAATAGGCATATCTCTTTTAGGATTCTTTGCTTCTTGTGCCGCTGTGGATACTGCGTCAAAACCAATGAAGGCAAAGAATACAATGGCAGCACCACCTAATACACCACCCCATCCATGCTTAAAGGCGCCAGAATAATCGGCAACTACTTTACCTGATGCATCCAGTAGAGGAGGCTGATCGGCAGGAATGAAATATGGCGTATGGTTTTCTGGTCTAATAAACTGCCAACCTAAAACGATAAATATGATAACAATCGCTACCTTAATAAATACAATAATAGCATTTACAATAGCAGACTCTTGTGTTCCTTTAATGAGTAAAAGTGTAAGGAGTAAGAGAATGATTAACGCAGGGGCATTCATGATACCTTGGTGTAAAACACCGGCTGTATCCGTTATACTTTCAAAAGGGGAGTGGCTCCATTCATAGGGTATGCCCCCTCCTAAAAGCTTGTTTAAATATTCACTCCACGCAATAGAAACAGTAGCTGCGCCTAGTGCATATTCCATAATTAATGCCCAACCAATAATCCATGCAACTGTTTCTCCCATGGTTACATAAGAGTATGCATAAGCACTACCTGAAATAGGAATCATAGCAGCAAATTCTGCATAACATAAGCCTGCAAAAGCACAACCAATGGCTGCAATAATAAATGATAATGTAACGGCTGGTCCGGCAGCTTGTCCGGCAGCAGCAGCTGTTCTCACAAATAAACCTGCTCCAATAATAGCACCAACGCCAAGTGCAACAAGGTTACCTGCACCAAGGGTGCGTTTAAGGCCCTTACCGCCATCTTCTGCTTGTGCTAACATGGCAGATAAATCCTTTTTTCTGAATAAACTCATAATTTTGGGGTTTGATTTCTAATCAATTGATGTCGGAAAATAGTACTTTTTTCTCAAAATAGCCCTTGTTTTTTACAAAAATCACGATCCAGTCGCCTGCCTTTTTTTAGGAGTTAAGTCTTATATTGCAATACTTATATACCTTATGAAAAAATCTAATAAATTAACCCTCTACATTGTTATTGCCATGATAGCCGGGGTCATTCTTGGTTATTTTGTTCATCAAAATAGTGAGCCTGCTTTTATACAATCTTTCTCCAAAAATTTAAAGCTACTAACCACCATATTTTTAAGGCTGGTTCAAATGATTATTGCGCCGCTTGTTTTTTCAACCCTTGTTGTTGGTATTGCCAAACTCGGGGATTTAAAGACGGTGGGTCGTGTAGGCGGAAAGGCACTACTCTGGTTTTTGACAGCGTCATTAGTTAGTTTATTGATTGGACTTTTACTTGTAAATGTATTTCAACCAGGTGCTGGTATTAATTTAAGCAATGCCGATATGAGTGGTGCGCAAGACCTCGTGGGCAAAACACAAGAGTTTAGTATACAAAAATTTATAGAACACGTATTTCCTAAAAGCGTTATTGACGCTATGGCTAATAACGAAATTTTACAACTTGTAATTTTTAGTATCTTTTTTGGTGTGGCCACCGCTTCTATGGGCGAAAAAGCGAACGTTATTGTTAAAGCATTGGATGCTGTTGCACACGTGATTTTAAAAATGGTAGGCTACGTTATGAATTTTGCACCACTTGGTGTATTTGGTGCTATTGCCGCAGTAATTGCCACCAAAGGGCTTGATGTTTTTGTTTTTTATGGCAAATACCTACTCTATTTTATTATGGGTATCGCTACTTTATGGACAGTACTTTTATTGGTTGGATTTTTAATTTTAGGCAAGCGTTTGCCAGGCCTATTAAAAGCCATTTTTCCGCCACTGATTATTGCATTTAGCACCACAAGTAGCGAAGCAGTATTTCCTAAATTAACTGAAGAGCTAGAAAAGTTTGGTTGCAAAGACAAAATTGTTTCTTTCATATTACCACTGGGTTATTCTTTTAATTTAGATGGAAGTATGATGTATATGACATTTGCTAGCCTTGCTATTGCACAGGCATATGGCATACATATTGATATTGGTACGCAGCTTACGATGCTTATTGTACTTATGCTTACGAGTAAAGGTATTGCTGGGGTTCCGCGAGCATCACTTGTGGTGGTAACAGCTACTTGTGCGATGTTTAATATTCCCCCCGAAGGAATCGCCCTTATTTTACCTATCGATCATTTTTGTGACATGTTTAGAACCGCAACCAATGTACTAGGTAATGCACTTGCAACAAGTGCAGTTAGTAAGTGGGAGGGGTCATTAGAAAACCCAACAGAAATTGTGGCGTAACTAAGATTAAAATATTATCATGTTCTTATTAGATGCTTTTCATTGGAGTCAATTATTACAACCTCAGTTTTATATTGAACATGGTGGATTGTGGCTCATTCTATTTGTAGTATTTGCAGAAACCGGACTCTTTGCTGGATTTTTTTTACCGGGCGATAGTTTACTTTTTGTAGCAGGTATTTATAGTACCAACTTGGCCGCAGAACTTTGGTCGACAGGCAATGAGTTTACAGATTTATTTTTACTCATGGGCCTTATTGCAGCTGCTGGTATTGCAGGTAACGCCACTGGTTATTGGTTTGGTAAAAAAGTAGGGCCTGCTATGTTTAACTGGAAAGAAAATTTATTATTTAAAAGAAAATATTTAGTGCAAGCCCAAGAATTTTACAATAAACATGGGGGTGGCGCCATTATTGTAGCTAGGTTTATTCCAATTGTAAGAACTTTTGCGCCTATTGTAGCAGGCATTGTTGGGATGAATCAAAAAAAGTTTGTGAGCTTTAATATTATTGGATCTATTGCATGGGTTTTTAGCATGTTGTTTGCCGGACACTTTTTACAGAAATGGATTTTGAGTGAGTTTGGGTTTGATTTAAAAAATCATTTAGAGATCATTGTACTAGGTATTGTATTTTTTACAACAGCACCTGTTATTATCAAACTCTTTTTTGGAAAATCAAATAAAGCTTAGTTATGGACGTAACAGAAAAAAAAATATCCATTTTTTCGCTTCCAGTAATTGTGGCGGCCCTAGGTTATTTTGTTGACATTTACGATTTACTACTTTTTACAATTGTAAAAAAAACCAGCATGCTCGGTGTTGGTTCCACAGAAGCCACTCTATTAGTAGATAGCACCCGTGTGATCAATTGGCAAATGACAGGTCTTTTATTGGGTGGAATTATTTGGGGTGTACTTGCCGACAAAAAAGGGAGATTAAGTGTACTTTTTGGTTCTATCATTTTATATTCTACTGCCAATTTTGCAACAGGGTTTGTAACTACTGTTGATCAATACGCATGGGCCCGTTTTATTGGAGGCCTTGGCCTTGCCGGTGAGCTTGGTGCTGGTATTACGCTTGTAAGTGAGCTCCTTCCAAAAAACAAAAGAGGTGTTGGTACTTCTCTTGTTGCAGGTATCGGACTCTTTGGTGCCGTGGCTGCCTATTTTACGTATCAATACACTCAGGATTGGCGCCTATGTTATAAAATAGGCGGTGTGCTGGGCATTTGTTTATTACTTCTTCGCGTTAAAGTAGCAGAGTCGGGCATGTTCGCAACAGCAAAAGCTTCCGAAGTAGTAAAAGGAAATTTTTTCATGCTCATTAATAATGGCAAGCGCTTTAAAAAATATTTTGTTGCCATTTTAATTGGCTTGCCTACTTGGTATGTGATTGGGATATTACTGAACCAAAGTGACCGTTTTGGAAAAGCCATGTTTAATAGTACCACCATAGATTCTGGACGAGCCATCATGTTTGGTTATGTGGGTATTGCTGTTGGTGATATTTTAATTGGACTGGTGAGTCAGTATTTTAAGAGTCGTAAAAAAGCGCTCCTATTATTTTATGGCTTTACCCTTGTTGGTTTGATCTTTTATTTTAGTGGTTATAACAATGCTGATACCACCATGTATGCTATTGCTTTATGGCTTGGTTTTAGTACCGGGTTTTGGGCCATATTTGTAACGATGGGTGCGGAGCAGTTTGGTACTAACTTGCGTGCAACGGCTGCTACTACTATTCCTAATATGGTTAGGGGTGCACTGCCTTTAATTAATATGCTCTTTTTAGATTTGTTTCAAAAATCTTGGCAGTGGTCCATTGTATATAGTGGTATTATTACGGGTATCATTGTTATGTGTGTAGCTTTTACTGCCTATGCCTTTACCGAAGAAACATTCCATAAAGATTTAGATTATATGGAACTGGACTAATCAATATATCCCCCAATGAAATTTTTAGTAATCCGCTTTTCTTCTATTGGTGATATCGTATTAACAACGGCTGCTATTCGTTGTTTAAAAGAGCAGGTGCCAGATGCGGAAATTCATTTTTTAACCAAAGAAAGTTTTAAAGCGGTTACGTTTCATAATCCATACATACATACCTTTCATTATTTTATGGATGATTTAAATGAAACCATTGCAGCTTTAAAAGCGCAACAATTTGATTACATTATTGACCTTCATAAAAATTTTAGAACCTGGCGCATTAAAACAGCGCTAAAAGTGCCAGCATTAACCTATAAAAAATTAAGCCTACATAAGTTTTTTTTAACAAGGCTTGGTATCAAAAATAAAATTCCTTCACGTCATATTGTAGACCGTTGCATCGATACGCTTGCGCCACTTGGGGTTCAAAATGATGGCAAAGGACTTGATTATTTTATTGCCACAGAAGATCATATTAAAGCAGAGGATTTGCCTACGGCACATAGCGCCGGTTATGTAGCCATTGTTATTGGGGCATCCTATGCCACTAAAAAACTACCACTGCTAAAACTACAGCAGCTTTGTAAAAAAATTAATTTTCCTATTGTGTTAGTGGGTGGTAAAGAGGATACCAGAGAAGGAGATGCAGTGGCCGCCATTGATCCTATAAAAATTTACAATGCCTGTGGAAAATTTAGGTTAAATGAATCGGCAAGTATTGTTCAAAAATCGAGGCTTGTCATTTCTCATGACACTGGGCTGCAATACATCGCTTGTGCCTTTAACAAGCCCGTATTAGCTATTTGGGGCGCAACGTCTCCCATGTTACAAGTAGAGCCTTATTATGGGGAAGCCGCAATTGCTGCAATGGGCTTAAGTAAACCGCCGTATCAAAATTTTATCGTACCGCATTTGTCTTGTCAACCCTGTTCCAATTACGGCACAAAAAAATGCCCCAAAGGGCATTTTAATTGTATGATGCTACAAGACACTACTGCGATTGCAGCAGCCGTAGAAAAATATTTATAATCACTTTTACTTCTATTAAACTTTCGTAAGTTAATCTAGTCATAGTGCAAATTTGCTCTATATGACTAGTAGGTTTAGTAAACTATTGATTTTCAATTTATGTTCAATTGTATTGGTGTTTTTCTCTAATAGATTATTTGCGCATGATGGAGGGCACTATACTGATAAAGACGTATTTAATGTTTGGACCCTCAAAAACGGACAAACAATTAAGGGTAATTTTTTAATTGCAAAACCAGATTCTTTCCTTTTAGAACAGGCTTTTGGAAAAACGTTTTGGGTTGCATTAAAAGACCTGAAAAGTGCGGATTTACAATTGGCTCTATACAAAATAAAAAAAATGAAGGATCAATTCAACGGCCCTTCTATTTTAACTAGTCAGGTGGATTTGTATAACAAAACATTTTCCCACTTTCCTTCACTCGTTCAAACAAAATTTGATAATGATTGGTATTACGTTGCATCTAACGGACTACCAGATCATTCTATGATGATAGGGATTAAGCGATGGCAGCAACAAGTGCCAATACCTCAAAGATATTTTGAATCAAATGCATGGATGCTTCCTCTATATCCATCACTTTCCGAAAAACCTTTACCAACCGCTAGTAATTTTATGAGGGGTGCTATTGCAATTGCAGCAAATGGAGTGCCTATTTTTAATGCGCTTAACAACAGAGGAGAAGATGCTTTTGTAATTGGAGAATTGGATCATTGGGGTGGACATTGCGGTCGTGCAGATGATTATCATTATCATACAGCGCCACTTCATTTAGCAGCAAAAACGGGGCTAGATCCTATTGCAATTGCGCTAGATGGCTTTGCAGTTTATGCCTCGTTAGAGCCAGATGGTACATCCATGCAGCCACTAGATAATTGTCATGGGCACTTATTAAGTAGCCAGCCATATCATTACCACGGAACTACTAATTATCCCTACATGATCACTGCTTTAAGGGGCAAGGTTGCAATTGATGATGAAAAAGTTGCTCCCGAAAATCAGATTTTTCCTCAGCCAAGAGCAAATCCAATTAGACCCGCCGAAAAACAATTGCCAGGGGCAACTATTGTAGATTTTGTAACCAATGATTTGTATGAATCTACCCTGATTTATAAAATTGCAGGTCAAGAAAGTTCAATAAAATATAAACCTAGTGGAAGCGGATATGAATTTATTTTTTCAAATAAAGAAGGGGTAGATAAAAAAGAGTTTTATGAAAAAACAGATCTAGAGCGAAAAAAAAATAAAAAAGAAGTTAAAGATCTAATACCAAAAGAAGTAAAACCTGCATTTGATGGATTACTTTTAACGAGTCCGGCATTTTCAAATAAGGGCAATTTACCAAAGTTGTATACTTGTGATAGTGAAGCGTTGGTGCCTCCATTGGTATGGAAAAACGAGCCTTCTTCAACTACTAGTTTTGCGATTACCATGCACCATATTGCTAAGGATGGGAAAAAGCAAGTTTACATGGTTTTGTATGATATACCTTCATCGCAACATGATTTTTCAAATAGTAAAAAAAATATAGGAATTTGGGGTAGCAATACACATAGTAAAGAATTAGGGTATGCACCTCCTTGTTCTAAAGGACCAGGCCCTAAAGAATATATCATCACGGTTTATGCACTCTCAAAAAGGCAAGGCAACGCTTTGATTACCGGCTTATCGATGGATGATTTTTTAGAGCAAACAAAAGATCAAATTATCTCAACCTCATCAATTTCTGTCACTTATTCAAGATAATATTATGAAATTAAATTGGACACGAAAAGCATTTATAAAAAAACTAGGATTGGCGGCAATTTCTTTGGCATTTATGAGATCCAAGCTTTGGGCTAGTTATAAAGCCAATGCCTCTTTAAACATAATTTTAGGTAGGCCAACGAATAAAGAAATCGAGCTAAGTATTTTAAGTGAAGAATCTATTTCGATGAATATTTTATATGGGCTAGATAAAAATAAATTAGACCAAACTTCTGCTTTGGTTAATTTAATAGCTAATGAGCCGTATGTTTTGAAGCTTAATAACCTTAAGCCCAATAAAAAATATTACTATAAAATAGGTGGCTTAAAAGATAAAAATATAACCAGTGAGGTAGCTTCTTTTCAAACGCAAAGATCATTTAATGAGCCATTTGTTTTTACCATAACCGCAGATTCTCATTTAGGTACGCCCAATCATTGTGATCCGGTCTTATACAATCAAACGCTACTAAATGTTGCAAAAGACAATAGTGATTTACACTTTTCATTGGGAGATGATTTTAGAACTTCAAAAGTTAAAAACCCTTCTTATAATAAAATTGAAGAGTTGTATACTAGGCAGCGTTATTATTTGGGTCAATTGTGTAACAAAGTCCCTTATTTTTTTATTTTAGGGAATCATGAGCTAGAAGCAAAAGCCTATGACGAAGACCCGTTATTGCCTCTTGCAACTTGGAGCAAGACGGCAAGAACAAAATATATTATTAATCCTACGCCCAATCAGTTTTATTCAGGAAATACAGAAGTAGAATCTGATCAAATTTCTCGTCAAAATTATTATGCATTTGAATGGGGCAATACTCTTTTTGTAACATTAGATGTGTTTAGATACTCAAATATTTCAGCCTCAGATGAGGAAATGCGTGAGCAGCAAAAAGGAGGCAAAGGGGGTGAAAAAGGTGATGAAAAAGGGGGTGGAAAAAATCAAGAGGGCAAGAAAAATAAACAGGGTGGTCAACAAAATAAAAAGGGTAGTGGACAGCAAGCAAAAAAAGAACAGTGGGCATTTACGCTTGGTGATGAACAGTATAATTGGTTAAAGAAAACTTTATCAGAAAGTAAAGCTACTTTCAAATTTGTATTAGGTCATCATGTGATGGGTTCTTGTAGAGGTGCAGTAGAATGGGCTACCTTATTTGAGTGGGGAGGCAAAACCAGAAATGGAGAAGCCCAATTTAAACGCTTTAGGCCTACTTGGGAAATGCCTATACATGATTTATTTGTAAAGTATGGAGTTACTGCTTTTGTCCAGGGGCATGATCACTTATTTGCAAGACAAAACTTAGACGGCGTTACTTACATTACCTGTCCTATGAGTGGAGATCCGGGTTACAATACCTATAATTCAGATGCATATCAGAGTGGCGACAAGCTAAGCAATACAGGGCACTTAAAATTTTCTGTTCAGCCAAAAAAAGTTACCATGGATTATATAAAAGCAGTATTGCCCAAAGATGAAATCAGTCAAGGTGTAAATGGCCGAACTGCTTATTCATATGAATTTAAAGCTTTAAAAAATGCGTAGTATTTTAGTTTTATTAATTGTCTGTGCCCATTTTTTGGGTTTTGCACAAAAGCAAAAAGAAACGGGTATTTTCAAAACAGATATACCTGCTCAGGAATACAATATTATTATTGGTCGTCCAACAGATACTTCTGTAGACATAAGTGTTTATTCTTATCAGAATATGGCTGTCCAAATAGCTTATGGCTACGAAGCTGGAAATTTAAAATATTTGACACCTAAAATGAATATTACCAGCCAACAAATGCAGGTTATTAAGTTGGAAAATTTAGAGGGAGGAAAGCGTTATTATTATCAATTGTATTATGTAAGGGAAGGTCAAACGCAATTGCAAAAAAGCAAACTGAGTTTTTTTCAAACCCAACGTAAAGTAAACCAAGCTTTTTCTTTTTCGATTCAAGCAGACTCTCATTTAGACGAAAATACCGACCCGGCTACCTATTTGCAAACAGTTAAAAATATGGCTGCCGATTCTGTAGACTTTTTAATTGATTTAGGCGATACCTGGATGACAGATAAATATAGAGAAGATTATAAATTATCTGCAAAGCAGTATGAGGCCCAACGATATTATTTTTCTGAAGTTGCCAATCAAGCCGCATTGTTTAATGTACTTGGCAACCATGATGGTGAGTCAAAGGCAAAGGGTAAAAAAGGAGATGGATCAAATATGCAAGTATGGAGTAATCAAATGAGGAGCAGCCTATATATTAATCCAATCAAAAATCAATTTTACTCCGGAAATTCTTCAAGTTATTATGCATGGCAATGGGGGAATGCTTTGTTTATTGTGTTGGATCCTTTTACTTATTCTGCAAATGGACGTGATCCTTGGCAGCGTTCATTAGGAAAAGAGCAGTATGACTGGCTTAATCATACTCTTGGTTCGAGTAAAGCAAAATTTAAGTTTGTATTTATGCATAACCTTGTTGGAGGGGTAGACAAAAAAGGTATTGCTAGGGGTGGCGTAGAAGCTGTGCCTTTTTGGGAGTGGGGCGGACTAGATAGTACAGGTGTAAATACTTTTAGTCAAAATAGGGTAGGATGGGAAATGCCTATACATTCGTTGTTTCAAAAATATAAAGTGAATGTTGTTTTTCATGGCCATGATCATTTTTTTGCTAAGCAGGACAAAGATGGAATTGTCTATCAGTTATTACCCCAGCCAGGTGCAATGCATTATAGTATCAATAAATCCGTTAAAGAGTATGGCTATGAGCAAGGTGTTATATTAAATAGCCCAGGATATTTAAAAGTGATAGTGGACAAGGATCTTGTAAAAGTTGAGTATATTCAGACAAGTATTGGAAATAACAGAGATAACAAGAAGATTTTATACAGCTATCAATTGGAGTAATGCCAAAATTTGATGTTAAGTTAATTTGCTATAATATTCTGCTTATTTGTCTAATAAAAAAAGCCCCACATTGCGGGGCTTTTTTTATTAGAATAGATTTTTAACTATAAAGTTTTTAAAACGTCGTTCATACTTCTAACTGCATCGGCGCTTTTGTTAAAAGCTGCTTGCTCGCTTTCGGAAAGTTTCATGTCAACAATTTTTTCCCAGCCATTCTTGCCTATTACAACAGGAACGCCAAGGCAAATATCTGATTGACCATATTCGCCATTTAGGCTTACGCAACAAGTAAATAATTTTTTCTCATCACGCACAATGCTTTCTACAAGTGCAGCGCCAGCAGCACCTGGTGCATACCACGCAGAGGTGCCTAATAATTTTGTTAAGGTAGCGCCGCCCACCATGGTATCAGCGATAATTTTTTCTTGCTGCTCATCAGATAAAAATTGAGTTACAGGAATACTATTCCAGGTAGCATGCTTGATTAAAGGTATCATGGTTGTATCGCCATGACCACCCACAACAAGTGCGTTTAAATCTGCGGGACTACAATCAAGTGCCGCGCTTAATTGATATTTAAAACGCGCGCTATCAAGTGTACCGCCCATCCCAATGATTCTATTTTTTGGTAAGCCAGTAGATTGGAGTGCCAAATATGTCATAGTATCCATTGGATTACTAATCACAATAATGATAGCGTTAGGAGAGTGCTTTAAAATATTTTCACAAACACCTTTTACGATACCAGCATTGGTTCCAATTAATTCTTCACGAGTCATACCCGGTTTACGTGGTAAACCAGAAGTGATCACTACAACATCAGAGTTTGCTGTTTTGGTGTAGTCGTTGGTACTACCAGAAATTCTAGTATCAAAACCAAGCAATGCTGCTGTTTGCATCATGTCTTGTGCTTTGCCTTCTGCAAAACCCTCTTTGATGTCTAATAAAACAAGTTCGCTTGCTAATTCTTTGCGCGCAATATTGTCTGCACAGGTTGCACCTACTGCTCCAGCGCCCACTACCGTAATTTTCATATACAATGTATTAAAAGGTGAATTTTATTTTCAGGCGCAAAGGTACGTACGAAATACCATTATAATAGCTTAATGCGTCCCAATTAATTTGAGTAATTCCGGAATTTCTACCCCCATTTCATAAGCTTTAACAAACTGTTTGCGGCTGTCATAAACGGCTACAAATGGAGTGTATTTAACTTGGTAATAAGACGGGATGCTATACTGTTGATCTTGGCCGCACACAACATTGGGGAGGGCATTCAATCCATATTTCTCCGAAAAGGCTTTAAGTTCCGGCATGCTTCTGCTGCCTGCCCATACAAAATAAACATGTTTAAGACTGTCTATGTTTTTCACCATTTCTGTGGCTTCATGCTGGCAATGTCCGCAATCGGGGCTGAAGTATATGATGAGGGTGTATTTTGAATTTGGAATATTGTTTTGGGTAAAATTTTTCCCATCAGCGAGGAGTAGGCTAAATCCCGGAATATTTTTATTGGTTAAATAAGGGGCATCCGGTCTTATGGGTGTATTATCTTGTGCAGTTGCAGGCTTCATAGTACCCATTAGTAGTACTGCTAAAAAAAGAATGGTCGTTTTTTTCATTGGGGGTTATTTTTTTGCCTGCTCATCTTCTAGCATGCGCATTTGTTTGGCATCTTGTAAAAAAGAAGAGGCAAATATAAATTTATTAAGAAGTTCGTCTTTGGAATAGATGATATCTTGATTGGTTCCTTCCCACTGTTTTTTCCCTTGGTGCAGGTATATGATATGTTCGCCAATTTCCATAACACTATTCATGTCGTGGGTTACTACAATGGTCGTAATATTAAATTCAGCAGTAATTTCTTGGATGAGTTTATCAATCACCATGGATGTTTGTGGATCGAGGCCTGAGTTAGGCTCGTCACAAAAAAGATATTTTGGATTGAGTACAATGGCGCGCGCGATACCTACTCTTTTTTTCATGCCCCCACTAATTTCGGAAGGGTATCTCTTATGTGCATCAACTAGGTTAACACGTGCTAGAACTTCGTCCACTCTTTTTTTCTTTTCGGCGAGGGACCAATTGGTAAACATATTGAGTGGGAATAGTACATTTTCTTCTACCGTCATAGAATCAAATAATGCAGTTCCCTGAAACAGCATGCCAATTTGCCTCCTTAATTCTTTGCGCTCATTGTTATCCATGAGCAGCATATCTTTTCCATTAAATAGTATTTGTCCTATTTCTGGTTTAAAGAGTCCAACCATACATTTTGTAAGCACGGTTTTGCCGCTTCCACTGGTTCCAATAATTAAATTGCATTTACCAGCAATCATAGAAGCGCTGACGTCTTCAATGATTGTTCTTTCTCCAAAACTTTTGCTGATATTTTTTAATTCAATCATGGTAGGGTGGCGTTGGGCTTACAAAACTTCAATTTGATTTCTTGTAAGGTCTTCAAAGGTATCTCTTTGTCTGATCAGTTTGGCCTCGCCATTTATGATCATCACCTCGGCAGGCTTGTAGCGCGAGTTAAAGTTACTAGCCATTTCAAAGCCATAGGCGCCAGCATTTTCAAAAACCAATAAATCACCTTCGCTGATGGTTGAAATTTGTCTGTCAGAAGCAAATGTGTCAGTTTCGCAAATATTACCTACTACGTCATAGGTTATTAGGGGCCCGTTAGGGTTAGATAGATTTTTAATTTCGTGGTAAGCCTCGTATAACATAGGTCTAATGAGGTGGTTAAAACCACTGTTAACGCCAGCAAAAGTGATGCTTGGTGTTTGCTTGATGACATTCACTTCTGTAATAAAATAACCGGCCTTGCTCACCATATATTTACCCGGCTCAAACCAGAGTTCAAAACTGCACCCATAAGTATTTTGTAGTTTTTCTTGAAACTTTTGAATTTCAGTGGCAAGCTCATTAATATTGGTAGAAGGATCTCCTGCTTTATACGGTACTTTAAACCCACCGCCTAAATCCAAAAATTCCAACTTTGGAAATTTAGGCACCAAATCAAAAAACACATCTGTTACTTTCATAAACACAGACACGTCTTTAATTTCGCTTCCCGTATGAATATGTAATCCTGCAATATTTATTTGATAGGTATCAATAATGGCTAGTAATTCATTTAGCTGTTCAAGTGGCACACCAAACTTGCTTTTATCATGACCAGTAGAAATTTTTAAATTGCCACCCGCCATAATATTTGGACGCAGTCTAATACCAACTGGGTAGGTACTCCCATATTTTTTTCCAAACTTTTCTAAATTAGATAAGCTATCAATGTTTACATGGATCCCAAGTGACACAGCAGTTTCAATTTCACTAAAATGAATACCATTGCTCGTGTATAAAATATTTTTAGGTGCGTACCCTGCTTTGATGGCAAGGTGTGCTTCATTGATAGAACTGCAATCAACAGCGCAGCCCATGTTGAGCATGAGCTTTAAAATATTGATATTGGTAAGCGCTTTACTCGCATAAAAAAACTTGACTTGTTGCCCTGTAAAAGCAGCGGTTAAAGCACTATACTGCGCCTCAATGTTGGCAGCATCATACACATAAAGTGGTGTGCCAAAACTGTTGGCTGCTGCAATGAGTTGTTCGTTGGAAATTGAATGTGACATAGGTCCACGAAGATAACACTTCGGGGCATTTGTTAGGCAGGATCCTTATCTGAATTCTCGTCTTCTTCGTTAGAATCTTCGTCGCCCTCTTCAAAGTTATCAGACTCGCTAAAATTGCCATCATCTTCTGTGTCAAAAGCCTCGTCTTCTAGCGCAGCCAAATCATCAATGGGGTCTTCGTTAGAAGGGGTTTCAGTTTCAATAATAGCGCTTTCTTCTTCAGGCCCTGTGGCATTAGCTACGTTTTGATCTGTAAAGTCGTCCGGATTTACAATGGTGCCTTCAATAAGTTGCTCGGCTAGCACCTCTCTAATTTTAGGAAGGTCTTCAGGGCTATTGATACCAAAATAATCCATGAATGATTTAGATGTAACATATAAAAGTGGTTTACCCGGCATGTTTTCACTGCGGCCACTTATTAAAATGAGTTCTTTTTCTAATAATTTTTGAATGCTATAATCAGTATTAACACCTCTAATAGATTCTATTTCACCTTTGGTGATTGGTTGCTTGTATGCAATAATCGCAAGGGTTTCTAGCGCAGCGTTAGAAAGACGCTTTAAAAATTTGTCGCCGTTAAGTTGTGCAATGGTTTGGTGGTAATCTTTTTTAGTTAAAAACTGCCAGCCACCGCCACTCTCTCTCACTTCAAATGGATAAAATTCTGAATCATACTTTTCTTTAATTCCATTTACAGCAGCATCCACTTGATCGGTACTAATGCGCTCTTCTAAAAAGCCAAAAGTATTGTTGATTAACTCAACAATATCAGGTGATGTAAGTGGTTTTTCACTTGCAAAAATGAGAACTTCTATATGTGGTATGATTTCACTAATCTCCATAAACTAATATTAAGAATTATCCTTGAAGTGCAGCTGCGCCACTTACAATTTCTGTAAGTTCTGTGGTGATGGCTGCCTGACGCGCCCTGTTGTAGCTAATTTTAAGCGACTTCAAGAGTTCGTTGGCGTTTTCGCTCGCTTTGTCCATTGCGGTCATGCGCGCGCCATGCTCACTTGCATTACAATCAAGCACTGCTTTGAATAATTGTGTGTTTAATATTTTTGGCATGAGCTCTGCTATCAATGCTTCTTTTGCTGGCTCAAAAATAAAGTCCGATTTTTTTGCAGCACCTGTGCCTTTTACTTTTGGAATCGGTAAAAAAGCTTCTGCTTTATATTCCTGTGAAGCTGCGTTTTTAAATTCAGAATAAATAACTTCTACCGCATCAAAAGTTTTATCTTCAAATGCTTTCATCGCAGCAGCAGCAGCAGCTTGTACATTTTCGAAACTGAGTTGTAAAAAGATATCTTTAAAAGTAGCATCAGTGGTGTAACCTGCTTTCGTTAAACTCTCGTAACCTTTTTTACCAATGTTCCAAATGGTAACATTGCCTTTGTTAAATTGGCTGCTATATTTTTCGGCGATTGTACTTTTTGCAAGCTTGATAAGGTTGGCATTGTAACCACCACATAAACCTCTATCAGAAGTGATAACGATTAATAAAACGTTTTCTACCGTTCTGGTTTCTGCTAGTTTAATAGATAAATCACCTTCTGAAGCGCTAACAATATTGCTCAGCATTTCTTGTAGCTTTTGAGCGTAAGGGCGCATTTGGGTAATGGCGTCTTGGGCACGGCGTAATTTAGCCGCACTCACCATTTTCATTGCCTTGGTAATTTGCTGCGTACTTTGTACACTTTTAATCCTATTTCTAACCTCTTTTAATTGACCTGCCATGGTATTAAATATTACACGTTTTCGGGGGCAAAAGTAGCAGAAAGACGCTGAAATTCCATAAAGAAGTTTTCAAGAAAGAATGAACCTTTGTTTTAGGCCTAAAAACGGTAGGCGAGTCCCATGCCAGAAGGTGTTGGTCCCAGGGTCCAAATACCAAATTTTTGACCCAATCTTTTGCCGTTTTTGCGGTGGGCCCCAAATTGTAAAAGGTCGTAAGCCAGTAAAAAAGCCCCTTGTAACATAATACTGCCGCCATATCCTTGTATTTTGGCGTTCTGATTTTTGATCCCGCTATTACGCATGAGTAGTCCAATGCCAAAGTAGCCAACGTCTAATGCACTGTTAATTAGGAGTATTTTTTGAATTTTTTGCTGTGCCTTAATCTCAGAGTCTAGGGTATTGGTTTTTAAAAGCTGTTTTTTGATCCCTAAAAAGCCCACAGCGGCAATCCCCACATTAACGGCGTTAAAATACGCGCTCATTTGATGAAAATAATGCTCTGGGCCCACGGTGTTGGTAGCTGAAATGCTCCCTTGTACCACATTTACAAGGCCCCAGGCGCCAAGGGCGGTCATATAATTACGGGTTATGTTAATTCGTTCCATGGCAACAGCCTCCGGCAGAGGTAGTAGGATGCTGTCATTTACAGCGCTTAGCGCCGAATCGGATGCGTTATTTTGGCTAAATACGGGCCCGCTAGCCAAAATAATGGCTAAAAACACCCCAATCCCAATTGTCCAACTTTTACTACCAATAATCATGTTCATAATCAGTTCTTTGTAACCCGTTTACAACCGCTCTAAAATCTTTACCTTTGGCGGCCTTGATATAGAGTGCCAAATTGACGCAAATTTAAATGCCGCACTCTTTTTGAGTAATATATTTTTTCTAAAACAGTTTATTTAACAATATGTTGAAATTTATAACCAAATTATTTGGAAGCAGTAAGAGCGAGAAAGATGTTCAAAAGATACTTCCAATAGTAGAAAAGGCCAATACTTTTTTTGCGTCTTATGCTAGTTTAACCAACGACGAGTTAAGAGGAAAGACTGCTGAGTTTAAGCAAAGAATTCAAAATCATTTGACAGCCATTGATGCCCAAATAGCAGAGAAAAAACAAACTGCTGATGCGTTAAGCGATACCGAAATTCATAAGCGTGATGCTATCTATAAAGAGGTAGACACTTTAAATAAAGAGCGCGATCAAAAAATTGAAGAAGTACTTGCGGAAATTCAACCAGAAGCTTTTGCAGTAGTTAAAGAAACAGCGCGTAGGTTTTCTACCAACGAAGAACTTGTTGCAACAGCTACACCACTAGACCGCGAGTTTAGCGTTAAAAAAGATTACATATCTATTAAAGGCGAACAAAGTGTTTATAAAAATACTTGGACGGCTGCTGGCGGAAAAGTTACCTGGAATATGGTGCACTATGATGTACAGTTAATTGGAGGTAGTGTACTACACGAAGGTAAAATTGCAGAAATGTCTACCGGTGAAGGAAAGACCCTCGTATCAACACTCCCAGCCTATTTAAATGCGCTTGCAGGTGAGGGTGTGCACATTGTAACAGTGAATGATTACCTCGCAAAACGTGATAGCGAATGGAACGGTACTTTGTTTGAGTGGCTCGGACTTCGTGTAGATTGTATAGACAAGCATGATCCAAATAGTGAGTCACGTCGTAACGCTTACTTAGCAGATATTACTTATGGTACCAATAACGAATTTGGTTTTGATTATTTGCGTGATAACATGGTGCATACACCACAAGAAATGGTGCAACGCAAACACCATTTTGCCATGGTGGATGAAGTGGATTCGGTGCTAATTGATGATGCACGTACGCCACTTATTATCTCTGGCCCAGTTGGGCACAACACCAACGAGCAACAATTTTTTGAATTAAAGCCGCGCATCGAAAAATTAGTAGATGCACAAAAGCGCGCGACGAATCAATTTTTAATTGAAGCCAAAAAGAAAATTGCAGAAGGCAATGATGATCCAAAAGATGGCGGTCTTGCTTTATTTAGAGCACATAGAGGACTTCCTAAAAACAACGCGCTCATTAAATATTTAAGTGAGCCAGGTATTCGTGTGAAACTCCAAAAAGCCGAAAATTATTACCTCGCAGATCAGTCGCGTGAAATGCCTATTGCCGATGAAGAACTCTATTTCTACATCGACGAAAAAAGCAACTCAGTAGAACTTACGGACAAAGGAATTCAGCTCATTACAAAAGCTGGTGAAGACCAACAGTTTTTTGTGTTACCTGATATTAGTTTATCACTTTCTTCTATTGACAAATCAGCTGTAGCTGCCGAAGAAAAACTGCAACAAAAAGAAGCCATCATTAATGATTATTCTGTTAAGGCAGACCGTATCCATACCGTTCAACAATTACTAAAAGCGTACACATTATTTGATAAAGACATTGAGTATGTGGTGATGGATGGTTCTGTAAAAATTGTAGATGAACAAACAGGTCGTATACTAGATGGTCGTAGATATTCTGATGGTTTACACCAAGCTATTGAAGCCAAAGAAAATGTAAAAATTGAAGCGGCTACACAAACCTATGCAACCGTTACTTTACAAAACTATTTTAGAATGTACCACAAGCTTTGTGGTATGACTGGTACTGCCGAAACAGAAGCAGCGGAGCTTTGGGACATCTATAAATTAGATGTTGTTTCTGTTCCTACCAATGTAACAGCAATCAGAATTGATGAGCAGGATTTAGTATTTAAAACCAAGCGTGAAAAATTTGGTGCCGTTATTGATGAAATTGTAAAATTAAGAGAAGCGGGAAGACCGGTACTTGTTGGTACCACAAGCGTTGAGGTGAGTGAACTACTAGGCCGTATGCTTCGTCAAAAACAAATTCCACACAACGTATTAAACGCCAAGCAGCACGCACGTGAAGCACAAATTGTTACAGAAGCAGGTTTGGCAGGTGCTGTTACCATTGCTACTAACATGGCTGGTAGAGGTACCGATATTAAATTAGGTGAAGGCGTAAAAGAGTCGGGCGGTTTGGCCATTTTAGGTACCGAGCGTCATGAGTCTCGCCGTGTAGACCGTCAGTTAAGAGGTAGAGCAGGACGTCAGGGAGATCCGGGATCTTCTCAATTTTTTGTATCCTTAGAGGATGATTTAATGCGCATGTTTGGTAGTGAGCGTATTGCCAAAGTGATGGACTTTGCTGGCTATAAAGAAGGCGAAGTTATCCAGCATAGCATGATTACAAAATCTATTGAGCGTGCTCAAAAAA
>Ga0222712_10002779_pt1 | contig 19667 bp, 12 predicted proteins | sample C33_657DmetaG_FD_165043 | JGI IMG/M metagenome (GOLD analysis project Ga0222712, IMG submission 165043) | Estuarine water microbial communities from San Francisco Bay, California, United States - C33_657D | ecosystem: Environmental > Aquatic > Marine > Unclassified | place: USA: California... | reverse complement strand
ACCCTGCCCGCCCCCGCCGTTCACGGGCAGGTCACCCGGCAGCGCGACGTGGTAGGCCATGACCATCCAGCAGAGCATCGCCGGGTAGATCAGCACGATGAAACCAAAGGAACCGAACATCCCGAGCAGGATGCCCGCGGTGACCCCGATGGCCTTGGCCGAGACCAGGAGGAAGTCGGGGATGAGCACGAAGAGGATCGCGGCGACGTAGCCGATCGAGGTCGTGCCAGAATAGAAGCCATGGGACTTCGCGAGGTCCATCCCGCAGGCCGCGCAGGCCTTGTTGAGGCGGAACCACGAGGCGAGGAGGCCACGCTTACCGCAGTTCGGACAGTGGCACAGGACACCACGGCGGATGACTTGGGCGCGGGAAACGGTCAACTCGGGCTCGGTGGGCATGAAAGGGAGAGGGATGAATCGAGGGTAGAATCGAGGATAGCGTCGATGGTAGAGTCGAGGGATACAAGGGAGAGTACAGAGTGCGGAGTACGGAGTACAGGGGATGGTGGGAGAGTCGAGGATGGAGGGTCGGCGCGAGGGTTGGAGGGGTGCGCCCGGGTTTTTCGTTTCGACTGGGGCGAGGCGTTCGCCAACCTCGGCCTTATGGACACCCCTGCCCCCAAGTCCGAGCGTCTGCTTTCGCTCGATGCCCTGCGCGGCTTCGACCTGCTCTGGATCCTCGGCGGCGAAGGCATCGTGCATGCGCTGCTCGCGCTCACCGGCTGGGCCTGGGTCGCAGCGGTCTCCAGCCAACTCAAGCACGTCGCGTGGCACGGCTTCCAGGCCTACGACCTCATCTTCCCCTTGTTCCTTTTCCTCGCCGGGGTCTCCACGCCGTTCTCGCTGCGGCATCGGCTGGGAGCCGCCGACCGTAAGGCGACCGTCGCGAAGATCGTGCGCCGCGGGCTGCTCCTCGTCCTGCTCGGCGTCATCTACAACAACGGGCTCCAGTGGAAAGGCGTCGACCAGATGCGGTTCTGCAGCGTGCTCGGGCGCATCGGTCTCGCCGGCATGTTCGCCCAGCTCATCTTCGTGTATAACGCGCATCGCCTCCGCCGGCTCTGGTGGTGGCTGGGCGGCCTGTTGGTCGGTTACTACGTCGTCATGACGACGGCCGCGGCGCCGGGCTTCGCCCCGGGCGACCTCTCGGTCGAGGGCAACTTCGCGAGCCACGTCGACCGTCTGCTCGTGCCCGGCAAACTGCACCGGACCATCCACGACCCCGAAGGTCTCTTCTCGACCATCCCGGCGATCGCGACCGCCCTGCTTGGCATCTTCGCCGGGCTCTGGCTCCAGAAGCCGAACGAGGAGGTCGCCCCGTGGCGCAAGGCCCGGCGTCTCGCGCTCGGCGGCCTGCTCTGCCTCGCCATCGGGGGGCTATGGGACTACGCCTTCCCCATCAACAAGAACCTCTGGACCAGCTCGTTCGTGCTCTGGGCCGGTGGCTGGAGTTTCCTGCTGCTCGCGGCTTTCTACGCGCTGGTGGACGTCCTCGGCTGGCGTCGCTTCGGCTTCGCCTTCGCGGTCATTGGCATGAACTCGGTGCTCATCTACCTCGCAGGCAAGTTCATCAGCTTCGGCTTCACCTCGAACGCGTTGTTCGGCGGTCTGGCGAAGGCGCTGCCTGCGGGCCAGGAGCTCGTCCTCGCCGTCGGCTTCGTCGCCGTCGAATGGCTCTTCCTCTGGTTCCTCCAGAAGCACAAGGTGTTCCTGAAGGTCTGAGCGCCTACCGCGGCGATAGGAGGCACGAGGGAGCGCGCCCCTGCGCCCTTTTCGATCACCTACCCGCCGCCAGCGGCCGCTAGGGCAGCACGCGGTGCTACCCCTGCCAGGGGCACATCCTTCGACTCAGCCCTCTGTACTCGACTCAGCCCTCGATTCAGCACTCTAACCTACACCCCAATCCCCTGCCTCATCGACTCAGCCCTCTGCACTCGACCCAGCACTCGACTCAGCACTCTAACCCTCCCCTCCCCTTCTCCGCCATGCGTCTCCCTGAGCTTCCTTGCCTGATCCTCGCCGCCGCCTGCCTGTCAGCGGCCACCCCGGCGATCGCCGCCGAACCGGTCACGACCTTCAACACGACGGCCCCGACCGATGACCTGAAGGGCAACCTGCCGGCGCAGGTGTTCTTCGCGCAGAGCCAGGTCATCCCGGCGCGCCCGCGCGAGGGCGACCGCCAGCCCCATCTGATCGGCTCCCGCAAGACGCTCCTGATGGTGCGCCTGGTCGCGCCGAACGGCGCGGGCCCGCTGATGGTCACGGCGAAAGGCAAGGACGGCAAGGAATGGGGCACCTTGACGATGAACCCGCCGAACCTGCTGCCGAAGACGGCCTACCATCTCGACGGCGTACCGGAGAAGGGCCTGGATTTCGCGCCGGTCGACAAGACCGTCTCCACGGTCAAGGGCGCGGCCGAGATCGGCAAGCTTTCCGACCCCTCGGGCGCCGCGCTGCGCGAACGCCTGCGCACGGCCGCCCTGGTCGAGATCCGGACCGCCGACGGGCAATGGACGCGCGACATCCACCTGCCCGCGGGCGAAGGACTCGACGGCAAGGTCGTGCGCGTGGTCGCCGGCGCCGGCTACGGCTCAACGATCCACTACGGCGAGCGCACCGTCGGCATCGGGCGCGGTCAGACGCAGATTTTCCAATACGCCGGGGGCCGCTGGTTCCGCGACGGCGAGCTGGAGAACAACGCGCTGGCCTACGCCCGGGACGCCTGGAGCGCGGTCCTGCCCGCGGAATGGGTGCAGCCCGGCCTGAGCCTGCGCTTCCGGCGCGGCGCCGCCGTCGGCGAACTCGGCGCGGTGGAGGTCGGCGCCCCGACGCAGCTGCTCATCCATACGATCGACCTGGGCTTCCTGACCCCGCCGCGCGACGCGTTCGCCTTCGCCAAGGATCCCACGGCGCATCGCGAGTATTTCCAGACGGTGCCCGTCTCGCGCCTCATCATCAGCCAATACGCCCCGCTGCACCTGACGGAGGTGATGCTGCCCGACGGCCAGCTGCTGAAGGACGCCGATCCGAGCAAGGGGGGCTGGCACCAGGGGACCATGCGCCAGCATATCGGCAAGGAACTCATCTCGCACGGCATCGATAACGCCAACTACGGCCTGCACACCACGGCGGGCCGCGGGGAAAGTAGCCACCCCTACGTCGCCGCCCAGCTCGCGGCGCACAACAGCCGCGGCGTCTACGCCAACGGCGTCCAGGTCCACGGCGGCTCCGGCGGCAACGGCATGGTCACGCTCGACAACTCGCTCGGCAACGAGTTCAGCCACGAGGTCGGCCATAACTACGGGCTCGGCCATTACGTCGACGGCTTCAAGGGCTCGGTCCACCGCAGCGCCGACGAGATCAACTCGACCTGGGGCTGGGACGCCGACAAGAACCGCTTCATCCCGAACTTCGGCCCGACCCGCACCGGCAAAGGCACGACGCTGCAGGAGCGCACGCAGGAGCCCTTCGATGGCCGGCCGTTCGGCCTCGACGCCATGGCCGGCGGCAGCCCGTTCTCGGCCTTCAACCGCTTCACCCTCTACACGCCCAACACGGCGGCGATCATCCAGAAGTTCCTCGAGGGCAAGGCGGTCTTCGACGCGGCCTCGCCGACGGGCTTCAGCAAGTGGAATCCGACCGCCGCGCGCATGGAGCCCTACCAGCACCGCCTCAAAGGCGCCGCCGAAGGCTCGGCGCCGCGCAAGCCGCAGACGTTCGGCGTGCCCGTGGTGACGCTCGTGGGCTACTACGACCCGACCGCCGCGCTGCACACCTACGCCTACCCCGCCCTGCACGGCGCCCTCGGCTTCTGCTACCCCGACGACTCCGTGAGCATCAAGCGCGACGACTGCCAGCTCGTGGTCGAGACCAAGACCGGCACGCTGCGCTTCCGCCTCGAAGGCAAGCGCCTCGATCCCGCGGCCATGAACAAGTACCACGTCAACGTGCCCGCCTCCAGCCAGCCCCGCAGCGTCGCCGTGGTCTGCGGCGGCAAGGTCCTCGACCAGCGCCCGATCGCCCCGGTCACCGACAAGCTGACCTTCACCGTCAACGGGGCGAAGTGAGGGAAGGAGAGAGGAGTGCTGAATCGAGTACAGAGGGCTGAGTCGAGTGCTGAATCGATGGAATGTAATGGGTAGGGGCAGCACCGCGTGCTGCCATCGCTGCATCTTCGCGGGTAAAATACCGAAGGGGGATTGGCGCAGGTTAGAGTGGTAAGTCTCGGAGGTCCGGACTCCCGCCAGGCGCCATCGACCTATCCAGGGTAATATGTCGATTTTGGTCTCCTAAATCGACATATCGGCTTTGACAGGTCGACAGGGCTGGGATGGTATGGGGCATGGCCAAGAAACCCGCCAGAGGCTGGAAGCCGGAGGAGCCGTATAACGAGCTACCTGACTTGCCGCCTGCGGCCTTCCTCGAAACCCCCGCGGTGCTCAAGGCGGCCTTGGCGGCCCGGGCGGCCGTGGCCGAGCTGGACCGGCTGGCGGCCAAGCTGCCCAATCCTGGCATCCTAGTTCGGACCCTGCCCCTGATGGAGGCTCGCTGTTCCTCGGAGATCGAGAACATCGTGACGACCGACGACGCGCTCTTCCGCAGCGCGGACCTGCCTGACGAGGCGGCCCCGCCCGAGGTGCGGGAAGCCAGCCGCCACGCCGAGGCCCTGCTGGAGGGGTTCCATGGGCTGGCCAAGCTCCCGGTCTGCTCCCGCCTGGCCCAGCAGGTCTGTTCACGGATCAAGGGCCACCCCATGGCCATCCGGCGGATGCCGGGCACGATCCTGGCCAGCCGCAGCCGGGTGATGTACACCCCGCCCGTCGGCGAGGCGGTCATCCGCCGCCTGCTGGCCAACTGGGAGGTCTACCTGCACGCGCCCGCGGGCGCCGACCCGCTCATCCGCATGGCGGTTTCGCATTATCAGTTCGAGGCCATCCATCCCTTCACGGACGGCAACGGCCGTACCGGACGCATCCTCAACAGCCTCTACCTCGTCGAGGCCGGCCTGCTCGAGCAGCCCATCCTCTACCTCAGCCGCTACATCCTGGCCAACCGGGCCGAGTACTACCGCCGCCTCAACGCCGTGACCAGCGACGAGGCTTGGGAGCCGTGGGTCCTTTACATGCTTACCGGCGTCGCCGAGGTCGCCGCTTGGACCGCCGCCAAGGTCCGCGAGATCCACGCCCTCGTCGACGCCACCCGAGCCCTTATCGTCCGGAAGCGCCCCGCCCTGCCGGTCGACGTCCTCATGCGCCACATCTTCGAGCAACCCTACTGCCGCATCCGTCACCTGGTCGACGCCGGCGTCGCGAAGCGCGAGACCGCCTCCCGCTACCTCGTCGAGCTCGCCGAGGCCGGCGTCCTCACCGAGATCAAAGAGGGCCGCGACAAGCTCTTCCTCAACCGCCGACTCCTCGCACTGCTCACCGGACCCGGAGAGTAAGCACTACATCCGCCCTTTCAGACGTGGCGGGCGTCCCCATGGGGGTACGTGCACAGCAGGGATACCGACGCACCTGGACCAGCAAACCGTGACTAACCCAACTCACTGCGTAGCCCACACTTCACCAATATTGGCTTTATGTTTTCGTCTGTCAGTTCCACTTCCGTCAGAATACGGATAGCTTCATCCGCATTTTTCCCTCTGATAGCACGTTCAAACTCATCCATCAATCCACTCACCCAGAGTCGTTCGTTCACCGTCATGCCTGCATATTTGTTGTCCATATCTTTGAAACTACGGGTGGAGAATTGAGAAGTCGTTGGGTAATTCCGCTTTTATTCCAGCGGCATTCATTCTGGGGGTGTCTAAGCACCTTGGTTAAACAGCTATTAGCGTCAACAAGTGAGCGCGACGGTCGACGAGGTTTTGGCGGACGTTGCTACACGCGAGAACGCGAGGACGTTACCTCACGTTGAGGCGTTGGAGTTACGAGCGTGCGTCACTCAAACACCAAAGAAGAGTCGGCAAGGATGTCCTTGCCGTGTTGCTTTAACATTCGGGAAAAATCTTCGAGAGTGATGGGGATTCTTTCCTCCAACGACATTCCCGATACCTTCGTGAACAGACTGGCTCTGACGCCTTTTCGCGTAAGCATCTCGAACAAGGATTCCCTAACCAGTTTACCAGCTTCGTCACGGCCGTAATGCTCCGTCACTTTCCCGTTGCTCACACGAGCCACTTTGCAATCAACATCTTGAGCGCGCACATCGAGCAAAAGTTGGATGGCCAGATTTTGCCCTTTGAATGTCAGGACTGCTAACAAAGCATGCTCGTCTACAGCCATTTTTGGGGGAGCAAAGCCACAATCAGAGGGCAAAAATGCAAATAGCTTTTCAGCCTGGTCTCGGAAGATTTCTAGCAACGCGGTATTCATACCCATGGATCAAAGCCTGTGGGATAATTCCGTTTTTGGTCCAGCGGCATGCATTTCAGGGGGTGGCTAGGTGTTATGGTTAAGCTGCTATTAGCGTCAACAGGCGAGCTCGGCGGTCGACGGATGGATCAGTCACGGCTTGTTGGTCCGGCGGAACGCAATCACTGAGCCACCATCGTCCGGAAGCGCCTCGCCCTGCTCACCGGGACCGGAGAGTAAGCACTACATCCGCCCTTTCAGACGCGGCGGGCGTCCCCATGGGGGGACGCGCGCCGCAGAGCTACCGACGCACCTGGACCAGCAAGCCGTGACTACCCCAACTATGATCGGGTCACGCTAAGTGGGGCCAGTTGAAATGTTACTCGGGGGGTGCCCAACTGAACTGACCCCAAAACTTTGACCTCGGATAACTAGACAACCTCAAGTCGCCCGATTCTCACGTCGTCTCTCAAACACGTAAACCGAACCCTTCTCATGGATGCGTCTGGAAATCGCTTCAGCATCCTGCTTCTTAGCTATCCCGGACAGGGCATCCGTCATGCTGTACTGGCTGGTTGGGATGGTTACCCTACCCCGATCGATGCGCCGCTTGATCAGTGCGGTTAGCACACTCCGGCGTCCTGCATTGCCGTCCCAGCGCCCGGGCCACGACGACCAGGCATCGCAAAAGCATCACCTCAATGAATCAACCGCGCCAAGAACATACGCGTACGTTCACTCAAAGCTAATGCGATTTCTTTAGCCTCGGGTATCTCCTTCGAAACACCATCGATGGCCTTGGCAGTCGCTGAAGCCAGTTCAGCGACACGCGTTCGGACGATGGGCTTAGTCAGGCCGACATCCCCAGCGAACTTAGCAAAGTGAACCTGGTTTAGTTTCTGGGAGTCGGATTCGCCTCCCAGTTTCATCGCCATGGCCTTCGAAAGGTTCTCGTACTGCGCCGTGCTGATCAGGTCATACAGAGGTGCTAAGCTAACCGTGCGCCCACCCGTGGCATCCCGGCCATAAAGCAGGGAGAAGTTCTTCCCATGGGCGTCGTCGTTGCCGATCAGGCAATTGAAGATGACCGCGTCCAACATGGCCTGCAGGTCCCGCACCGGGGAAGATGAGGCCTCCCTCAACAAGCCGAAGCAATCCTTCAACGACGGGCCGCCTTCGGCCTGATACTTGTTGTCGGGCGATACATTCAACGCCTGGCAGAAATCCTCCTGATGCTCGCGACGCAGGCCCGCTGGACCAACGCTGCGGTCGTAACGCTCGACGCACAGGTAGTCGACCACCCCTACCCTGCCGACCTCCACCCGGGCGACGTTCAAGCCGACGGCTTTGGCTAACCTCATGCAGAATGCCTCGTTCTGGACGACGCCAGGATACTCCTTGATGGCCGGCTTCAGGATGTGCGAGCTGGGCGAACCATCCAACGGGAGGTAGACCTTCCCTTCGATGATGCGGACGGCCAGCTTATCTTGGACGCCAGCCAAGGAAAGACGGACCCCCGCCTCGCCCGCCATCAAAGGACGCCCCGGCAGGCCCAACAGCAACTTCTCGAGTTCGGCGTCTCTGACCAGACGGTACTCACCCTTCTCGGGAGGAAGCGACCTGCCGGACTCGGTGAAAGTGATGGCACCCGCGCAGTCTCCGCCTATGCGCTCAAGCAGCGCGTAGTCATTATTGGCGCTCACCCCGAGGTTACGGGCGACCAAGTTCCGCTTACCGCTCTCCGGCAGCACCCCGGCAAAGAACGCCCCGCATTCGTTACGGCTAAACACCCCAGAGCGAAGGGGCATCGAATGAGAAAGCGGAACCGCGTCAGGCGCAGCCAACCACCCGGCGTCGTAACCGAAAGTCGTCAGCCCATGCTCGTCCTGGGTTAGCCGACCGGCCAACCTCCTACCCAGGTAGACGTCCAGAACGCCTTTCATCGGACGGTACGGCCCGGGGACTTGCCCTTCGAAGGAGTTTGGGCCGCAGCCTTGATCGAAGGCGGAGGAGCGAAGTCGAGCCTGACGCCCAAGGTGTTCAAGACGGTCAATGCCTTGCCGATCTGGCAGGTAGGCTTACCCTTCTCCAGATCGATGATGAAACGCAGCCCGGTGCCGGAAGTCAGGGCCAAGGATTTCTGGGTGACGCCTAGGTTCTTCCTCGCAGTGTGCACGATTTGCCCGATGTCATGTGGAGCGTACTTCATAATCAGTAAAATCAACGGTGCGTATTACCGAGCGGGAACAATACACCCCAAAGTCCCTTAATTGCAAAGATTTATTACCGCTCGGTAATCTTTAACCTATTTTTAGCACTTTCCCTTGAAATATTACCGAACGGGAATACCGCAAGAAATCCCCCACCCGTTTGAGGGGGCTTTCCGCGTTAAAGTGGCGAAGAGGATGGGATTGGCTGCGCTCCGCTCCGGGCTTCGCCCGATGCCTACGGCATCGCCTGTTCGCCTGACGGCTCACCGATCGGGTTCTCATCCCATCCGGCGAAAGCATCGCCCCCTTGCCAACTTGCCCACATGCCAGCCGGCCAGCTGGACACCAAAGTGGCGAAGAGGATGGGGTTCTAACCAACGCTCCAGGCCTGTGCGGATCCGACCGGTTGGTTCCATGATGGGGACGGCGCCTGCGCTGCTCACCGACACCTGAGCGGCTAGGTCAGCACGCGGTGCTGCCCCTACCAGAGGCATGGAACTCAAAGGAGAACCGGAATCTGGAAGGGAAATAGACGAGGTGCACTCACCCTCGACCAATCATCAATTCTACCCTCGATTCACCCATCGACGCTATCATCGACCCATCCATCGATTCCGCACTCCGTACTCGATCCAGCACTCGATTCAGCACTCAGCGCTCTGTACTCTGTACTCCGTACTCTGTACTCTGTACTCCGTACTCCGTACTCCGCGCCTCCGCTTACATCCTCTCCAGCGGCTCGATACCTAGGAGCCGCAGGCCGGTCTCCATGATGGCGGCGGTGCGGGCGCAGAGCATCAGCCGGCGGGCCTTCACGGCGGGGTCGTCGACGAGCACGCTGTCGGCGGCGTAGAAGGCGCCGTAGGCGGAGGCGAGTTCGTGCAGGTAGGTGCAGAGGTGGTGCGGGCGCAGTTCCTCGAGGGCCTGGTCCAGCGCGGCGGTGAAGGCCAGCAGCTTGCGGGCGAGGGCGATCTCGGTCGGGGTCTCCGGATCCGACGCGCCCTCCTCGCCCTGGCCGACGGCGAGGCCGGTCTTGCGGAAGATGGAGCGGACGCGCACGACGGCATACAGCAGGTACGGGGCGGTATTGCCTTCGAAGGCCAGGAGCTTCTCCCACGAGAACGTGTAGTCCATCGTGCGGTTGGAGGAGAGGTCGGCGTAACGCAGCGCGGCGACGCCGATGGTCTTGGCGATGAGCCGGCGCTCGGCCTCGGGTAACTCGGGGCTCTTGGCCGTGACCGCGTCGAAGGCGCGGGCGGTGGCTTCGTCGATCAGCTCCTGGAGGCGCACCGGGTCGCCGGACTTCGTCTTGATGGCCTTGCCGTCGGAGCCGAGGATGGTACCGAACCAGACGTGGCGGAGGCGGGGGAGCTTGCGGCCGGAGGCCTTGAACCACTTGTCGCCCGTCAGGAAGAGCTGGTGGAAATGGTCCTGCTGGCGGCCGTCGGTGACGTACACCACTTCATCGGCCCGGAAATGCTCGGCGCGGTAAAGGAGCGTCGCGAGGTCGGTCGAGGCGTAGTTGGAGGAGCCGTCCTTCTTGCGGATGATGAAGGGCAGCTTGGTCTCGGCGTGGCGGGAGAAGCGGGCCTCCTCGTCATGCCAGGCGACGAGCGCGCCTTCGCTCTCCTCGGCCAATCCGTGCTTGGCCAGCTCGGCGTAGACCTGGTCGACCTTGTCGCGGTAGAAGGACTCGCCGAGGATGACGTCGGTCTTGAGGCCGAACTGATCGTAGATGCGCTGGCAGGCCGCGTTGGAAACCTCGACGATCTCCTTCCACAGGGCGAGGCTGGCGGCGTCGCCGGACTGCAGTTTGGCCAGCTCGGCGCGGGCGGCGTCCATCAGGGCCGGGTCGGCCTTGGTCGCGACGCTGCCTTCCTTGTACAGCCGCTCGAGATCCTCGAGGGCCGTCGGGCTCTTCGCGTCGAGCTGGAAGCCAGCGCGCTTGATCGCGAGGATGAGGATGCCGAAGTTGGTGCCCCAATCGCCGATGTGGTTGTCGCGGACGAGATCAGCCCCGCAGAACTCGATGAGCCGCGCGACGGCCTCGCCGATGACGATCGGGCGGAGATGCCCGACGTGCATCTGCTTGGCGGTGTTGGGGGACGGGTAGTCGATGACGACCTTGCGTCCGCCCATCAGGCGGGCCGCGCCGGCGCGCCACTTGGATTCGTCGCGGTACTCGCGCAGCCAGCCGCCGAGGGCGACCGGCGTGAGCTTGAAATTCAGGAAGCCCGGGCCGGCCACCTCGACCTGCACCAGCGCGGGGTCGAGCCCGCCCTGCGCCTGCAGCGCCTCGAGCAAGGCCGTCGCGAGGGCGCGCGGGTTCGCCTTGGCCTTCTTCGCCGCGGCGAGCACGCCGTTGGCCTGGAAGTCCGCATGGCGGGGATCCGACGGCTTGAGCTCGGGGTTGAAGTCGCCCTCGAGGCCGGGGACGGACGCGGCGGCCTTGCGCAGCAAGGCATCGATTTCGCGGGCAGGATTGAACCAGACGGACATGCCTCAAGCCGTAAGCCCCTACGCCCCCTCGGCAAGCGAAGAAGGCCTGGCAAAGCGGAGGGCTAGGGCTAGGGCTGGGGCTCGAAGTAGCAAGGTCGGCAGCGACAAGAGACCATGCAGGGCCTGTAAGCGAACAGAGGGTGAACCCCTGCGGTCGCGCTCACTTGGCATCAACTAGCCCCAGCCCAAGCCCTGGCCCTGGCCCTTAAAAGACTACTTCAGCGTCTTCAGGTAAGCGAAGAGGTCCGTGACCTGGTCGTCCGTGAAGCCATCCAGCAGGCCTTCGGGCATCAGCGAGCGGCGCAGGTATTGGGCGGAGGCCACCTCGGCCTTGGGCACGCGGCGATCTGCGCCACCGGGCTGACGGAGCACGTAGGCCGTCGCATCCTCGGAGACATAGAACGCCTCGATGACCTCCCCGGCCTTCAGTTTGACCTGGAAGATGCGGTAAGCGGCTTCGATCGCGGCGTTGGGATCGATGATGTTGCGGAGCACGGCCTCGGTGCCCATCGCGCCGGCGCCGGAAAGGTTCGGCCCGATGAGCCCGCCTTGACCATTGATCATGTGGCAGGACTGGCAGAGCGCCACGACGACCTTGCCCTTGGCGGGGTCGCCGGCCTTCGCCGCCAGCGCGGTGTATCGGGCGGTCTTCTTCTCCAGGGCCGCGAACTGCTCTCCGTTGAGGAGCGGCGGCGCGTCGGTGGTGCGCACGATCTTGGCGCCCTTGCCGAGCTTGCCCCAGGCGGCGTCGCCGCTGGCCGAAGCGAAGACCAGCGCCGCCGGGAGCGTCTCGCCGGCGAAGGTGCGGGTCATGTTCGCGCGGATCTCGGCCGGCTTACGCTCGACGTTCCAGATCCGGTATTCGGCGAAGGCGCCTTGCGTGCCGCCCTTGGGCGTGGACCAGCCGATCGTCAGACCCGGCAGGTCATGGGGCTGCGCCGACTTCGAGGTGCCGGTCGGCTCGCCGTCCTGATAGGTGCGCAGGACACCCGCCGCGTCCCGCGTGAGGGCCACGTGCGTCCAGATACCGGCCGAGGTCGGCTTGGACGAGACAACGGCATCGTTGATCTTCGAACCCAGGTAGGCCCGGAAGACGCCGCCGGAGAAGTTGAGGTCCAGCATGCCCGGCGCGCCGAGGATGCTGTCGTTGTTGTCGAGTTTGCCATCTAGGCGCACCCACGTCTCCACGGTGAAGGCACCCTTGAGCATGATCCCGGACTTGGCGACGGCGTCATTGGAACCGTCCAGGGCCAGCACGCTGCGGAAAACCCCGCCGAGCTGGGCCGACACGGCCGCAAGTTCCGGGCTATCCCCCAGCGCGATCGAGAGCTTCTCGGCGACCGGGATCTCGATATCGGCCACGGCGACGGACTTGTCGGCGAGACCCGCGGCGATGGCCTTCGCACCCGCCTTGGTGCCGCTGATGCCATCCAGCACGACCTTGCGGTCGTTGACGGACAGTTTGGAGTAGAAGCCCATCGCGAGCGAGGCGGCCTGCGGCGCGCGGGAGGCGACCAAGGCGCGCAGGGCGAGGTTCGAGATGTCCGCCGGCGCGACCCCGACGAGCGCGGCGATGGCTTCGGGCTTGGTGGTGCGGAGCTGCTGCAGCCCGACCAGGGCGTCGCGACGGGAGTCTTCGCGCGCGACCAAGGCCAGCAGGTCATCCTCGAGCGCAAGGAGCTGGAAACCGCCGATCAGCTGGACGGCGAGGGCGCGCTCAGCCGGGCCTTGAGCGAGCAAGGCTTTGGCGGCCTCGGCCACGACGGGGCCGACCTTGGCGGGATCGAGGTCGGTGCGGGTGACGAGCAGGAGCTCGACGACACGATTACGGACGGCGGGGTCGCCCAGCAGCTTGCGCAGCACGGCGATGCTGGCCGGCTGGTCGAGCGTCTTGGCGACAGCGAAGAGTTCGTCGGGGCCGGGGGCGCGGTCCAGCTGGCCGACGAGTTCGGCGATGATCGGCGCACCGACCTTGGGGTCGAGCGCAAGGGTGGCGAACATCCGGCCTTCGGCCGGCAAGGACTTCGCCTCCGGCGCGGCGAGGAAGGCGGCGACGGCGGCAGGCTGGCGCTCGAGATACATGCGGACGAGGAAGCGCTCGAATTCGCGGTAGTAGGCTTCGCCGACCTTGATCGGCTTGCCGTTGCGACTCGGGGCGAGCGGCTCGGCCAAGGAAGGCTGACCGAAAGCGAGGAGCGCCGGCAGGACTCCCGGGGCGGTGATGGCTTCGCCCAAGGTCTTGATCGCGGCCTGACGCACCTCGGCGTCGGGGTCGGCGCGGAGGCCGGCCAGCAAGGCGAGCTGGGCGGCGTCCGGCGAGGCGGCGTAGCGCAGCACGCTGACCGCCTCGCGGCGCACGTTGCGGTTGGGAGACTTCAGGAGACCGGCGACGAGGTCGACCGGGTGCTGCTTCTGCCAACCGAGGACCCAGAGCGCCTGGATCCGGCGGGCTGCGTCGGCCGAGTCGTCCTGGGCGAGGGCGCGCAGGGCGGCGGTCGTCGCCGCCTCGGGCGCGCGGTCGGCCAAGGTCTGCCACGCGAGGTGGGCGTCGCCGACGATCCGGGCGCCGAGGCGGGCGATGAGGTCCGCCGAAGAGAGCTTGGTGTAGTCCGGGATGGCCGGGGCGACGTAGCCCTTCGGCTTGATGCGCCAGATGCGACCCGACTGCTTGTCGCGGTCGGGGTGGTTGCGGGCGACCTCGTTGTGGCTGATGATCTTGTTGTACCAATCGATGACGTAGAGGCAGCCATCGGGGCCCATCGTCATCGCGATCGGGCGGAAGAACGGGTCGTCGCAGGTGACGAGATCCGCGAGTTTTTCGAGCGAGTAGCCGGCGCCATCGCGCTTCATCTGGATCGCGTTGACCTTGGAGGTGATCGGGTTCGCCACGTACATCACGTCGGCGTAGCCCTTGGGCCAGACGCCGGGATCGCTCAGGGCGAGGCCGCTCAGGCCGGTGCCGCCCAGCTTGAACTGCGGCGCCTGCACCGGGAAGGGCGGCTGGTAGGACTTCGCGAGGCGATCGGCGCAGCCGGGGTACCAGGCGTACTCGTGGAACGGCATCACCGGGTAGCCGTAATCGTTGGCCTCCTGGATGAAGGCCTCGCCCTGGCCCGTCAGGACCAAACCCCAGATGTTGCACGGCCCGGTGCTGGTGGGCTCGAAGAAACTGCCATCCGGACGGAAGCGCGCCATGCGCGTGCTCGGGAAATCGACGGTCTCACCCTTGGTCGTAGTGACCTTGCCGGAATTGAAGGCGCCTTGGGCCAGCCAGAACCAACCGCCCGGGGCGCGCGTGAACTGGTGCGGGAACAGGTGCGAATCCTGGACGCCGAAGCCGGTCAGGAGCACCTCGCGCTTGTCGGCCTGGCCGTCGCCATCGGTGTCGCGCAGGAAGACGATATCGTGACCATGCTGGACGATCGCGCCGTCCCGGTAAGGCAGCACGCCCTCGGGGATCGCGAGCCCGTCGGCGAAGACGCGGGGCTCCTGCACGCCGCCGGCGAACGGGCGGTCGAAGACGATCACCTTGTCGCGCGCCTTTGACTTATAGAGCGCCTCGGCCGCGGCCGGGTTCTCGTTGGCGTCGACGGGGTATTCCAGCGCGGTGCTGGACCACGCGCGGCCCTGCTGGTCGAAGACGAGCAGGATGAACTTGCCGAAGCCGGGCGATTCCTGGGCGAAGAGCTCGATCTCGAACCCCTCGGGCAGGTGGAAGAGCTTCCGCTGCTCCTCGGCGGTACGGCGCACGCCCTGCACGGCGTTGTACCCGATATCCTTCTTCTTCGGGGCGTCGGCCTTCGCGGGGGCGGCGGCCTTGACCTTCGCCCAGGTCATCTCAGCGGGGGTCGCGGGGAGCTCCTCGATCTCGATGTCCTTGGCCTGGATGACGGCTTTGCCGCCGGAATGGATCTGGAGGCCGATCCGGCCATCCGTCGCGATGTTGGCGTCAGCCTCGGTGTAATCCAGCGCCGGCACGCCGTTGATCCAGGTGCGGAGGTGGCGGCCCTCGGCGCGGATGCGGTACTCGTTCCAGTCGCCTTCCTTGATCGCGGCCTGGACGGCCTTGGGGTCGGTCGAGTCGGCGATGACCTTGTTGCGGCGGCTCTCGTCGTAGAGCTTGCCGTACCAACCCGGCCCGAAGTCCACCTGGTAACCCGACATCTCGGTGTTGTTGGGGACGCGCACGCTGCGGATCTGGACCCCGCTGTTCACGAAACCGGTGCCGGTCAGGCGGAGCTTCACGCGCAGTTCGAAGTTCTGGTAGCTCTTGTTCGTCGCGAGGAAGAAGTTGCGCGGCACGTTCTGCGTGGTCGAACCACCGCGGATCTCGCCGGCCTCGACGCGCCACCAGGCCGGGTCGCCTTCCCAGCCGTCGAGCGTCTTGCCGTCGAACAAGGAGACTGGGGCGGCGGACGCGACCAAGGAGAGGCCGAGGAACAGGGCGGAGAGGAGGCGGGGGCGCATGGCAGGGGTCCCCCCACCCTAGCCGGCCGGCCGGGGCGGACAACCCTGCATGTCACCCTGAAACGCAAGTCTTCTACCGCAAAAAGCACATGGGGCGCGGGGGGAGCAGCGGACGCTTGCGTCCCGGGCCCGGAAGCCAAGGTTAGCCCCATGTCCTCGCACCATCGCCTGCTCCGCGACTGTCCTGTCACCGTCATCCCCGCCGGGGATGCGGCGATCCTCGAGGCCGGGACGGAAGTCGAGGTCACCCAGGCGCTCGGCGGCTCGGCGACGGTCCGCACCCCGATGGGCCTCTTCCGCATCGCGCCGGCCGACCTCGCGGCCCTCGGCGCGGACGCGGTCGAACTCTACGCGGCGAAGGCCGAGAGCGTCGCGACCGGCCCGCTCGACGAGTCCGCGCTCTGGGAAGCGCTCAAAGGCTGCTTCGATCCGGAGATCCCGGTGAACATCGTGGACCTCGGCCTGATCTACGACCTGGCGCTGACCCCCGGCGAACGCGGCGGGCGCAAGGTCGAGGTCAAGATGACGCTGACCGCGCAAGGCTGCGGCATGGGCCCGGTCATCGCGGCCGACGCCAAGTCCAAGCTCGAGGCGCTGCCCGGCGTGGAGTCCGCCGAGGTCGCGATCGTCTGGGATCCCGTCTGGAACCCGCGGATGATCTCGGAAGCCGGTCGCAAGCAGCTCGGACTCGAGTGAACCCGGCGCCGTTCCAGCCCGGGACCGCGCTCTACCTGCACGTCCCCTTCTGCGCGTCGTCGTGCGACTTCTGTTCCTTCTACCAGGAGCAGCCCAAGCGCGGCGATCTCGACCGCTACCTCGGCGCCATCGAGCGGGAGCTCGCGTTGCACCCGCCGGGGCCCGTGGAGACCGCGTTCTGGGGCGGCGGCACGCCCGGCCTCCTGCCGGCCGACGACCTGCGCCGGCTCGGGCAGGCGATGACCCGCGCCGCGGGCCGGCCGACCGAATGGACGGTCGAGCTCGCGCCTTCCTCCGTCCGGGCCGACAAGCTCGCGGCGCTCAAGGAAATCGGCGTCACCCGCGTCTCGATGGGCGTGCAGAGTTTCGACGACGCCACGCTCGACGCCCTCGGCCGACGGCACTCGCCGAAGCAGATCATGGACGCCTGGGAGCTGATCGAGGCGGCGGGCTTCGCCTCCCGTAATCTGGACCTGATCTTCGCGATCCCGGGCCAGGATGAGCGGCGCTGGACCGAAGACCTGCGCCGGGCCGTCGCGCTGCGGCCGGACCACCTCTCGACCTACTGCCTGACCTTCGAGGAGGACACCGCGATGTTCGTGAAGCTTTCGCAGGGCAAGGTGAAGATCGACCGTGAGCTGGAGGCCCGGCTCTACCGCGGCACCTGGGAGCAGCTCGAGGCGCTGGGCTACGCCCAGTACGAGACCTCGAACTTCGCACGCCCCGGGCACGCCTGCCGACACAACCTCATCACCTGGGAAATGGGCTCCTGGATCGGCTATGGGCCCTCCGCGGCCTCGCAATGGGGCGCCCGTCGCTGGACCAACCCCGCGAACCTGGACCAATGGATCCAAGGCATCGAGGCCGGCCAGCCGGTGCTCGAGCAGGTCAAGGACCTGACGCCGGCCGACCTGCTCAGCGACGCCTTGGTGTTCGGTCTGCGGCTCAACGCCGGCGTCGACCCCGCGGCGCTCGCGGCGCGCTTCGCGACCGACCTGCCCCCCGCCGTCGACACGCTCTTCCGCGACCTCGCGGCGGAAGGCCTGCTGGAAGCCGAGGGCCGGACCATCCGCCTCACCGGCGAAGGACGGATGCGCGCCGACGCCGTGGGCGTCGCGATCCTCGAACGCTTCGACTGATGGAAGCCGCCTTCGGTGCCGCCTTCTTCTTCGCGTGGTCGATCACCTGCGCGCGTCGCAGTTCCTTCCACCACGGGGTCGATCTCGCCAACCTCCTGCGCATCTCCATCGCTTTCGTGACGATCGGGGCGGTCGCGCTGATCGCCGGCCAGCCCTTGCTCTTCCCCGGCTGGCCTTGGCTGCTCCTCGGCGGGGCCATCGGCTTGGGCGTGGGCGACATCGCCAGTTTCCACTCGCTGGTCCGGATCGGCGCCGGGCTCGCGCTGCTCGTGATGCAGACGCTGGCGGCGCCGTTCGCGCTGCTCCTCGAATACCTGATGCTCGGACACGCGCCCACCGGCGCGCAGATGGTCGCCGCCGCCGTCATCCTCGCGGGCGTCGCGCTGGCGCTGGGCTCGCGCCCGGTCGGCGACCCCCGCCACTGGCGGACCGGCATCGCGCTCTCGATCCTCGCCGCGTTCGGCCAAGCCTGCGGGGCCGTGAGCACGCCGATGGCGAAGGCCGCCTGCCTCGAGGCGCACACGGCGCTACCGGACGGCTGGACCCAAGGCTTCCTGCGGATCCTCGGCGGCCTGCCCATTGTGCTCGCCTTTGTCCTCTGGAACACCCGCGAACGCGGCCTGTTCGCGCAGATTCGCCGGCCCTACGCCGGCTGGCGGGCGCGCGGCTGGGCGTTGATGAACGGTGTCTCGGGTCCCGGCATCGGCGTCGCCTGCTACCAGTGGGCGCTGAGCACCCAGGCCGCCGCGGTCGTGCTCAGCATCGTGGCGATGTCCCCGTTGCTGGCGCTGCTCTTCCAATGGGGCGTCGAAGGCCAAAAGCCCGGTGCCCGCGTCTGGGTCGGAGGCGGCATCGCGGTGGCCGGGGTGATTCTCCTCCGCAATCCGGATGCGGTGGCCTGGCTTGCAGGCCTCTTATTTTGAAGAATTCAGGTGCGAAACGTCGCTACTAGGGTGTTTACCCTATGCCGACCCCGTTGCCGTCACCGTCTGCCAGCCGCATGATCTAGACGTTCCCGAACCGGAACCCGTCCTGACGGCTGGATTGTTCATAGCTGGTTGGGTTTGTGCACGGCCGCGGTCGGGTAACCGCGAAGCCGTCCGGACGGCCCCCTTTCACCGGCGATCAGCGCGGGCGGGTCGTGACCTCGCGGAACCGCGCCGCGTACTCCGGATGGTTCGTGCCCATCAGGCGGTCCCAGACGTTGAAGTAGAGGCTGAAATTCCCGCGGAAGGACTCGTGGTGCTGGATGTGGTTCGTCGGCGTGTTGAGGAAGCGACCGAGCCAGCTATCGAGCAACCACGACGGGTAGAACTCATAGCCCGTATGTCCGACCACGTTGAAGACGATCTGCCAGACCATGAAGGCGGCGAAAGCCAGCGGATGGATCGGCAGCAGGCAGACCACGACGGGGAAGATGGCCGCCTGGACCGCCGCCTCGAGCGGGCTGAAGCAGTACGCGGCCCAGGGGCTGGGGTTGACGCTCTCGTGGTGGACCCGGTGGAACCAGCGGAACAGGCGCGGGTGGTGCATCAGGCGATGCGTCCAGTAGAAGTACGTGTCATGGAGGACGATCGCGCCCGCGACCGTGGCCCAGAACCACAGCGGACCGTGGGCGTCGAGCTTCCAGTAAAGCCGCGTCCATCCCTGCTTCGCGAGCCACAGCGTGCCGGCGCCGACGAGACCGTAGACGACGACGGTCAGCAGCGACCAGCCCAGTTCGCGGCGGATATCGGCGACGGCGGGGTAGGCCGGGATGATCTTGCGCGCCGCCCAACGGCGACGGAACAGCACGTAGCCGAGCAACCAGGCGAGGCCCGCCCAGAAGACGTAATTGCCGAGGCTCTGGAGCGCGATGCCGCCGACCGTGCCGCGCGGACCGGTCAGCAAGGGCGGCAGGACTTCGGCGACGACCATGGCGTCGTTCAGGCGCCGTGCTTCACCTGGCGCAGCGCCTCGTAGGTCGCGATGCCGCAGGCGGTGGAGAGATTGAGGGAGCGCGTGAGCTCGTTGAAATGCGGGATCTTCACCGACTGCGCGTTACCGACGAAGGCGTGCACCGGTTCCGGCGCCCCGGAGCTCTCGCTCCCGAAGACCAGACCGTCGCCCTCCTCGTAACGGACATCCCAGAAGCCCTGGGTCGCCCGCGTCGAGAACAGCCAGAGCCGCTCCGGGCGACCGGGCGAGGCGAGGAACGCCTCCCAGTCGGCGTGGTGGCGGACATCCAGCTGGTGCCAGTAATCCATGCCCGCGCGCCGCAGCTTGGCGTCGTCGATCCTGAAGCCGAGCGGGTGGACCAG
>Ga0222712_10002778_pt1 | contig 19667 bp, 16 predicted proteins | sample C33_657DmetaG_FD_165043 | JGI IMG/M metagenome (GOLD analysis project Ga0222712, IMG submission 165043) | Estuarine water microbial communities from San Francisco Bay, California, United States - C33_657D | ecosystem: Environmental > Aquatic > Marine > Unclassified | place: USA: California... | reverse complement strand
CAGCTGATCAAGATCCTGCGGGATGTTTATCTTGTTGATGCCAAGCCTTACAACAAGATCAAGGGCACACCGATCACCAAAGGTGAATTGGTGGCGGAGATCAGGAAATATTTGTAAAATGCAAGGGATGAGGGACAAGGGACAAGGGATGAGGGACAAGGGGACAGCCAAGGATAAACTTGCTTCAACCTCCTCAACCTTTTCATCACTACACAATCCGCTCTATAATCTTGCCTGTAGCCTTTTCCTTCAGGATTAGTTTTTTGGTGCCGTAGTGCGTCATCTCTTCTTTCACGAGATAATAATCTGCATCAAATTCAACAAGGGTTCCTTGCGGGGTCTGCCCTTCAAGGCCACGCCAGTCGGCCAGTTGAACGGGTTCCCAGGTTTTTGATTTAGCACTTTTATACGCAGCATCAAGGACCGCATTGACGATGTATCCATCGTAGAAAGTTTCTTTGGGCGATGTTCCTTTTTCAAAAGCATCGAACATATCAAAGAACATGTGGTTGTATCCCAGTTCATTCAACTCATCCCCAACCGGAAACAGCCATCCGGTATTGGTTTCCGCCTTTTCAGCAACATAGTCAGCACCCTTTCCAGTGGTGAACATGTCAAAGCCTGTTCTTAAAAATCCATTGATCCAAATCGTTCCTTCAGTGCCCATCACTTCATCGCGCAAATCCAATCCGCCCCTGAAAGTCCAGCTGACCTCAAACTGACCAATGGCCCCATTTTCATATTTCACCAATCCGATGGCATGGTCTTCCGCATCAATTGGTTTCACCTGTGTAGCTGCCCAACACATCACTTCAACCGGCCTGATGTCCTTGCCGATATAACTTCTCGCAATTTCTACACAATGACAACCGAGGTCCAGCATGCAACCACCGCCTGCCTGCTCCAGGTCCCAGAACCAATCGCTGTGCGGGCCAGGATGGGCCTCGCGGGATTTGGCCCAGAGTATTTTCCCGAGTGCTCCGCTTTGAACACTGGCATGGGCTTTGAGAAATTTTGGCGTGTAGACCAAGTCTTCCAGATATCCATTGAAAATGCCTGCAGCTTCAACGGCTTCCAGCATGCGCTTGGCTTCAACTGCATTGCGGCCCAGCGGCTTGGTGGAGATCACCGCTTTTTTGTGTTTGATGCAAAGCATCACTGCTTCTTCATGCAGGTTGTTGGGCAGTGAAATGCATACCATGTCTACATTGGGATGGGCAATGGCCTCTTCCATCACGGTTGTATAATGTTCGCACTGATAATCTTCTGCAAACTTTTTTGCCTGCTCTTCCCTTCGGGAATAAATCGATACAATTTTATCCCTGCTTCTTAATCCCTGGATGGAATCAGCATAAAATCTTCCTATGAAACCGGAGCCGAGCATTGCGAGTTTTACCATGGTGAAAAGTTGAGAGAGGTTGAGGGAGGTTTAGAGAAGTTGAAGGGGTTGAAGAAGTTTAAGTGGTTGAAGGGGTTGAAGTTGATTTCTTGTCCTTGAAAAACAGCATCAAAAATACAAGGCTGACGGCTGCAATGCCGGCTGGTACGAGCCATACATGGAGCCAGTCTGTAACACCGCCGGATGTATACTGATCCTTTACTTTTCCTGAAACGATGGAACCGATGTACATACCAATGCCATAAGTAGCAAGGCTGATCAGTGCCTGCGCCTGGGACTTGATTTTTTCACCGGCCTTCTGATCGGTATAGATCATCCCGCTCACAAAGAAGAAGTCATAACAAACACCGTGAAGGAGTATTGCGGCATACAACATCCACTGACTTGAAGCAGGGTCGCCGTATCCAAAAAACACAAAGCGGAGAATCCATGCAAGGAGTCCTACAATCAATATTTTTTTCACACCAAATTTTCCAAATGCAAAAGGCAACAACAACATGAACAATACCTCAGATACCTGACCCAAAGACATGATGTTTTCAATCCTGAACGTTTTGGGATCGGCTGTGGGGAATGCCAGTTTATATCCATCCGTAAGTGATGGGTTTGCCCAGGCATAATAAAACGAAAGGGGTATGCAAATCAATACGGAAGAGATGAAAAAGATGAGAAAGGAACGGTCCTTGAACAATACGAATGCGTCTTTACCCACGATTTGCCCGAAGGTACTGGGGCCGGTTGCGGTGGGTGATGTTTTGGGCAGGAAAAATGACATCAATCCCAGGAACAGGGCAGAAAGCATCGCAATTTGAAAAATCATGACATTGTCTCCAACACCCAGGTAACCAACCAGGTTGGTAACAGCAATCCAAGCCACTGTTCCGAATACCCGTATGGCAGGAAACTCTTTTTCAGGATTGCTCATGGCGCGCATGGCAATCGAACTGGTGAGTGCGATGGTTGGTGCGAAAGTCAGGCAATAGGCCAGCATCACCCAATAGAATGTATTCGCATCAGTGATGGTGGTCAACACGTAAAGCAATGCCGCTCCGGCAAGGTTCAAAACACCCAATACCTTTTGGGCCTCAAAGAACCTGTCCGCAAGCATCCCAACAAAAAACGGTGCAGCAATCATAGCGATAGAAAATGCAGCGTATGCACTGCCCACCTGCTCTCCAGTGGCATGCAACTGGTCTGTCATGTATTTGCTCATCTGTCCATACCATGACCCCCATACAAAGAATTGCATGAACATCATGAGCGCTAGCTGAATCCTGGTGATCGATTTCATGTGAAAAATTATATTTCCAAGATAAAGATTATTTGGATGTGGGGCATCAATTGCGGGCAGACTGTCTCAGGGATTGTTGTAATTTGCACCCACAAGTTGAAGATGAAAAGAAAGGAACGATTCGATACCGTAATTGAGCATTTTCAGGTGAACATACCGGAGGCAGAAACGGAGTTACTTTACGACAACCCCTTTCAGTTATTGGTGGCCGTGATCCTTTCTGCCCAATGCACAGACAAACGCGTGAACCTGACCACTCCAGCCATTTTTGAAAAATTTCCAGATCCTGAAAGCATGGCTGCCACTGATTTTGACACCCTTTTCCCGATCATAAGAAGTATTTCTTATCCCAACAACAAGACAAAGCATCTGATTGGGATGGCCAACATGTTGATGAATGATTTCAATGGGGAAGTTCCCATGACGGTTGAAGAACTGATCAAACTGCCAGGAGTTGGAAGAAAAACTGCGAATGTCATTACTTCCGTTATCGACCAGCAGCCCAATATGGCCGTAGACACTCATGTTTTCAGGGTATCTGCTCGATTGGGTTTAACCCGTGGAGCCAAAACACCTTTGGCAGCGGAAAAGCAATTGATCAAAAATATTCCGAAAGAATTGGTGCACAAGGCCCACCACTGGCTGATCCTGCATGGCAGGTATACTTGCCTTGCCAGAAATCCCAAATGTGGTGAATGTGGGTTAACCGCTATTTGCCTTTACCACAAAGCCAATAACAAGTAGAAATTTTTCCTGGCTTTTGCTTATTGCATAGAAAATCCGTCCAAAGAGGCATAAGACATGATGCGCTCGATTGAATTCCTTGAAGGACTAAAACTGAGACTATTCAATACATCCAAGCCTTCCTTGATCTGGGCGTATTGCTCCATCATGGCAGGATTGTTTTCGATAAAAAATAAGAAGTGGGCACTCTCCTCAGAAGACATTTCATCGTAAAGGTAACGTAACATAGATTCAGATATTAATGAGCTCATAATCAGCCTTTTAGCAATTGTAAATGATTGAAAAAGGATAGTCGGATTTGATGGTCATCAACAGGATAGAAGAATGGAATGGTTATCAGATCTCGATTTAAAAATCATCTGACCTGCTTAAAACGGAAATAAGTTCTTGATATTGTAAAGGGTATTAACAGTTTTCACTACTAAAGCCTGATCTCATTTTTCCCTGACCAGGAATACATCTTCATTTTCCCGTTTCATGAGGTATTGCTCACGGGCTACTTTCTCCATCCAGAGTGGATTGGTTTTGATCAGGTCGATATCCTTTTTCGTCTGTTCGATCTGATCCTTGTAATATTGTTTGCTTTGCTTGAGTTCATTCAATTCAGCCCGGTATTGAAGATGCAGGAACAAGTTGTTGTGGTCGAAAAACAACATCCAGCCCACAAATAAAATGGATGCCAGAACAAACTTGTTTTTGAAAATATGCAGAAGCTTCATTGATTCCATAAAATTAGGAAATTTTTCCGGTCCTTCATCCTCAGCACCTTGTCCATTGCATTTCGTACCTTGCACCCAATGGAAAAATCAAATTTTGTTGACCAGATCAGGGTGTTTTGCAAAAGCGGACACGGTGGGGCAGGAAGCAAGCATTTCATGCGGACCAAATTCAATGCCCAGGCGGGGCCTGATGGCGGGGATGGTGGAAGAGGTGGCCATATCATCCTCAGGGGCAACAAACACCTTTGGACACTGCTTCACCTGCGTTATTACAAGAATGTGATCGCAGAAGATGGACAAGGTGGGAACAAGAACAACATGACAGGAAGGGATGGGCACGATATCATCATCGAAGTTCCCCTGGGCACGGTTGCCGTAGACGAAGAAACCGGAGACAAGGATGGCGAAATCCTGGAGGATGGTCAGGAATTCATTTGGGTAAAAGGAGGAAGGGGCGGACTGGGCAACAAGAACTTTGCCACTGCCACCAACCAGGCCCCTGAATATGCACAGCCAGGAGAAGAAGGGTTTGAGGGATGGAAAGTCCTTGAGCTGAAGGTTTTGGCGGATGTTGGATTGGTTGGATTTCCCAATGCAGGCAAATCAACCCTTTTATCCTCCATGACGGCAGCCAAACCGAAAATTGCTGACTATGCATTTACCACCCTCACACCGCAGTTGGGAATGGTCGAATACCGCGACGGCAAATCTTTTTGTATTGCAGACCTTCCGGGCATCATTGAAGGCGCTGCTGAAGGACGTGGTCTCGGCCACCGCTTCCTGCGGCACATCGAGCGAAACCCGGTTTTGGTTTTTCTGATTCCTGCAGACAGCAAGGACCATAAGGCAGAATTGGCCATACTCCTGAACGAACTGGAACAATACAACCCAGAATTACTGGACAAAAAATTCATCATCGCAGTCAGTAAAAATGATATGCTGGATGATGAACTGAGGGATGCCATTTCAAAAGAACTTCCAACGGATATACCCCATGTATTCATTTCATCGGTCTCTGGTTCGGGACTGCTGGAACTGAAAGACATGCTTTGGAAAGAACTTCAGTAAAGGAGGCGGCAAGAGCGGAGGGGAAAACCATACACCTAAACCACCAAAATGTCAGCGCTGAAAAAAGGCCTACAACAACTTGCCATCCTCCTGCAACTGCTATGGGCCTTTCTGCCAGGGATAATATTCATCCTGTTTGCTTATATTTTTCTCACCGGTTTTGTTCAAGGGAAAGACATCATCCTTACGGGTCTGAAATCAAGGCAGACCGGTCTTTTTTTAATCATTGGCCTTCTTTTTTGGGTATTGATCACCTGGTATACCTCCAGGCTCATTGCCTATAACCACGATAGGCTGTTTCAGGTGGCCAGGAAAGGGCTTTACCATACCCCAAGGGTCTTGGGTTTCACCTGTTTTACGGTGATCATCATTGCGCTGGCATTGCTCAATCCGTCAGAAAGCAACAACCTAAAACAATGGATGATATTCGGCATCTCTGGTATTGGATATGCTGTACTTCATCCCTTGTTTGAAAGAATAAAAAACAAAAGCAACAGGAAAGCATTGATTCTTTACAGAAATGTTCTTTGGCTGCTGTTTGTCATCATCATTGGAACAATGGTTTGGCTGAACACAAGTCTTGCATACATCTGTCTGCTTCCAGTGTTGCAAGCCGGATATCTTTTTCTTGTCATCAGCAGAAAGAAAATCAGTGAGACAATTCTTAAACACTATGCAATTCCTGCCAACAAAAACCTGATCAGCAAAGGGATGGCCTACAAAAATCTTGTTGTATGGATTTTCACAGACAAGGAAGGAAAAAGGGATCCACTGAAAAAGGAACTGATGATCCAAACAGAGAAAAACATTTTCCTTTGGTTCAACATCTTTTCGGTTTGTGCCATGCTCATTTATTTTGCTGCCGTCTTTTCCATTTCATTTTCTCGTTACATCACAGCATTGCCCATCATCTTACTTTCTTTTGGTATCCTCCTGGGTGCGGGGAACATCATCACCCTCTTTTCCCTCAAGCAGAAAATAAACTTTCATTTTCTGTTATTGCTGGCCATTGTTATTGCAGGATTCTTCAACGAACCGCATGATGTGAACCTGTTGCAATTGAATGAGAGCAACCAATACAATGCAAGACCAAGCCTGAGAGCGCATTTCAATAAATGGATTGAAGAACGAAAGATTCAGCTGAAAGACAGTTCCCTCAAGACTTTTCCTGTCTATTTTGTACTGGCAGATGGCGGCGCATCAAGATCGGCCTATTGGACGGCTTCAGTATTGGGAAAAATAGAAACAATATCTTCTGGAAATTTTTCAAAACAATTGTTTTGTTTATCAGGTGCATCCGGCGGAAGTCTTGGCAACATGTCATTTTTTGCAACATTGCTTAATCGAACAGGGGTAAACAACCGAAACACTATAGAGGAATATCTTTCCAGCGATTTTCTCAGCTTCCCACTCATCCGTTTGCTAGGCCCTGACATCATCCTTCCCCTCATCCCCTTTCAGCTCCTGCACGACAGGGCAGCAGCATTGGAAAAATCATTTCAAACAACAAATAATGAAAATGAAATTACGCGGTTGATGAACATGCCTTTCTCTGCACTTCAATTGCAAAGAGACAGCAGTAATGCATTGCCTTTGGTTTTCATCAATTGCACCAGGATGCAGGATGGAGCACCTGCGGTGGTGAGCAATATCAATATTGAGAAGAATGTATTTGGTAAAAGGATTGATGTATTGAAAAACCTAGATGCCAAACAGGATCTCTCCGTTGCTGCTGCTGTGACCCTTGGTGCAAGGTTTCCTTATTTCAGCCCTGCAGGCAGGATTGGCAACGAATACTTTGTAGATGGCGGTTATTTTGACAACTCTGGTGCTGGAGTGGTGCATGAAACAATCCTCGACCTACAAAGCATGATCATGGACAGCATCAAAAACAATCCTCAGCATCCTTATCAAAAAATCAGGTTCAATGTGCTACACATCACCAATGAACCTGAAACGGAAAAGAAGATTTCAACAATACATCCACTCGTCAATGACCTGGCAGCTCCTGTAAAAACAATACTTGGTTCATATGTCCGCCAAACAGACATCAACAACCTTAGGCTCTATAAATACCTGCTTGAAATCTACAAAGGGGATACCACTTACACATCCATCAACCTGTACAAAAAAGGTGAAGAGGACGACTATCCCATGAACTGGTCTATTTCTGAAGAGTCACTGACCAGAATGAACAAACGATTGTCCGCACATGAAGGGATTGCAAGCATCGGTCAGTCCATCAAAAGATAACGAGAGTCTATACCAGCTCCCAACTCAGCCCGCCATCCTTCTCATCCTTCAACTGAATTCCTGCTTCCAGCAACTGGTTGCGGATCTTGTCTGAAGTAGCATAGTCTTTTTTGGCCCTCGCATCTTTTCTGATCTCTGCGATCAATTGGAGCACAGCGCCAAGCTTCTGATCGTCATGCTTTTTTTCATCCTTCAATCCAAAAATATCGACCAGAAAAGTATTGAACTTCTCTTTCATCATTTGCATGGTGGCAGTAGTAAGGGCATTGCCTTTGATCAAACCATCTTTGATGGAATTGATGATTGGAACCAATTCAAACAGACCTGCCAACACTTTTGCTGTATTGAGGTCATCGTTCATGTCGTCGTCCAATGCATTGAGCACCTCAAAACATTTTTGCTCGAGATCAGGATCTCCGGCACTGATGTTGTTTTCTGCAATGACAAACTTGTTCAGTTGTGTGAAGGCTTCCCAGATCCTTCTCAATCCTTTTTCAGCTGCCTGAAGGGCTTCATTGCTGAAGTCCAGCGTGCTTCTGTAATGCGTCTGGAGGATGAAAAAACGAACTGTCATCGGAGAATAGCCCTGGGTCAGGATCTCATGCGTTCCGCTGAACAGTTCGCTGAGCTTGATCACATTGTTGTAGCTCTTTCCCATCTTTCTGCCGTTGATGGTGATCATGTTGTTGTGCAGCCAGAATTTCGCAGGAATCTGGTGGTTGCAGACCGCGCTTTGTGCAATTTCACACTCATGGTGGGGAAATTGAAGATCCATTCCTCCACCATGTATATCAAATTCAGCACCCAAATATTTGTTGCTCATGGCAGAACACTCGATGTGCCATCCCGGGAAACCCTCTCCCCATGGGCTCTGCCAGCGCATGATGTGTTCTGGTGCGGCATGCTTCCACAAGGCAAAGTCTGACTTGTTGCGTTTTTCCTCCTGCGATTCCAGTTCACGGGTTGTTTCGAGTTGATCATCCAATACCCGGCCACTCAAGATGCCATACTGCATTCCCTTTGCACTAAAATCCCTGTGGTATTTTTCAACATCAAAATAGACCGACCCGTTGGCTTCATACGCATAGCCATCTGCAATGATCCTTTGAATCATGACAATCTGCTCAACAATATGACCTGTTGCTGTGGGCTCAATACTGGGCTCAACATTGTTGAATTCCCTCATCGCCCAATGGAACAGGTTGGTGTATTTCTGCACCAGCTCCATGGGCTCCAGTTTTTCAAGGATGGCTTTTTTAGAGATTTTGTCTTCACTCTCCCTGCCCTCCTCTTCAAAATGACCTGCGTCGGTGATGTTGCGCACATACCTTACCTGGTAGCCAAGATGACGCAGGTAGCGGTAGACTATATCAAAAGTGATGAACGGTCTAGCATGCCCAAGGTGGCTTTCTCCGCTGACGGTTGGGCCGCATACGTACATACCAACCCTGCCTGGTATCAATGAACTAAAGACTTCTTTCTGTCTGGTGAGTGAATTATAAAACTGCAATGAAGACATAAATAATATTGAGAAGACAAAGATAAAGATTGAAAGGCAGAACACTGTTCGAACCTACGATAAGCCTATTTTTTTTTGACGTCTGAGACCAGGAATGAGTGATCAGAGAGCCTTTTCCCACCCTGGGTAAACTGCAGGGCCTCATACTGCTGGGGATGAAAAATATAATCAATCCTCAAAGTGGGCAAAAGCTGGAGCATGAAAGAGGACGAACTTGTGAACGTCGCACCTAATCCATACCCTTTTTCAAGGAAGGCATCCTGCCTGTCTCCGCGCATCACTGAATAGGTATAAGATCCCGGCACATCATTCAGGTCTCCCATCACAAATGTTGGAAATGGAGAAGATGCCATTTCATTTACAATAAAATCAGATTGTACACCATGCCAATAAAAAGTATTGCGCATTTTTTTAATCAGCTGTTTGGACTGGATGACACTGCTGTCATTTTTTGCATTGACATCGTCTATGACCTTGTATTCCCTGGCGCCAAATCCAAAAGATTGCAGATGGACAGCATAAATACGAAGCGTGTCAGCGCCACTGACCACATCTGCAAAAACGGTATTTTCAGCATTGGCATCTGTTGAAGCAGGAAATGAAATAACATTGCCTCCTGCAATAGGGAGTTTTGAAAATATAGCAATTCCACTGTACTGCTTTGTATCAAAAATATCCTCCCCTGCAAATTGATGATATTTGTAACCAAGCACATGCTCGAGATATTCCATCGGGTCTTTGTTGCCGTCTCCAGGCATAGAAACAAACTCCTGAAAGCAGATGACATCAGGCTGGTATTTCTTTACCTGATCAAAGATCAATTGCAGATGCTTGTCTTGATCAGGTTTGAACATGCTTTCATCAAAAGGAATGAAATGACGGAGGTTCCAGCTCATGAACCTGATGGAACCAGGAAGTTTCTTCACCGAAAAATCTTCTCCTCCTTTGAAAGAGACGTGGTTAATCACTGCAGATGAACCAGCGAGCATCACCAGCAAGGGGAAAAAGGCCCATTTGATGCGAACAAAAATCCAGAACAAAAGGAAGAGCAGCAGCAAGATAAATAGATAGGGAAAGAACAGACCCAAAAAACCGGTGAACCACCAGGTCTTTGGATGCAAATACGGTGCAAAACTACAAGCCAGGTACAATGCAGCAACAATCATATTGAGAAGCATCATTGCACCAACAGAAACGGATTTGAAAAAATTACCCATCGGCTATTTATAGATCTTTCTTGCTGGCTTCCTTCAATATTTTTTTCTCCACTTCGGTCAGTTGATCATAACCCTTCTGGTTGATCTTATCAAGAATGGTATCAATCCTTTCTTGGGTGATATTGGGTTTTTTGACAAATGGAGCCTTGCTTCCCTGTTGATAAAAGGAAGATTGCTTTGCAGAATACCCTTTGTCTTTTCTTGGGGTAAACCATGCCCCAATCCAGGAAAAAAATGCATTCATCCATTCCCCAGGATCATTTCCTTTCTGCAACATTCGGACGTATACAAACCCAGTCAATCCTGCTCCTGCAACTGGCAACAACAAAACAGGATTGGAAAATGCAGAGGAGAGGTTCAGCAACACATAAATCAATGCAATGATCCACAACGGGATGCCGCCGCCAATCATAGGGAAGAACCGGTATTGCGGTGAAACGGTTGTTGCTGCTGCCGCTAATCCAAGGATTCCCGACACAGCCCCACTGAAAAATATGGATTGCGTTGCACCTGGATAAAAGATATTGGCTGCTGCGAAAAATACAATACCTGAGATGGTTGCACTGTAGATGTAAATGGGAATGATCTTATCATTGCCGATGAGGTCTTGGATAAGGTGTCCAAATGTCCACAACCAAATCAGGTTGCTGATGATCAGTATGACCTTAACTTCCGTAAACTGCATCGTAATCAGGGTCCAGGGCCTTGTGATGAATTGCATGGGGTCCGCTGGCATCACAAACCAATGATAAATATTGCGGTAAAATTGTTCTTCCGGAATCCTGGAAAAGACATAGATGCTCTTCAGGAAATTCATCAAAATGAAAAATGTAATTTGCAGTACAACCAGCATCACCAGTGGGTTTGCTGTATTGAACAGTTTTGAACGGCCTGATTCCGTATTGTCCCTGTATCCCATGCCGCTTGTTTTTTGATCAATAAAAATCTCTTCTGTTCCGCTTGTTCCAGATCATCACAATAATAATACCCACTGCTGCCCCTCCCAGGTGAGCAAAATGTGCTATTCCTGAAGACTCGCTTGACATGCCACCCAAGACATCCAACACAGCCAGTCCGAGCAGCGCCCATTTGGCTTTGATGGGAAATGGAATGGGCAGGATAATCATTTGACTGTTGGGAAAGGTATAAGCGAAGGCAGCAAAAATACCCATCACTGCACCAGAGGCACCCAGTGTAGGAACATTTATCAATGCAAATAGTTCAGCAGCAGCCAAGTCACCTGCCATGAACTGGGCATTGGCTATGGAGATATCATAGGTCAATGCAATGGCCTGGGTGAGTCCTGCTCCAAGTCCGCAAACCATATAGAAAGCCAAAAACTTCGCCGGCCCCCAGAGGTTTTCCAAGGTAGAACCAAACATCCACAAAGCAAACATATTGAACAGGATGTGAAAGAAAGAATCAGAGGAATGCAGAAACATGTAGGTAATGAACTGCCAGAAATGATAATGCACAGAGCTGAAATGATGCAGTGCAAAAAGATTTTCTATCGATAAAAGGTCAGTGCCAATGGTGACTTGCGCGAGCCAAACCAAGGCATTGATGATGATGAGGTTTTTGATGACTACGGGAAGCACCTGAAACCTGCCCGGTCTGATTTCTGTTTGCATACGCTGCTTTATATTACAAATTTAACGAACCTGGGGCATCTTGCCTCAGCTTCAATTGCACAACATTCTCAATATGATGGGTATGGGGAAACATATCCACAGGCCTGATCGCCGTCACCTCATACTTCTCCGCCAACAATTGCAGGTCTCTTGCCTGTGTGGCAGGATTACAACTCACATATACCACCAATGGTGCTTCCATGGCCAGGATCTGCTGCACGAGCTTTTCATGCATACCAGCCCTGGGAGGATCAGTGATGATCACATCCGGCCTGCCATGTGTTTCAAAGAAAGCATTGTTGCATATGTCTGCCACATCACCGGCATAAAATAGGGTATTGTCAATGCCATTCATGGCAGCATTTTCATGTGCATCATCAATCGCTTCACTGATGACCTCCACCCCTATCACTTTGGCAGCCTTGTCGCTGACAAAAATACCAATGCTTCCTGTGCCACAATAAAGATCATATACAATTTCAGTCCCTTTGAGCTCAGTAAAATCTTTGGTGATTTGGTAAAGCTGCTCAGCCTGGGTTGAATTGGTTTGGAAAAACGATTTTGGACCCACCTTGAACTTCAATCCTCCCAACTGTTCAATCGCAAATGCATTGCCATGGTAAAGGATGGGATGCTGGTCTCCCAGGCTATCATTGAATTTACGGTTCACGGTATAATAAAGCGCTGTGATAAAAGGAAACTCCTTTTTGATGAATCCCATCATGTCTTCAATTGCCTTTTTATCATCCTCGCCAAAAACAAGATTGACCATCAGGTCTCCGGTGGTACACAACCTGATCAAGAGGTTCCTGAGCAATCCAGTATGGTTGCGGATATCATAGAAGCTGTACCCCTTTTGCAGGGCATAGATCCTGATGCCATTTCGGATGTCATTGCTTGGTGCTGCCTGCAGAAAACATTCATCAATATCAATCACCTTATCAAAGGATCCTGGTACATGAAAACCCAGGGCCGGGATAGAAGGAAGACCACGTGGCCCTTCTTCAGGCATGTCCAATGTGGCAATTTCCTCGTCGGTAAAGTATTTCTTGGAACTAAAAGTGAATTCAAGTTTGTTCCTATAGTACTGCGTTTCATTGGCTCCTGCAATCGGGTGCATTTCTGGGATGTTGATTTTACCAATCCGCTTCATCTGCTGTTCCACTTCCTGAAACTTGTACTCAAGTTGCTTTTCATAGGGCAACATCTGCCACTTGCATCCCCCACAGACCCCAAAATGTTTGCAAAAAGGGGTTGTTCTCTCTGAAGAATAGGAGCGAAATCTGATGGCCTTCCCCTCAGCCCAATCTTTCTTGTTCTTGCTGAGGCGAACATCCACCACATCTCCCGGCACTGCACCTTCAATGAAAACAACTTTGCCCTCCAATTTGGCAATGGATTTTCCTCCTGCGGCATAACCACTGACCAGCAAATGCTCCAATACCAATTTCTTCTTTCTCATGTTCCGGCTTGAGTTGCAAATCTACAATTTAAAATGCCTCCCCACACTGACGGTACTTAGTTCTCCTTTTAACATTGTATTTCCCGGTTATTGAATATTTTTACCCAAACTTTCACTGATGCGCATTCTTCTGATCCTGTTGTTCTCCTTGCTGTTCAACCCATTTGCCCAGGCACAAAACGCTTACGAAATAAAAGCCTCTATCAAGCCTTTCAACAAGGGATACCTTTTTCTCGCCTACCATTTTGGCAGCAAGCAATACCTGATTGATTCTGCAAAAATTAATGCAAATGGTCAGGCCATCTTCACCGGAGCAAAGAAATTGCAGGGTGGCGTCTACATGATTGTGTTCCCTGAAAAGAACGGATGGATTGAGTGCATGCTCGATCAGCAACAAAAATTCAGTGTATACGCAGATACGGCGAATATTGTAAAAGGATTGCGCTTTGAAGGTTCCCCAGACAATACCATTTTTGCCGATTACCAGAAAAAATCCTTTGACATCGGCACGCAGGTAGCTGCGCTCAGGGCCAAGGCTGGTGGAGCAGCTGAGGATCCTGAGACAAAAGCAGCACAGGCACAAATCAAGCAATTGAGCCTCGACATGCAACAATACCGCGATGGCCTTCAGCAAAAAAATCCCAAGCACCTGTTGAGCTCCATTTTCAACTTACTGAAAGATCCTGAGGTGCCGCCTGCAGCCCAACATCCTGGAGGAAAATACGATAGCCTGTTTGCCTACAATTACTACAAGGACCACTATTGGGACGGCATCAGCCTTTCAGATGATCGCCTGGTGAGAACCCCTGTTTTGCAGGGCAGGTTCGACAAATATTATGACGAGATCCTGCCACAGGCCGCCGATTCACTGGCCAGGTATGCAGACAAAATGCTTGCAGCTGCAAAACCCAGTGAAGAAATGTTCAAATATGTGCTGTCCAGCCTTACAGACAAATACGTGAATCCCAAATTCATGGGGCAGGATGCAGTGTTTGTCCATCTTTTTGAAAAATATTACCTCCCCGGCCAGGCAGACAGCTGGATGAATGAGAAATACAAGAAGTTCATTTTTGACAGGGGATATTCAATGATGTCCAATGTGATTGGCAAAAAGGCGGCAGAGCTTCCCATGATTGATACCCTCGGCAAAAACTTCTCTTTGTATGCCCTTCAGTCTCCCTTCACTGTAGTCTGTTTCTGGGACCCCACCTGCGGACATTGCAAGGAAGAAGTGCCCAAAGTCGATTCTATCTTTCAGGCCAAATGGAGAAAAGCGGGTGTGAAGCTGGTCGGGGTCATGACAGATGGCGGAAAAGAGAACTGGCTCAACTATATCAGGGAACACAAACTGAGTGGCTGGATCCATGTGTACCAGACCGACGAGACCAAAGACAAGATCTACAAGGCTGGTCAGCCCGGTTACAGGCAGCTCTATGATGTCTACCAAACCCCAATGATGTATCTGCTGGACAAGGACAAGAACATTGTTGCCAAAAAACTTACTTACCTGCAAGTAGACGACTTCATGGATTTCAAGAAAAAGTCTGCAAAGACACCCTAGCTGTAGATGAAAAAAATACTTTTGACGCTTGTAGTCATCATGGCATTTTGCTTTGCATTGAAGGCACAGGTGCTGTTTACCTATGGCGGCAAACCCGTCAGTCAGCAAGCGTTCTTGGCATCCTTCAACAAGAACAATACGGACACCAGCAAACGCTTGACTGCTTTGGAAAATTACCGCGATCTCTACATCCGGTTCCGTTTGAAGGTTCAGGCCGCCTATGACCTGAAGATGGATACTTTGCCCAACCAGAAAGCAGACCTTAAAGGCTTTCAAGAGCAGATCAGGCCACTGTACATGCTCGACCAGCAAACCCTTGATGCACTGATTGCAACGGCACATGAACGTTCACTGAAAGAGGTTTCGGTCAAACATCTTTTCATTGCATTCAACAAACTCAGGTTGAGCAATGCGGATACCAATTATACCCAAACCGAAAAAGAGCTTGCCCGAAAAAAAGCATCTGACATACGAGCAGCATTGTTGACCGGTGATGATTTCGAGAAATTGATCATCGTCAACTCTGATGATCCGGAAGTGGCCAGAACAAGGGGTTATCTCGGATACATCACTGCTTTCAGTCTGCCGTATGTATTTGAATCTGCTATTTATACACTGAGGGACGGGGCTGTTTCGGATCCCATTGAAACTGCCAATGGTATTCATTTTTTTCAAAGGATGCATACAAGAGATGCTCACGGAAAAACAACCATTGCCCAGGTCTTGATTGCCAGACCCGAAGACGCAACGCCTGAAGAAATGAGGCAAAAAAAGCTGTTGGCAGATTCGATTCATGCACTTGCAGCAGCAGGTATTGCTTTCGATTCATTGGCGATGCAATTTTCAAATGACATGAGCAGTGCCAGAAATGGTGGCATCATTGAAGATATTCAGGTTGGCAAATATGATCCCTTATTTGAAGAGCAGGTGATGCAATTAAAAAAGGATGGAGAAATTGCTCCAGTATTGTTGACCGATCTTGGCTTTCACATCATCAAAAGAATATCCAACCAACCCATAGAACAGTCCCTGCCCAACGCAGCACCGGCATTGAAAGAACTGATCCTGCAGGATGACAGAAAATCAATCGCAGCCGAAGCCTTCATCAACAAAAGCATAGGAAAACATGGATTAACAGCAACTACAGCCAACAAGGAGACTTATGTCGCGAAAAGGCTGGAACAGTTCAACCCTGCGTATGCCACACAGATCAAGGATTTCAAAGATGGGAACCTGCTGTTTGAAATCATGGATAAAAAAGTTTGGGGGAAGGCATCTGCAGACCTGGAAGGATTGAAAAAATTCCATGCAAGCAAGGCCTCCCAGTACCAATGGAAACAATCCGTTTACGCATTTACCATTACTGCACAAAACAAACAAACCGCCATCACCATCCGCGAAGCATTTGAGAAAGACCGATCCATTGAGCAGATCAGGAAAATATACAGTGAGATCTCTTTTGTAGACAGTGGCCGGTATGAAGCAGGAGAACTCTTGGGAGTCGGCCCAGAGAATGCAAGGATCGGATTCATCACACCCGTTTACACCAACAGTTCAGATCAATCTGCCAGCTTCATCATCGTGGCCAATGTGTTCAAAGACCCAAGCATCAAGAGTTTTGAAGAAGCAAGGGGATCCGCCATCAATGACTATCAGCAATACCTGGAAGATATTTGGATTGCATCACTCAAGAAAAAATATCCTGTGGTATTGAACAACCAAACCTGGAAAACTTTGGTAGCAGGCATGCACTAAAACACTTGGCTCACTGCGTTGTAAACGATTTTGGGTTTGCCCAAGGTATAATAATGCAAAACAGGCACACCTGCTTTCTTTAATTCCTTTGACTGGTAGATCAACCACTCCTCTCCCACTTTTTCACAGCCATCATCGGTAAGGCTGTTGTTCATGGCATTGACCAGGTCTTCAGGAAGCTCCACATTGAAAATCCTGGGTATCGCAGAGAGTTGCTTTTTGTTGGTTAATGGCTTCAAGCCCGGCACGATGGGAACATTGATTCCAGCAGCCCTACACCTGTCCACAAAATCAAAATATTTTGCATTATCAAAAAACATCTGGGTAACGATGTACTCCGCACCCGCATCCACCTTGGCTTTCAGGTGCCCAAGGTCTTCCTCGAGGCTGGTGGCTTCAAAATGCTTTTCGGGATATCCTGCAACACCCAGGCAAAAATTGGTCTTGAATCCATCCAGGATATCCTCTTCCAAATACAAGCCATTGTTGAGGCGATCCACCTGTTTCAACAGATCGATGGCATAGCTGTTTCCGTTGGGTTCAGGAATGAATCCATTGTCTCCTTTGGCTGCATCGCCACGCAAGACCAACACATTGTCAATCCCCAGAAAATTGAGGTCTATCAATGCATCTTCAGTTTCTCTTTTTGTAAATCCTCCACAAATCAGGTGCGGAACCGCATCCACCTGATAATGGTTCATGATGGCAGCACAAATGCCCACGGTGCCGGGGCGCTTCCTGACTTCCACCCGCTCAACCGATCCATCCTTCTGCTGCTTGGACACATGCTCACTCCTGTGATACGTGACATTGATGAAAGAAGGCTTGAACTCCATCAACGGATCAAGGTGCTGAAACAAGGAATTGATGTTTTTGCCCTTCAATGGGGGCAAAACTTCATAAGACAAAATGGTATCCTTGGCCTGGTTGATGTAATCGATTACTTTCATATTTGCAGTATGGCTTGGTCTGGAAGGCAAAAGTACAGATTATATGCTGATGAAATTTGATACATTTGTAGTCGAACATGAACCTTACCATCCATACCAAGCACCTGATCAAACGGTACAACAACAGAACTGTTGTGAACGATGTTTCTGTTGAAGTAAAGCAGGGAGAAATTGTGGGCCTGCTTGGCCCCAATGGTGCAGGTAAAACAACATCGTTCTACATGGTGGTGGGCCTCATCAAACCTGACGAAGGTGAGGTGTTCCTGAATGACCTCAACATCACCAAGATGCCCATGTACAAAAGGGCCCAGATGGGCATTGGGTACCTGCCCCAGGAGGCTTCCATCTTTCGCAAGCTCTCGGTTGAAGACAATGTTGCAGCCGTGCTGGAAATGACCAAACTGACCAAAAAAGAGCAAAAAATCAAACTGGAGGAATTGCTTTCAGAATTCCGTTTGACCCATGTGAGAAAGAACAACGGAGATTCGCTCAGCGGTGGAGAAAGAAGAAGAACAGAAATAGCAAGGGCCTTGGCAGTCGATCCAAAATTCATCCTGCTGGATGAACCCTTTGCCGGTGTAGACCCTATCGCCGTCGAGGATATTCAGACCATCGTTGCGCGTCTCAAACACAAGAACATTGGCATCCTCATCACCGATCATAATGTAAATGAAACCCTTTCCATCTGCGACAGGGCCTATTTGTTGATTGAAGGAAAGATATTCAAACACGGAACCGCGGAAGAACTTGCGGAAGATCAACAAGTGCGAAGACTCTACCTCGGCAGGAACTTCGAACTCAAAAGAAAGGATTATCTTCATGAGGAAGCCCGTCAAGAGTCCCTTTACGGCGATCGTTGACCCATTCAACCCTAACCATGAAATTGCTAAGTCCTGCCATATCTTCTTTGGCCAGATTGCGCTCCTGGCGCATTGAAGCCTGGATCCAGCATCCCATCTCCGCACAAAGGGAGGTATTGCAAGACCTGGTTACTGCTGCACAGTTCACTGAGATTGGCCGGCAATACGAATTTTCCAAACTCTTTACTACAAAAGCCTTCAAGCAGGCAGTTCCGATACACGAATATGAGGACATCAAACCCTATGTGGAAAGGATCATGGCCGGCGAACAAAACCTGCTTTGGAATACCCCCATCAATTGGTTTGCCAAAAGCAGCGGAACAACCTCAGACAAAAGCAAATTCATTCCCATAAGCCAGGAAAGCCTGGAGGATGGGCATTTCAAGGCGGCAAAAGATGTGCTTTCCCTTTACTATATGCACAATCCGGAATCTGATCTGCTTACCGGAAAAGGACTGATGATTGGAGGAAGCCATACCATCAACAACCTGCATGAAGAGGCCCATTTTGGAGACTTGAGTGCCGTGCTGATGCAAAACACTCCCTTTTATGGCAACTGGATGAGAACGCCAGAGTTGAGGATTGCCCTGATGGACGAGTGGGAAGGAAAGATTGAAAAACTGGCCCAGACCACCATGAACGAAAATGTCACTTCTGTTTCTGGCGTACCCACCTGGACCATCGTCTTGTTCCAAAGGATCCTGGAATTGACTGGCAAAAAAAACATGAAAGAAGTATGGCCATCGCTGGAGCTTTATTTTCATGGCGGTGTATCCTTTCATCCCTACAGGGAACAGTTCAAAAAATTGATTGGTGGCGATATCCATTACCTGGAGATGTACAATGCCAGCGAAGGATTCTTTGCTGCACAGGATATACCTGGATCTGAGGGCATGATGCTTTTCCTGGACCATGGCATTTTCTACGAGTTCATGCCCATAGAAGAATATGGCAAGGATGAACCAAGAACGATAGGGCTCAAGGATGTTGAGATTGGGCAGCACTATGCCCCCGTCATCAGCACCAATGGCGGGCTCTGGCGTTACCTGATTGGAGACACAGTTGAGTTCACCAGCTTAGCGCCTTTCCGCATAAAAGTCAGTGGCCGACTGAAGCTTTTCATCAATGCTTTTGGTGAAGAGCTGATCATCGACAATGCAGAAAGGGCCATCGCCGAATCCTGCAAAATCACCGAGGCAATCATTGCAGACTACACGGCAGGCCCGGTTTACTTCAGC
>Ga0222712_10002777_pt1 | contig 19675 bp, 20 predicted proteins | sample C33_657DmetaG_FD_165043 | JGI IMG/M metagenome (GOLD analysis project Ga0222712, IMG submission 165043) | Estuarine water microbial communities from San Francisco Bay, California, United States - C33_657D | ecosystem: Environmental > Aquatic > Marine > Unclassified | place: USA: California... | reverse complement strand
ATCAGCAACTTGTGCATGTCTGATATTGGGTCTCATCTTATCCATACTGCAAAGATACTTGTTAAGCTTTGTTTGTATTTATTTATTTCTTTTGTGGGTTTGGTAATAGTTTATAAATTCAATGTCTAAATCAATTAAAAAAGGTCATTATGAAAAAAGTTTTATTCTTAGCTGTATTATGTATGAGTGCGATTTTTACGGTGAGCGCACAAGAAAGTCCATTAAAAGCTTATATAGGAAAATATGTTTTTGCTGCTGGAAGTCCAGTTGCTGAAGTAACAATTACCGTAGAAGACAGTTCTTTAATGCTTAATTCTGCAATGGGTTCTACTGCTATAGAAAAGAAAGGAATGGATACTTTTTATTTAGCACAATATGATGCTAGCGTTGTATTCAAAAGAGGAGCCGACAAAGCAGTTATTGAATTAGCCATCATGGTTCAAGGAATGGAATTAGTAGGTAAGAAAGAAGCAGTTGCTGCACCAGGATCTCCTAATGCTATGAAGCAAGAAGAATTGTTCGAAACTATTTGGGCGGAAAAACAAAACAAATAAATTAGTCGAAGTAATTTTTTAATGCTTCGAAGCTAATGGTGTTTTGCTGTCCTGTTGCTAAGTTTTTCACCGTGCATTGTGAGGCAGCTAATTCTTCCGATCCGATGATCACAATTTGAGGAATATTTTTTTTCTCAGCATATTTAAATTGCTTGTCAAATTTGCTCTTCTCAGGGTAAATTTCGCAAGCAATTTTTTTATTCCTTAATTGCATCATTTGCAAATAGGCGGCTGCGGCTTCTTGTTCTCCCAGATTAAAAAATAAAACCTGAGTGCCTGCTTCTATGGTACTAGGAAATAATTGTTTTTCTTCTATCACATCAAAAATTCTATCTACGCCAAAACTTATTCCAACACCTGGAACATTGTTCACGCCAAACAGTCCTGTTAAGTCATCGTATCTACCACCCCCGCCAATACTGCCCATTTGAGCATCATTTGCTTTTACTTCAAAAATTATTCCAGTATAATAATTTAATCCTCTTGCTAGCGTAAAGTCGGCTTCAACAAATTGCGACATGCCAGTTGCTTGATGATAATTCAATACAAAATTAATCTCTTCAATACCCTTAGAGGCAGTTTCATTTCCCGATAATAGTTGTGCTAGTTTGGTTAATTTTTCTTGATTAGTTCCGCTAATAGTTAAGTAGTCATGAATAGTTTTTTGTTGCGCTTCATTAAATCCTTTTGCACTTAATTCTGCTTGTACTTTTTCCCATCCAATTTTATCTAATTTATCTATGGCAATAGTTAAGTCAATTAACTTTTCTTCACCACCACATACCTGTGCTAATGCTAGTAAAATTTTTCTATTATTTATTTTAATAGTCACTGGTAATTGCAATGCTTTAAAAGCTGTTACATATATAGCAACTAAATCTACTTCATTAATTAAACTTTCACTTCCTACGATGTCTGCATCACATTGATAAAATTCTCTGTATCTGCCTTTTTGTGGTCTATCAGCTCTCCACACTGGTTGCATTTGATATCTCTTAAAAGGGAAAGTAAGAGATCCGTGATTCATAGCTACATATCTTGCAAAGGGGATAGTTAAATCATACCTTAAAGCTCTTTCTGTAATGGCTGTACTAGATTTACCAGTTAAAATTTTATCAAATCCTTCTTTAGTAGCTGCTTCTTTTTGAGGATTGTCTATACCATTGTTTAATATTTTGAAAATTAATTTGTCGCCTTCTTCTCCATATTTTCCAATCAATGTTTCCAAATTTTCCATCGCAGGAGTTTCTAATGGTTGAAAGCCAAAAGTTTCAAATACAGACTTAATAGTGTTCAATATGTATTGACGCTTGTGTACGGTTGCCGCATTAAAATCTCTGGTGCCCTGTGGAATGGAAGCTTTGCTCATGCAGTTAATTTTGGGTGTAAAGATAATTGTTTAAATTGCTTTCCTAAAATGTAATAAAAGATGGATACAAGAGAGCGGTCTGAGCGTTCCTATCGTTTTTTCAGAAGAATTTATGATTTTACCATGGCCACTTTGATATTAGGGTCAGCTGTAATAATGTTAGGTGCTAAATGGTTTCATATAGAGCAGATCATGAATATAGATGCAGAATTCAGAATGATATTTGGTGTAATGTGTTTATTATATGGTGGCTTTAGATTGTACAGAGGATTTCAACAAGACTATTAATATTTTCAATTTTATTTATGCAAATTACCCCAAAACTGTTTACTGTATTGGCTTTCCTTACTTTGATGGCAGCTTGTAATAGTGGCCAAAAACAAGCATTTGTAGATACGCCTAGCGAGGGTACTATTCATATTTCTGTAGAACAAAGTTTCAAACCTTTCGTTGATGAGCAATTAAAAGTATTCGCCTCAAGTTATCCAAAGGCTAATATTATAGTGCATTATAAATCTGAAATTGAATGCATCAAAGATTTGGTAGACGACTCTACTAGAATGGTTTTGGTGACAAGGGGTTTGAATAAAAAAGAGCAAGAGGGATTCAAGACCCAATTAGGGTTTAATCCCACTTTTGGCATATTAGCGTATAATGCGGTGGCTGTTATTGTGAATCAGCAATCAAAAGATAGCATTTTCACCATGAAGGACCTGCAGGATCGCTTAATTGGCAAAAAACCAGGTAAAGTAGTGATGGATGGCAATAATTTAACTGGGGTAATTAGATTCATAAAAGATAGCTTGGCTAAGAATGATACATTAGGAAAAAATGTAATGGCTGCAGATGGAAGTCAAGGGGTGATTGAATATGTCTCTGAACATCCAGAGGCCATTGGTTTTGTGGGAATGAACTGGATTGGGGATACCTATGACGAAAAACAAGCAAAATATAGAGAAAAGGTAAAAACGGCCCTTGTGGAGTGTACTTTATGCATCGAAAAGGGGTATTTTTCACATCCTTCCCCTTCTACAATAGGTAAAGGGCAATATTCTCTGTCATTACCCATCTATTTTATTTTAAAAGAAAATTCACCTGGTTTGGGCTCTGGATTTTTAAACTTTATGAGTTTAGAAAGAGGGCAATTGATTTTTAGAAGATCCTTCTTGGTTCCAGCCAAAATGAGTTTCAGAGAAAGAAAGGGATTATTGTAGAATTGTTGCTTAGAATACTAACGAATTTTAGTGTTTTTAATAAAAATTTAATAGAATTCTTGCAAAAAAATTAATATTTTTAGCATTCTCTAATAGAGTATTTGTTTTTAAACTGAAAAAAAGAAACTGATGAAAAAAGTGGTTGTATTAATGATGAGTGCTGCTCTTGTAGTAACTGGATTAAATGCGCAAGCTCCAGTGTCTCCTTTAGCAGAAGGTGTGAAAATGTTGAACTATGAAAAGAACAAATCTGCTTTGACTTTTTTCAAAGAAGCACTAGATAAAAATCCAGGTGATCCAGAAACTACTTTTTGGTATGGTCAAGCTATTTTATCTCAAAACTACAATGGTGTTTCTACTCCTGAGTCTATTCAACAAGCTAAAGCCCTTTACCAACAAGCTTTGCAAGCAAAAGGAAATGATGCTTGGTTATTAGTAGGTATGGCACATATTCAATCTTTGGAAGGTGTTGATGCCAATGCAGTGAAACAAAATTTAGAAGTAGCTATAACTAGTTCATTAATTTCAAAAGGTAAGTTGAAAGGAAAACCTAATCCAGATATCATCAACGCCATTGGTCGTGTATTTGCAGAATTACCAAGTACTGTAGGTGATCATCAATTTGCCATTGATAAATTAAGAGAAACAGTTTCTGCAAACGAAACTGCAGGAGCTAGCTTATATGTAAATTTGGGAATTAACTATTTAAAATTGGGTGGAGAAAGAGGTGGAGAAGCTGTAAGTGCTTTTCAAGAAGCAATCAACAGAGATGCAAAGAATGCCTATGCGTATTATAGAATTGGTAAAGTATATCAAACTCAATCTAATAAAGAGTCTTTAGAAGAAAATTTTAGAAAAGCGGTTGAAATTGATCAAGCTATTGCGCCTGTTTACATGTCTAAATACACTTACTATTCAGACAAAAACACCGATTCTGCTAAGTCTAACTTAGATACTTACTTGAAATACGCAGATAAAGATCCAGTATTGGATTTCTTGAATGCTGACTATTTATTCCAAGCTGGTCAATATGACCAATCTTTGGTAAAAGCTAAGGAATTAGAAGCTTCTGTGGGAGTAACTGCTTTACCTAGATTAAGTATTTTATTAGCGTATATAGCAGATCGTAAAGGAGATTCAGTTAGTTCTAAAAACTATATAGATCAGTTTTTAAATAATAAAGCTGTAGAAAAAATTGAAACTACGGATTATGAGTTAGCAGTTAAGGTTTACTCTAAATTTCCAGGTAATCAAGCGGTTTTAGCAGATTTATTGACAAAAGCAATTGCTTCAGAAACACAGAAGGCTAATAAATTAAAATACTACAAACTAGGGGCTGATATGTATGAAAAAGCCGCTATGTATACAGATGCTCTAAAATGGTATGGCGATTATTCAGCGCTTAGAGGGGCGAAAGATGAAGTGTATTTTTATAAAACAGCTTCATTGGCAATTAACGCTAAAGATGGCGTAACTGCTGCTGCCACTGCAAAAGAATATATCACTGCTTTCCCAGAAAAGCCAAATGGCTACAATTTCAACAATAAAGCAGCTAAAATATTGGATTCTACTCATGCTTTAGGTCTTCAATTTGAAGCAGCTAAATTGCAAAATGAGTTTTTCGCAAAAGATCCGTCTAAGTATAAGCAAGGTTTTGTATCTAACTATTACACAATGATGGGTTATTACAACGAAAACAAAGATTTTGAAAATGCTATTGCTATGTGCGATAAGGTACTTGAAATCATTCCTGCTGAGCCACAAACCGTACAAATTAAGGAAGGTTTGTTGAAAAACTGGGAGATCTATAAAAAGATGAAATCCAAGGAGCCAGCTAAAAACTAAGCTTTAAAAAAAAGTTGATAAAAACTCCCCTTTTATGGGGAGTTTTTCGTTTTAGGTGCTATCCTTTGTGTATTTTTGCGGCACCTAAATAACTCGTATGAATTTGCAACATTTTTTGTTGTCTGCTAACGAATCCAATAGTGCTGCTGATTACCTGCCTATTGCCTTGCAGATCATCTTTGCAGCGGGCTTTGTAGCCTTTATGATATTGGTGTCTAGCTTCTTGGGACCTAAGCGTAAAACCTCAGATAAATTAGCCACATTTACAAGTGGTATTGAGACTCATGGAGATGCAAGATCGCCAATGGCCATCAAGTATTTTTTAGTAGCCATCTTATTTGTTTTGTTTGATGTAGAGGTAATTTTCTTTTATCCTTATGCTGTAAATTTTAAAGGTCTAGGATGGACTGGATTTTTTGAAGTAGTAATGTTTGTTGCATTTTTCCTTGTAGGCTTTATATATATTTTGAAGAAAGGTGCTTTAAAGTGGGAAGACTAATTATTAAAAATTAATTGAATTAATATGCGTCCAGTAAGATTTAATGTACATCCAAAAGAAGCTTCTATTGCAGAAGCTATTTCAATGGGTGTAGCACCAGACGGAGTTTCTGGGGATGGATTCTTTGCTACACAATTAAGTTCTGTAGTGGGTTTAGCAAGAAAAAATTCTCTATGGCCTTTGCCATTCGCAACATCATGTTGTGGAATTGAATTTATGGCAACGATGGCGTCACATTATGATTTATCAAGATTCGGTTCTGAGCGTGTAGGTTTTTCTCCACGTCAATGTGATTTGTTAATGGTAATGGGTACTATCGCAAAAAAAATGGCACCAGTTTTAAGACAGGTATATATTCAAATGGCTGAGCCACGTTGGGTAATTGCCGTGGGTGCTTGCGCGTCTAGTGGTGGAATTTTTGATACATACAGTGTATTACAAGGTATTGATCAAGTAATTCCAGTGGATGTATACGTACCAGGTTGTCCTCCAAGACCAGAAGCAATTATAGATGGTTTTATGAAAGTGCAAGATTTGGTTGGACAAGAAAGTATTAGAAGAAGAAATAGTGAACAATACAAAGCATTATTAAACAGCTACGGCATTCAATAAAAATATTATGGCGTTGAGCAACGAATTTATACAAGAACAATTAGTGAACAAATTTGGAGATCAGGTCTTTCAATTTAGTTCGGCTAATGGTATGCTTTCTTTTGAATCTTCAAAAGACTTGAATTTAAAAGTATTACAGTTTTTGTATGATGAACCTAGTTTGGGTTTTACTTTTCTAACAGATTTATGTGCAGTAAACTATCCAGATAACGTAGGCGGAGAATTAGTGGTAGTATATCACTTGCATAATTTAAAAGAGAATGTTCGAGTTCGCTATAGCATAGCAACTGCTGTTGCAACCCCAGATGTATTTACTGCGTCAAAATTATTTGAAGCAGCCAACTGGATGGAAAGAGAAACTTACGACTTCTTTGGCGTGAATTTTGTTGGTCATCCAAATTTGAAAAGAATTCTGAATGTGGATGAAATGGATTATTTCCCATTAAGAAAAGAGTTCCCTTTAGAAGATCAAACAAGAATTGATAAAGACGATGAAATGTTTGGTAGAGGTTAATCCACAATTAAATAGAAGCAAGCGCAAATAAACAATACATGGAAGCAAATCACAATATCAATTTACCAGAAGGTTCTATAGAAAAGCAAACCACTACGCTGAATTTTGGACCAACGCATCCTGCAACGCATGGAGTGTTTCAAAATATTATGGAAGTAGATGGGGAGCGTGTTGTATCTACTGAACAAACAGTTGGCTATATCCATCGTGCATTTGAAAAATTAGCAGAGAGAAGACCTTTATATCAAATTACGCCTATCACTGATAGATTAAACTATTGTAGTAGTCCAATCAATAATATGGGATGGCATATTACATGCGAGAAATTCTTACAAATTGAGACACCAAAGCGTGTTGATTATTTAAGAATTATCATCATGGAGTTGGCGCGTATTTCTGACCATTTGATTTGTAATTCTATCGTGGGAGTGGATACAGGTGCTTATACTGGATTCTTATACGTAATGCAGTATAGAGAATTGATTTATGAAATTTATGAAGAAGTTTGTGGTTCTAGATTAACCACTAATATTGGTAGAATTGGAGGTTTCGAAAGAAACTTTACTAATACGGCTTTTACTAAATTGGAGAGATTCTTAAAAGAGTATCCTAAGGTTTTAACAGAATTCGAAAGCTTGTTTACGCGTAACCGTATTTTTATGGAACGTACGCAGGGTACTGGTGGAATAAGTGCAGAGCGAGCAATGAATTATGGTTTTACCGGTCCTAATTTAAGAGCTGCTGGTGTAGATTACGATGTGCGTGTAGCTAGTCCTTATAGTAGTTATCAAGATATGGACTTCACTGTACCAGTAGGTTCAACTGGAGACAACTATGATCGTTTCTTAGTGCGTAATGCAGAAATGTGGCAAAGTCTTTCTATTATTCAGCAGGCTTATAATAAAGTTCAATCTTTCAAAGGGACAGAAGCTGAAGTGTATCATGCAGAAGTGCCTGAATATTATCTTCCTAAAAAAGAAGATGTGTATACAAAGATGGAAGCCTTGATTTGGCATTTTAAAATTATCATGGGTGAGATTGATTTACCAAAGGGTCAAATTTATAGTCCAGTGGAAGGCGGTAATGGAGAATTAGGTTTCTATTTAATCAGCGATGGAGGTAGAACACCTTTTCGTTTGCATTTCCGTAGACCATGTTTTATTTATTACCAAGCATATCCTGAATTAATTAAAGGAGGTATGTTAAGTGATGCGGTGGTAACAATGAGTAGCTTGAATTTAATTGCAGGAGAATTAGATGCATAATTAATTATAGAAAAGAATAGTATGGCATATATATTTAACGATACACAGATGACCGAGTTTAAACGCTTGGTAGCAAGATATCCAGAAGGGAAACAAAAAAGTGCTTTATTGCCGGTATTGCATTTGGCGCAAGAAAGTTTTAATGGTTGGTTGCCTACAGAGGCATTAGATTATGTTGCTAGCTTATTACAGATTGAGCCAATTGAAGTTTATGAAGTGGCTACATTCTACTCAATGTATAATTTAAAGCCAGTTGGAAAATATGTTTTTGAAGTTTGTCAAACTGGCCCTTGTATGATTAGTGGATCTGATAATATTATCGATTATATCAAACAGGTTTTAAATATTCAACCAGGTGAAACAACTAAAGATGGTTTATTCACACTAAAATTGGTAGAGTGTTTAGGTGCTTGTGGATATGCTCCAATGATGCAAGTAGGAAAGATATTTAGAGAGCATTTGACCAAAGAAAAAGTGGATGCAATTATTGCAGAATATAGACAACTAGCTGCAACAAATAATTAAAACTAAGTAGTTAAATAAATAACAATGGGCGTAAAACTATTATTAGATAAAGCAAATGTACCTGGCATAAGATCCTTTGAAGTTTATCGCAGAGAAGGTGGATATCGTTCGGTAGAAAAAGCTTTGAAAGAGATGAACCCAGAATCTATCGTTGAAGAAGTGAAGAAAAGTGGATTAAGAGGTAGAGGGGGTGCTGGTTTTCCAACTGGTATGAAATGGAGTTTTATTGCAAAACCAGAAGGCGTGCCACGTCACTTAGTGTGCAACGCTGACGAAAGTGAACCAGGTACTTTTAAGGATAGATATTTGATGGAATTTTTACCCCATTTATTATTAGAGGGTTTAATTGTTTCAAGTTTTGCCTTAGGATCAAACGACACATACATTTATATCAGAGGTGAATATGCTTGGATCCCAGATATCTTAGAAGAAGCAATTAATGAAGCTAAAGCTGCTGGTTTTTTAGGCAAGAATATTTTAGGAACAGGTTTTGATTGTAATATTCATGTGCAAAGAGGTGGTGGTGCATATATCTGTGGTGAAGAAACTGCATTGATTGAATCTTTGGAAGGTAAAAGAGGTAATCCAAGAATCAAACCTCCATTCCCAGCTATACAAGGTTTGTGGATGCGTCCAACGGTGGTAAATAATGTAGAAACTTTGGCAGCAATAGTTCCTATCATTAATATGGGTGGAGATGAGTATGCTAAAATTGGTGTTGGAAAATCTGCAGGTACAAAATTAATTTCTGCATGTGGCAATATTAATAAGCCAGGTGTGTATGAAATTGATATGACTATTTCTGTAGAAGAATTTATTTATAGCGATGAGTATTGCGGTGGTATCAAAGGGGGCAAGCAATTAAAAGCTTGTATTCCAGGTGGATCATCTGTGCCAATTTTACCAGCAAATTTATTATTGAAAACAGCTAAGGGTGAAACCAGATACATGAACTATGAAAGTTTAAGTGATGGTGGATTTGCAACTGGCTCTATGTTAGGGTCTGGTGGTTTTATTGTTTTAGATGAAGATCAGTGTATTGTTAAAAATACCTTGACTTTAGCTAGATTTTACAGACATGAAAGTTGTGGTCAATGTTCTCCATGTAGAGAGGGAACTGGCTGGATGGAAAAAATATTACACAAAATAGAACATGGTAAGGGATCAATGAGTGATATTGATTTACTATGGGATATTCAAAGAAAGATAGAAGGAAATACTATTTGCCCATTAGGTGATGCTGCTGCATGGCCAGTAGCTGCAGCTATTCGTCATTTCCGTGACGAATTCGAATGGCATATAAATAATCCTGAACTATCACAAACAAGCAATTTTGGTTTACAACACTATGCAGATCCAATTCATGTACCTGCATAACATAGAACGATAAACTATGAGCGAACAAACATTATTTAAAGTAACCATCGACAACATTACTGTTGAAGTACCAGCGGGCACTACTATTTTACAAGCTGCAAGAAAAATTGGTGGCGAAGTAGCCCCACCTGCTATGTGTTTTTATAGCAAATTAAAAGGCAGTGGTGGTAAATGTAGAACCTGTTTAGTGGAAGTTGCTAAGGGTTCTGAAAAAGACCCTCGTCCAATGCCTAAGCTAGTTGCTTCTTGCAGAACAACTGTTATGGATGGCATGGAAGTAAAAAATATCACTAGTGAAAAAGTAGTAGAGGCAAGAGCAGGTGTGGTAGAGTTCCTACTATTGAACCATCCATTAGATTGCCCAATTTGCGATCAGGCAGGTGAATGTCATTTACAAGATTTAAGTTTTGAACATGGCAAGTCGGGTACTAGATATGAGTTCCAAAGAAGAACCTTTAAAAAACATGATTTAGGCGAGCATATACAATTACATATGACACGTTGTATCTTATGTTATCGTTGTGTATTTACGGCAGACCAATTAACCAATAAGCGCGAACATGGAATTTTAGATAGAGGTGATCATGCAGAAATTGCAACACATATTGAAAAGAGTTTAGACAATGAGTTTATTGGAAACGTTATTGATGTTTGTCCAGTTGGTGCATTAACAGATAAAACTTTTAGATTCAAAAACAGGGTTTGGTTTTTAAAGCCAATGGATGCTCATAGAGATTGTCCAACTTGTTCTGGTAGAGTGACTCTATGGAACAGAGGGGATGAAGTATTTAGAGTAACTGCAAGAAAAGATGAGTGGGGTGAGGTTGAAGATACACCGGATGGTCAACCAGGTTGGATATGTAATACATGTAGATTTGACAAAAAAGAAACTGCAGACTGGGTAATTGAAGGTCCAAGAGCTATTAGTAGACATTCTGTAATTGCACAAGGTCATTACGAAGGTAAAGTGGGTATGACTAAGCCAAATGAAACTTTCGCTGCAGTGAATGATGGAAGAAAGCCACAATTATTAATGGATATTCACGATGAAAGTGAAGTGAATCAACCGTCTATTCATTTGAGTCAAACTCAGGGGCCTTCTCATGGAGACACTTTTAACAATAACAAAGCTTAATTGATTATAGCATGACATTACTTTCATTTGACTGGGCATTGATCATAGAAAAACTAATAATGATTGCCATTATTGTTTTTGCTAGTTTAGGTATTGCCTTGTATACCACATTTGGTGAGCGTAAAGTAGCAGCCATTTTACAAGATCGTCCAGGTCCTAGCCGTGCTGGCCCATTTGGTTTATTGCAACCATTGGCGGATGGTCTAAAATTAATTTCTAAAGAAGAAATTATTCCTACAAATGCTAATAAGTGGTTATTCATTTTAGGTCCAGGCTTAGCAATGACAGCAAGTTTAATGACCTGCGCAGTAATCCCTTGGGGAACTGCTATAGATATTTTTGGTCGTCACGTAGAATTACAAATTGCCGATGTTAATATTGGTATACTTTATGTTTTTGCGGTGGTGAGTATGGGAGTGTATGGAATTATGATTGGAGGATGGGCTTCTAATAATAAATTCTCTTTAATGTCTGCTCTAAGAGCAGCATCACAAGCCATTAGCTATGAATTAGCAATGGGTTTGGCGTTAATTGCATTATTAATGACAACTGGTTCTTTAAGTTTAAAGACAATTGTTGAACAACAAGTAGCTGGCAACTGGTGGAATATTGTGTATCAACCATTAGGCTTTCTTTTATTTTTTATAGCTGCTTTGGCAGAATGTAATAGAACACCATTCGATTTACCAGAAGCAGAAAACGAATTGAATTTTGGTTACCACCAAGAATACTCTTCAATGAAATTGGGCTTCTATTTATTTGCAGAATACATTAACATGATTATGAGTAGTGCAATTATGGCATCAATGTATTTTGGTGGATACGATTTACCATTCTTTAATGAAGCAAGTGTAGCGCCTAATATTGCTGCATTAATTGGAGTAGGTACTTTATTAATTAAGATTGTATTATTTATATTCTTGTTTATGTGGATTCGTTGGACTATCCCAAGATTTAGATATGATCAATTAATGAATCTTGGCTGGAAGACAATGATCCCATTGGCTTTATTCAATCTATTATTAACTGGCGCTGTGATTTTAGCTAAATTATAATTTATAAACGTTTTACAATAATATGCAACCACTTACCAATAAAGCACAAGCAGTTAACAGAGCTCCAATGAGTTTCTGGGAGCGCTTGTATTTAATCAACATCATCAAGGGTATGTTTATTACGTTTAGTCATATGTTTAAAAAACAACCCACTATTCGTTATCCAGAACAAAAGCGTGAGTTCAGTCCTGTATTTAGAGGATTACATGTTTTAAATAGAGACGAGGCTGGCAGAGAACGTTGTACTGCATGTGGTTTATGCGCAGTAGCATGTCCGGCAGAAGCTATTACTATGGAAGCTGCAGAGAGAATGGAAGGTGAAGAAAATTTATACAGAGAAGAAAAATATGCTGCGAAATATGAGATTAATATGTTGCGTTGTATTTTCTGTGGTCTTTGTGAAGAAGCTTGTCCAAAAGATGCTATCTATTTAAGTGAAACTTTTGCTCCTGCAAATTACACTCGTAAAGGTTTTATCTATGGAAAAGACGATTTATTAATTCCTAATCCTACTACAGAAGCAGCCGCTTTTGCAGCAGCTAAAGGAGTAGAAGCTTAATTATATGAATACATTAGAGATTTTATTTTACGCATTATCTGCATTTGCAATCGTAAGTGCAGCGATGGTATTAATAAGTAAGAATCCCATTCACAGTGTGCTTTGGTTAATCTTGGTTTTCTTCGCTATTTCTGGGCATTATATTTTATTAAATGCACAGTTCTTAGCAATTGTAAATATCATCGTTTATGCCGGTGCCATTATGGTATTGTTCTTGTTTGTGATCATGTTGATGAATGTAAAAAAAGACAAGGAACCGCAAAAACAACATCTAGTAAAATTTATTGGAGTGGTTGCTGGTGGTAGCTTTCTAACATTATTAATTGCATTAGTGAAACAAACTTCTCAATTACAAGGAAAGACTGTTTTATTGAAAGAAGGAACTATTGGATTAATACATCCATTAGGAAAGGCTTTGTTTAGTGATTATGTTGTTCCTTTTGAAATAAGTAGTGTCTTATTCTTAAGTGCAATGGTTGGAGCTGTAATTATTGGTAAAAAATAAAATTATTAGGATATGCCTATATTAAATTATATCTATTTGTGTTTGACATTGTTTAGCATTGGCGTTATTGGCGTACTAGTGCGAAGAAATGCAATCATTGTATTTATGTGTATTGAACTAATGTTAAATGCGGTGAATCTGCTTTTGGTTGCATTTTCAAAAATGTACAACGGAGCTGCTTTTGCAAATGCACCAACTTCAACAATTGGTATTGATGCACAAATATTTGTATTCTTTATTATGGTGGTAGCGGCTGCAGAAGTTAGTGTGGGTTTAGCCATTATTGTAATGATGTATAGAAATACGCATTCGGTAGATATTAATTTCTTAAACAGATTAAAGAACTAATTCATTTCGCATGAAAGTAATTATAGCGTTTATTATACTATGGCCTTTGGTTGGATTTTTATTCAACGGATTAGGTCGTAATTTTTGGAGCAAAAAGACTGTAGCTTACAAGGCCACTGGTTATATTGTAGCTTCTTTTATATTTAGCATCTTGGCATTTATGAATGTGCAAGAACAGGGAGCCATTACAGTGCACTATTTTGATTTTATCAATACAGATAGTATTCGTATTCCATTTGATTTTAAAGTAGATCAATTATCAAGTTTATTTTTATTAGTTATAACAGGTATTGGTTCTTTGATTCATTTATATTCTACAGCTTATATGAAGGATGAAGAAGCGCCGCATTATGCACGCTATTTCGCCTATTTGAATTTATTCATTTTCTCTATGTTGTTATTGGTATTAGGCGACAACTTTGTGATCATGTTTATCGGTTGGGAAGGTGTAGGCTTATGTTCTTATTTATTAATTGGTTATTGGTTCTCTAATAATCATTTTAACTATGCAGCGAAGAAGGCATTCATCATGAACAGAATTGGTGACCTGGGATTTTTATTAGCTATATTTTGGTTGATAGTTAAATTAGGTACCGTGAGTTATAGTGAAGTTTTTACTGCGGAGAGTTTAGCTAAATTATCTTCAGCGGATATTACGGCTATTACACTTTTATTATTTGTAGGGGCAATGGGAAAGAGTGCACAGATTCCTTTGTTTACTTGGCTTCCTGATGCAATGGCTGGTCCGACACCAGTATCTGCTTTGATTCATGCTGCTACCATGGTTACAGCTGGTATTTATATGATTACCAGAGCAAACATTTTATTTAGTGCAAGTGAATTTACACAACACGTTATAGCTATTGTGGGTATTAGTACCGCTTTATTGTCAGCGACTATCGCCATCAAGCAAAATGATATTAAAAAAGTATTGGCTTATTCAACAGTAAGTCAATTGGGTTATATGTTCTTGGGTTTAGGAGTAGGCGCTTATTCTGGTGCTGTATTCCATGTTATTACCCATGCTTTTTTTAAGGCTTTATTATTCTTAGGTGCTGGATCTGTTATTCATGCAATGCATCATGAACAAGATATTCGTAAAATGGGTGGATTGAAAGCTAAATTACCTATAACGCATTTAACTTTTCTATTAGGATGTATTGCTATAGCTGGCGTACCTCCTTTTAGTGGATTCTTCTCAAAAGATGAGATACTTGCAGCAGCTTTTGCGAAAAGTCCTATTTATTGGGCTTTAGGGGTAATTGGTGCAGCAATGACTGCTTTTTATATGTTCCGTTTATACGCAACTACATTCTTGGGACAATTTAGAGGCACACATGATCAAGAACATCATTTACATGAGAGTCCAATTTCAATGACATTGCCATTGATTTTATTAGCTATTGCAAGTGTTACAGCTGGAGCAATAGGCATTCCAAGTATAATGGGTGGTAATCATTGGTTATCTCATCAATTAATTCCAGTAATAGGGGAGCAACATGAAGGACATTTATCTCATGAGACAGAGTGGATTTTAATGGCCGTTTCTGTAAGCATTGCTTTAGTCGCTTTATTCATTGCTATTGCTAGATATAAAAAACAAGTTGATGCAGAACCTCAAACTGCTTTGGGCAAGTTCTTGCAAGACAAGTGGTATATAGACGAGTTATACAACAATGCGATTGTTCAACCATTGAATAAGTTTGCAGGCTTCTTAAAAGAAGTGATTGAGAAAAAAGTAATTGATGGTGCTGTGAATGGTACAGGTAAATTAGTGCAATACAGTGCAAGACAAATAAGATTAATTCAAAGTGGTCAAGTAGGGTATTATATTTTATTCATGGTATTATCATTAGTATTAATGATTGTATTATGGTTTAATGATATAGCTATACTTAGATTTCTTTTTAAATTGACTCATAAATAATAAGTAACAATGTTTTTACTTTCTTTTTTAATTATACCAATAGTTGCCGCAATCATTTTGCTTTTTGTTAAGCAAGAAAAGTGGGCTCAAGACATCGCAATAGTGGCTGGCGTGGCTAGTTTAACTGCAGCGGTGAATATTATCATCAATAATGTAGCTGGCCTAGACTTAACATGGTTACAAGTATTAAATAGTCGTTTTGTTTTGCAAGCAGATGGATTAGCTAAAATTTTAATTTTATTAACTGCCATCAGTTTCCCTGCTATTTTTATTGCCACTAGTAAAAATCAAGTAGCACAAAAAAATATACATTTATCATTAATGTTATTTACTCAGGCCGGTCTTATGGGCGTGTTTTTGGCTGGGGATGCTATGTTATTTTATTTCTTCTGGGAATTGGCATTAATACCTGTTTATTTTTTATGCTCTATCTGGGGTGGAGAAAGAAGAATTGCGGTTACTTTTAAATTCTTTATTTATACATTCTTAGGTTCTTTATTTATGTTAATTGGTGTCATTTTCATGTACATGCATACCAAGGATCATAGTTTTTCTATAGCCTCATTTAAATCGGCAAGCTTAACTAATATGCAACAAGTCACAGCTTTTGCATTGTTCTTTATTGCTTTTGCTATCAAGATGCCCATTTTCCCTTTACATACATGGCAGCCAGACGCATACGATCAAGCACCTACTTCTGTTACAATGGTATTGAGTGCAGTAATGGTAAAGATGGGTTTATATGGTATTCTTAGATGGTTGATGCCATTGTTTCCAACAGCTTTCAGTGCGCATACTAATATTGTAATGATCTTATCTATTATTGGTGTTTTATATGCGTCATTTATTGCAATTCGTCAAGACAATATCAAAAAACTAATTGCTTATTCTTCTATTGCACATATTGGATTAATGAGTGCTGCATTGTTTGCTAATAATGCAATAGGTACACAAGGAGTATTGATTCAATTATTTTCACATGGTATAAATGTTTTAGGCTTGTGGATTATTGCTGATGTAATCGAACAACAAGCAGGCACTAAATTATTATCTGAGATGGGTGGTTTAGCGAAGAAGCAACCTACTTTGGCTATTTTATTAGTAGCCTTCTCTTTTGCCAATATAGCATTGCCATTAACAAATGCATTTGTAGGAGAGTTTTTAATGTTCAATAGTATATTCCAGGTAAATCCATGGATGGCTGCTGCAGCGGGTGTTAGTGTTGTGTTAGCGGCTATTTACACTTTAAATATGGTTCAGAAATGTGCCTATGGAGAAGTGGGTACTGCCATTCAAAAAATGACTACCAATAAATCTGCACAAGCAGTTTTAATTGTATTAATCATCATAGTTTTTGTAACTGGTGTTTATCCTCAGCCTTTATTTGATTTAACAAAAGACACTTTATTACAATTGTTTGTAAAATAAATTAAAAGAATTAGCAATGAATGCAATTATAGTTTCTGCTCTATTAGGTGTTATAATGATGTTTTGTTCTTGGGGCTTCAAAAGCGAAAGTCTCCAAAAGAATATTGCATTGGTTGGATTACTAGTTTTAATAGCGGCAAATTTGGCTCAATTAAACGGATGGTATGTTGTTGACATTGACACTAAAGGAATGCTTTCTTTTAGTAGATTTGGTTTATATGCCAATACATTATTATTTGCTTTGACTTTCTTGTATTTATGGATCAATGGGGAAGAGATTGAGGCAATTGGTCACCAAGCAGCGGATTTCTATGCATTGTTTTTCTTTATACTATGTGGAGCTAGTATTCTAACTTCTTTTGATAATTTATTGATGTTATTTATTGGCATTGAAATCTTATCTATACCATTATATATTTTAACTGGCTCGGATAAGAAGAATTTATTGAGTAATGAAGCTTCATTGAAATATTTCTTAATGGGATCTTTTTCTACTGGCATATTATTATTAGGAATTACATTTTGTTATGGTGCAATTGGAAGTTTTAGATTAGAATCGCCAATCATTATTCCTTCAAAGGGAATGGCGATAGAGCAATATTTATTATCTGCAGGATTAATTTTAATTTTTGCTGCAATGAATTTTAAAGTGTCTGCAGCACCTTTCCATTTTTGGACACCAGATGTATATGATGGGGCACCTACAGTGTTTACAAGCTTTATGGCTACCATTGTTAAAGCAGCAGGTTTTATCGCTTTCATTTCTATATTTCATGTTCAGTCTAAAGCGCTTGGTTATTCTTGGCCTTTACTTTTAACCTTTGTTATTATAGCCACGCTCCTAGTAGGAAATATATCGGCTGTATTTCAAAGAAGCGTAAAAAGAATGTTGGCATACTCTAGTATTGCTCAAGCAGGCTTCATGTTATTTGCTTTATATGGCATTTCTGATTTTGCAAATGAGGGAATCTTATTATATGCAGTAGTTTACTCTGTAGCATCAATTGGTATTTTTGCAGTATTAGTTAAAATGAAAGATTATAGTTTTGAAGCTTTCAATGGATTATCAAAAACCAATCCTTTATTGGCTTTGGTGACTACTATATTTTTATTATCTCTAGCAGGTATCCCTTTAACTGGGGGTTTCTTTGCTAAATATTATATGTTAAACGCTATTTTGACAGCAGGTGCAGGCTTATGGGTGGTGATCATCGCCATTTTATTTGCAGCCATAAGTGTGTATTATTATTTCAAAGTAATTCAGGCTATGTATTTTGTACAGGGTACCCCAGCTATTAAAGAATTACCTAGAACCTATACCTATAAGCTCTTGGTATTGGCTATAATATTGTTGGTTTTAGGCGTTTTCCCTAACCTTTTGTTCAATTATCTATACTTTTAGCCGTTCCTCAAATAAAGCTGCTATAGATTCTTGCATTGTTTAATCTGTATTACCTTTAGGTTTCAGTTAAACCTTGTATTATGACCATTCAGGACTCTTTCGTATTGGCATGGAGAACAGTAAAAAGCAATAAATTAAGAACGGGTATTACAGTTGCTATTATTGCCTTTGGAATTATGGCCTTAATTGGCATTATTACCGCTATTTCTGCCATGAATCAAAGCTTAAAAGAGAACTTCTCTTTTATGGGCGCCAATGCGTTTAGTATCAGGTATAAAGAAATGAATGCAAGAATGGGCGGCCCAAATCAGGGCGAAGAATTTTCTAAAACCAAAAAAGGTAAAAAAGAGAAGAAGTCCAATTTAGATAAAGTAATCAGATTAGAGGAGTCTACTTATTTCAAACAACATTATGGATTTAACAGAGCACAAGTATCTGTATATAGAAGAGGTAATGGAAATAATGAGCTGCATTATAAAAACAGAAAGACTAATCCTCAGATTAGTATGTTTGGGGCAGACGAAAATTATTTAGCGGTTAGTGGTTACACATTAGCACTGGGTAGAAATTTAAATTCAGTGGATTTACAAAGTGGAAGAAATGTTGCTGTTATTGGAAGTAATGTTGCAGCAAAATTATTTCCTTCTAAGCCAGAAAAAAGCGTTGACAAAATTATCTTAGTATCGGGAAAGCCATACAGAGTCATTGGTTTATTAAAATCAAAAGGGTCTAGTGCAATGCTAAGACAAGACGATGTTGTTATAACTTCTGTAAAAAATTTAAGACAGTATCAAATAAATGCATCTTATCAAATTGGTGTAATGGTCAATAATGTTGCAGAATTAGAACCTGCAATTGGCGAGGCTACAGACCAAATGAGAAAAGCAAGAAGATTGATACCAACAGAGACGGAAAATTTCGTCATTGACAAGAGTGATAAATTTGCAGAAATGTTTATTGGCTTTTTAGCAGGTATTAGTGGTGCCGCTGGTGCAATTGGAATGATTACATTAATTGGGGCTGCTATTGGCCTTATGAATATTATGCTAGTGTCTGTGAATGAAAGAACCAGAGAAGTGGGTTTGATTAAAGCAATTGGAGGAAAGAGAAAAGACGTGCGTCGACAGTTTTTATTTGAAAGTATTTTAATCAGTATCCTAGGGGCTATTTTTGGCATTATCCTAGGTGTGTTAGTGGGCAATATATTTAGCATGGTTTTGAATACCGGCTTTGTGATTCCATGGGCCTGGGTAGCCATAGGTATCATTATATGTACAATAGTAGGTTTGGTGGCAGGTATTTATCCGGCAATGAAAGCTGCTTCATTGAATCCAATCAATGCCTTACGTTACGAATAACAATAAGTTTCCATACAGCATACTGAAAATTCTGCAATCTGCCAACAGTAGTTAGTTTAGTCCAAATTTTATATAAAAATCATGTCTAAAATTTGGTTCATTCAATAAATTACTTATTTTGTAACCCCTTAGAAACTAGTGCGGAGGATTTGAGTGAAATCTAAAACAATAGTCAAAAGGATAT
>Ga0222712_10002775_pt1 | contig 19678 bp, 20 predicted proteins | sample C33_657DmetaG_FD_165043 | JGI IMG/M metagenome (GOLD analysis project Ga0222712, IMG submission 165043) | Estuarine water microbial communities from San Francisco Bay, California, United States - C33_657D | ecosystem: Environmental > Aquatic > Marine > Unclassified | place: USA: California... | reverse complement strand
AGATTCCAAGCAGTGGCATTCCACCATTTGCTGCATCAATAACTTTTGTCATGACAGGTGCAAAGCGACTGATGGCTCCACAACGCAAGTAATCACCGTAAGAAAAACCTCCCGGCAAGATCACCGCATCTACACCCTTTAGGTCTGCATCATCGTGCCAGAGCGAAATTGCAGTTGTTCCGGCAACGGAAGCTGCACGCAGCGCATCTCGATCATCGAGAGTGCCCGGAAAAGTGATGACACCTACCTTCATGCCTGCACCGTAACTACATAAGTTTCGATGACCGGGTTGGCAAGAAGTGTTGCTGCGGCTTTTTCAATATCTGCCATCTGTGCCGCCGTTGGCGTTCCTTCAATCTCAATTTCAAATCGCTTGCCTTGACGCACACTCTTTGCGAAGGTGAATCCAAGTCGGGGAAGGGCAGCGCTTACTGCAACGCCTTGTGGATCCAAAATCTCTGGCTTGAGCATTACTTCGACAACGATGATCGCCATTGTGATTCCCCTTAGAACTTACTGCCGGTGATTGTATAAAACGCTTGGTGGTATCGCTGCGCAGTTTTCTCGATGATCTCTGCGGGCAATTCTGGTGGTGGGCTCTTCTTATCCCAACCTGATGATGTGAGGTAATCGCGAACAAATTGCTTATCAAATGATGCGCCAGGGTTGGCTGCATCCCAGAAGCGTGAAGAATCAGGCGTCAACGCCTCATCTCCGAGGGTGATCTCACCGCTGGCATCGATTCCGAATTCGAATTTAGTATCGGCCACAATGATGCCGCGAGAAGAAGCAAAGTCAGCTGCCTCTGAATAGAGCTTAAGTGTGTATTGGCGAAGCGCTTCTGCATGATCTTTTCCAGCGATTGCAGCGGCTGCATCGAAATCTATATTGATGTCGTGATCGCCAATGGCCGCCTTCGTTGCTGGGGTGAAGATCGGTCTTGGTAGCTGTGAGCCATCAACAAGGCCATCAGGAAGTTCGATCCCACAGACTTTCTTATCTACTTGATATTCCTTCATTCCGCTTCCAGTGAGATATCCGCGTGCAACACATTCAATCTCAAACATCTTGAGTGGCTTTACGATGACTGCGCGATCACTGACTACATCAGGAACATCATCGCTGATGATGTGGTTACCGATAATGTCTTCGAGTAATTCAAACCAGAAGAGTGAGAGCTGAGTAAGAATTGCACCTTTATCCGGAATTGTTGTCGGAAGCACCCAATCAAATGCACTGATGCGATCGGAAGCAACAAGAAGAATTTCACCCGATTGATTTGTGTAGAGATCGCGAACTTTTCCGGTGCGCAGGTGATCCCACCCAGGAACCTGTGCTGCCGGTGGTGGACCGGCAAGGCCGAAGCCGCTCACCGAATAGAGCCGGGTTTGTACTGCGCTGCGGCAGGATGCGCGGATGTAATCGCCTCAATGCGACTAACAACTCGAGCAATGTGCTGGCGAGCATCGCCAGTAAATTCAAGTGGTGCACTTATTAGTTGATCAAGTGCTTTTCTATCAAGTGGAATTCGCGCATCCGCTGCCAACGCATCAAGCATCGTATTTGCCTGACCTTCACGCATCGCAAGAGCTGCTTTAACTGCATGCTCCTTAATTACTTCGTGTGCGACTTCGCGACCAACGCCAGCTTTAACTGCTGCCATCAAAATCTTGGTGGTTGCAAGAAATGGCAAGTAACGCTCTAGCTCTGCTGCAATTACTGCAGGAAATGCTCCGAATTCGTTAAGCACTGTCAGAGTTGTTTCTAGAAGCCCATCCATCGCATAGAAAGCATCTGCGATAGCTACGCGACGCACAACGCTGCATGAAACATCGCCTTCATTCCATTGATCTCCAGCAAGTTCAGAGACCATCGACGAATATCCGCGAAGGATTACTGCCAGGCCGTTAATACGTTCGCAAGATCTGGTATTCATCTTGTGAGGCATTGCAGAAGATCCGACTTGGCCTGCCTTAAAGCCTTCAGTTACCAGTTCGGCACCCGCCATCAAACGGATTGATGTTGCAAGCGAAGATGGAGAAGCAGCTAGCTGAACAAGTGTTGTTAAAACATCGTAATCAAATGATCGTGGATAGATCTGGCCGGTGGAATCAAGCACGCGTGAAAATCCGAGTTCGGCGGCAACTTTTTGCTCGAGTGAATGATGTGCCTCAGATGAACCTAAGAGATCTATTGAATCTTGTGCGGTACCGACTGGACCTTTAATTCCGCGCATTGGATAACGCTCTTGAAGTGCAACCAAACGCTCGTAGGCAAAGAGGAGTTCTTCGGCTGCATTGGCAAAACGTTTTCCGAGAGTTGTTATCTGTGCTGGAACATTATGTGAACGTCCTGCAATTGGTTGATTGGCATAGAGCGCAGCTTTCGCTGCAAGCGCTGCCAGTGTTGCAATGACTTTATCGCTGATGAGATTAAGGCCATTTTTAATCTGCAACGCTTCAATATTTTCGGTCAGATCACGGCTTGTCATTCCTGCGTGGATAGCTTCGTGTCCTGCAAGAGCATTAAATTCTTCAATACGCGCCTTTACATCATGGCGTGTGATTTTCTCGCGCGCATCAATTGATGCAAGATCAACCTTTGTGATTACCTTTTCGTAATCAGCGATCACTGAATCAGGGATTGCATGTCCAAGTGCTGATTGCGCGCGAGCGACTGCGATCCAAAGCTTGCGCTCTGCGATGATTTTCTCTTCAGGGGCAAAGATGGCGCGCATCTGCGCAGATGCATAACGGTTAGCTAATACGCTCACTGGTGCATTCTCCCTTACCTAATTCTCTACCTGGGCTAGCGACGCAACAAGGGCGATATCACTCCGGTAAAAAGAGCCCTCGAGGTCGATGGTAGAAATCTGTGAGTATGCGCGATGGCGGGCTGATTCGAGATCGTTGCCGATTCCAGTCACCGTCATCACGCGGCCACCATTTGAGATGAGCGATCCATCTCGTTCAGCGGTGCCAGCATGGAAAACAATTGTTGAATCGGAAGCCACAGGCGAAGTTATGGGAAGGCCAACAATTGGAGATTGTGGATATCCCTGCGACGCAAGGACGACAGTAACTGCAGATTGATCTCTCCAGTGAAGAACAGTGTCATCAAGATCGCCAGTTGCAGCCTTATATAAAAGATCCGCAAGAGGTGTTACCAATCGTGGAATCAAAACTTGTGTTTCAGGATCTCCGAAACGGGCATTAAATTCGATAACTTTCAGTCCACTCTTTGTGAGTGCAAGACCAGCATAGAGAAGACCTATAAATGGTGTTCCACGTGCCGCCATCTCTGCAACAACTGGTGCCAATACTTTTTCATATGTCTCTTCGACAATATCGTCAGGTGCCCATGGCAGTGGTGAGTAAGCACCCATTCCACCGGTGTTTGGTCCCTGATTGTTATCGAGGGCTCTCTTGAAGTCTTGCGCAGGCTCCATCGCAAGAACATTTCTGCCATCACAAATTCCAAAGAGTGAAATCTCAGGACCATCTAGGAACTCTTCGATAACAACTCGTTCACATGAAAGCGCATGTGCGAGTGCTTCAGCGCGATCGTTGGTGACGACAACGCCCTTGCCCGCCGCTAAGCCATCATCTTTAACAACATATGGCGCACCAAATGTATCGAGTGCTTTCTCAATTTCAGATTGCGTACTGCAAGTAAAGCTTTTTGCAGTCGGCACACCAGCATCTCTCATCACACCTTTGGCAAAGTCTTTCGATCCTTCAAGGGCTGCGGCGGCTTTGGATGGACCGAAGGTTGCAATACCGGCAGCGCGTAATACATCTGCTGCGCCATTAACAAGTGGCACTTCGGGACCAATCACAACAAGATTGACGCCAAGTGATTGTGCCAGGCTCAGAATTGCTTGGTTATCAGTGATTGCAAGCGGATGCGTTGTTGCGATCTCTGCGATACCTGGGTTTCCCGGAGCAACATGTAGTTCGCTGCACTTTTTATCTTCCTTGAGTCCTAGTGCGAGTGCGTGTTCGCGACCACCGCTTCCGACTAGGAGGATTTTCATAGTTTAGATGAAATCCTTTACAACAATTGTCTGATCTCGACCAGGCCCAACGCCGATGGCGCTCATTGGCGCACCTGAGATTTTTTCAAGGAAAGCAATGTAAGCCTGTGCATTCTTTGGAAGATCACTGAGCTTGCGAGCACCAGAGATATCTTCGCTCCAGCCAGGGAGATATTCATAAATTGGATTTGCGTGGTGGAAATCTGATTGTGATGAAGGAAGTTCTTCTACGCGCTTGCCATCAATTTCGTAGGCCACACATACTGGAATCTGCTCCCAGCCAGTAAGAACATCGAGTTTGGTAAGGAAGAAATCTGTCAGACCATTAACGCGCACTGCATAACGTGCAATCGGTGCGTCATACCAACCACAGCGACGGGCGCGACCTGTTGTTACACCGATCTCGCCACCGATGGTGCGAAGTTTTTCGCCATCCTCATCGAGGAGCTCTGTTGGAAAAGGTCCAGATCCGACGCGAGTTGTATATGCCTTAACAATTCCAATAACCCGACTGATTTGTGTTGGTCCGATTCCAGAACCTGTGCACGCTCCACCAGCAGTTGGGTTAGATGAAGTTACATATGGATATGTTCCATGATCAACATCGAGCAGAGTTCCTTGTGAACCTTCAAGCAGAACGCGCTTTCCGGCCTTGAGCGCTTGATCTAGAAGAAGGACGGTATCTGCAACATATGGGCGCAAAATCTCTGCATATCCAAGGTATTCAGCTAGTACATCATCTACTTCAATGTTTTTACGGTTGAAAACCTTGATCAGAATCTGGTTCTTATCACGCAGCGCTGCTTCAAGTTTTTGACGCAAGATGGATGGATCAAAGAGATCTTGTACGCGAATTCCGATGCGGTTGATCTTGTCAGCATATGCCGGACCAATTCCGCGACCAGTTGTTCCGATCTTTGATTTACCAAGGAAGCGCTCAGTCACCTTATCGATGGTGCGGTGATACGGAGTAATCAAGTGCGCATTAGTTGAGATGACAAGTTTTGAGCAATCGATGCCGCGATCAGTTAAACCTTTAATCTCTTCCAGCAGAACACCTGGATCAATCACAACACCGTTGCCGATAACTGGCACAACATTAGGAGAGAGAATTCCTGATGGAAGAAGATGCAGCGCATATTTCTGATCACCAATAACAACGGTGTGTCCTGCGTTATTGCCACCTTGATAGCGAACTACATAATCAACGCGATCGCCAAGGATGTCGGTAGCTTTACCCTTGCCCTCATCGCCCCACTGTGCTCCCAGCAGAACTAATGCAGGCATGGTTAAAACCTCTCTCCTTGTTTAGAAACGAATGTTACTTGCGAAGTGATGTTCCTGTTGATCGAAGATCTTCACACGCATGAACGACACGAGCAGCCATGCCAGCTTCGGCCGCTTTGCCCCATGCACGTGGGTCATATGCCTTCTTATTTCCAACTTCGCCATCGATCTTCAAGACACCGTCGTAGTTCTTGAACATATGCTCTACAACTGGACGAGTAAATGCATATTGAGTATCGGTATCGATATTCATCTTGATAACACCGTAATCAAGTGATTCGCGGATCTCTGAAAGAAGTGATCCTGAGCCACCGTGGAAAACAAGGTCCATAGGCTTACTTCCGGCAGGTAGACCAAGCTTTGCTGAAACTGCTTCCTGAAGAGTCTGCAAGATCTTTGGCTGCAAGACAACGTTTCCTGGCTTGTAAACACCGTGAACGTTTCCAAATGTTGCTGCAACCATATAACGGGCAGCTGCATCGTTGCCGAGAGTTTCAAGTGTGAGGAGCGCATCCTCTGGTGTTGAGTACAACTTGGCATCGTGCTTTGCTTCGATGCCATCTTCTTCTCCGCCGACGACGCCGATTTCAATTTCAAGAATTGTGCGCGCAGCAACTGACTTTGCAAGGAGTTCTTTTGCAACTTTCATATTCTCTGGCATATCAACTGCTGATCCATCCCACATATGTGAGTTAAAGAGCGGAGCCTTGCCATCTTTGATGCGCTGAGCGCCGAAATCAAGAAGGGGGCGCATAAAGCCATCGAGCTTTTCAGCTGGGCAGTGATCTGTGTGAATTGCAATGTTGACGTTGTAATTCTTTGCAACAACGTGTGCGAACTCGGCGAGCGCAACTGCGCCATCAACCATGTTCTTTACTGTGGAGCCAGATGCGTATTCAGCACCGCCCCAAGAAAATTGAATAATTCCATCTGATTCAGCTTCGGCGAATCCACGAATTGCTCCGATGATGGTCTGTGATGATGAGACGTTGATTGCAGGGTATGCAAATGCGCCAGCTTTCGCGCGATCTAACATCTGGCCGTAAATTTCAGGGGTTGCAATAGGCATTATGACTCCAGATTGTGCTCGGTAGCTCGCAAGAAGATGATTGCGAGTTGTAATCCTTCGCCGAGCGCGTCATTGAGTCGACTTCGGGCTTACGGCTAATCCAACCACTTACCTGGGGGTAAGAAAAATCGCCATGCGCCAGGGAAGCTATTCCCCTGGCCACATAGCGATCTCTACGCTCAATCCTGGCTAGATAGGCGATTTCACGGATGGAGGGTCTTCTGGAGGAAGGCGATCAGAGCGGCCAATAAGGCTGGGCTTGCCAAGATCTTGAGCAGGATTGCAAAGAAGCTAACTAACATTTTTGATCCATTCTGTAGTGATGGGTAGTTGGAATAGGTGGGCAAAGATAGAGAGTGCGAGTAATCTCAACTGTTATGACGACTACACCTGTTGATGGATCTGGCGATTCGATTGAAAACCTCGGCAACGAGAGCCGCCAGTTTCCACCCGGTGCGGCATTTGCAGCTCAAGCCAATGCCAAGGCTGATATCTATGCCACCGCTGATGCTGATCGTTTAGCTTTCTGGGAATCACAAGCGCGCGAGTTAACGTGGGATCAACCTTGGAGCAGTGTTCTTGATTGGCAAGTTCCTTATGCGAAATGGTTTGTTGGTGGAAAACTCAACGCATCAGTTAACGCGCTAGATCGCCATGTTGCGCAAGGTCGCGGAAATCGCGTTGCATTTCACTTTGAAGGCGAACCGGGTGATACCCGCACGATTACATATTCAGATTTACTCGCCGATGTTAAGAAGGCTGCCAATGCGCTGACAGAAATTGGCGTCAAGGCCGGTGATCGTGTTGCTATCTACATGCCGATGATTCCAGAGGCAGCTGTTGCGATGTTGGCATGTGCACGAATCGGTGCTGCACACTCTGTTGTTTTTGGTGGATTTTCTGCCGATGCCCTCCTTTCTCGTATTCAAGATGCAGATGCAAAGCTTGTGATTACCGCAGATGGTGGATTTAGAAAAGGTGCAGCATTTGCACTCAAACCCGCAGTTGATGAAGCACTGAAGGGCAAGACAAATGTTGAGAAGGTTCTTGTCGTAAAGCGCACAGGTCAAGAGACTGCATGGAATAGCTCCACCGACATTTGGTGGCATGAGATTGTCGATCGCCAGAGCGCAGAACATGTGGCTGAGAGCTTTGATGCTGAGCACCCACTCTTTATCTTGTACACATCAGGCACGACTGCAAAGCCAAAGGGAATTTTCCATACAACAGGCGGATATCTCACGCAGGCAGCATTTACTCATCGCGCAGTCTTTGATCTCAAACCAGAGACAGATGTGTATTGGTGCACGGCAGATGTTGGCTGGATTACCGGCCACTCCTACGTTGTATATGGCCCGCTAATAAATGGCGCAACGCAAGTTATCTATGAAGGAACTCCCGATACTCCTCACAAGGGGCGTATGTTTGAAATTATTGCCAAGTACGGCGTGACAATTTTGTATACAGCACCAACACTTATTCGCACCTGGATGAAATGGGGAGATGAATTCCCACAAGCGCATGATCTTTCAACTCTTCGACTGCTTGGATCTGTGGGAGAACCAATTAACCCTGAAGCGTGGATGTGGTACCGCGAAGTTATTGGTGGAAGCCGATGTCCAATCGTTGATACGTGGTGGCAGACCGAAACTGGTGCAATCATGATTTCGCCACTCCCTGGTGTTACAAGTACTAAACCAGGTTCTGCGATGACAGCAATTCCTGGTATCAGCACCAAAGTTGTCGATGACAATGGTGTTCCAGTTCCTAATGGACACGGCGGTTATTTGATTCTCGACAAGCCATGGCCATCCATGCTCCGCGGAGTGTGGGGAGAAGATCAGCGCTACCGTGAAAATTATTGGTCTCGCTTTGATGGAATTTACTTCGCTGGCGATGGTGCAAAGTTAGATAACGATGGCGCAATCTGGTTACTTGGTCGCGTCGATGATGTGATGAACGTTTCTGGTCACCGCATCTCAACGACAGAAGTTGAATCAGCACTTGTCTCACATGAAGCTGTGGCTGAAGCAGCTGTTGTCGGCGCTGCCGATGAAATGACCGGACAAGGAATTGTTGCCTTCGTTATTTTGCGCACCGGTATCGAGCATGCCAATGGAGATGCCCTGGTTAAGGAATTACGCGCGCACGTTACTAAGGAGATCGGTGCAATCGCTCGCCCTCGTCAGATCATGGTCGTTAATGAGCTACCAAAGACGCGCAGCGGCAAGATTATGCGACGTTTACTTAAGGATGTGGCTGAAAATCGTGCTGTAGGAGATGCGACAACTTTGGCTGATCCGAATGTAATGAAGCTCATTGCAGAAGGTCTTCACTCATCTAAGGACGAAGATTAATTCCTTCTAACTTTTTCTGAACAGTATCTTTAATGGTGGTGACAACACCTGGCAGATTGCTCTCGATCTTTGGATAGAGATCACTTCCGGCAATCGCTTCTTTTCCACTCTGCCATGGCGACCATGTGAGAACCGCTCCGATGAGGAAGATAAAGATCACTGTGCGCACAAGATGTAGCGCTGCACCCGCGATCTGATCTATAAATGCAAGTGGTCCACGAATAATTGTTGCTTTAAGTCCCTTGGTTACTGCCTTTGCAATCACACGACCGATAAATGATCCGAGGAAGATAGAAGCGAAAGCTATGCCAACTTTCTTGCTATCTAGCACCCAATCACCCATGAGGTTGAGGGCAAGTAAGAGACCAAGTACTGCGCCACCGATATTCCCAATTACCGAAAAGATACTTTTTAGAAAGCCTGTCTTATAGCCGGCTGCGAAAGATGCAACCAGCGCAAGAACAATCAGAATATCTGCATAGTTCATAGCTGGACTCCTAAGTACTTTTGCGTATCGCGCTCTAGCTCTTCAATACTAGTGACAACTCCGATTTTTCTATAGGCAACTTTGCCTTGGGCATCGATAAATAGCGTAATTGGTACTCCCATTCCAAGTGTTCCGCGCGTGCTTCCATCGGGGTCATTCAGGTTTGGCCAACTCATTCCATAGAGTTTTATAAAGTCGCGCGCATTCTGGGCATCTGCCTCCTCAACGCTGATACCGATGAGCGAGATTTTCTCCTTATATTTGCTATAGAAATCAACAAAGATAGGCATCTCTTGCTTACAAGGTCCACACCATGAGCCCCAAACATTTATTAGTGCTGGTCCTTTGATCTGCCCGATATCGACTGTGGATTTACCGTCAAGACATTTCAGTAACGCGACATCGTTATCAGTCTTGATAGTGGCAATTGATGAGCAGTCAGCGACTACGCCGTTGCCAGGTAATGCGGAGGTTTCTTGACCACAACCAGCAAGGAGCAAGAGCGCAGCGACAAGTGCGAACTTCTTCATCGGAAATCCTTATCGGTCTTCACAAGTAGCTTCGCCTTCTCTGAATCCATCTCACCAATGCCTACCGAAGGACATATCTTTGCAAGTGTGCATGCTCCGCATGCTGGTTTACGTGAATGACATACCCGTCGCCCGTGCCAAATCATTCGTTGCGAGAGATTAGTCCACTCTGGTTGTGGAATCAGTTGACCCACTTCGTGTTCAACCTTAACTGGATCCATTGACGAACTCCAGTTAAAGCGACGAGAGAGGCGACCGAAGTGGGTATCAACTGTAATTCCAGGAATACCAAAGGCATGGCCCAAGACAACGTTAGCTGTCTTGCGACCAACTCCTGGCAGAGTGATTAACTCTTCAAGTGTTGCCGGGACTTCCCCATTGAATTCTTCAACAATTTTTTGTGTAAGACCTTTGATATGGCGAGCTTTTGTATGGTGGAATCCAAGTGGCAGAATTATCTCTTCGATATCTTCAACTGGAGCTTTTACATATGCTCGAACATTTTTATATTTTTTAAAGAGGCGGGGGGTCACTGAATTAACACGCTTATCCGTACATTGCGCAGAAAGGAGTGTGGCGATTACTAATTGGAGCGGGTTCTGGAAATCGAGCTCGCAATCAACCTCTGGGTAGGTTTTAGTGAGCATGCGATAAATAGCGCTTGCACTCTTTCGGGTTTCGCGATCTGCGCTCATACGAGTAAACTACCCCCGTGTCCATTGAAGATGAAGTCGTACGCAAAGCCCCACTCTTTACTGCACTCGATGATGCTGCCGCCGCTTCACTGCGCGCATCGATGGATTCTGTAAAGATCAATAAGGGTGCGATCCTTTTTAAAGAAGGTGATAGCGGCGAGCATGTCTACGTCATCGTCGAAGGCAAACTCAAGCTTGGTACCTCAAGTGGAGATGGTCGCGAAAACCTCTTATCAATCCTTGGCCCCGGCGAAATGTTTGGCGAGCTTTCACTCTTTGATCCAGGCCCACGTACCTCCACTGCAACTGCAGTAGTCGATGCCAAACTTCTTTCTTTGAGCCACGAAAAATTAATTCCATGGCTTCGCGAAAATCCAGATGTCTCATTGCAGCTCTTGGCTCGATTGGCGCAACGCCTTCGTCGTACCAATGAAGCTGTTGGCGATCTCGTCTTCTCCGATGTGCCAGGTCGTGTAGCAAAAGCGTTGATAGATCTCGGTGAGCGCTTTGGTAAAGAAACTCCTGAGGGACTTTTCGTACAACACGAACTCACTCAAGAAGAACTTGCTCAGCTTGTTGGCGCATCGCGCGAAACTGTTAACAAAGCCCTTGCAGACTTTGCAGGTCGCGGATGGTTACGCCTAGATGGTCGCGCTGTCTTGATTACAGATTTAGAGCGCTTAACAAAGCGCGGTAAGTAATCCCCTGTTAGGCAACTTCAACGGTGAGTTCTACCTCAACCGGTGAATCAAGTGGCAACTCTGCAACTCCTAGAGCGCTCCGAGCTGCAACTCCTGCCTCGCCCCAAATGTGCATAAACAACTCTGATGCACCATTGGCAACAGCTGGCTGACTGACAAATCCTGGTGCTCCATTGACGTAACAAACAATGCGAACGACTTTCACAATTGAATCAACAGGTGTAACAAGTTCGACTGCAGCAAGTGCATTGATGGCACAGATCTTTGCTAGTTCGTACGCCTCTTCAACGGTTACATCTGCGCCAACTTTTCCAGTCTTAGCAATTACTCCATCAACCATTGGCAGCTGCCCAGCTGTAAAGACGATATTTCCAGTGCGAACTGCTGGAACGTATGCTGCTAAAGGCTTTGTCGCAACAGGAAGAGTTAAACCTTTTTCAGCTAACTTTGCGCGGACATCTGTAGTCATTACTTAATCTCTCGCTTCATGTAAGCAACAAGTTGCTCTCCACCTGGGGCTGGAATAACTGTGACAAGCTCCCATCCATCAGAACCCCATGTATCAAGAATGTGCTTTGTTGCATGTGAGAGCAATGGCACGGTTACATATTCAAACTTCATATTAATTTCCCCCTGCTAGTGCTGCCTTAACCAATGTTGAAACCATTCCACCATCTGCTTTTCCTGTAACTTGAGGCTTAAGAACGCCCATGACTTTGCCCATATCGGCAGGTCCTGCTGCACCTGTTGATGCAATCGCTGCGGCAACAAGTTTCTTCACGTCATCTTCGCTCAACTGTTCTGGCAGATAGCGGGCAATAACTTCACCCTCTGCTTTTTCCTCAGCCGCTTTATCTTCACGTCCAGCCTTTGCAAATTCTTCTGATGCTTCGCGACGCTTCTTTCCCTCGCGTGAAAGCACGGTAATTATTTCAGCATCGGTGAGTACGCGCGCCTCTTTACCGGAAACTTCTTCGTTGGTGATCGCAGTTAAAACCATGCGAATCGTGCCCGATACAAGCTTGTCGCTTGAACGAATTGCCTCAGTAAGGTCATTCTTGAGTGTCTCTTTTAGTCCCATGCCTGTATCTTCTCATGTAATGACATACAGATTACGCGAGGCGCAGATCCCAATTCTGCCTAAAGGCCACGCACCCATTCGCATCCTTCACTTCTCTGATCTGCATCTGACCCCTGCCCGCAAGACAGAGATTGCAGATATCAAATCTTTCGCATCCCTGAAGCCAGACTTAGTAATTAGCACTGGTGATTTCCTCGCACATATGGATGCCGTTCCTGTTGCACTCGAAGCGCTTGAGCCGCTTCTTGATACACCAGGGCTCTTCGTCTTTGGCTCAAATGATTACTATGCACCTAAGCCAAAGAATCCATTGAAGTACTTGATGCCAGATCACGGCGAGCGAGTTCATGGCGAAGATCTTCCATGGCCAGAGTTAGATCTCGGTCTACAGGCTCGCGGATGGAGAAATCTCAATCATCATCGCGCCACCATCGCAATCAATGGAACAACAATCGAAGCTCGCGGCACAGATGACGCTCATCTTGAATTCGATGATTACTCACTTGTTGCAGGCCCACCAGGTCAATGCGACATCGCAATTGGCGTTACACATGCACCATATCTTCGAGTTCTGCAAGGAATGGCAGAAGATGGACTTGATGCCATCTTTGCCGGGCACACACATGGTGGGCAGGTGAGACTTCCTTGGATTGGTGGGTCGCGCGCACTGACTACAAATTGCGATCTACCTAATTGGCGTGCGCGCGGATTAACAAAGTTTGGTGATGAGCCTTATCTACATGTCTCTGCCGGAATGGGAACCAGTCCCTTTGCCCGCATTCGCGTAGCAAGTCCTCCAGAAGTATCGCTTGTAACTCTTATTTAAGCCTTAAGAGCTGCAATATCTGCATCAACCATTAACTCAGCAAGTTCATTCCAATGAGTTGTGGCCTTCCATCCCAAGGCTTTCTCAGCCTTTGATGGATCTCCAATGAGTGCATCTACCTCTGTTGGACGGATGTACTTCTTATCCGTCTCAATATGGTCTTGCCAATTAAGGCCGGCACGGGAAAAAGCGGCCTCTGCAAAGTCTTTTACTGTAGCGCCAACTCCGGTGGCAACAACGTAATCATCTGGCTTATCTTGCTGAAGCATTAGCCACATTGATTCAACATATTCTTTTGCATAACCCCAGTCGCGCACCGCATCAAGATTTCCTAAGAATAGCTTGTGTTGCTTGCCTGCTTTGATTGCGGCAACTGCGCGAGTAATTTTGCGAGTAACAAATGTTTCACCACGACGTGGAGATTCGTGGTTAAAGAGGATTCCGTTGGTGGCATGCATCCCATAACCATCGCGGTAGTTGACGGTGCACCAGTAGGCCATCAACTTCGCAGCCGCATATGGAGACTGTGGTCTAAAAACTGAGGTTTCGCTCTGTGGTGGTGGAGTTGATCCAAAGAGTTCAGATGTAGAAGCTTGATAGAAACGAGTATCAATATCTGCGCTGCGAATTGCTTCAAGCAATCCAACTGCACCAACTGCATCCACCTGTCCGGTGTATTGCGGCATAGTGAAAGAGACCTGCACATGTGATTGTGCGCCGAGGTTGTAGACCTCAGTTGGCTTGATTTCACGAATAAGGTTTGTTAGTCCTACGCCATCAATGAGATCGCCATAGTGAAGGAAGAGCTTTGGGTTCTTCTCATGTGGATCCTGGTAGATGTGATCGATACGTGAAGTATTAAATGTAGATGAACGGCGAATAAGGCCGTGTACTTCATAACCTTTGGCGAGTAAGAATTCAGCAAGGTATGAGCCATCTTGTCCGGTAACACCGGTGATTAGCGCGACTTTTCTACTCATCTACGTAACTCTCCCTTAGCTGCTGCGTTCTTGTACCAATCTATCGTTGATGCAATTCCATCACGAAGTGAAATCTTTGGTGCCCAACCTAGTGACTTTGCCTTAGTAACATCAAGGACCTTGCGTGGAGTTCCATCAGGTTTTGTTGAATCCCATGCTATTTCACCCTTAAAGCCAGCAAGTTCTGCCACTAGCTCTGCAAGCTCTTTAATGGTGAGATCTTCACCTGTACCGATATTGAGATGTCCCGGCTCGTCGTACTTATCGCCAAGGTGCAAAACTGCTGCTGCTAAATCATCAACATGGAGAAATTCTCGCTTAGGCGAACCTGTCCCCCATAAAGTTTCGCACTCTGCTCCGTTTTCATGAGCTTCCACAAATCGGCGAATAAATGCTGGGAGAACGTGTGAACCTTGTAGTTCAAAGTTATCAAATGGACCGTAGAGATTTGTTGGCATCAATGAAATCCACTTACGCCCATACTCTTTTCTAAAAGATTTAATTAATTCAATACCTGCAATTTTTGCAACAGCGTAGGCCGAGTTTGTTTCTTCCAGTGGTCCAGTTAGTAAATACTCTTCCTTGATTGGCTGTGCGCAATCACGTGGATAGATACATGAGCTGCCAAGAAAGATGAACTTCTCCACATTTGCAGCATGCGCTGCTTCCATAAGGTTATTTTGGATGCGCACATTATCTGCTAGAAATTCGACAGGGTATGAATTGTTGGCACCGATACCGCCAACCTTGGCAGCAGCATCGATCACAAGTGTTGGTTTGACGGATGCAATAAAGTCAAAAGTTGCATCGCGATCTAAGAGATCAACGACCTTACGGCTGACTGGAATAACTTCGTGCCCAGCTGCGAGATATGCCCGGACGATCGCTGAACCGGCAAGGCCAGTGCCCCCTGCTACAACGATTGTCATAGAGGGCAGTCTATCCAGCCTTACTTTGTGAATTCTGCAGCGAGTAATTCAGCGATTTGAGCAGTATTTAGCGCTGCACCTTTACGCAAATTATCACCACAGACAAAGAGATCGATTGACTTTGGATCATCGAGAGATTGGCGAACGCGACCTACCCATGTTGGATCTGTTCCGACGACATCTGCAGGGGTTGGATATTCGTGCTTCTCTGGATTGTCATAAAGAATCACACCTCCGGCCTTAGCTAGCGCTGATTGGGCTGCCTTGCGCGTGACAACTTTTGAGAAAGTTGCATGGACTGTGAGTGAGTGAGTTGTAATTACCGGAACTCGAACACAAGTTGCAGCCACTTTTAGTTTAGGCATTCCGAGAATCTTTCGTGATTCATTTCGAACTTTGAGTTCTTCTGATGAGTAACCATCTTCTTTGAGCGAACCTGCCCAAGGAATAACGTTCATCGCAAGTGGAGCCGGGAATGGACCGAGGTCCTTAATTGCTCCGCGTACATCTTTCGCTGTGGAACCTAAATTCTTTCCAGCAACTTTTGAAATCTGATCGTGCAAGGCATCGATACCGGATTGTCCAGCACCTGAAGCTGCTTGGTATGAAGAGACAACGAGGGATTTCAAACCAAACTTCTTATTGAGAGCTCCCATGGCAACGATCATTGAAAGAGTTGTGCAATTTGGATTTGAGATGATTCCCTTAGGGCGCTTCTTAATATCTTTTGGATTAACCTCTGGCACCACAAGTGGCACCTTTTTATCCATACGGAATGCTCCAGAATTATCTACAACTACAGCACCGCGGGATGCTGCAATCGGTGCCCACTTGGCAGAAATTTCATCTGGAACGTCGAACATGGCAATATCAATTCCATCGAACGCTTCAGGTGAAAGCGCAACGACTGTGAGTTCTTCACCGCGACACATCAACTTCTTGCCAGCACTTCGAGCGGATGCAATAAGGCGAATCTCGCCATAGACATTCTTACGTGTGCTTAGGATGTCGAGCATGACGGTACCGACTGCTCCAGTTGCACCAACTACTGCAAGTGATGGTTTGCGTTTCATCGACCAGTTCCTCCATAAACAACAGCTTCAATCTGATCAGCATCAAGCTGGAAAGCTGTGTGGGCTGCCTTTGTGGCACGCTCTAGATCCGCCTCGCGCACAATGATGGAGATGCGAATTTCGGAGGTTGAAATCATTTCAATATTGACCCCTGCATCAGACATTGCAGCAAAGAATGTTGCTGTCACGCCTGGGTTTGAGCGCATTCCTGCACCAACAAGTGAGAGCTTTCCGATTGTGTCATCGTAGAGAATTGATGCGAAACCAACTTCGCCTTGGATGCGCTGCAATACAGCAGTTCCATTTGATCCTTCTGCCTTTGGCAGCGTGAATGAAATATCGGTGAGACCAGTAGCTGCTGCGGATACATTCTGCACAATCATGTCGATGTTGATGTCAGCATCGGCAATCGCTTGGAAGATGCGTGCTGCAACCCCGGTTCGGTCCGGAACGCCAACGATGGTGATCTTGGCTTCGGACTTGTCGTGTGCAACGCCCGAGATGATTGCTTGCTCCATGGTTCCTCCTTCAGGGTGATTTGCAACCACCCAGGTTCCTTCGTTAGGTGAAAATGATGAACGTACGTGAATTGGTAAATCAAAACGTCGTGCATATTCGACGCAACGCAAGTGAAGAACTTTTGCACCCGCTGCTGCAAGTTCGAGCATTTCGTCATATGTGACTGTTTTTAATTTGCGAGCCGCAGGAACAATGCGAGGATCTGCGCTGAAGACGCCATCGACATCTGTATAGATTTCACAGACATCGGCATCAAGTGCTGCTGCGAGCGCAACTGCAGTTGTATCTGAACCGCCGCGACCTAAAGTTGTAATGTCTTTTGTATCTTGCGAGATTCCTTGGAAGCCAGCAACAATTGCGATTGCGCCTTCATCTATTGCTTCTCGAATACGACCAGGAGTCACATCAATAATGCGTGCCTTGCCATGAACAGAATCTGTAATCACACCAGCTTGGCTTCCAGTAAATGAACGAGCTTCAAAACCTAAATTGTTAATTGCCATTGCAAGGAGGGCCATCGAAATTCGCTCACCTGCTGTGAGTAACATGTCGAGCTCTCGCCCTTGCGGGATTGGGGTTACGGCATTGGCTAATTCAATGAGTTCATCGGTGGTATCGCCCATGGCGCTCACAACTACGACAACCTGGTTGCCCGCCTTTTTGGAGGCGACGATGCGAGCGGCAACGCGCTTCATACCTTCGGCATCTACTACCGAAGACCCGCCGTATTTCTGAACAATGAGTCCCATAGAGGTAAGTCTGAACTATGAATGTGCCTTCGGGCTACCTAAATTGGCGATATCCCAGATAATGAGACGGTAAGCATCTCAAGATATGAGAAAACTAGCCTTCCACGTTACGGCGGCCCTCAAAGGCTCGACCGAGGGTCACTTCATCTGCATATTCAAGATCGCCACCCACAGGAAGCCCGCTGGCAAGGCGCGAGACTTTCAGTCCCATCGGTTTAATCAAACGAGCTAAGTAGGTAGCTGTCGCTTCACCTTCGAGGTTGGGATCTGTAGCCAAGATAACTTCAACGATATTTGAATCAGCTAACCGTGTCATTAATTCGCGAATACGTAACTGTTCTGGACCAATGCCATCGATTGGGCTGATCGCACCGCCCAGCACGTGATACTTGCCGCGAAATTCGCGTGTGCGTTCGATTGCGATGACATCTTTACTCTCTTCAACAACACAAATTTGTGTGGGATCGCGACGTGGATCGCGACAGATACGACATTCGTCTTCTTCCGAAACGTTTCCGCATTGCACACAGAACTTCACGCGCTCTTTGACAGTACGGATTGCATCGATGAGTGCATGGGCGGTTTCGTTCTCGCTCTGCAGAATATGGAATGCAATACGTTGCGCCGACTTTGGTCCAATGCCTGGCAAGCGACCAAGTGCATCGATTAAATCTTGAATTGCACCTTCATACATTCCTGAAGTCATGCTTATTTATTCTTCTCAGAAATCACAGTTGCACCGAGCTCGGCGGCCAATAAGGCGGCGCCACTAAGGAGCGTTTTATCTGTTGGAGCTTCATCTGTCCGAACTGCGCGAGCAACAGGGTTGCTGTTCGGGTCGATGGATGGATCAACAAGTGCTTCGATCTTGCGATCCAGTCCTGTGATATCGATAAATGCTTGGCGCAAAATTTCATCAGATTCAGAGCGAATAAATGAATCGCGGGCACCAGCGTTAGCAATACCAATAGTTATTGCTTTGTCATCAAGGCCTAATATCTGTGCACTTGCACTCAGTAGTGACCAAGTCAGGCGACGACGCTTTTTTACATTTTCAATTACTTCAGGCCACATACGGCGAAGAGCTGCTACATCAAGTGAATCAGCTGGTGCAGCTGCGCTCTTTTTTATCTCTTCGACGACTGCCTTCACTTCAACCTTGGCTTCAACTTTTTCTTCAACGATTGATGTAGCTGCTGGCTCTACTTTCTTTGCAGGTGCAGGTGTTGGAGCTGCAACTGGTGCTGGAGTTGCCATTCCTTGTACGCGCTCAAGTCTTTCAAGGCGAGCAAGGAGTCCCGAATCAGTTGTATCGCCCATCGGTAGCAACATACGCCCGCAAATAAGTTCAAGAATTAAACGCGGAGCAGTTGCACCACGCATCTGCGTAAGGCCTTCGGCTGCGATATCTGCAGCGCGGGAAAGTGTTGCTGCTCCGAGATTCTTTGCCTGAGCGACCATTCGCTCGAGTTGATCTTCTGGGATATCGCGCAAGATCGAATTAGCGTTTGTTGCAGCCAGGGCATCAACGATCATGAGATCGCGCAAGCGCTCAAGAAAATCACTAGCAAAGCGACGTGGGTCATGACCGGATTCGATGACGCGATCAACAGTCTTAAAGAGTGTTGCCCCATCGCGAGCAGCTAAAGCTTCAACTGCATCGTCAAGAAGGGCACTATCTGTGAAACCAAGCAATTGAATTGCGATTTCATAGCTAACGCCATCAGGACCAGCGCCAGCCAATAGTTGTCCCAAGATGCTCAGCGCATCACGGACTGAGCCTCCGCTGGCACGAACTACTAGCGGAATAACGCCCTTGGCGACTTTGACGCCTTCTTGCGCGCAGATCTTCTCTAAATGCTCGCCCAAGATTCCAGGTGGAACCAAACGGAATGGATAGTGGTGAGTACGTGAGCGAATTGTTGAAATCAACTTCTCTGGCTCTGTTGTTGCAAAGATAAAGATAACGTGAGGAGGTGGCTCTTCTACAACTTTAAGGAGTGCGTTCGCTGCTCCGGGTCCAAGCTGATGTGCTTCGTCAATGATGTAAATCTTGTACTTACTCTGTACTGGTGCAAAGAATGCTTTGTCACGTAGATCGCGCGCATCATCGACTAGACCATGTGTTGCCGCATCTAACTCGATGACATCGAGTGATCCCGGACCATTTGCAACTAAATCCTTACATGATTGACACTCACCACATGGATTCGGTGTTGGTCCTTTTGCACAATTAAGTGAGCGCGCCATAATGCGAGCGCTAGAAGTTTTTCCGCAACCGCGTGGACCACTAAATAAATATGCGTGATGCGTGCGACCAGATTCGAGTGCATTCGATAAAGGAAGCGTGACATGTTCT
>Ga0222712_10002774_pt1 | contig 19679 bp, 20 predicted proteins | sample C33_657DmetaG_FD_165043 | JGI IMG/M metagenome (GOLD analysis project Ga0222712, IMG submission 165043) | Estuarine water microbial communities from San Francisco Bay, California, United States - C33_657D | ecosystem: Environmental > Aquatic > Marine > Unclassified | place: USA: California... | reverse complement strand
ATGCCCGGCCGCAGTTTGGGGGGATACTGCGGCCGGGATTTCCCGGTGCAGTGATGGGGTCGTCAAGCGTTGCCCATCACCGAGATGAATGTGGATGATTGCGTGATGTGACTAGGCGACTCGAATGGCCACCTCGTAACTCTTCTGTTCACTAACGCTCGAGATACTGCGAATTGTGCGATCTTCATCGATCACCAAAATCGGTTTCGGTAACACCGAGGGTCGACCACGGGGTCGCCGGTCGACCACGATGCGTCCGTTTTCGATGAGTTCACCTCCCCAGACGCCCCATGGCTCGTCACGTTCAAGGGCGCCCTCAAGACACGAAGTTGACAGGGAACATCGGGCGCAGATTGCCTTGGCGCGGGCGATGTCGATGTTCTCGTCGCTGAAGAAGAGTGGTGTCAACGTGCCGTTGCCGTCGGCGCAACGAGCAGTCTGCTTCACTGAAGCAAACGTGACGACTTCTGTGAATTCAACTTCTTCGATGCTGATGGGGGCTTCAAGGATCATGGTCATGGTGTTCTCTGTTTCTGGGTGATGTATTTGGTCTGGATTGAGGTGATTTCGATTGTTTGGTTTGGGTCGGGAAAACGAAAAAGGCCGCTGGGATTTCCCAGCGGCCTCAGTGAGGATTCTCGACGTTGGTATGTGACCTACGTGAGTGACTCCCTGAGCCGCTGGGGTGAACGCTTGGTATTCACCGCTGCGAAGCCGGCTGCCATATAGGCAGTTTTGGCGGCTGCATGCTTCATGCCTGCGTGCTTAACGGCGAACGTGTTCACAGGCGCGAAGGAGAACACTGGCCATGAGATCTTGGAGATCGAAGGAGTGTTCTGGAGAGACATAACGATTGATAGGCAATCACTTTGAAACGCCAAAGTCAACTGATTTAACCGACCACGACGTCACGGAGTCGGTTGAGCGACCGTGAATAGTGCCAAAAGGTCAGTACTAAAAGGACAATTCCCCCTGCTAGAAGGGCAATTCCGCTGGCCGCAAGAACGAGGTCTTGACGCTGCTGAGCCTGGGGAGAAATTTTCCCATCTCTGTGGAAAATGATAAAGAATCCGATTCCGATGAGTCCAAAGATTCCGGTTGAAAGAGAACTCATGATGCGGAGCCGCTTCATTGTGATGGCATCGATATCGGATAGGTCGGGGTTGGCCATTGCAGTCATACCTACGAGAGATCGCCAACACCAAAATCTCGCACTTTTCATTCCATCAAAGGGTTTTGTTCAGAAGTTGTTTGCCAAGTAGAGCAATGAACTTTGCTCTCCCGAAAGTTGGGGTTGCGAAACTTTCTTTACGTGAGCGCCACTTTGATCAAGCCAATTGATCCTCCTTTGATCAAGAAAATTGATCGCCCTTTGATCAAGCGAATTGACCCTTCGGCATTACCGATTGTGGCCATGTCGGGTGTTTCGTTGATTGGTACGGCGTGCACGCCGTTGTTGTTGGGCAATCCCTTGGCCCTGATGATGCTGAGTCCACGAATCGTGTTTATGGGCTTAGCGGCAGGACAAATGCCACTGCTTCCGTTTGTGTTGCTCGCAACTTTGCGTTTGTCGATCACCGATCCGTTTCACTTTTTGATCGGACGACGACACGGCCCCAAGCACATGGTCAAACTTGGTCGGATTGGACGGTGGATGGCCAAACCAGGTCGGAATCATAAAGCTCTAGCCATTGGACTTTTGGCAGTACGTCCGATCGGACGACACTTGATGTGGGCCGGAGCACAAGGCGTACGCATTCGTTGGGTTGTTGCGATCGATCTTGTCAGCACGATTGTCTATTGCGTCATTGTGCACAAAACAGCTGCAACACTTTCGTGAATCAGGTGTTGGGCTTGTGTAGTACGACGTACTGACTGCGCCGTAAAGCGATCGGAGTTGATCGGGTGATGAGACGCTGAACAAGTTTCACAACAGTTTTCCCGCGGGGCATTGAACGACTTGAAAGTTCGAGGGGCTGAACTGGGCGAGCAAAGACTTGTGCCGAAGTAAACCCGACGGCTTGGCCCGCAGAAATAATCAGTTGCGGTGGCATGTCTCGTTCGGTGACACCGAGGTCTTTCATGGCCTGCACCGAAACGGCGCTTGAGGCATGTCCCGAACCTGGCTCGAGAGTGATGCATATTCCGCCCGGCTTTAATGCGCGGTATGCGCTCTGCAAAGCAAGACGTTCATCTTCGGCATGATGTAAACAATCATAAAAAATAACGACGTCAAATTGATTTTCAAATGGAAGTGATTCAAAGTCGCTGACAACTACTTCAAGCGGCACGTTGTACCGGGCGGCATTCGCGCTTGCAAGCTCGACCATCTCGGGAGCAATATCAGTTGCTGTTACTTGATATCCACTTAATGCGTAAAAGCAACTCGTCCAACCACTACCAGCACCAATATCGAGGATTGACGCGGGTGGGCTGGGCAACAATGAAATCAGACCGCCCATTTCTTGGAGATACATACCTCGAAGGTCGTCAGACCAAGGCTTATCCATTGCGTGTTTCTTGCCGATGTCTCCGAGGCGACCGATGTAAGCAATCTCGTCTTCTTTGGCCACGCATCCATACTATGGGCACAGCGTCTCATCAAGAGTGAACTAGCGGTACGGTCGGGGTATGAGTGAAATAGCGCTTCTGTCGAACACCGCCGCGACGTTGATCATGGTTGGTCTGATTTGGTTTGTACAGCGCGTTCATTATCCCTTACTTGCCAAATTTGAAGTTAGCCAACAGCGAGAAGTTGGGAACGAACATCAACGCCGAACGTCACAGGTTGTGGCTTTACCGATGTTGATCGAAGGTGTGAGCACATTGGTTTTGCTGGTCGACCGTCCAGAGCAAGTCACCTTGGTTTTGCCTTGGTTGGGTGCATTTCTCTTAGCTATTTCATTGGGTTCTACGATTTTTCTCTCGGTGCCCCTCCACCAAAAGATGGTAGATCAACCAAGTGCAGATATCGGCGTGAAACTAGTTGCAACCAATTGGCCACGAACCATTTCTTGGTCACTACGAGGCGTTGTCTGCATCGCAATGTGTGCCCAAGTAATGAAATAACTGCTCAGCCCAAATCGGTTGCTGGGGCAGAGAACTGCGACTGATACAGCCGGTAGTAGGCGCCATGCGCTGCCAGGAGGGCTTCGTGGGATCCCTGCTCAACAATTGAGCCATTCTCCATCACCAAAATAATGTCTGCATCTTGAATAGTTGAAAGTCGGTGAGCGATAACGAAACTGGTGCGCTCTTTACGCAACGCATTCATCGCTTTTTGAATCAATACCTCAGTTCGTGTGTCCACCGAACTTGTCGCCTCATCCAAAATCAAGATTGCGGGGTCGGCAAGAAAAGCACGAGCAATTGTCAACAGTTGTTTTTCTCCAGCACTTACCGCTCCAGATTCGCCTGTCAAAATCGTGTCGTATCCCTCGGGAAGGGTTTGAACAAAGCGATCAACAAATGTTGCCTTCGCAGCAGCACGAATCTGTTCTTCTGACGCACCGGGGTTTCCATAGGCGATGTTCTCGCGGATGGTTCCGTTGAACAACCATGTGTCTTGTAGAACCATTCCAATTTTTGAACGCAATTCTTGACGGGGCATCTCGGCAATATTGCGGTTGTCCAAAACAATCTGGCCACCATTGAGCTCGTAGAACCTCATGATCAGATTGACAAGAGTGGTCTTACCAGCACCGGTTGGTCCAACGATCGCGACTGTTGTGCCTGGTTCGGCAACAAATGACAAATCGGTGATGAGGGGCCTGTTGGGATCATACGAGAAAGTCACCTTGTCAAACTCGACGCGACCAATTGTGGGCGAAAGATCAATTGAGCCAACATCTGCTGATTGCTCTTCGGCATCGAGCAACTCAAATACACGCTCTGCTGAAGCCACTCCCGATTGCAAGACATTGGCCATTGATGCCGCTTGAGTCAATGGTTGTGTGAATTGACGCGAGTACTGAACAAAGGCCTGCACATCACCAAGACTCATTGTCCCTGTTGCAACTCGAATTCCGCCGACGACCGCGATAGCGACGTAATTGAGATTTCCTAAGAACATTGTGGCGGGTTGAATTGCGCCAGAAATGAACTGAGCCGAATTCGCGGCCTTGAAGAGTTCATCATTCAGGTTCTTGAATCGTTCTTCAACTTCTTGTTGACGGCCGAAGACCTTGACGATTGCGTGGCCGGTAAATGCTTCTTCGACCAATCCATTCAGTTGTCCGGTGTAGTGCCATTGTGAAATGAACTTTGCCCGCGAGCGCTTAGCGATGATTGACATAGTCCACAGGCTTAAGGGGATCACGGTCAGCGCGATGAAGGCCAAAACGACTGAGACCGTGAACATCATGAAGATAACACCAACAATGGTCAGCAGCGAAACGACTAGTTGACTGAGTGATTGCTGCAAGCTTTGCGCAATGTTGTCAATGTCATTAGTGGCGCGACTCAGTAGGTCGCCCCGTGAATTCTTATCAATGTAACTCAGCGGTAAACGATGGATTTTTGCTTCAACGTCTCGCCGCATTTTGAACATGGTTCGTTGGACGACGCCGGCGAGCAAGAAAGATTGGCCGTACGCGAGTACATACGAAAGCATGTAGACGCCAATTGCAAGTTCAAGCGTGCGATGCAAACGACCAAAATCGATTCCGGTGATGCCATCGCGTTGTACTAAACCATCAAAGATGATGTCGGTGGCATGACCAAGAATTCGTGGACCAGAAACGATGAGAGCAACACTGCTCACTGCCATCAGGAGAATGAGGAAAACCAGCCAAGTCTCACGTCCCATGCGGCGAGCCAGTCGTTTTGCAGTGAGAGCGAAGTTCTTGGATTTCTCGGCGGGGACACCAACGGTATTCATGCGACCAGTGCGCATCTCGGCAACGTTGCCAACTGGGGTCTGAGATTCAGTTTCTTGATTCTTTGAAGTCTCTGCACTCATCAGTTGTCACCTACTTGCGTTGCTTGAGACGCAACGATTTCTTGATAAGTAGAACATGTGGCGCTGAGATGTTCATGGGTACCAAGGCCCACGATCTGTCCGTCTTCGAGGACCATGATTTGATTCGCGTGGCGAATAGTAGAAATTCGTTGACCGACAATGACCGTGACCGAATCTAAAACTTCAGGAATCAGCGCGGCGCGCAATTTTGCATCGGTTACTAAATCAAGTGCCGAAAATGAATCATCAAAGATGTAAATCTCAGGTTTGCGCACGAGTGCTCGGGCGATCGCTAATCGTTGGCGCTGTCCTCCTGAAACGTTGCTTCCGCCTTGAGCAATAGTTGCCTCGAGTGAGCCAGGCAGATCGCGAACAAATGAATCGACTTGGGCAATAGTGAGAGCTCTCCACATTTCGTCGTCAGTTGCATCTTCTTTTCCATAGCGAAGATTGGTTGCGACAGATCCAGTGAATAGGTAGGGCTTCTGAGGAACGAGGCCGATTCGTGTCCAAAGTTCTGCAGGTGCAGTTTGACGAATGTTGACTTCGTTGAGCAAAACATCGCCACCGGTTGAATCAATGAGTCGAGCTATGAGGTTAATCAAAGTCGTCTTACCCGAACCGGTGCTCCCGATAATCGCGAGAGTTTCTCCGGCGTCAACTTTGAATGAGATGTTGTGTAGTACGGGCTGTGCCGCACCTGGGTAACGAAATTCAACGTTGCGCATTTCTAATGAGGCCCGAGCCCGAGTGATACGAGTGGGATCGTCAGAGATCTCTACTGAAGACGGAGTATCCAAGACCTCTTGGATGCGCTCGGCACTTACTGAAGCTCGTGGCCAGAGTGCAGCCATAAACGTGGCCATCATGACCGACATCAGAATCTGAGATAGGTAGGTAAGAAAGGCGACCATTGCGCCAAGGTTCATTTTTCCTTCAGAAATTCTGGATGATCCAAACCATACGACTGCGACACACGAGATGTTGACGATCATGGTTGCAGTAGGAAACATGAGGCTCATGAGCCGTCCGCCCCGTAACGCAGTTGCGGTCACTTCAATGTTTCCGGCTCTGAATCGTTCAATTTCTTCTGGTTCTCGAACAAAAGCCCGCACCACTCGAATGCCTGAAAGTTGCTCTCGGAGAACTTCGTTGATGCGATCAATGCGTTGTTGCATTAAGCGGAACGTGGGAACCATCTTGACGACGACTGTTCCGAGAATCGCTGCGACCAGTGGAACTGACACGACGATGATCCACGACAATGCCACGTCTTGTTTGAGCGCCAGAATCAAACCACCGATAGCGGTGAAAGGTGCGGCTAACAAAAGTGTGCAGGTCATCAAAACCAACATCTGTACTTGAGTGACGTCGTTAGTGATGCGCGTAATCAATGAAGGCGAACCAAAATGCGCAACTTCGCGTGACGAGAAGTTATTGACTTGATGAAAAAGTGCCGTACGGGTATCTCGACCAAATCCCATCGCGGCGCGAGACCCATAAAAGACTGCAGCGATAGACAACACGACCTGGATGAACGTCACGAGCACCATGACAAAACCCATACGCCAGATGTAGCCCGTATCGCCACGGGCAATTCCCTTGTTGATGATGTCGGCGTTCAACGTGGGTAAGTACAAACCCGCGACGGATTGAATTGCTTGAAAGACGACGACAACAACCAAGAGGTGGCGGTAGGGGATCAGCTTGTTTTTGAGCAATTTGGACAACATCTCAACCTTGTACCGTACAACTAAGTCCCTAGTTGCCCCTAGTTACTGTGCTCCTGAGAAGGATCTGGGCTCAGGGGTAAACTCGTCGTATGACTCGGCGACTGACGATCCTCGCCGGGTTAATGGTCCTATCCGCATGTGGCACGGCTACATCGGTAACCGAAGAAACGTCGACAACTGTGGTGGCGTCGACAAGCACTACGTCAACAACGACAACGACGACATCAACCACGACGACGACGATGCCGCCGATCCAAATTTCAGGTGTTTTCGCCGATGTTGCTCAAGCAGCAACGCTAGGCCCGCTACCCGAGAATTTCGCCCTCGGTGCAGCGGCAGCGAGTAAGTCACCGCTCTACGACAACGGTTGTCATGCCTCAACAGCAGCAATCAGTCCGGTCATCTGTGAGTTCGGAGATCTTCAGAGCGACATCGTCATTGTCTTTACTGGCGATAGTCATGCGGCCCAATGGTTTGGAGCTCTTGAAGTCGCGGCTCGAACCAATCACTGGAAACTGGTCTCGATGACTAAGTCATCGTGCCCGGTGGCCGATGTACCCACTTATCGACGACGAGATGCACTTCCTGATGGAGAAGAGTTGCTGTATCCGGAATGCGATGAGTTTCACAAACGAGCTCATACAACTATTCGAGAAATGCAACCCGACTTAGTGATCTTTCCGGTCTTGTCGCGCTTCCGTCTAGTAAACAACGGGGGAATTGCCGCCTTTAGTGCAGGATTAGGCAAGTCAATTTCGGCAGTCTCTGGACTGGGCACGAAAGTGTTGGTTCTTGGAGAGACGCCCAAGACAAATGGTGAAGACATACCAAGTTGTTTGGCTCGTTACAAGACGGATATTTCTAAGTGCGCCAATCCAAGGACTAGGGCCGAGTTTCCTGAACGAATTAAATACATCTCTGACGAGGCAGCACAACACTCGGCAACATATGTCAATCCAGTCGACTGGTTTTGTACGGCAGACGTGTGCCCAGGACAAATCGGTGGTCGAATCGTGTATCGCGATTACAACCATATTTCAGATCAATTTGCGCGCTACCGTTCTCCACAGATCGCTGAAGCGATCAAAATTGCTCTAGCCGGACCAGATGCAAATTAAATTCCGTCTTTGTGTCTTCTTGATGTGTGCAGTGTCTATGAGTTGTACATCAGAAATGCCTCCATTGAATGGAGAAACTGCTGTTGTCTCGTCTGTAGCGACTTCAATTTCCATTCCCTCAACTTCTGAAAATCCGACTTCTGTGCCGCCGCCAATGGTGCCAAGCACGACGCAAGTAAATGATGATCAATTAGTTGTTCCTGTTGGAATGTGCGATTTCATGACTGAGGGTTCAATGGGATTCGGCAACCGTTCGCCGAACAAGCCTGATTCAGTTGTGGTCATTGGAAAGTCTGATGGGAATCTTGCCATCATTGCGGAGCACTGGGGTCAAACCTTGGGTCCGCAGGTCTTGGTGGTCGGTCAGATTCATGGTGATGAATGTGCTCCAGCTTTTGTCGTGAATGAATTGCGCGAGCGACCGCCCGAAAATTATGGATTGTGGCTCATCCCTACTTTGAATCCAGATGGACATTTTCTTGGTTCGAGGACTAATGGAAGTGGTATTGATCTCAATCGAGACGGACTCACCCAAAGTGCTCCTGAAACTAAGGCATTGATGGCGTTTACTCGACTGGTGGCTCCTGACCTCACCGTATATCTGCATTCTCCGCTCAATTGGATTGGTTATTTCAATGGTTCGCTCGCCCAGAAAGTCGGTTCGCAACTTGTGAGTGCGTTGGGAATGGATGTGTTGTATACATCTGGCTCCAACCCGCCCGAGACTGCATTTCTTTGGCAAGGGCAGAACGCAGTCGTGCCAGGTCAACAATCAATATTGATTGAAATGCCCTCAATATCTACAAAAGAGGCACCAGCGGCACCGAATCGAAGTCGAGATAGTTTCAGCACGGTTGAGAAGGTGTCAGTATTCGCCTCAATAGTCAGAGATACGCTTGACGAGGCAATGAAAGAACTTGAATAGAGGAATCAACATGAATTTCACGATGTACTCAACAAAGTGGTGTGGCTACTGTCAGCGATTGAAGCGCGATTTGCGTGATGTCGGAATTGATTTTGAAGAAGTTGATATCGAGCAAGTTCCGGGCGCAGCCGAGCTTGTCGAAAAAGCCAACAACGGAAATCAGACAGTTCCTACTGTCATTTTCAGCGATGGCACCGCGATGACTAATCCGTCACTCGCGAGTATCCGCGAACATTTGGGTGCGTGAACTACTACCTTCCGGCAGTATTGGGATAAATGATTTCTGTGCCCGTGTTTCGTGAGATCAGAGCCGGGTTCGGTGCCAGCAATCCTCGTCTACGTAATTCGGGCATCACACCTTCGCCGACCCAGTACGCCTCTTCGATGTGCGGATGACCCGACAGGATGAACTCGTCAATACCTAGTGAGTGGTATTCCTCAATGCGATCAGCCACTTCGGAGTGATTACCAACAAGTGCAGTCGCAGCTCCGCTACGTACAAGCCCGTAACCAGCCCACAAGTTTGGCGCAATCACTAAGTTTTCTTTCGAGCCTTTATGCAGTGATGCCATACGTTGTTGACCAACCGATGTCGTGCGGGCAAATTGATCTTGCGACTCGGCCATGCGGTTGTCATCAACAAGATCAAGAAAACGTTGGGTTTCTTTCCAGGCATCATCGGCATGATCTCGGGTGATGGTGTGTAGACGAATGCCGAACGTAAGCGTTCGACCTTGATCGGCCGCTAACTGTCTCATGCGTGCAATTCGCGGCGCAATCATTGATGGCGGTTCGCCCCACATGAGGTAGACATCAACATGGCGTGCAGCAATTTCTTCTGCAGCAGTTGATGCTCCACCGAAATACAACTTTGGCTGTGGGTCGGGGGCTTGACTGACAGTTGCGCCAGCAACTTTGAAATGATCACCTTCAAAATCAAAAGGTTTTCCCGACAGGGCACCACGCAAAATAGTCATGAACTCATCGGTGCGCGCATAGCGCTGATCATGATCAAGCCAATCACCAAAACGTTGTTGCTCATCATCGTCTCCGCCCGTCACAACATTGAGAAGCAAACGACCATCAGAGATTCGTTGAAATGTTGCGGCCTTTTGTGCAGCAAGTGTTGGCGTTAATGCATTGGGTCGAAACGCAACTAAGAATTTGAGTCGTTCAGTTTCGCGAATAAGGGCTGCTGTCATTAACCAAGCGTCTTCACACGGCGTGCCAGTTGGAGTGAGCACACCATCAAAGCCAAGTTGATCTGCGGCTCGTGCAACTTGTGCAATGTAGTCAAGAGTTGGCGGACGAAAGTGGCCATCGGGACCAAATGGAGTCACCGTACGACTGTCGCCAGACGTGGGAAGAAACCAATGCAGTTTGAGACTCATGAATTGTCTTTCAACTACCGACTATTTGATGTGGCGCTCAAGCCATTCATCAATATCTCGATTTGCTTGTCGTGACACTGCAGTGAAATCACCGAAAGTATCAAAACCATGTGGTGCGCCTGGGTAAACATGTAATTCGGTAACGACTCCTGCATGGCGAAGTCGAACGGCGTAATCGATGTCTTCATCTGAGAATCCATCAAGTGCACCGACTGCAATCAATGTTGGTGGAAGCCCAACGAGGTTCGTGGCCCGAGAAGCTGCTGCATAAGGTTCAACATCGGCGGTTCCCTTTTTTGCGCCAAGGTATGCGGTCCATCCGAAGGTGTTTGCCGAAGGAGACCAAATCGGATCAGACCAAGTACTTGAAACGGTGATTTGACGATCATCAATCATTGGGTAGATCAAGAGTTGAAAGGCGACTGAATATTCGCCACGGTCTCGGGCAAGTAAAGCAAGTCCCGCAGCAAGTCCGGCACCTGCACTTGCTCCGCCAATTCCGAGACGACTTGTGTCTACTCCTAGTTCGGAAGCGTGCGACACCACCCAGGCCAAACCCGCGTAGCAATCGTCGAGTGGAGTTGGGTATGGATGCTCTGGGGCTAACCGATAATCAACCGAGACCCCGACGATGCCGTATGTGTTGCACCAATTGTCGAAACGGGCATCGTCCATTTTGTTGTCACCGATGACAAGGCCACCACCGTGCATCCAATAGACGCAAGGGCGGGCGCCAGTGATGTTCTTGGGTCGATGGACTCGAACCGTGACACCATCGCGGCCGGGTACCGGATAATCGGTTCGCTCAACTGAGTCAGACAATGGTGGTGGGGGAGTCGCCGCAAACATGGTTCGTATCTCAACCACGGATTCATTGGTGAGTGAACCGAGAGCCGCACCAATGTCAACGGGGGACGCCGCTAAGAGTGCGGAAATCTCGGGATCAAGAAGAGGACGAATATCAAGTGGTTGAGCCATATTTGATATTGCCACATCGGCTCATCAGGAGTTCACACGAGAGAGATGGGACTTCCCCAACTTTTGGCGCCTGGGCCAGCAGCGTGAGTGACCGTTTTTGGGGTTGGGTCAACTAACCTGATCTTTCGGTCGTTTCAGCGTTTGGTACGGATTCCGTACCAAGTTCTCAAACGCCCCTGCGCCTTTAGCTCAGTCGGTAGAGCATCGGACTTTTAATCCGTTGGTCGAGGGTTCGAGCCCCTCAGGGCGCACCAATTTGTCAAGTCAGATCGGTGCAGGGAAGGTCGGGACCCTCCTAGAACACCTCATCTGGTGGTTGGACGATCTGAGCGCCGGCGGTCTGGGCCACGGCCATGGCCCGATCGACCTTGTAGGCGGTGTGGTGAAGCAATGTTGTAACTGCGAGACTGTTGCCATGAGCGAGTTTCAAAACATCGTTGTCACACGAGATGGGGCTATCGCCACGCTCACTTTGAATCGTCCCGACAAGCGCAATTCATTATCGCTTGAAACCATGCTCGAGATCACGCGTGCTCTGCAAGCCATCGGAATTAGCGATGCTGATGGAGTCATCATTGCGGCCAACGGTCCAGTGTTTTCGGCCGGTCATAACTTTGCCGATATGGCTGGGGCCGATAGCGACGAGACCCGACATATCTTCGAGATCTGCACCGACATGATGGACACGTTGCAGGCGATTCCTCAACCAGTCATTGCCAAAGTGCACGCACTTGCTACAGCCGCTGGTTGCCAATTGGTTGCGACATGTGATTTAGCCATTGCCGCAGAGTCAGCGTCGTTTGCGATACCTGGTGGCAAGGGTGGCTTGTTTTGCCATACGCCATTGGTTGCAGTGGCACGCAATCTCAGTCGTAAGCGGGCCATAGAGATGGCGATGACTGGCGATGCCATTGATGCAAAGACTGCGGCCGATTGGGGTCTGATCAATCGCGCGGTGCCTGATGATCAACTGAATGTTGCAGTTTTAGATTTGATCACTCGTGCGACACAAGGTTCAATCTTGTCAAAGGCGATTGGCAAGCAAACTTTCTACGATCAAATCAACATGGCGCAAGATCAGGCGTACGACTTTGCGATTGACATCATGGCTGATGCGGCTGCATCTCCCGATGCTCAAGAAGGAATTGACGCTTTTTTGAATAAGCGATCTGCTGTATTTACACAACGACCGAATTGAGACTGACATGACGATCATCGCATTTCAAGTACCAGGAATGACCTGCGGGCACTGTAAAGGTGCGGTCACTGATGAACTGAACAAGATCAACGGCGTCACAAAAGTTGAAGTTGATCTTGATTCCAAAGTGGTGAGTGTTGAATCAAGAGCCGCTATTGAATGGCAAGCCATTGCCGAAGCGGTTGATGAAGCAGGCTTTGAAGCAGTGAAGAGTTGAATCGTTTGATGTCATGATCGACTTGGACGAGCCCCTTGTTCTTGCAGTCACTGGCATGACCTGTGCCGCATGTGCGGCTCGCATCGAAAAGAAACTCAACAAGATTGACGGGGTCAGTGCAACTGTCAATTACGCCACGTCCAAAGCGACTGTCACGAGTAGCGGTGTATCTGCCGAAGTCGCATCATTAATCAAGACGATCGAAGATCTTGGTTATGGGGCCGTTGCTCCAAAAGTTGAAGATGGTGAATCAACCACCGAAATAGCTACTGAGGCACATCTTGTTGATGTTCGTCGTCGACTTGCGGTCAGCACAGTATGTGCATTGCCAGTGATGTTGATGTCAATGATTCGGCCGTTGCAATTTGATGGATGGCAGTGGGTTTCACTTGCCCTCGCGTTGCCAGTGGCGCTATGGGGAGCCGCACCATTTCATCGTTCGGCGTGGCGCAATGCACGACACGGAGCAACGACTATGGACACTTTGGTTTCGCTTGGTGTGATTGCGGCGATGTCCTGGAGTTTGTGGGCGCTGATATTTGGAAATGCTGGCGAAATCGGCATGAAGATGGATATGAGTTTGTTCCCTCGTTCAGCAGCGAGCGAGATGACCGACCATTCGTCAATGGGTGCTGAGCCACATGACGAGATTTACCTTGAAGTCGCAACAACGCTTGTGGCCTTTTTGTTAGCGGGTCGATATTTTGAAGTTCGTTCGCGTCGGCGAGCTGGCGCAGCTTTGCGGTCGCTATTAAACATTGGAGCGAAAGAGGCAACGCTCTGGCGGGATGGCGTCGAGACCCGTATTGCTATTGGGGCACTTGGTGTTGGCGAGATATTTGTTGTGCGACCCGGTGAAGCAATTGCCACCGACGGAATCGTTGTTGAAGGTCAAAGTGCTCTTGATCGAAGCATGGTGACCGGTGAAAGTATCCCTGTTGAAGTTTCAATAGGTGACTCAGTTACTGGTGGAACACTGAACATCAATGGCCGTTTACTTGTTCGTGTCACGCGCATTGGGCGTGACACAGTTCTGGCGCAAATGGCAAGACTTGTTGAAAAAGCGCAAGACGGCAAAGCCCCAATTCAACGTCTCGCCGATCGAGTGAGTTCAGTTTTTGTTCCGATAGTGATGAGCCTTGCTCTAGTCACTCTTGTTGTATGGCTCATCATCACTAGTGATACACAGCGATCGTTTCAAGCGGCGGTTTCGGTTTTAGTGATTGCTTGCCCATGCGCATTAGGTCTAGCAACACCGGTTGCATTGTTAGTGGGAACAAGCCGGGCAGCGCGTGAAGGAATCATTATCAAAGGCGCCCATGTTCTTGAAGCGACTCAAGCAATCGACACGATTGTGTTTGATAAGACCGGAACCTTGACGTCTGGTGTCATGACGTTGCAACGTATTGAAGAAATTGAGTCAGGTTGGTTGCCCTCGGTGATGGCAGTTGAGAAAAACAGCGAGCATCCCATTGCTCGTGCCGTTGTACGAGGCTTGGTTGAACGTGAATTCGTTGCATCTTCAGTTGTCACCGAGTTCACCAATGTGCCTGGTGTTGGTGTTTCTGGTTTGGTGAATGGCCATCGCATCACAGTCGGAAGATCACTCGAGCAAGACGATTCTGGTTCAACAGTGATTGAAGCTTTAGTTGATGGTCGAGTTGTTGCTCGTTTTGCCTTGAATGACCAAGTGAAAGCATCGGCTGCATCCATCGTGTCTGAACTACGTGCACTTGGCGTTCGACCGATGATTGTGTCTGGCGATTCAACAGGTCCGGTAGAGCGTGTGGCTATAGCCGTAGGAATTGATGTGCGTGAAACGCGAAGCGGGGTCCTGCCAGCCGACAAGTTGCGTATCGTGCATGAACTTCAAGCCGCTGGAGCCACAGTGGCAATGGTTGGTGATGGGGTGAATGATGCGGCAGCTCTTGTTGCATCTGATCTCGGTATCGCAATGGGTACCGGAACGGATGCTGCGATGGAAGCCGGTGACTTAACGATCATCAGCGGTGATTTGTCGGTCGTACCGAAAGCTCTTGCATTAAGTCGCAGAACACTCAGAATCATTCGCGCCAATTTGTTTTGGGCATTTGCCTACAACGTTGCTGCTTTACCGCTAGCAGTTGCCGGGCTCATGAACCCCGTGCTTGCAGGTCTAGCGATGGCATTGTCAAGTGCTTTTGTAGTTGCAAATAGTTTGCGACTACGCCACTAGTTATTTTTCGCGCGGGCGAAGTGAGACTTCTGACTCACTGAACGTACGAGCTGAACAATCGGCCATCTGCACGGGCGGAACCGTTTCAGTCACGATCAAAGTAGCGATTGCCCGAAAAGCATCGGCAGCCAGACCGACACCAGCAAGTGCGACCGGTTCGCCGGTGTCTCCACCTTCGGCCACCGACGACTCAATCGGAATCTGCCCCAAGAGTGGTGCACCAATTTCGTCGGCGAGTGTTTGACCTCCGCCAGTACCAAATAATGGATACGAAGTTCCGTGGTCGCAAACAAACGCGCTCATGTTTTCGATGACACCAGCGATACGTAGGTACGAGCGACGAGCCATGTCGGCGGCGCGGATGGCTACTTTTTGTGCGCTCACTGCTGGAGTCGTCACGATGATCATGTCGGTGCGTGGCAACATACGCGACAGACCCATTTGCACATCACCAGTTCCGGGTGGCATGTCAATCAGCAAATAATCAAGTTCGCCCCACGCAACGTCGTTGAGGAATTGCTCGACGGCCTTAGTGAGCATGAGTCCACGCCACATGAGCGCAGTGCTTTCGTTTTCAACAAGGAAGCCAGTTGAAACGACTTTGAGTAGACCCTTGCCAACTACTCGCTGATTGGGCTGAATCTTGGGGCGATCAGATATCGGGTCATGTTTGGCTTCAAGACGCTGATCAAGCCCGAGCATGCGCGGCACTGAGAAACCCCAAATGTCGGCATCAAGGACTCCGACTGTGAATCCCTTTGCCGCAATTGATGCTGCCAAGTTGACAGTGACCGAGCTTTTGCCCACGCCACCTTTACCCGAGGCAATAGCCAAGATTCGGGTAGTCGCCGGAATGGCTGTTTCTTTGGCGTTTTCTTTGGCGTTCCAGCGAGCCTTGGCCATCGTGGCCGAGCGCTCTTCAGCGTTCATCTCGCCCCACTCGATCTTGACGTGCGAGACACCTGGGTGAGTGGCGACCCGCGACTCAATATCTTTCTTGATTTGGCCTCGTAACGGGCACCCACCGATGGTCAGTTTGACGGCAACGATGACCTCGCCGCGGTCGGAGACCTCGGCACAGTAGGCCATACCCAGTTCAACGATGTCGCTGCCGAGTTCAGGGTCGATGACCGCCCGGAGCAGATTCGTGACCTCTTCAATGGAGGGAGGGACCCGCATGGTCGACATGGCTTCATGGTATCGGTATGACAAGTGCGCAGAAGGCAGGTATTGTGTGAATACCGATGAGTGACCATCGGTCGGGGAGACCCGAGTACCCATTTCAGGAGAACCATCGTGATTACTCTCACCGACACCGCTGCAGTCAAAGTTAAAGAACTTCTTCAGGCCGAAGGTGCCGATGATATGGCATTGCGCGTGGCAGTTCGCCCCGGCGGATGCAGTGGTTTCTCGTACGAAATGTTTTTCGACAGTGACATTGCCGAAGATGATGAGCAGGCCACCTATGGCGAATCAGTCAAGGTAGTTGTCGACCAGGCTTCAGCCCAGTTGTTGCTCGGCGCGACTCTTGATTACAAAGATGGTTTGAACCAAGCTGGTTTCAACATCATCAACCCCAACGCAACGCGCTCATGCGGTTGCGGTCAGTCATTTAGCTGATCACAGCGTTCGTTTCGCAAGCACGTCGCGAACTTCGTCGGGGTGCCACACACCTTCGAATCGATGAGTAATCACGCCCGAACTGTCGGTCACCCAAAGCACGGGCTCAAAGGTTAAGTTCAACGCATCAACCACGGGCGCAGTCGTTGTCGCAGTTTCGTCGGCATAGACATCGGCGTGAATAAAGATGACATCGCTGAAATCATTCGCGACTTCAATGAGGCCGTCGAGAACTGGCGCACAAACTCCAGTCTGACAATGAGCTGGTGTACCCACCATAAAGACAATTCTTTTGCCCGTTGCTAATGCATCGGCGAGTGTCATCTCATGGAACGGGCAGGGGACTGGGAGACTCGTGCAGTAAGGCTCAACTCCGCGATGGTCGCTCACAGTTGGAGTATCAATTGCTGGCAACGACTCATCAACATTGACAACGACGAGATTTTGGGGATCACGAATTTGGAACGCCGCACCATCTGCTGGTCCACCCTCGACGATGATCGAATACATGGCAACGTCATTTGCCTCGGCTTCAAAAACCCAAAACGGTGCAGTACCTTCGCCAAGCCATCGGCGCTGAGCAACGAGTCCATCAACGACGAGTGAGTTATCGAGGTAGTTCAAAACTTTGCCGGTGAGAGTTTCTGGACCTTTCATCAGTAGTCCGTCATTGTCGGCTAGTGACACGGGGAGCCGAACTCGGCCTGGCCCAAGTTGATCGGGAACCCAACGTTGCACGATTGCCATATCGCCCGAAATTGGGCCATCGAGCGGATTCCCGGGAGTAGATCCACCACAAGCACTGATGAGGCGTGAAAGTCCGATTGCCGAAACCCCAACGGTGCCAACTCTCAACAAGTTGCGGCGATTCCCACTCCAGATATTCCTACTCCAAGTATTTGCGGCCATGGTTAGACCGTAGTTGTTGCAATGTTGGTTGCGGACATCAAGTAAATGTGACAATGGAGCATGCCCAATGTTTCCTTCTCACTCAACGGGACTGCGGTTTCGGTTGATTCGCAAGGAACTTTGTTGACTGCATTGCGTGATCATCTACGGATTCCGTCGGTCAAAGATGGTTGCGCCCCGCAAGGTCAATGTGGGTGTTGCACGGTATGGGTCGATGGCGAGCCGAGAGTTTCGTGCGTGACACCAGTACAACGAGTTGACGGGCGAGTTGTGACGACAGTCGAAGGCCTTGACGCCGAGGTGCGTGAGGCATGGGGTGAAGCCCTGTGTGCCACTGGAGGTAGCCAATGTGGCTTTTGCACTCCAGGCATCATCATGCGTTTAGAAGCCAGCAAAGATTTGCTCGCTCATATGTGTCGTTGCACTGGGTGGCAAACAATCAATGAAGCAGTGCAGGTTCGTCGTGGAGAAATCGTGTTGCCACGTTCTGAAACACGTGATCTTGTGGCTGCACAACAACGAGCTGCACTTGAAGGTCGGGCAACGCAAGCTGTGGGTCCCCATGTGGCATTGGGTGCAGGTGGATTTGCCGACGACATTGCACCGGCCAACTCACTTGTTGCGGTTCCATCTGTTTCAGGTGAATGGTTTGTTGGCGAGACAACTGCTGATGCGCGACGAGCCGCGGCAACTGTGCAGGGCCGAAAATCAAGTGTCGCTCTGACGTTCCCCGTTACTTTTCCTGAGGAATTCGCTCATGTATCGTTCGCTCATACTTTGCAAACAACATGGGTTGAGCCCGCTTATCTTGAGCCTGACGCAGTGTGGTGTGAACCTGATGGTGAACCAGTGGGACCATTGCTCAATGGTGGAGCATTCGGAGGTAAATCCAAAACAAGTGCGCTCGCGCTTGAACTTCAAGAAGTGGCGCAACGTTTAGCGAATCAACATCAACGTCCGGTGCGAGTGGTGTTGGCGCGAGAAGATGTCGTTCGTCGTTCACCCAAGCGCCCACCAATGGCATTAGCTGTTCGTTCAGATGGAAGTGGCGAAGTTTGGGTTGCACGGACTTCCGGCCTTGTGGACATCATCAGTGATTACGCCCCGAAATGGTTGATACACGAAATTGATGTTGATGGACCAGCGACGTCCGTTGATGTTCGTGCTACAGGTTGGGCCGAAGTCGCCGTGATGAAATCATCGGTGTCTCCAGAAACCGAATGGGGCGATTACGTGGTGTCGCCCGAAGGAGCACAAGCCTGGGCACGTGTTGATGATTCAGGGATTCATGTACGTGTGCAGTGTGGACATGTGCTTGATGCTGTTGTGCTGCGTTCGTATTGCATCGGTGCTGCGCATATGGGTCTCGGATGGGTGCGCAGTGAAGGTATTGCGGTTAACGAGAGTGGAGAGCCAGTCGATTTGACAATTCGTTCGTTCGGCGTCGTACGTGCAGTAGATACTCCACTCATTGAAATTGAACTTGTTGACGACGATGGTCCGTCAATCAACGGTGGCGATGCAGTGTTTGCCGCAGTCGCTGCTGCTGCATGGCGTGCTGCTGGATTTCTGTCAACGTGGCCGTGTCAGCGTTGACTTAGCCCCAATACTTGGTGGCCGCAAAGAAGAGACTGTTGATCGCGAAAATTGCTGAGATCATGACCATGTAATTCTTGCGGAACATCTGGTGCATCTCGGTTCGAAGTTCAGCGATCTCTAGTCGGACATCGGCGATGTCACCTTTGAGTTCGGCTCGGAGGTCGGCGATGTCACCTTTGAGTTCGGCTCGGAGGTCGGCGATTTCCGTCTTCAGATCGTTGTGGACCTCGTTGATTTGAAGCTTAAGAAGTGCGTCATGAAGTTCAAGGTCGGTTTTTGTCGCGACGTCTTCCCAAACGCTGGTTGGTAGAAGTGTCATGAGGGTGTCGGCCTCCTTTCGGCCAAATTTTTCGGTCGCAACTAAATACAAGTCTTGCCGTTTGCTCTCGTCGATAGCCATTCTGATGCCTTTCAAATCTTCAGTCAACGAATTGTGGGAATAAGAAGCCAGGGGGCGGTGAGTTAACTGGCGATTTTGACAACTAACATTCGTGACATGGCAAAGACTTCTGCTCCCAAACCCCTTGGTCCGTATACCCCGGTTGTTCGCGCTGGCGACTGGGTGATTGTGTCGGGTCAACTCGGCATCAAAGATGGCGTCTTGGTCCCCGGCGGAGTCGCTGGGCAAACCACACAAGCCGTGAAGAATCTCAAGGAGCGTTTGAAGGAAGCCGGCGTCAGTATTCATGACATCGCCAAGACCTTGTGCTTCTTGACCGATATGGACACGTTCGCCACTTTCAACGAGGCCTATGTCGCTGGCTTTGATGGCGCTCGTCCGGCCCGTTCAACCATTGGCGTTGCCGCACTCCCTTT
>Ga0222712_10002773_pt1 | contig 19680 bp, 16 predicted proteins | sample C33_657DmetaG_FD_165043 | JGI IMG/M metagenome (GOLD analysis project Ga0222712, IMG submission 165043) | Estuarine water microbial communities from San Francisco Bay, California, United States - C33_657D | ecosystem: Environmental > Aquatic > Marine > Unclassified | place: USA: California... | reverse complement strand
ATTCTTCGTCATCCCACTCAGTTGTTCTGCCTACAAAGAAATAGAAGAAGTCGTTCTCGTTGTAAATATCACGATAAAGACTTCTTGCTATTTCTGTGCGACCTGCTGATCGTAGAAGAAGTGCCATGTTATATTACGAGATCGTTACCGTCCAAGTGATTGTCATGCTGTCTGACGCACCCTTGTTAATGACAGCAAATTCAGTGCGGCAAAGCATTGTGCCTGATGTCGACGCATTAAAAATACCTGCTTCAGTAACAGCACCAGTACCTACCCCTGCACCAAAAGTTGCAACATATTCAACTGCGTTTGCAGTAACTGTTGTCGACGTGAGCGAAACACGCGAACCAAGTTGCGCCTCAAGAGCAGTATCGCCTGCTGCTGGGTTTGTTGTACCTTCACCAACTGCCATGTGCGACATAGCATTCAGAGTAGTATCTTTCATGCGCGAAGCAATATAAGCAAGACCTGTGTCAACAACAAGGTTAGGAACAGTTACTTCTTGTGTAACATTCCCTGCTCCGTCGCGAAGAACGATGTTTAGCTCGCCCTTAGTACCTTTTACGTTTTCGATTAGTTTCATTTGATTTACCTTCTTCTTAGTTAAAGTATGTTACTTGACCAACATAGTCCGAACCAAAGTCGCCATCAACATAGTTTTGTGTGTTCACAATACCATCTTCGGTAACTGTTACTGTTTCGAATAGTCCTTTAAGTGTATTTATAAGCGATTGTTCAGCAGCAGCAATAGAATCTATCGTTGTAGAGTCATTCGCAATAATTAATAATTCAGTTGCACCTGCATCATCAGTTTTAACCAGATATGGAATTACGCCAACAGTATCAGTTGATGTAACAGAATCAGTCAAATATTTATAAAGATGACTAATAGAAGTTTCAGATGCAGATGCTGTATCTTCGTCGACTTCTTCATCATTACCCGTTGAACGTTCTATACCAGCAGCAGCATATTCATTCGTGATCACAGATTCTGTAAACGTTCTGTAATACTCTACCGTTCTGGCAAATGTATCCGCGTTGGTTGCTGTATCTGCAAGAGGTTTGTTCATAACAAACGCCTGTGATTCTGTGGTTGTTGCCGCTTCAGATATAACCTTTGCAAAATCAAACACAGTAGTATCTGCCGCGACATAATTTTCATCAAAGAAGTCTTCGGCGTATGGAACTTGTAAGAAAATTGTATCTTGTAGAACCTTACCAAAATCAGTAATTGCATTTTCGGCAGTAATTGTTGTTTCGTTTACTTCTCTTACGTATTGAACGACGCGATCGAACACATCTGTTGTTTCTGTAGTATCATCTTCATCTTCATAGATACCAACTGTAAAATTAAGAGATGTAATATCTGCTGTCGTAGCAACATCAGTTAATACCTTGAAGACATGATTGCTGTTTGCATCTGCTACTTCTGCAGAGTCAGTAAGAACTTTAATAAAGTCTACTGCATAATAGAATGTTTCAGCAGAAAGTTCTTCCAACACAAACTCATAGATATGTAGAGGTTGTATTGGTGTTGTAATATATTGACTGAAGTCGACTGTCTGTTCGATGGTAAGTTCACCAAAGATAGCAGTACCTGCTGGGTGCGTGGTGTTCTTAACAATATCCAACCATTTATTGGATGGAACGTTTGAACGAATCACATATGAATAGTTTTGGTAGTAGAAGTTATCTTGTAGTCTGTTGACATTCGACAACATACCACGCGAGTCTCTAAATCTCCCCGTCTTGACATTCAATGCGCCTGTAGTAAATGACAGAGTAGCAGTGCATCCTAATGGCGATTCAATTATCGCAGTGAATGCTTCGCGTTCAAAGTCAAACCCTGTATCGAAAATACTAACTGCAGTCGGGCAACCATCAGCATCAACTGCATCTATTCTAATCGATGCCTTGTTATCTCTACCAACAAGAGTATATGGATTTAATCCAACATCAGTTTCATTGTATTTGTTTAAGAAATACTCAAGACTGTCTGGATCATAGTCAATAGTATAGGAACCTACTGAACCTGTCTCGTCGATCGAGAAAATATCACCAACAGTAAACCCGCATGGCGGTGTACCACTACAATCAATGACATCAACTGTTTCTAATTGGCGAACAATATAACCATATTGCGTAACAGTCGTTCCCGAAACAATCTCCACTTTAGTTCGGATTGCTTCTGTAGAAAACGTAACAGCAGGTTCTGTTGAATAACCAGAACCACCATTGGTAATAATAACATGGGAGATTTCGCCAGTATCAGTTAATACTGTTCTTGCTACTGCGCCTTCGCCTGTTGACGAAGTAAACTGGACTGCTGGTGCTGCAAAGTATCCATTACCACCATCAGTAACAGGTTCATAAAGTCTGTTGTTTCCTGGATCAGCAGGCGAAATATTAATCGCCGTACCCAATGCTGCGTTGTTTGCAGTCAATGCCAATTTTATTTCGTTGGAATTTAGTGCGATTACATAGTATATCAAATACTCTGTTAATCCACCAAGGACGCGTCCTGCGCCTTTGGAATATATTACAATATCGCCAGTTGAATAACCATGATCACTTATTGTGATCACATTGGTCGAATCGTTCACATCTGTCGATGAATCGAATTCAGTGTAGTCATTACCGACGACTGCCTTTACTTGACCGTCTGCGACGAGCGCAGAAGCAACTGCGCCAGCGCCTGGAACTAAAATTCTTGCATTTTTTGGTAGACTTGTTACCAACTCATAAACAGCAGGGAAAACATAAGCAAATTTAGTTACATTGTTTATGTTAGTTTCAACAGTTCTTTCATATGTTACGGACGAGATATTCTCATAGTATGTAATTCTGACTGTTTTGCTGTTGAGATCAAACGGATTTGCTGTGATTGCTGAATCGACTGCAAGTTTTAATGTTACGTCCTCGATCCAAATACCATCAGAAGCACGAAGAATCTGCTCGGATGGATAGAAAATTTCTGTGCGTTCGTTGTATAGGATTCTAAAGAGAAGTTCTATTGCCTTCTCTGAACCCTTTGCCTCATAGAACTGCTTGATGAATTTGATTAATCTTCTGTCATCAATCTGCGCACCAAGTGGAAAATTTTGTGCATACTGGTTCTTAAACTTAGGAATGAATGTATCAAGTGTTCTGTTGATATCAAAATTCTTCTCATAATTGAGAAGGAAATTGTTTACCTGATTTTCTTCATCAAGAAACTCATAATATTTTTCCAGAAACGTGATGAATACAGGATATTCGGTGCGAACAAAATCCGGAAGTTGATTTGCGATCAGATGACTTAGTGATCGCTTAAACCCGTTGTAATCATCATCAATATACACCATGTTTGCAGTTGCTGCAGCACCAGAACCATTACCACCAGAAAATGTAATTGTAGGAGGCGAAAGATAATTATACCCCGCTGATGTTACTGTGATTGCAGTAACGCGACCGTCTGTTACTGTAGCAGTCGCTGTTGCATTTCCACCAATTATGACTGTTGGCGCAGAGGTGTAGTCTGATCCGCCATTAGTGACAGTTACGCTGGCAACCTTTTTATAGTATGAGGTGGTTTCTGACATCTATTATTCTTGTGAATTAGCCGCTGCCGCAATCGACAGACCTGCGGGGATATTTACTGTAGAATCTGCAGCACTAGTATCTAGCGTTAGTACAGTATTTCTAGCAGCAAACGGGAAAACTGCTGCAGTCGAAGTATTCGAAGTTGTAGTCAAATCCGTAGTTAAAATATTTGGCGCATCACCAAATGGTTCAACATATATTCGTAGAGTATTGTCTAGAGTAGATTCTGTCCCCGAATTAATGAGAACATCAGTAATAGTAACAACACCCGTAGTATAGTCGATAGTTCCTACATTGGATAGAACAATAACATCATCTGATGCACGTTTCATCACAAGAGTTCCATTATCGCCAACTGTTGTATCATGTTGGTCAGTTATGTATACCACATATTCCTGTGTCCCGATTGTCGTATTGAAAGTCGTGGTTTTTAAAGTTTCAATTTCCAATGGTCCATTAAATCTGACCACATAGTCTTCCGGAACCTCTGTGAATATTGGAATTCGTTTGTGCATCAGCACTTGAATACTCGCAGAAAAAATAGACTGCGTCGTTCCAACCACTTCTGACAGTAATTTAGAATAATAGAAGTTTTTCTGCAACTTATTTACATTGTTCGTAAAGAAGTTTTGCACAACTGCTCCAACTTCAGACTCAATTCTAGAGGAAGTAAGAGATGTAATTGTCTTATTATAGTTGACTGTAATATTCAATCCGATATATGTTTCGATTGGATCTACAAATTCAGGTTGGATAGAGACAACACTTCTTGGTCGAATAATATCTCTAGCGATAATGTCCTTATCTGCTTGGGAAACAATCGATCCAGGTAAAGGTTGAATCGAAATGAATACTTTACCGTAGATTGGAGGATTGTTTTCTTCACCACCCCACACAGCAATAGAATTAATATTACCGAATCTGGATCTGATCAATGTTTCATAATCATCAGATGTAACAACACGATTTTTAGTAGAGTTAAATTTCGGAGCATTGTATCGAATACTATCTACGCTTTCTTTTTCCCTGCCGCCAGTAGCAGCAGATCCTAAATAAACGATTTTAGTCTCGCCTGATGCAGTAAACGTTCTTGACGGCGAAAAGTTAGGAATAGAGTTCGCTGCGGTGCCGCTGCTTACGATATAATCGACACTAACAATATTACCAACTTGCAGTTGTTGTCCAATAACATCATCGCCAAATCGTATTTCATATAACCCAGATGGACCTTCTTCAATAAAGAACGCTCTAGTGTTTGCATCAACTTCTACAATATCATCATAGAAGTTCCAAGTGGTAATTGATGTAACAGTATTTGATTGTTGCACCCTCACCCTTACAGTAGTAGTATCAATGTTACCATTTGGTAACACAAACGGACCAGATTTATTAGATTGGTCAACAATGAACGTATTTGTTACTCGTTTACCTTCAATCAGTTCCATGGGAAAACTGAATCCTGTTTGTCCGGTTTCAAGAATTACTAACCCAGAAACATAATCTTCTCTCGGGAAAAACGTATATGTGTTCTTTGCTGTTTTTGCAGTAAATGGCGTATCGCGTGTTATCGTTAAACTTGTGTTAGTAAATGATACAGGCGGATCAATCTGTAGCGTAATATTTGCTCGCGCAGATCTTCTTGAAGTAGGCGTATATCCTAATGTTTTCGCAATAGATGTAACTGAGTTTCTCTTGACTGCGCTATCAATAAACATTTCATTTGCTTGAAGATGTGCGAGAGTTGCATTGTAATGTGTGTTATATGCAAGAATGTCAAGAAGTATCGATAGACCAGCGCCATCAAAGTTGTAATCTTGGAACTCCTCTTGCGATTGCATGAAGGTTTTTAGATTTTCCTTGATGGTTGCAAAATCTAATTCAGTTACATTAAGTTGAGACATCTTATCTACTTCTTCTTAAAACAGTTGAAAATGAAACGGGATCCGCGACCCCGACAACATAGAAATAAATGGATACATTGAATGCATTCTGATCAAAGAGGGGTACAACATCTATCTGCTGCGATCTGACTCGTGGTTCATACTTATTGATTAGTAACTCTAATCTCAATTTTAAAGAGTTGGCAGTAACAATATCAACATTCTCAAACATCATACCGTAGATCGGCGAACCAATCTTAGGTTGAAACGGTCTTTCGTAGAAGTTCGTAAGAACGAGAACTTTCAGCGCCTGTTTTACAGCATTGACGTCAAACTTCCTCGCAACGTCACCCGTAATTGGATGCGCTGCGAAGGACAAGTCTAAATCCGAATAGATTCTGTTTACTGTTTTTGTTGTCATATAGTTATTTATATCAACTTCTTAGACGGTGGGAAGTTGTTTAAAATATCCTTTCGATACATACTTTCCAGTTGGGCCGACCATAGTTCCGCTCATCCCAGCACGCTGTTTTCCATCTTTGTAAACCCAACCTACGTGAATCCACCCGCTACCAGATTTTCCTGGTGTAAACTCTAGCAAGACTTGATCATGTTTGCAATTTTCGGTAATCCATTTTGCGATTTTAATAAATTCTTTCTTGCTTCTACCACCAATTCCCTCGATGTCGGCAGCAGCACCATAACCATGAGCGCCTGGATCGACTCCTCCTCTAGTGGGATGGTGACTTCTGTATGCGCAAGAAAGTTTGAGTTTACCCCATTTTTCTTGCGTAGGTTCAAGAATGTTAACGCAGAGGCAACGCAAGTTGTTGATGATATCTGCTACTGTATGCCCATGTGGAGATTTACGTAATCCTCTCCAACCATCTGGACAACCATTACTTGGAAACACACAGAGGTCTTTGAGTTTGAAATTTGGCGATAGTTGCAGGTTACCATCATACTTTCCAGATAATGGCGACAATTGCACTGATTTACCGCCGATTGTAACATTGTTACACGATTTAGTTGCAACACCAGATTTATTTGGAATCATTCCAGTTGATGATTCTGGATCGCCACTATCTGGCGAAGATGTCTCGTTTCCTGCAGTCGAAGGATCGCCATCTGTATTGAGGCAATCTGCATTTTCACCTTCCGAGGGAGGACTATCATCACCATCTGCATTCATAACATCGTTCTCACCATCATAACCAGTAGTAACAGTATCAACAGTTCGTTCGACTGGTTGTGGCGCAGATAGAGATACAGGTTTTTCTAACTCGTATGTTACTGGAAGTTTCGCCGCAACCGCGCAGACTGCATCTTCAGCAGAACCTGCAGATGCAGGAACTGTGATCGTTGCAGTGGTGTTACCCTTGATATTGGTAGTATCATCTGGAGTGTTATGCGTTCCCTTGAGGTTTGTAGTCCCTGCATTCAACGTAGTAATATTTGCCGTTGTTACGTCAAGAGTTGGCGTATCAATTGGCGAAGAAGCAATCAGTGGTGCTTTCAAACTGATATTTCCTGTACTTTCTGCATTAATCGTTCCAGCAGATTTAATATTAACATTGCCAGTTGATTCTTGATTGATCATCCCAGCAGTTTTAAAGTTAATATCACCAGCAGATTTAGCAAGAATTTCTGAATCGGTGCATAGATTCATGTTACCAGATGAATGATTATAGAACGACCCGCCTGATTTGATGTGCGTATTAACCTTGGATGTCAGATTCAATCCAGCATCTGTTGTTAGATTATATTTACCCGTAGTTTTGGTAGTTACTGCACCAGTTATTTCAGCATCAACCTTACCCTCATTTTTAATAGAAATATCGCCCTCGTTTCTGAGATAGATACCATCTTGCACAGAAAGACCAAGCGATCCGCCAATGTTGACATTAACATCGTTATGAATGTCAAGACTGACCTTACCATGCATAGTTAATGCGGTGTCGTTCATAATGAACACGTTACATTGCCCTGCAATGTGAACGTTAGCATTTCCTTCAATTAAAACGAAACCATCTTTTTCAATAATGGAATATCCATTACCAATAATTTTATTTACTTGAGTTCCATCAGGTCCAGTCTCCATGAAGGTTCCTGATCTGTGGGCAATATTTAATCGCTCGAACCCAGGAGTGTCATCGATTTCTAATGCATGCCCTGATTCGCCTGCAAAAACTTTATTAAACGGATACTTTGCAGCATACGGAGTTGCTGGTTGTTCCCACGTAGAACCAGAACGACCCGCCATTTTGACAGCACGCTTCCTCGATGCATTTCTCGCCGCAGGAGAAGAACCTAATGATTGAGAAGATTTATCGCCCGCAGATGTTCTTGGATCTGGATTAATATTTCTAGAATTGACTCCGAGTGCAAGAGTATTTGTATCTGGTTTGTTTACATAATCTGGTTTAGGATATGATTTGTTTGGATCTGCGAACCCTTTTTCAATTGGTTTTTCTACATTAGTTCCCTCGTGCGTCGGAAGAGCATTCGCTGGAGCAGAATTTATCTGAGAAGTAGGTTCTGCTGATCTTGTATTATGTTCAATGCCATTATCTAGAGTATTCTGAGAAGAACCCTTTAACGGTGCATCTACTTTTTCTACCGTCTTAGTTTGTGTTACTGTTCCATCTGCGTCTGTTGTTGTAGTGACAGTTGTCACCGCACCAGAAGATTTAACAGTTGACACTGATGACGTAGAACTCCCATCAGCAGAAGTTTCTGTTGCTTGTGAAATTGCAGAAGAAATAGTTTGTGTATCTGCAGCAAAATTTCTTTGAATTTCATTCTTTGCTGATACACATGCTTCATATGTGAATGTCAATCTAGATCTATCTGCTTCTTGCGCTTTAGCATCAAGTTGCTTGATGAGAGTTTCTACGTCAGCAGGATCGTCGAAAGCAATTGTTTTGTTGCTTTCGACATCATCAATTTTAGTATTCTCATTAGTAGTTTTTAACTGTTTTAGTGCCGTGACAATACTCGGATATGTTTTTGGCAACCATTCAATTACAGTTTCAATCGCAAGTAACCACGTTCCACCAGATCCTCTACCATGCAAAGAATCGCGTTCTGCTGTTTTGATTTGATTGAGTTTAGTTGCTGCAGTAGAAGCAAGCGTCTCAGAATTTGCATCGGATCCTTCAAAAAGAACTCTTCCATTCTCGACTCTATCTACGACAGAGAGTTTAAAGGTTTCCGCGCCAAGTTGTTCTAATGTAGTCACAATACCATTCTGAATAAAACTGAATGGATTTGTTACTGTTGTGGTGAAACCACCAGAACCAAGAACGCTAACAGTTTTCTTTACAGCAGTAACAACTTTAGCAGAGATAGTTCCACTAGAAGTTAATTCATATGTGATCGTTCCATTATTAATTGTCTTAACAATTTTTCTAGGAACTTCTTTTGCCTCTACCGGAGAATTAGATGTTTTTACGGTTTCAACAGTAGTTTGCCCAACAGGTGTTTCTGCTTCATCTACAGGAGGTGTTACTTCCTCGTCCTTGACTACGCTTGTAGTACCAGCAATTGGTCCAGGCGTTGCAACCTTTTCCGCTGGTAGAGCAACCGCATTGTATCCAACATCGAACCAATATTTTGCAGATACACCACTTGTATCTGTCTTGATATTTCCTCGTAAATAATTTTGTGCGGAGTCAATATCCCAACACAGTGACAATGCCAATGCGCCAGCAAGCGTTTTCTTATCAACAGTCTCATTTATTGCGCGAGATGTCAGCAATAATTGATATGTAAACTTTAGTAGATTTGAAGCAGCGAGATCCTGCAAAAATGGATTTTCTATGAATCCTCCATGCATGTCGCCATGATCTGTCAAGGCGCCATCCGAATTCTTCAATGCTAACTGCGGGTGCACAGAAACATTAAATCTGGGGTCACCACCATTAATCGGATAAATTAACATGTAGTATAGTGCATTATTTCGAGCATTGACAGGCGCTTCAATTATTCTTGTTTGCTTAGACCTGTTATACTTTACGAATCGACTATACCAACTTTCGTATTCCTCGTTACCCTTCGACGGAACAGGAATATTTGGCAGATTATTGCTGATCCAGTTATTTAAATCGCTACCGAACATTCCGGCATCAATCAGTTGCGTTACACCCAGTTTATATACGCCGTACTCACCATCTGCATGAACAACAGTAAATTTCCATTGATCCCCTGTTTCTGTTAGTTGACCGCCCTTTACTTCTAATAAATTATATCCTGGACCAGGAGGTGTTTGACCAAAAGTATAAACCTTATTATAATATTGTAAAGTCATCGCTTTTTGAATTTCTTTCAAAAGCGTAACTACATCATCGCGAGTCAGAGAACCGATGGTCTCGTCTTCGGACATGTTAATAGTGTCGACTGTCGTGAAATACGGTGTAAATGGATCAGGTTTGTTCATTGGTTATGCCTTATAATTTATACTTATTTTTGTAGTATGCAAATTTCTTTTTTCTGTCAGGGTAACCATTCGGTTCTCTTCCGTTTTCTCTTCTTTCTTTACTAATATATCCATTTACTGCCATACTAACTTCCATGATATCGCCCCAGAGATTGTTTTTGCCAACTTTTGCTCTTTCCTTGTTGAAATACCAAGTAATAATTAGTGCAGCAATTTCTTTTTGTGCTGCCAATTCTGGATTATTTTCTAAATCTTTTTTAATGTATTTCCCGCAGTTTCTGTAATTAGATTTCCACGTAAGTTGTAAAAACCCTCTTCCTCTATATTTGGAACCATCTCCTGGAGAAGTATTACCATAATTTCTAGCACGAATTGGGTCTTTTCCTTGGATGTCATATTGTAGAAAATAACTTTCTTTTCCTGCTTCTTTTAATGCTCTAAATCCGCCTGTTTCATGGTTACATTGCGCCATGATCGCTGCCTTTGCCATTGGAGTCCAACCATTAATTTTTTCTTTTCCGTTGAGATCCAACCAAGATTCTAACCAAGATTCTAAATCTTTAGCATCACCCGTTGGTTGTTTCACATCACTAAAATCACCATCAGCGCCATCGCCGTTAGAGGTAGCACTATCGCCAGAAGAACCAGATCCCTCGGACGGAGCACAATCTGCAGATGCCAATCCTCCTGGAATTGATCCCACAGTCCCAAAGAACATAGGATGTTGTCCGTTTTCGCCATCCGCGAAAAATCCAACAACCCAAGAACCTTCTACTGCGCCAGTAGGCGACCACCCAACGCCCGAACTTCCCGCCGAGTTTGCAGGCATAACAGGAATTGCCCATGGAAGATCTTCTGATGGAAGTACTTCGTTATCTTCAGTGTGATACCCAATAATTCTTACTCGGCACCTACCTAATCGTAAAGGATCGTTTCGATCCTCGACTACTCCAAACCACCAATAAAAGTTTGCATTATTGTTAGATGTAATATTATCCATTGCCATGTTTTAACTTCCAGTCTCTTCAACTTCATAAATTTCTTGCGCATAAGAATCTTTGGAAATTTCCAAAAACATAGTGTGGCGCAAAGGCGATATTTGATGGTGTATCGCAGTTATCATATAGATACCTGTTACAAACTTGTCCCATATCAATGCTTCAGAATCCTCTTTAGTTTTCTCTCCGACGGAAGGATAATATAACTTGATCATTCTACCAACTTCAGCATCCGTTCTTCCAGGAACCGTTATCTGTAGTCTCAATGTGGTTAAGTCCATCAACGAACTATTTCTCTGCGACACGAATTCTTCTGGATGTAGATCGATAGAATCTTCAGTCGAATCCAACACACCAGGATTTACAGTGGACACAAACGGTTTAGTATCTGATGACCGCAACACATTAATGGGGAAAATCATTTTGTATTTTTTGTCGGTTTTGGCAGGATCCTCATTATCTATATCAGGAAATTTATATGCCCCCGAAGATGGATCTAGTGTTCCATCTTCCATGTGATTGTATTGTTTATAGTTGAATCCATGATCATAGTAATATGCCGTATATTCTTTCTTAACCATATTGAATGAATGCACAGTGCTGGCAAAGTGACCTAAATCTTGACTTTGGATGACGTCCAAATTAGTAATAAATTGCAGCGCTTCTATTGTTTGGAACCCCTTGGTCAACGAGGAAACCGTTTGTAAATTAGATAAATTAGTATTGTATACGAATGCTGAATATATGTCGCCGTTTTCTAACTGATTTTTAACAAGACTTTCTATTGAAGTAAAATAAAATGCTTTGGTTGTCTCATAGAACATAAACGTTGGAGATTTATTCGAGTTTCCAATAGATCGTTTCGCCAACCAATTTAGGCACTGAAAAGGCGACCACATCGGCGACACAAACGTTATGTTCGAGTAGTGTGGAGTGTCAGCGATATACAGTTCCGTATATCCTGTCTCATCCGTTATATCATATGATGAGTCGCTGTCCGTTTCGGGTGCTGCAGGATTGGTTGATCCTGCGCTAACTTCGCTTTTACGAGTAAAAAATCTTTGCGATTTTATGTTTTCTTTAAAAATATCAGAAACGATTTCGTCGGTCGTGCCTTCGAATTTTTTACATATTTTTGTGACGTTGTCCGCAGATGCTTCTATAGAGCAAAATAATAACTCATAATATTGCTCTCTGTCATTGTTTAGTTTACGGTTTTTAACTGCATAAACTGAAAATGACTTCTGAATTTTATTGATAGGATCAAATGTTCCTAGATTACTTTTGGTATAACCACCCAATTCTTTCCATGGAGTTTGAATATCCATAGTCAGAACTTCATCACCAATTATTGGCAATCTCCCGATAAGATTTAATGAATCACGAATGATCACTGAACCATGTAGAGAAGGAGAAAAAATATCTTCAAAAAGATTTATTTCCATCATGAATGGTTTGAGATCTAGCGATTCTTCTGATGATACGACATTTAGAGTCAGAGATGAAATAATTACATCTCCTGGTTTTGTCATCGAGTCGCTGATTGCATTTGATGGTGATGGTTTAGATTTTTCTTGACCTGTTGTCGGTTCTGCCATTATTAATTACCTACTGATCAAATTCGAGTATATGCTCACAAATTCCGCTAAATATTTTGGATCCAACATCTTTATTTCTCGCTTACCATTATTTAGTTCTTCTTCATACTCATAGTTAGAAACAACATTTATCGCACCACTTGCTAAATCTTCTGCATTATAATCCACGATTATTCTAAATTCATCAGATGTTCTATAATGGTGCGGCAAGTAAATTCCTGTCTCTCCATATTTCTTCTTACAATATCCGAGTAAATCTGAAGACCCCAACGGCCATTCTCTTCGCACATCAACAATTTCATTTATTGTCATAATTACCCAATGATAATCTGGACTACCATAAAACTTGTCAGAAACTTGTTCGATTGTGTAACCATCCGGAACAGTAATTGTCTGTAAGAAAACAACATTACTCTTAAATTTATTTAATGAGATTCTGCGAAATATATCAGTTACTAATGTCGCTGTGTTTGGCGTAATCGTGTTGACTAACAATCTCGGGAACATAGAAAATAACATATTAGTATCCCTTCTCGATTCTGTCTGTAGTCAAAGTTTCCAACTCAGAGAATTGTAATCTAATGAATGCTTCCGTCGGGCATCCATTTTCGAATGTGGTAAACCCTTCTGCACCATAATCAATAGTCATATCTGTCAAGACGCAGTTCGATATTTTCCTAACATATGTATTCTCTGCACCATTATGATAATAGATAATCATAAACTCCGACGGATATGTTTGGAATAATCCATTAGCACTCATAGTAGGATGCATGTGCGAAGTAAACAACTCGAGTATACCAGACTTTCCATTCGGGCGACCGAAGACCATCTCTGCTTCTTCAGGACTTCTCGGGGCAAATCTATAATCAAATGCGAACTTTCTGAACCCCATGGATCTGAACAATTGCTCTTTGTATGGATTTTCTACTCTCTTGGAAGTCGCTTGTAGTATATTAGTAAACTGATCAAAACCAGCGATATTGGCGACACGACCTGCTTTTCTTATAAGATAGTCAGCAGTTTCGGTGCCTTCCGTAAACAATCCGCCAACTGTTGCTTTACCTGATGCGAGACCACCGATAAGCGCACCAAGATCTGCAGTTTCATAGTTAGCGTTATACCCTGTTGATAGTTTGTCTGGAATGTATAGAACTATCTCGTCGCTACCAATTACTAAACGTTGCTCTCCTGCGATAGCACTAGCAGCAACACCTGCTGCGGCACCAGCACCTGCGCCCAAAATTCCACCCACAAGACCTGCTGCCATTTTTACACCGATTGACACTGGTCCGCCTGTAGCATTAGGATTTTTGTTTACAGTTGTTCCGCCGTTTTTATTCAATATCTCACCGAGAGATGACGCAGCACCAGCGCCGCCAGCAGCACCCAATCCGGCTCCAATTAACGCACCTGCTGCTCCCGTTGCAATTTTACCATTTTCCGGATCGACTCTGTTCTGATCTGTCTGATCAAAAATTCTACCACCGCCATTCGCCAATAATTCCTTACCTTGTTTTGTTCCTTCGCGCACGAGAGGATAAAAAACAACATAATGCGGATATTCTTCGGAGTTTCCGACGTCCAATGGATAGCGACGTTGTCCATCTGTATCCAGCGGTGTTTCTAAGAAATTTAATGGCGCAGATCCTCTGCTGAACCGACTTTCTTTTTTAGGTTCAGGTGCTGCTGTTGCAGCAGCAGGTGCAGTTGCTCCTGAGGCAGGAGTTTGCGCAGGAGGTGCGGGTGCAGGAGTTAATGCCATCTAGAATAAATATCCTATTAAGTATAGAGTTTGGAATATTTATATGAGTTATGGTAAGGAAACTTTGAAAGGTCTGTATAAAATACAGAATCCAAAGAAATACATTGGCAATCCGAACAATATAGTTTATCGCTCCAGTTGGGAACTAAAGTTCATGAAGTGGTGCGATAATAACGACAACATATTGGAATGGGGATCTGAAGAGTTACCCATACCGTATATCTCTCCTTTAGATAATCGAGTACATAGATATTTCGTGGATTTTTATATCAAGGTTCAAGAAAAGAGTGGTGTTACAAAGAAATATCTGGTTGAGGTAAAACCGCAGAAGTTTACTAAAGAACCCAAAGTGCCTGCTAGAAAAACAAAGAAGTTTTTGCAGGAAGTTATGCAATGGGGTGTAAACCAAGCAAAGTGGAAATTTGCTACTGAATTTTGTGAAGATAGAGGATGGAAATTCATCATTCTGACTGAGAAAGAGTTGGGAATCCGTAATAAATAAGAAGGAGAATATCTATGGCAAAAGCAAAATCTGGTAGCGGAAACAATAAGATTTCCTTTACTAATCAAAAGAAGGGCAAGACATCAATTGGTGGCAGTGCCTCTTCGATTAAGTTTTCAACCATGAATAAACGCAAACGTGCGAACTATAAAGCATACAGAGGACAAGGTAGGTAATTGGCAAATCCGTTTCAGAGACTTCGCGCCCAAGCAGGAGATGGACAAAAGTCCATGGATTGGTATATGCGAAATGTAAAGAACCTTGTGGGCGCGAGGTTATCTCAGAACAGCGTAATGAAATCTGATATTGGCGAACTAAACTCCAGTATCGAGATCGGTTCAATGTATATGTATTTCTACGATCCAAAGTTGAAGGAAGAACTTCCTTTCTATGATACCTTTCCGTTGGTGCTGCCGTTTGGTCCAGCAAAAGGCGGATTCTATGGAATCAATTTACATTACTTACCTTACCTGCTACGAGCACAAGTTCTTGGTGAGTTGTTAGATTATAAAACAACCAAGACATATTCTGAAACAACCAAGTTGCGTATGTCATACAATCTATTAAACAACTTGAAGAATGCGAATGAAGTCAAACCATGTATCAAACATTATCTGACCAATCATGTTAACTCGCAATTTTTAAAAGTCAACCCTGAAGACTGGCAAGCAGCAATATTCTTACCGATCGAGAACTTTGTGGGTGCCACAAAGGAACAGGTATTCAGAGATTCTAGGAGCAAATTCTAATGGCGAGACCAACATATCATAATATAAATGATTTTTTATCTCAGATTAGAACAACTAATTTTGCGAGATCAAGTCGGTTTGAAGTAATGTTTTTACCACCCCCATTTATGTCTGATCATAGAACAAGTCAAGGACCATCGCCTAAATTAATTTCTATGATGGTTGAAGACGCAATGTTTCCAGGAATGTTGGTTGGAACCAGACCACTAAGAATAAACAACCTGAATGAACAGCGTGCAAATGCTATCGATTTTGGCGGGGATTCTATTACGTTTACATTTTTGTGTGACACATCTTGGACAGCAAAAGATTTCTTCGGAGACTGGATGCGCAAAATCATAAATCCATATTCAAGATACGTAAGTTATCCAGAAGATTATTATTCAGAAATTGATCTGGTGTCATTGAATCAAAAGGATGAAGTAATTGCTCATTGGAGGATTTATGACGCATTTCCTAGATCTCTTGCACCAATAACTGCTTCCGCGACGAATTCAGAAGTTTTGAGACTGCCCGTAACTTTCGCATATAAGAGATGGGAAGTAATAAGCGCGTATACGCCAGAGGGGCAAGAATATGAAAATTTGAATGAATTAGATAATATTAATAACGCTGATCAGTTTATCAATGATGTTGAATCTGACATCCCACAATTTGAAGATATTTAAATAATTTGGAGTAAATTATGGCATTACCTACGATAGCAGTCCCAACATTTGATGTTGATGTATATTCAACAAAACAAAAGGTATCAATGAGACCATTTCTCGTGAAAGAGGAAAAGATTTTAATTCTGGCAGCAGAGTCCAACCAACGAGCAGATATGGTTCGTGCAATGCAACAAGTTATCAACTCTTGCTCAGAAGGTAGGATCGACGCAGAGGCACTACCATTCTTTGACATACAGAATATCTTTATTAGATTACGTTCGCAGTCTATTGGTAAGGATTCAGAGTTCAATTTAATTTGCGGCGAGTGTGGTCACAAGACTCCGACCATCCTAGATCTAGATAGCATTGAATTACAAATATCTCCTGATCATAAGAATAAAATTATGCTAACTCCCGACGTTGGTGTTATCATGAAATATCCGACTGCAGAAGTTTTGGTCGACGACGACTTACCTATCTTTGATTTAGTTGTGTCGTGTGTTGACAAAGTCTTCACACAAGATGAAATTCATGACGCGAAAGACCAAACCGCTGAAGAAATTGTTACCTTCATCGAAGGATTGACGAACGAGCAGTTTGAGAAGATCGTAGAATTCTTTGTCACTGCGCCAAAGATCTTTCATAACATTGATTATACATGCTCGAAATGTGAAACAGAAAATACTGTAGTTGTGGATGGTGTCGAAAATTTTTTCGGATAACCCTTTCTCATGATAACTTAATGAATTTCTACAAAATCAACTTTATTTTAATGCATGAACATAAATATAGTTTGACCGAATTAGAGAATATGATGCCGTGGGAGAGGGAAGTTTACATAGGGATGCTAATGGTGCACCTTAAAAAGAAAGCAGAGAATCAAGATTAATGGAACAGCAACAGCAAACTAAAGGTATCGGCAAGGAAAGTCAACTTTCTAAGATTGCTGCTGCAGTAAATCCAGGTTCAATAGCAGAGGCAAATCCTACTGCTACACAATCTATGATCACAACTTTCATGAAGACCTTTGAGACTTCGGCAATAGAAATGCGCGAAGATACAAATGATGATCAAAAACAATTGATCAAAACAATGATCGACGAGATCACCAAGTTACAAACTAAAAACATCAAAGAGTTTGAGAAGGCAATCGGTAAGATTGTTAGTATCACAAAAGATCTACAGAACTCTGACAATCCAATCTTACAAAAACTCGGTAAAGAGATGGAAGAAAAATCTCGCGAGGAAGTAGTAAAGGCATCTGGGTATACTTTAACTGGTGAAAAAGATACATTTTTAAATCGCCTTGGTCGCTCAGTTGGAATGAACACCGAAAAAGACCCTGTAGAAAAAAATAGACAAGGTATCGGGAAACTCGCTAAAGGGTTTGCTTCTAATATTGGTGGATCTCTAAAACGTGGATTTAATATCGCCGTAGGAAGAGAAGCGCCAGAAGGTAGTTTCGCTGATAGCGTGTTCACTTCAGATGAACAGAAACGCGAACGTCTGCTGTCCAGAGTGGATTCTGAGGTGAACGAGACTCAATCTGTATCTTCGTCCGATACATTTAAGAAAGTTATTGAAGAATACTTCAAAGAAGAAAAACAGAAGTCAGATTCATCGGAAAAACAACAGAAAAGTTCTCCGAATGTAAATAGCGAAGGGCAAGAAGATACAGCAGGTATCTCTAAAGATGCAACAATCGAAGCACTGCAAAAAACTGCGGATTCTAATGTTTTAATACAAGAAAATACAGCTGAAACAGTTGATGTGCTGAAACAAATCCTGGAACAGATGAAAAATATGCCAGTCGGCGGTGGAGATGGCGGAGGTGGCGGTCCTACAGTAGTTCCTGTCCCCCTCGGTGGTTTTCGCGCAGGTTTTAAAGCACTGGGTAGTGGTGTCAGAGCAGTTGGTAGAGGGATCGCAACAGGTGCCGGAAGGCTTGCCAGAGGAATCGGTTCAGGCGCTAGAGCGCTCGCGACAGGTGCCAGAGCAATAACAGCGCCGATGGCAGTTGCAGGAACTGCTGCGGTTGCTGCAACAGGTTCGATTCTTTACGGTATTGATAAAGGCATCAAGAGTATAAACATTGGAGCGAGAAAAGAGCAAGAAGAAGGAACTGCTAAATTTGGTTTAACTGGTAATAACATGGACGGGTTTTTTATTAATGGAAAACCTGCTGGTAAGTATAAAGATTTACCAGAATATTATCAGAAGGTTGCTGATGGTTATGGTGCCAATAGCAGAGGTGGTGCGGCAGAACGTGCACGCGAATATGTTAAAACTCATAATCCTGATGGCAGTAAAAAGACCGAGAAAAAACCTGCTGCTATTGAAAAGGATAAGAAAAAAACCGATGCCAAGGTAACTCCAACGACACCAGCAAAACAAGTAACAACTGCTCCACCAGCAAAGGCAGAGGAAATCGTAGTTACTGCTCCGAAAAAGAAAGCAGAAGTCGAGAAACCAAGGCAAGAAAAATCTACTGCGACTTCTACTGCCAAAGATGCAACAGAACCAAAGAAAAAAGACGCAGCGCCTTCTTTAGACGCAGTTGATAAATCCATCAAAGGTAAGGTTGCCGAGATAGATCCTAATGGTCGTTGGGCAAAACTTAACGATGGTAAAATTGTAGATCCTGATTTTCCTAATGATGCTGATTCAAATAATTCTGCAGCGGCAGCATATAAGTCGAGTCAGAAAGCAGGTAAGGTCGAAGGTAAAGGCAATCAAACAGGCGAACTAATGTCACCAAAGAAAACAACAGGTAAAACTGAAACGGGTAAGAACATAGATGGCGCTCTAATTGAGCAAGGCACTGCAGAGACTAAAGACAAAGTGCAAGTAAATGTCCCGCCACCAACAGTGATCAACCAAGGTGGTGGCGGTCAAACACCACCACAAATAACTTTCCCAGGAGGCGTAGGAAGCGTCAGAACAAATGATTCAACGTGGCAACGATTCCAAGATAGAAGAGCAGTCGGATAATGAAATGGGGGAGCGAAACGCTCCCCCAAGTTTTTAGTCATCAGCGAGACTCGAGAAGTAACTCATCGTGTCATCGTCGCTGTCTTCTTTCCAAGGTGGACTGTCATCTGTTGCCTTGGCAGCAGGTGCATTACGCATCTTGGTTTCAACGAACAGTTCATCTTCAGCATCAAGAGGATTAACCTTCTCAGCAGTTGCCATACGAGAACCGCCTGTGAGAACAGCATTCATCTTCGCCTTCAGTTCATCATATGACTTGAAGTTCGAAGGATCCAGGAAAGTGGCAAGCGAATGCGCATTCTTCCAGACCTGCTCCAACTTATCCTCATCTTCATCAAGAGGAGTTGGACCATCAAATTCTGACTTATCATAGTTACGATAACCTTCAACCTGACGAATACGCAACTTGAAGTTAGCACCTTCCCAAAGGTCAAATGGGTTGACTGGTTTTTCATCTTCAAAGGTTGGTTGCATTACATCCTTGATCTTGTCAAAGATTTTCTTACCATACTTGTAGAGGAATACCT